>Ga0315338_1001495_pt1 | contig 28952 bp, 24 predicted proteins | sample ASW8metaG_FD_204518 | JGI IMG/M metagenome (GOLD analysis project Ga0315338, IMG submission 204518) | Ammonia-oxidizing marine archaeal communities from Monterey Bay, California, United States - ASW #8 | ecosystem: Environmental > Aquatic > Marine > Coastal | place: USA: California | collected... | reverse complement strand
CCCAGCCCGCCGCCGCAGCACATCGAGATCAGCGCGTATTTGCCTCCGGTTCGTTCGAGCGTATGCAGCGCCGTCGTGATCAGGCGATCGCCCGTCGCACCGGTCGGATGACCAAGCGCGATCGCACCGCCATTCGGATTCACTCGTTCCTCGACCGCACCCGACGCTTTCATCCATGAAAGTACGATACTCGCGAAGGCTTCGTTAACTTCGTAGGTATCCATGTCTTCGATCTTCATACCGGTGCGCGCGAGCAATTTCTTCGTCGCCGGAATAGGCCCTTCGAGAATCTTGAGTGGATCGCAACCAACGATGGTCGAGTAGACTATGCGGGCGCGCGGCTTGAGTCCCAGTCGCTTCACCGCCGCCTCGCTCGCGAACATCACGGCCGACGCGCCATCGGTCACCTGTGATGAACTCCCTGCGGTGTGAATCCCGTCTTCGATAACCGGTTTGAGCTTCGCAAGACCCTCGCGCGTGGTGTCGCGAAGTCCCCCATCGCGCGTCACTGTGCGCGTCTCGCCTGTTGCGCCACCTTCTTTGTCGAGCACGGGTGCGGTGATGGGAACGATCTCTTTGTCAAAGTTCCCGGCGGCCCAGGCTGCTTTCGCGAGATTCTGGCTGCGTTCGCCCCAACCGTCGGTGTCGTCGCGCGTGATGTCCCAGTCGTTGGCAATCATCTCGGCGCCCTGGAACTGCGAGTTGAAAGCGCCGATCACCTCGAAGTAACGATCCGAAATCGGCCGCCCGCCGTGCTGAGAGTTCGAACCGAGCGGCACGCGCGTCATGCACTCGACACCGCAAGACACAATGATGTCTTCCATTCCCGATGCGACCAATCCCGCGGCCATGGTACTGGCCTGCTGACTCGAGCCGCATTGGCTGTCGACCGTGGTGCCGGGCACTTCGATCGGGAGACCCGCCCCCAGCCACGCGGTGCGCGCAACATCAAAACTCTGCTCGCCGATCTGCGATACGCAACCGCCTATCACCTGGTCGACGTCGGATGCATCGATCCCAACGCGCTCGATAAGTCCTTTTTGAACGTCGCCGAGGAGATCGGCCGGATGCATGCCCGCCAGTTCACCCTTGCGTTTTCCCAGCGGCGAACGGGCCGCTCCTACGATGTACGCTTCTCCCACGATGATTCTCCTTCATTAAGGTAGGGCGTTTCGGGCATCCTTCGAGTGCCCAACGGCCTGGCCGCACATTGGTCCCGATGCACCGCGGCACCGCAAGCAAGGGTCGGCGTCGGCTCTGCTCTTCATTGCCGGTTCGAATTTGCGCAAGTCGGCGGAAATAGGCGCCTTAGGTGCCGGACCTCCGGGTCGTACGCGGTCTCGCACACAGGGCTTATAATCACCAATTCACTGTGGTAAGTGGCCTGACATGACTAGTACAGACCGTTCATTGACCCGCCTTATTTCCCCTCTTCGTTTCTCACTCGTCGCGCTCGCGACAACAGTCCTCCTGATCGCAGGGTGCAGCGGTGGCGACGACGCGGGCAGCGCAAGCAGCAAAGGTGACGCCGGCACGACCGGCGATGCCATTCGTGACGCGGCCGATACACTCAAGGGCGATCTTGAAAGTGCAGCTGATGCCGCCGGCAAGAAGCTCGAAGAAGCGGCCGACCACGTCGCAGATGGAGTCGATGAAGCCGCCGAGAAGGCCAAAGCGGCGAAGGAGGCAGCTGCGGTCGCAGCGAACAACGCCGTGAACAGCGCGAGTGTTGCCGTTGGACAGGCGGCAACAAACGCTGCGGAAGCGATTAACAACGCACTGCCGAAGCCCGCGGGAAGCGGCGTGGTCGTTCACACCGACCCTGAGACCGGCAAAGTGCTCGAGAATCCGCTGCCTGGGTCGCCACCCGTGGGCGGCGATGTGAAGATGCCCAAGATGGCCGGCGAGTAGTCGGCGAGACTCACCGATTGCACGCAATTGGAATGCCGATGCGGACGGTCTATAGACCCCCGCATGGCTACCAATCCGATGCACTCGCCACCCATGATGGGCCGTCTGATCGTCGACGGCCTCAACCGTTACAACGACCGCCCCTGCCTCTACCTCGGCGACACGGTCGCCAGCTACCGAGAAGTACGTGAACGTACCAGTCAGTTCATTCAGGCACTCGCGTCCAAAGGCGTAACCAAAGGTTCCTCGGTCGCCGTGCTCTCGGCGAACCGTCCCGAGGTGCTCTACAACATGGCCGCCATGATGGTGAGCGGTTGCCGCGGAACGCCTTTGCATCCGCTCGGGTCGCTGGACGATCACGCTTACGTGATGAACGACGCGAAGATCGAAACACTGGTCTTCGACCCCGCGTACTTCGGCGACCACGTACTTGCGCTCAAAGAACTCGTTCCCTCGCTCAAGAACCTCATGGCGTTCGGCCCGCTCGACGGCGCCGACGACTATCCCGCACTAGCCGATCAGTTCGAAGCCCAACCGCTCGAAGCCGCGCACGTCGGCCCCGACGAGATAAGCGCGCTCGTGTACACGGGTGGCACCACCGGCAAACCGAAGGGCGTCATGGCCGCCGCACGTTCGGGCGCCTACATGACGATGATTCAGATGTGCGAGTGGGAGTTCCCCGACGAACTGCGCATGCTCGTCGCGACGCCGCTCTCGCACGCTGCCGCAGCGATGTTTGTGCCTACCCTTCTTAAGGGCGGTGCGATGTACGCGATGGCCGGTTTCTCCGCCGAAGAATTCTTCGGGATGATCGAGAAACACAAGATCACGTGCACGTTCCTCGTTCCGGTGATGATCTACGTGCTGCTCGACTCACCGTTGGCCGACACCGCCGATATCTCGAGCCTCGAGACCATCGTCTACGGCGCATCGGCGATGAGCCCGACCCGTTTGACCGAAGGCATCGAGAAATGGGGCAAGATCTTCTTCCAGTGCTACGGACAGTCGGAAGCACCGATGGTACTGGCCCATTTGAAGAAGGAAGAACACGATCTCAGTAAACCGGAGCGTCTCGCATCATGCGGGAAACCGGCACCTTGGTCGCGGCTTACCCTTCTCGACGACGACAACAACGAAGTCGCCGCCGGCGAGTCCGGCGAGATCTGTGTCCAAGGCCCGTTGGTGATGGGCGGCTACCATGGCCTGCCCAAGGAAACCGAAGAGGCCTTATCGGGCGGTTGGCTGCACACGGGCGACGTGGGCCGGCTGGACGAAGACGGATTCCTATACATCGTCGACCGCAAGAAAGACATGATCATCACGGGCGGCTTCAATGTCTTCCCGCGTGAAATCGAAGACGTGATTGCGCAGCACCCGTCGGTTGCACAGGTCGCGGTCGTGGGGGTACCCGACGATACCTGGGGCGAGGCGGTCAAGGCCGTCGTCGTAGCACGCCCGGGCAAAACCGTCGACGTCGACGCAATCGTCGCAATGGTAAAGAAAGCGAAAGGCTCGGTGCAGGCACCGAAGTCCGTCGACATTGTCGATTCGATACCGCTTTCGGCGCTGGGCAAGCCCGACAAGAAAGCGCTACGCGCGCAGTTTTGGGGCGATCGTGAACGCGGAGTGAATTAGTTCCGCGCTAGACGGTGGACGGATCGCCGTCCTCGTCAGGCTCCATCGCGGAGACTTTCTTGAAGATCAGGCGATACTTGTCCGGGAATAAGGCTGCGACGGCCACGCCGAAAAGACCCGTACTCGGCTAACGTGTGGCCAGTGAGCTCGCGATCGGGCGGCTCTTGTAGTCGCCTTCGAGCAAAGCGGTCACAAAGACTTCGCCTTGCGACAACCCCACGGCTGCGGAATCAGCTTCGGATTCATCCATGATCGCCAACGGTAACTCGGGCTCGTCGTTCGCATCGTATGCGGGAGCTGAGACCGACACCCGCCCGAGGTACTTAACCTCGCGGGGCGCTACGGTGAACCGGTAGTCGACACGCGTGATGATCTGCCCGAATTGCAACAAGTTCACGTCGTTATCGCGCCAACCAATGCGGACCGTGTTCGCGACGTAGTCCCCCTCCGTGAGCTTGGCAACGAACCTACAGATTTGGTTCGTAGCGCAATCGGCCTCCCATCGACGATCCCGAATCGGCACACCACGTCGGTCGAGCTTAAACATGATGAGCGAGTAGACCGCGCGTCCTTCACCGTCGACCCTTGCGAAGATAGGACCCTGCGAGCGTCCGACCAGCCGCGCGTTCGGGTCGGTAGCGACTTGGATCGAGCCGAACACGATCCCTTCCTCGAAATTCATGTTACCGACGTCGTCGAGCTTTGACGGCAAGCCCTGTTCGGGAAGTATGGTCGCGGCTGTTACCGCCGCCGCCGTCACAACAAGGCAACCGGCGCTGGAAAACGAGAACACCGCAACAAGTGCAACTACGCAATAGCTCGCAATTCTATTCACCTTTTATCTTCTCCAAGACAGACGCCGTCGTGCCATGTTCATGCACGACCCACCGATCAATGACGATTAGCAGTGCGCAAACGCCAAGTCACGATTAGCTACTAATGTGTGCGAGATGAATCGACCAAGCGGTTCTCCGGGTTCTCATCCTTGAGCGAGCGTGGCCCCCCAATCGGAGACCGCGCCCCCGGCGCACCGCGGGTTTCGCAAGCACTGCGTTCCCACTATTCTAATGGCCCCACTCGAAGGAGACCGTAAGATGGCAACCGTAGGTAAAGCGACGCCGGACGCGAACGACGCCGGCGAAACACACAACTTTGATCCCGACGCGCTGCGCGAGAAGTACCGTGTTGAGCGCGATCGGCGGCTGCGCCCGGATGCCAACGACCAATACGTCGAAGTAAAGGGACAGTTCGCCCACTATCTCGACGACCCCTACGTCGAGCCGGGCTTCGAACGTGAGCCGCTCACCGATGAGGTCGAGGTACTCGTGATCGGCGGTGGGTTCGGCGGTCTACTCGCCGGTGCACGGCTGCGTCAGGCCGGTGTCGAAGACATTCGTATAATCGATCCAGCCGGCGACTTCGGCGGCACGTGGTACTGGAACCGCTATCCCGGAATCGCCTGCGACATTGAATCCTACGTCTACCTGCCTCTTCTCGAAGAACTCGACTACATACCGAAAGAGAAATACGCGTGCGGAAAGGAGATCCTCGAGCACAGCCAAGCCATCGGACGAAAGTTCGATCTGTATCGCGATGCCTGTTTCCAGACCCGCGTCGAGAACATTGCGTGGGACGAAGAAGAAGCGCGATGGATCGTCGAGACCAACCGCAAAGACCGCATGCGCGCACACTATTTGTGCATGGCAACCGGACCTCTCAATCGGCCGAAGCTACCCGGCATTCCCGGCCTGGACAGTTTCGAGGGTCATTCGTTCCATGCCAGTCGCTGGGACTACGCGTACACCGGTGGCGATTCGGAAGGCGACCTTAGCGGCCTCAACGGAAAGCGCGTGGGGATCATCGGAACCGGCGCAACGTCGGTACAAATCGTTCCGCACGTGGGTGAGTCGGCCGAACATCTCTATCTGTTCCAGCGCACGCCGTCCTCAATCGACGTGAAGAACAACCCACCGACCGACCCCGAATGGGCGAAGTCTCTCGGTCCCGGCTGGCACCAACATCGGATGGACAATTTCAACCGTCTCGTCTCGGGCGTGCCGCAAGACGAAGACCTGGTGAAAGACGGTTGGACCGATATCATCACCAACCTTCTGCTCAGCATTCAACAGGGCGAGACCACCGACTTTTCCGAGGAAGGCCTGGATCTCGCCGTAGAACTCGCCGATTTCGAGAAGATGGAAGCGATTCGCGCACGCGTCGATTCGGTCATCAAAGACCCGGCCGTAGCCGAGGCGCTCAAACCCTACTACCGACAGTTCTGCAAGCGGCCGTGCTTCCACAACGAATACCTCGAAACGTTTAACCGCAGCAACGTCACGCTCGTTGACACCAGCGGTAAAGGCGTCGAGCGCATCACCAAGAACGGTGTCGTCGTAGACGGCAAAGAATACGAGCTCGACTGCCTGATCTACGCGACCGGTTTCGAAGTCGGAACCGACTACTCGCGTCGTGCCGGATTGGAGTTACACGGCCGCGATGAATCGCTAACCGAGAAGTGGGAGGACGGGGTTCGGACACTGCACGGCATGCACGTACACGGCTTCCCGAACTGTTTTTTGATGAACCTGATCCAAGCCGGGTTCACGGCCAGTTTCCCCCACGCTCTGAACGAACAGGCGAAGCACATCGCCTACATCATCAAGAAGGGTCTCGACGAAGGCATCAAAACGGTGGAGGTCAGCGCCGAAGCGGAAACCGCGTGGGTCGCACAGTGCATAGAGAAGGCGACCATGGGGAACGACTTCTTCGAAAACTGCACTCCCGGCTACTACAACAACGAAGGCAATAGCTCGGCGCGCAGCGTGCAGGACGGCTTCTACGGCGGCGGCACCGGCTCCATCGAGTTCTTTGGTATCTTGGATGCTTGGCGCGACGCCGACGCACTCGATGGAATGCTCCTAACCGCCGACGACTAGCGCTGCGAATCTCCCGCATCATGAACTTTTCCGCGTCCATGGTCGCCGGAATCTTGATCGTAAGCGTGTCGGTCTACGGGCAGCGGGACAAGCGTGGGAACAAACTTCTTGGTCAGACGCGAGTATCAAGCCGTCTCCGACGCGACGTCGAAAAACTTCTGATAACACGCGACTCTCTCGCGCTCTTCGTCTAGATCCAAGCCGAGATCTTCGAATCGGTGCTCGTGCTTTCCGTGTTTGTCGGATGGATTCGCAGTGAGATGACTCTCCATCCCCGCCCGAGCCGCCGCGCTCAGCTCCAACCCGAGGTGGTTGTACACACGCTCAATCGTATCGAGTGGCCGCGCGACAAGATCTCGAAAGTGCACGTCAACGACGCGCGACGGGTCTATCAGCCCGCTCTCACGCGCGTCGACACATCTGTCGTAGGCCTGCGCGTTGAGCCGCGCCCACTCGCGCGCGACATCCACGGTATCGATCACATCGCTGCCCATCTTACGCAGGGTGACTTGCAAACTGATCAGAGACGACAAGACCTTGAGCGGATCTCGGTGTGTCTGCACGAGGAGTGCGTCCGGATACTCGGCCAGGAGTTTCGGCAGAGCCCAAAGATGCCCGGGTGATTTGAGAAACCAGCGCGTTGGTGCGGAGCCGCGACCGTTCCCGCCGGGACAGCGCCATTGAAGCAATTGCAGCATACGCCGATGCTGCGCATAGGCCGGCGCCATGTCGGCTTCTTCGGTCAGCCAGCGCGAGTAGCTCGGCACGCGAAAACTCACGCTGAATATCAGACTCGAAAACTCCGTCGCCGTGATGCGTACGCACTCCTGCGAAAGATTCGCGCCCATCGGATGCATCTTCTTGAAATCCGGGATGAGTTTTTCCGATCGATCAATCATGCTTTGCACGGTATCGATACGTGGATCAGTTTCGTAGGTCGCCGTTTCCGGAGGCGGACACGGCCGATCGACTTCCCACGTGCGAGGAACGCGTACACTTGGATCCTGACCGATCAGGTGATGAAGGATCGTCGTGCCAGTACGCCCCATTCCAACAACGATCACGGGACGCTCGACGGGTGCCGCACCGATTTCGCTGTGGCGTGCGTGCCAATCGGTTACGCCGAGTCGATTCTCGAGCATCATCACGATCTCTTGAGAGGCGATCATCCGCCCGATCGTGCTCAGCTTCGCTTCCTCGTTTAGCGAATCGACAAGTCGGTTGAGCCCTTCGCGAAAATGATCGGGGCCGAAATCGTGGAGGCCCGTGCTTTTCGATGCCTGTTCGAGCAACGCGTCGACGCTAAGACGCGACGACGCCAACCCGATTCGACGCGCGCCGGCGCCCGCGCCGTTGAGCAAGCGCGCGCCGAGTGGAAGTGAGGGTGGTTCAATCACGATTGGCCTTGTGACCGATCGTCCGGCCGATTGAAGGTTCCGAGCATACCAATGGCACACGCAACAGTGTTTGCCCAACTCGGATGGAACCCGATCGCGTGTGCGCGATCGATAAAATGTCCAAGAACGCCCGGACGTCCGCACGTGCTCCCCCGCCTACTTGTATCGGCTGTGCCCTGCCTATTGTAGTTTCAGCACCCGCGGGTTAGCCCTGCGCAGGGATCAGGCACATGACAATCGAAGTCAAGAAACTCACGGCGACGCTCGGTGCGGAACTCTCCGATGTCGACATTGCGCATCTCGACGATGCAGAGTTGACCGAGCTGCGCGCCCTGTGGGTTGAGCACAAGGTCTTGGTGTTGCGCGACCAACACATAAGCACCGCCGAGCACGTAGCGTTTGGGCGCCGCTTCGGTGAACTCGAGATCCATCCTTTCGCGCCCGACACCGACAAGCATCCCGAGATCGTCGCGATTCATTCGAACGCAGAGAGTACCTACGCCGCGTCCTCGTGGCACAGCGATGTAACCTGGCGCGCGATTCCGTCAATGGGTTCAATTTTGCGGGCCAAGATCGTGCCCCCCGTGGGTGGCGACACCTGTTTCTCAGATGCCTGCGCCGCCTACGATCGTTTGTCCGACAGCTGGAAAGAGCGCATCGACAAATTGTTCGCGGTGCATGATTTTACGATGACATTCGGCGTGCACATGAAGCCCGAGGAACGCGCGGAACAACAGAAGAAGTTTCCGCCGGCGCGTCATCCGGTAGTTCGTACGCATCCGGAATCCGGGAGGAAAGCGATCTACACGAATCGTACCTTCACGTCGTACATCGAGGGCGTGAGCAAGGAAGAGAGCGAAGAGATCCTCGATCGACTCGAACGCGCGATTATCAACCCGAGCGTGCAATGTCGCATACGATGGCAGGTCAATACGATCGTCATGTGGGACAACCGCAGCACGCAGCACCACGCAACCGACGACTTCTTCCCCAACGAACGGCGCGTGGAACGCGTCACCGTCGTTGGGGATCGACCTTTCTGACCTCAGCTCGAAGCCAACATGACAATCACCGGCGGATGCGGCGCAACCGAAGCCAACTCAGTACGATCGTGGCACGAGTCGACGGCGACCACGATCCCTCCGATCAGAATCAGCGCGCGAAGCATCATATTCATCGGCCACCCCTCCCTCTTCGCGTGCAAACGCCAATTCCTTCATATTGACAACAGCCACCGTACTAATGGTAGCGTGCGAGACTCCCACGGTGCGAAACCTGTGCGCTGACGGCACCGACAACCCGCAGCTATGGGAGGAATTTCGCGCGCAGGCTGCTCGCCGCAACCGTCCTTCACCGGCGTGAAGAACCTTTCGCTGAGCATGGCGCAGGGCCTCGACGGCTCGATCACCGCGCCCGATGCGCTACGGGTGCTCAGTGCCGCGGTAGGATTGGAAGTCGAGCTGGTCTGCCCGATCTGCCAGTTTTAGGGAGAGCTGGGTTTAGTGAACAGTGTGGTCGGGGCCGTCGAGCACGCCGAGCACTGTGAGACAGTCCATCCCCTCGCTCAGATGGTACAGGATGTACCAGCCGTCGACGGCGAGGTAGTAGCAGCCCTTGGCGTCGTCGAGCATGACGGCTCCCTCGGGCTGCGGATCGTCGGCCAACTGAAGGATGGCATCGCTGACGCTATCGACGTTCGTCTGCGGTACGAGCTCTATCTCTCGATAGGCGCTGTAGGTCATTGCAAGCTCGAGCTTTCCAGACTGCTGTAGCGACATTACCGTCTCCTCGGTTGCCAGGGGTGCGCCCCGGTCCCGGGTAAAAGAGCAATCGGTGTGCCAGCGAGCGGAAATCCGGGCGGCAAAAACCCCGGAGTTTCGGGCCTTGACTACGCAGACGCCATGGCATGCGTCGTTAAAGTACCAGCACAGCGAACATCTGTGTGCGCAGTGCGCATTGGCTGAGAGATTGCTGAACTAGTTCGCCTCCTCGCGCGCCCTCGTGTAGCAACCCTTGATGACCCCTGGACGCCAAGCGCGCTCTGCCTACCATGAAGAGCTTCCCCTGGCGGAAACCGGTGAATTCACTGCCGAATGCGCCCTGACCGATCTAGGCGTCGATCCGGAACTCTGCGCCGCCCTCACCCAAGAAGGCCCCCTGTGTTTCCTCGACTTTGAGGCCACGGGCCTGAGCACCGACTCCGACGCGCTGATCGAGGTTGGGGCCATCACAGTGCGCCCGGGCAGCGATCAGGCCGAAATCTTCCGATCCTACATCCACACCGAACTGATCCTGTCGCCGTTTATCCAGCGACTAACGGGGATCTCTCAAGCCGATCTCGAGGGCGCCCCGAGTCCGGCGGTCGTCATGCCCGCGCTCGACAAATTCATCGACGACGTGACCGTGGTCGCGCACAACATCGACTTCGAAAGGGCTTGGCTCTCAACCGCAGCATCGACACGCTTCGGCGCTCATCCTTTTCTAGACACGATCGAACTTCTGGCACTCGTCTATCCCGACTCGCGCAATATGAAGCTGGATACGTTCTGTCGCGAGAAACTCGATAGGCGTGAACGACATCGGGCGCTCGATGACGCGCTCGATACGCTGCGCATAGTAGTGCGCATCTGGGAAGAGTCGCGCGACGGCCTGCCGCACGGGCTCAATGCCCGCGACGCCATGCGTGCGCACGCACCTTCGGCCTCGTGGCTCGCGCGGCTCGAATCGCTTCCCGAATCCGACAAGCTCCGCGTCGCCCCGCGCGCCCAGCCGGACGAAGACGCGCTCCTTTCACCCATACCGCTGCAGTACGACGCCATCATCAGTCGGCTGCAAGAAGAAGACGATGCGCGGCGCGTGCTGCCCGACTACAGTACGCGGCTCCCGCAGCTCGATCTGGTCGCCAACGTCTTCGACTGTTTTGCCGGCAAGGGCGGGCGCACGGTGCATATTTGCGAAGCCGGCACGGGCATCGGCAAGACGTTGGCGTATCTATCGGTCGCTATCCCCTTCGTGAGGCAATCGGGCGAACAGATTGTCATATCGACGTCAACGAAACTGCTACAAAGCCAACTCATCGGGAAAGACATTCCGGCGGTCGCGCGCTTGATGGGCTACCCGGATCTACGCTTCACGGCGATCAAAGGACGCGCTAACTATCTCTGTCGCTCGCGGCTCGATCGCTTTCTCGACGCGCCACCAGAGCTACCGCTCGGCGGTGAATCTCTCACTACCGCGCTGTTGGCCGCATTTTCGAACAGTACGGGGCACGGTGAGGTCGACCGTCTTCCAGGGGTGCTCTACCAAATGCACCCCGAGCTCGAGCGTTACAAACGCGAAGTTACCAGCGCCGAGGCCAGCGAGTGCTCGCGGCAAACCTGCGAGACGACACGCGGGGATTGCGTATTTCGTGCGGCACGAGCTCGGTTGGACGGCGCCGAGATCATCGTCGTCAACCACGACCTCTTGCTGCGCTGGCCACCCGACTATCCGCCGCTTACCCACCTCATCATCGATGAGGTACACGAACTGGCCGAACGCGCCGATGGTGCGTACGCGCGTAGCGCCGAAGCCGTCGAGATCATCCACCGCATTGAAACAGTCCTCGGGCGCCGCGGCGACACCGACATTCGTCCCGACGGCGACCTGATCGAACAGGGTGAGCGCTCGCTACGACTGGTGACCGCGATTGGAAACGAATCATGGGACCTCGTGAGCGCCGGCAGATCGAACCAAGGGTATCGCGACGAGCTCGCCATCCCATTGGACGGCCCCGGACCGACATGGGGCACGTTGGTCGACGCGTGTTCGGAACTGGCCGGGCTCCTCAACTCGATGGCGCGCAGGCTCTCCATCCTCGCCGATGATGACGAGAGTACGGCCGCCGGCGCGGCCGAATCGCTCGTCGACGCGGCTACCGTTTTGCGCGAGAGCTTTCCGTTGGCGCCCGACGATCTCGTGGTACGCTTTCGAGGACTGTCCCGCCATCGCGGGCAGAGCTGGCGCCTGGTCGCCACGCCGGTTTCACCGGCGGCCGATTTCCAGTTCGAGATCTTGGATCGCGCCGCAACTCTGTTCGGTACCTCAGCAACGGTCATGGTGGGCGATGACACGCGCGGCGCGCTCGGGAATCTCGAGCTGGCCGAGCGTGCGGGAAGTCGCTTCACGCTCGATGAACCCATCGAGAGCACCTTCGACTACGCGAACAATCTCGAGGTTCTGTTCATCGACGAAAAGACTGATCCCTCGCGATTGGTCGACAAAACCGTCGACGTTCTGGCCACGGTCTCGCGCAAACTTGGCGGCCGCACGATGGGTCTGTTCACGAGCCGCGAGCGGCTCAGTACCGTGAGCGACATGCTCTACACGGCGCTCTCGTCCGAGGGCATCTCGATCATCGCACCGTCGGCCGGCAATGCCGATCCTCACGATCTCGTACGCACGTTCACCGAAACCGACCACGCCGTGCTTCTTGGCGCACGCGCATTCTGGCAGGGAGTCGACGTCGCGGGCGACGCCTGTCAGGCCGTCGTGATCGAGAAACTACCGTTCGATGTTCCCGGTGATCCGCTCATCCAAAGGCGCGGAGCACTCGTCGAACGAGAGGGCGGCAATTCCTTCATGGACTATATGTTGCCGAGGATGTTGCTTCGCTTGAAGCAGATGATGGGGCGGTTGATCCGTACGCCGAACGATCGTGGGGTCGTTATCGTCGTCGAGCCGCGCTGCGACCGACGCTACTTCGAGAGACTTCGCGATGCAGTACCGCCACACGCGATACAGAAACGCATCAAGCTTACCGACCTCGAACTCACGCTCGACGAATTCTTCGACCAATAGATCTTGGCAGGCTGCTAGACTCTCGCCGGCTGATGGGTCTCGTCGAGTAGCGCGTCGACTGTCTTAACCGGTGCAAACGTTTCGATCGGAACTTCGACGAATACGGTATTCCAGTCCGACATCGCTCCGTTCCACAATCCCGGTCGCTCCAGAGAGAGCAGCGGTCGACCTTCTTTCGACTTCTCGACGAGGAATACGGCATCGCGATCTACGTGATCGCGGAGCCGCCGTGCGCTGCCGTCGGCGCGGCGAAACACGCAGACGAGATCGACCGGATTAAAATGCGTCGACTTCGCGAGCAACGCCCGTTGCGTATCGCTGGCAGGATCAACCTCGCTGGTCTCGACAACCTGAACGCTCTCACGTCCTCTGGTCGATACCCAAAACGGTCCCCCACCCGGCTCGCCCGTGTTCGGCACCATACCGCAGGCACGAATCGGCCGATCGAGCATACGCTGGGCGAATGCACGCTTGTCGTCTTCGCTCGTGAGTCCCTCGGGAACGGGAGTGTACAATCGATCTGCCAGGAACGAGAGCGCTACCTCTACGGCCGTATCGTGCGTATTGGACTCGATCGCCCGGTAATGTACGAAAACTTCGCTCTGTAGTTCGAGCGCGAGACCACCGAGCACCTTCTTCCAAAGATACGTTGGTCCTTTCGCATCATCAGGCACGACGTTGTCGATGTTCTTGATAAAGACCACATCGGCATCGATCTCGGCAAGGTTTTCAATCAAAGCGCCGTGGCCGCCGGGTCTAAACAGAAGCTCGCCCGTTCTTTCCCTAAATGGTTTCCCGTCGAGTTCGACCGCCAGTACGTCGGTCGACGATTTCTGAATCGAGAAATCGACTTCGTAGCGGACGCCGAACTGTTCTTCGTAACGACCACGTACCTCCGCAAGCAAGGCTTCGAATCCAGCTCGATGCTCAGGCGAGACCGTGAAATGCAATCGACATACGTCGCCTTCTCCACGCGCGTATTCGGCGGCTTCGACCAGGTGTTCTTCGAAAGCCGTGCGATTGATGTCGCCGTAGCCGTGGAACTTGAGCAACGCTTTAGGCAGCTCACCGTAGCCCATGCCCGTGTCGGTGAGCAGATGTTCGAGCAGCGCACGCACGTCGCCATCGCGTGCGACAGTGAGTACATCCAATCCGGCATCAGCCATCGACGATTTGAGCTGATCGAAGAAGGCGAAGTTCTCGAGACCGTCGAGCAGTTTCAACAATTCCGCAGCGGCCGCGTCGCCTTCGGCGGCGGCGCCCGCCACCTCGTCACGACGAACGGGAGCAGCAGCGTAGAGATACGACAGCGGTGTCTTGAACATTCGGCTTGCCGCACCGGATGCGGGAACGAACTTGACGACTTCGCGGGTTGAAACCGCATCGTCAAATAGGGCGGCCAATCGGGTCTGATCGGCTTCGGTAACGACCGTGAGCCCATCACCGCTAGTACACGGTCTCAGAAGCGCGGCGAACGCTGGAGGATCGGCGTAGAACTCCAGCTGCCGCTTGACATCGGTGAGATCGAGCCCGTGGGCGGCTATCTCTGTCTTCTCGTTGTCTGTCAGCGAATGGGCGCGCATGAAATCATGCTACCACAGTCGGTATCCGGCCTGCTGCGCGCATGATGGCTCGGCTCGCGCCAAGCCCGATGGCCCCGACTGCGGGCCGGAGCCGGGCAACAGAACAGGCGGCTTCAGGCGTTGACGAGCTTCTCGAGCTGTCCGTCTTCGTACATCGAGCGGATAATGTCGCAACCGCCAACGAACTCGCCACGCACATACAGCTGCGGGATCGTAGGCCATTCACTGAACTGCTTGATGCCTTCGCGCAGTTCGGGATCCTGCAAAATATCGTAAGTCTGAAACGGCTTGCCGATTCGTTTGAGGATCTCGGAGGAAACCTGCGAGAATCCGCACTGCGGCAGGGCGGGTGTACCCTTCATATAAAGGACGATGTCGTCCTCACCGATCTGATCTTTGATGCGCTGAAATATGTCTTGAGACACGGTAGTCAACTCCTAATCTATCTTGACGAGCCCTTCACGATGCTGATCGGGCGATAACGCATTGATCATCAATGCGTGGATCTCGCTGCGCATCGCGTCGCCGAGTGCGTCATAAACGAGACGATGGCGTTGCACGAGAGACTTCCCTTCGAAACAGGCCGCCACGACCGTTAGTTCAAAATGGTCGCCGGTACCGTGCACGTCTTGGGCATCGGCTTGGGCGTCCGGGATTCCGGACTCGATCATCTCTTTAAGCTTCGCTGCGTCCACGGGCTCTCTACCCTTAAGGTCAGCCATTTTCGCCGCTTTTTCAAGGCGTTGCTCTCAATCGATGTAGCCGAGGGAACGCAGCTCCGCCCGCTCGCGCGCTTCTTGTTCCGCCAAACGCGTCTTTGGACCCTTTTGTGGGGGTAACGGGTGCTGAGCCCGCCACTCCTTCAGCATGCCGGTCAACCGCCGCGCCGACTCGGGTTCCGCCTCAAATAGGTTCACCTGTTCGAGGGGGTCACGAACGAGATGATAGAGCTCACGCAATCCGATCCCTTCGTTCTCAATGAACTTCCAGGGATAGTCGACAACGGCTGTCTCGGGATACTGGAGATCGTCTCGAAACTTGGAACTGAACAGTCGGCGCTCAAGGTAAAACGTGCGCGGCTCAGGTTCACCAGGACCCAGAAACGCCTCGGCAATACTGCGCCCTTCGGTCTCGTAAGCGCGACCCGGCTCGACCAGGTCCATCACGGTCGGTGCAAGGTCGACCAGAGACACCGGGGTTTCGAGAACGCTCGGCTTTACGTGGTCGTCCCAGACCGTCACCCACGGCACACGTACCGTCTCGTTGTAAAGCAACACACCATGCCCAAACCCAATCTGGCGCGTCGTACGGCGTTCCGCCAACGACTCGCCATGGTCAGACACGATCATCACCAGCGGCGCTCCCTTCGGTTCGGCTTTATAGGCGGCGTTCACGAGTCGCTGTACGGCGCGATCGCTTACAGCAATCTCTCCGTCGTACAGAGAGCGCGCGCGCAGGATCGCCGATTCTTTGAGCGGCGTATCGGGCTCGAGGAATCGTTCTAGTTCCGTATAGAGCGTGTAGTCGCGCGTCGGTCGCTTGATGAAGCGATCCCGAAACGGCTGCTTTGGGTCGTACGGAAGGTGTGGCTCCCAGAGATGTACCCAGAGAAACCAGCGGCCCTCTCGCTCAGCGAGCCATTTGGTCGCGAGATGGAGCACCTCGTCGGCCGTGCGCCATTTCTTCGGTAGGTGCGGCGCATCGGATTCATCGAAACCTGCAATGAGACGTGGTTCCGGATCCAAGCCGATTCGTGCCGTGATCGCCGCTGTGCGATAGCCGCGCTCCTGCAAGAACGTACCGAGAGAAGGAGCGTCAGCGTCGCTTCGGCGCGCAGCGTTGCGCATAATTCCGTGGGTGCGCGGATACTGCCCCGTCAAAATTGAAGTATGCGAAGGATCGGTCGTCGGCATGACCGCGAAGGCGTTATCGACGCGCACCCCGCGCTTGGCTAAACGCTGGAGAAAGGGCGTAGTCGGACGCCGGTAGCCGTACGCTGAAAGGCGATCGGCACGCGTCGTATCTATCGATACGAGCAGAATCTTCGCCGGTGCATTCGAAGAATCGAAGCGATCACAGCCGTTCGTCGCGACCGCCATCACGGCGACGGCCAAAGTAACGAGGAAACGGGTACTTGCTGCGATCACGCGGCGGCGAAGTGGCTGTTTAGATCGAATCATCGGACGCAGAGCCATCTCATGTAGCTGCGGCACCGCCAGAACACCATCGCGTTTGCCCGCCCAACGTACGATGCGATAATGCGCGTCCGCATGTCGCCGTCGGTCACTAAATCGCGCCGTATCCGTTGGGCGCCGCTCGTAGTTTCGACTCTCCTTTCGTTCTCGCTGATGTCGGCCTGCACCGAGCGCAGCCGCCCGCAGCCGGCGACCGGGCCGCCGAATATCTTGCTGGTCTCGATCGACAGTCTGCGTGCGGATCATCTCGGCACGTACGGCTACGACAAGCCGACATCGCCGTTCATCGACGAGCTGGCGCGCGAGGGGCTCGTATTCGAGACAGCCGTGAGCAGCACGTCGTGGACGCTCCCGGCCCATGCCGCCCTCTTCACCGGCCTCGCCGATACGGCCCACGCCGTAGGCACGCCGAAGAGCCGCCTGGCCGCGAACTATGAAACGATGGCCGAAGTACTCAGCGAGAACGGGTATGAAACACTCGCATTCTACTCGGGGCCGTTCCTCCATCCGGACTTCGGATTGGCGCAAGGTTTCGATCGCTACATCGACTGCACATCGTTCAAAGTCGGCGACGGCGATCCACGAAAGCGGCACGGCGCTTCACACCGAGACGTCACGAATCCGATTCTGTTGGCCAACGCCGAACGCGAAATCGGTGCACTCGGCTCAGACCCGTTTTTCATGTTCCTGCATATGTGGGACGTCCACTACGACCTGATCCCGCCCGAAAACTACCGATTGATGTTCGATGGAGACTACGCCGGCGATTTCGACGGGCGCTCCTATCGTCATCACGCCGGCTTCACGGCCGGTATGAACGACGCAGACTTCAATCATGTACTTGCGCTGTACGATGGCGAGATTCGCTATACCGACGACACCCTCGCCAAGATCGTCGCGCTGCTCGACGACGCAGGTCGGCTCGACAACACAATCATCGCGGTCGTATCGGATCACGGCGACGAGTTTCTCGAACACAATGGCAAAGGACATCGCCACACGTTATTCCAGGAACTCATCCACATCCCACTGGTGGTCTGGATGCCCGGCCGTATATCAAGCGGCCGCGTCGACACTCCGGTCTCGTTGACCGATGTGGCACCTACCCTATTGGACTTTGTCGGCATACGGCCGATATCGGGCGCAACCGGCCGTTCGCTCACGGCCGCGTTAGACGGCGGCATTCTTGACGTACAGCCGGTACTGAGCGAACTGACCGCCCCGCCAAAGGCACCCGACTTGAGCGCCTTATTGCTCGGCACCGATAAAATAGTCGTCGATCACAAGCGCGCGAAAGCGGTTTACTACGATCTCGCAGCCGACCCGCGCGAACTGCACCCGGTGGCGGCCGAGCGTGCTGACAAGGCGGGGCCGCTTCTCATGACGTTGATGAAACTGAAAAAGCGCGCAACGGCAATCCGGGCCGAACACACCAGCGCCGGAGACCTCGAGCTGGACGACGAAATGCGAGACCAACTGGGTCGACTCGGCTATCTAGACTAGTTGGTCGACGGATCCACTACCGTCGCCGGGGGCAACCGACGCGCCGGCGTACGGAGCGAGCGATACGTCTGATCTGCGCCTTCGTCGCCTGGAACGTCTCGCTTCCTCCAAAACACGACGGAGGAGGCGAACAACGCCTCACTCGGATCGCGCTCATAGTATTGCGGCAGCCAATGGGGAAGACCTTCCAGCTTTCCTCGCGAGAGCAGGACGATATCGGGCAGCTCACCGTCGCGCCAAGGAACATAGGGCCGACCGAAGCGATCGCCCATGTAACGATCCATGCCTCGGAAGAAGAATCCGTATGGCTGCCAGTTGTCCAAATGCGCGAAGGCCAGAAGGTGCGTACACCCTACCGCCCAGATCGTCTTGCCGTCGGCCGCTAGCGCGGCGACACGGCCGCCGATTTTCAACTGAGTCGGCAATACCGAGCCACGATATTCCGCATACTCGAGTTGCGGCATTGTCGCGGCCAGCAGTCCCCCAGCGAACACAACCGGTGCAAACGCCAGCCAGGTTCCACGAGCGTTGTCGCGCAATAGGCGCAGTGGAAGGCAGGCAACCATCGCGAATCCTATCGCGAGCAGCGGTTCGATGATGAAGCGATCAGGGAAGCCCTGATAGTCGAGGTGGAGGAAGACCAACGCCGCACCGCCGGTGCCGAGCATGTAGGCCCATTCCGGCCGCTCGCGCAGCAATGCCAACGCGCGCCGTGGACGAATCGCCCCCCACGCAATCGCGCCGACGATGAATGCCACACCGGTCGAAGGAACAACGCTACGCAACGAGAGAGCCTCTTTCGTTTTCGTCATCCATTGAAACCGCGTGAACATGGGTTGCAGGCGCAGTTCGACACCCGACATGTACTGCGACGGAAATCGATAAGCCTGCTCGATCTGCTCCCAGAACGCGCCGTGGTAAACAAAGTATGCCTCGTACGATACGAAGAGAACGAGGAAACCCAACGCGAATAACATCATCGATCGCAACGGCCGGGCCCAGAAAATCAGCGCGAGCGGCGCAAGGCCTGTGAACAAGAGTGCCGGCTGCCAACAAAGAAACGCGGCGGCGCTTACCAGGCCCGCCCATATGGGCCGCCTCGCCTGCACCGCAAGCAGTGCAAGTAGGACGAAAAAAACTAGAAATACCTTCGGCCGTGCGCCAACAACGCCCATGATCACGAACCGATTGAACACGAACGCTGCCAGCGCCGCCACGTGCGCGGTGATGCGACTTTGCGTGTAGCGGTGTGCAACGATCCAGAGCAATCCGTAACAGGCCGCTATTATCATCACACTGAGAAGACGCGCCGAATAGATGTCGGCAACACCGAACGTGCGGCCGATGGCGATCGCACCGCCCGAAAGCATCATGCTCAGCGCATTCTTCGGATCGAAGTGCGAGATATGAGGCGGAACGCCCGACGCAAATCTCTCTGAGATGAAGAAGTAGTGTTGATTATCGGCAACGAGGGGAACGTCGAGCGGACCCACCACCGAACATGCGGCAAGCGCCAGCGCTGCATAGAACCAGGGCCAGAAGGCGTCGGATGCACGCAAGGCGCCGCGAACAGTAGCTGTGGTGCTCGAATCGGACACGCGCCGGCTCACCTCTTTTGCCCGGAAACGACAGGGCAAGGTTTGAGTCTGTAGCGGTGCCCCAGCACGATAGCCAGTGTCCCAATGAAATCTCCGCTGCTCAAAGCGTTCGCCGCGCTGGGAATGACGTGTGCGATGGCGCTCACGATCGGTTGCCAATCGAAGTCGCTCAAGCAACCAGGCAAACCACTCATGCTCATCGGGCTCGACGGTCTCGAATGGAACGTCGTGCTCGAGATGCTCGACAACGATCGCCTCCCCAACATCGCGCGACTCATGAAAGACGGTCTCTACGGCGAGCTGTCGGTAACCAAACCAACGCTGTCGCCTATCATTTGGACATCGATCGCCACCGGAATGACCGCCGACAAGCACGGCATCCTCGGCTTCATTCATCCTGACCGGCCCGATCGCTCGGCCACCGAGCAGCTCTACACAAGCGCGGATCGTCGCGTGAAAGCATTCTGGAACATATTGAGCGACTACGGTTTACGCGTGAACACCATAGGATGGTGGCTCACCTACCCAGCCGAACAGGTGAACGGAGTGATGGTCGCGCAGGTCAACACCATCACACCGAAAATGCGGCGCGACGGTCGAGGCATTTGGAAGGGGACGCTGGTTCGAGACCTGCAAGGCCAGGTCTATCCGCCCGAGGCACATGAAAAAGTATTGGCGGCGCTGCCTGCCGTCGAACAAGCGCTGCCCGCGTTGGTGCAAGACTTATTCAAGAGCAGAGGCAAACTCGTTCCCTCGTATGAGGCATTGCTCGAGCAGAGCGTCTGGGCGTTTCGCGCCGACGCAGTGTACCACCGCGTCGCCGTCGACCTGCTCGAACGCGACCCGAACTTTGATCTGTTCGCGGTGTACTTCGGAGGATCCGATGTAACCGGACACCGGTTTTGGAGGTTCATGTATCCGGATCTCTACAATACCGCCACACCACAGGCGCAACGACGCAAGCTTGGCGGCGTCGTGCGGGCTTACTACCAGTACCTTGACGGTGTGATCGGCGATCTTGTGGCCGCCGCGCCCGCCGACGTCACAGTCATGATTGTCAGCGATCACGGGATGGACCCGGTACGCACGCAGACGACCACGCTCGGTGCTGGTCTTTCAGGCGGCCATCTCAACGGACCAGCGGCATTCTTCATCGCTCGCGGCCCGCTCGTAAATCGAGGTGCCCAGGAGAAGTCTCGCGGACCCCTAAAACGCTCCGACCTGGTCGAGCACGGAACCATTCTCGACATCACCCCGACCCTTCTTGCAATGCTCGGGGTGCCCGTGGGCAAGGATATGAGCGGGCGCGTTATGCGCAACGTCATCGATCGAGACGTTCTCGAACGGTTCAAGATCGACTATGTGTCGAGCCACACCGACGGAAAGTGGATGCGCTCGCGTCCAAGCGACGAGCGAGCCCGCGCCGATGTCGGAGAGCGTATCGAGCAGCTGCGCCAGCTCGGCTACATCGACTGATCGTAGTTACTGAAGGACGAGGTCCGCTTCTACGCTGAGTTGTTCTAGGTCGATGTAGATCGGCTGCGTGGCCGACCCGCCGGGGGTGCGCACGCGTAGTTCGTGATCGCCGACCGGAAGAACCCGCCTAAATCGATAGGTTCCTTCCGAATTCGTAAAGCGACGCTTCTTACGACTGCCGTCGCTCGGCACTAGCCGTACCTTTACGCCCGCGACAGCTGCTCCGGCGTCGCTGACCGTACCGTACACCGTCGCCGGCGAACTGCTGTTGATCGCCGCCATCGCGTCGAGATCGAATCCGCCCTTGTCGCCCGGGGGAACCATATTGCCGAAATCGTCGACATCGTCGCCCGCGTCGATCACGCGCACGAAACGAATCATGTCCAGACCAAGGTCCGCGAGATCGAAACGATCGCCGCCTGATGCGGCATCCAAAGGATTCAGTCCGTTACCCGGACGGGAAAGAACGGCAACCTGCCCGGCAAGACCTTCGCCGGTTTCAGGGTCGAACGGGAAACGATGCCACGCGCGATTGTCGGAGCTGACTTCAACAATGGCGAACTCGATGAACAACGGGCCCGTCTCGCTTCCTACGTGGAACGCGTTTTCATAGATCGCAAGATCCGGCCCAGGGCCGTCGACAACGATGTTGTCGTTGAACGCGATGGTGATCTTTCCACCGTGGCCCAAGGAATAAACGTGGGTCGAGCCGATGAGCAATCCCCTGCCACGCGGCGGGCCAAACACACGACGCGGCAGTTTATCCGCTCCAAAGCCGGCATTAGCACCCGTTTCCACAGCTTTAACCGCATCTACAAATGGATCGCCCGCCATGGCGTCTGCGTTAGTAAAAAACCCGAAAGCGAGCCAGAAACCACATAGAATAATCGTACGCCCGCACATTGCGCGTTCTGGGTAGCGGGGTGCGGCGAACGGTTCAAACCGACATCGGCGCGAGAGGTCCTGTATCGCCGACGGAGGAACGCTTCATACCTCAATCGGGTATGGGAAAAAGTTGGAGTCCGACAACGGTTCGTGTTTACCTCCGGCCCTATCCGAGACATTGCACGGCCGTTACGTCGCCGGCTTTGGAACGTTGCGACAGTAAAAGGAGATCAGGGGATCGATGCATCAAGGGCTTCAGGATTGGGTTACTGAAATTGCAAAACTCGCTCAGCCGAACGAGATCGTTTGGTGTGACGGATCGGATGAAGAATACGATCGCTTGATCGACGAACAGGTCAGCATGGGTGACCTGACCCGGCTCAATCAAGAAACCTACCCTAACTGCTTCCTCGCAAGGAGCGATCCTCGCGACGTAGCACGCGTCGAGCACCTCACCTTTATCTGCTGCGACAAAGAGGACGACGCCGGCCCAACGAACAACTGGATGGCGCCGGCCGAGGCCGAAGCCCGCGTGAAGCCGTTGTACGATGGCGCGATGAAGGGCCGAAAGATGTACGTCGTTCCGTACATCATGGGTCCCGCGGGTTCCGATATTTCAGAAGTTGGTGTCGAGATCACGGATTCGCCGTATGTCGTAATCAACATGCGCATCATGACGCGGATGGGCTCGATCGCTCTTGAGCAGCTCGGCAACAGCGGCACATTCGTTAAGGGCTTACACTCACTCGGCGACCTCTCGCCCGACAGACGATACGTTCTTCACTTCCCCGAGCGGCGTGAGATCTGGAGCATCGGCTCCGGATACGGCGGCAATGCACTGCTCGGCAAGAAGTGCTTCGCATTGCGCATCGCTTCGACGATGGCACGCGACGAAGGTTGGCTCGCAGAGCACATGCTTATTCTCGGAATCGAGAGTCCCGAGGGCGATGTGTCATACGTAGCCGCCGCGTTCCCTTCGGCCTGCGGAAAAACGAATCTCGCCATGCTGATGCCTCCCGAAAGCCAAGAAGGCTGGAAGATATGGACGGTCGGAGACGACATCGCCTGGATGAAGTTCGGAGACGATGGACAGCTGTACGCGATCAATCCTGAGTTCGGCTTCTTCGGTGTCGCGCCGGGCACGAGTCTCAAGACCAACCCTAACGCACTGCACTCGCTAGAAAAGAACTCGATCTTCACCAACGTCGCGCTGACCGACGACAACGAGCCGTGGTGGGAAGGTCTTTCCGAAGCCCCGAAGCACGCGGTCGACTGGCAGGGCAACGACTGGACACCCGACGCCGAGGGCAAAGCTGCACACCCGAACTCACGCTTCACGGCACCGGCAGGTCAGTGCCCCGGTATCGCTCGTGAATGGCAAGACCCGAAAGGCGTTCCAATCTCAGCGTTCATCTTCGGCGGACGCCGCGCCAAGACAGCACCGCTTGTGTACGAGTCCTTCGATTGGGAGCACGGCGTATACGTCGGAGCCTCTGTCGCATCGGAAACAACCGCCGCACAGCAAGGCGGCGAAGTCGGTGTGATTCGTCGCGACCCCTTCGCGATGCTTCCCTTCTGCGGCTACAACATGGCCGACTACTTCGCGCATTGGTTCGAGATCGGAAAACGCGAAGGCGGAAAGCTACCCAAGATCTTCCACGTCAACTGGTTCCGTACCGACGCAGACGGCAACTTCATCTGGCCGGGCTTCGGCGAGAACGTACGCGTACTGCGTTGGATTCGCGGCCGTTGCCGCAATGAAGCGGAAGCATCGGAGACACCGATCGGCTACGTACCCACCGAAGCTGCGCTCGACCTGCGCGGTATCGAGGAAAAGATTCCTTCCGAAGTGTTGGCCGAGCTACTCGCGATCAACAAGGACGACTGGGCTCCCGAACTCATCGATCAGCGCGAGTTCTTCGAGAAGTTCGGCGAGCGCCTGCCCGGAGAGATCTGGCACCAGCACGCCGCACTCAGCAAACGTCTCGGATTGTAGCCAACGACGGCGGCCGCAAGCGCGGTGGGCCGATCCCTCTAAGCCGTAAACTCCGGCCACTCGTCGGTCGGTCGCTCGCGTTCGAACGCGGCAGATGCCTGCAGCACGAGATCGTCGCGATGGCGTTCGGCGACAATCTGCAATCCCACAGGCAACCCTTCGGCGCCGAAGCCCGCGCGCACCGTCGCTGCAGGGTGCCCGGACAAATTGAACGGATAGGTAAACGCAACGATGTGGATCGGATTCTCGATCGGCGTGCCCGCGATTTCGGTCGGGAAAGGCCCCGCGGCCGTGAACGCCTCGGTCGGCAGTGTCGGCGTGAGCAGGAGATCGAACTCGCCGAACAGATCGGCCAAGAGATAGTTAAGGCGCGCACGGTCGTGTTGGAAGGCAGCCGTTTGCGGGTGCGTTACGTTGGAAGCGAGCTTTACGCCTTCCCAGTAGCTGCGGCTCATTAGTTCTTCGTTGCCCTGTATGCGCGGGTGCTCGGCAAGATGCGCGTAGTCCTCGGCCCCAGACATCACCGCCCAGGAAAATCCCAAATCGGGCAGCGTGATGTCGAGATCGACCACTTCGTGGCCGAGTCCTTTGAACACGGCCACCGCCGACTCGATCTCGCTCGCGACCGCCGGATCGACGATCGCATAGCCGAGATCTCGGCTGAACCCGATCCGAAGCTTCGCCAGCTTGTCGTCAATCGAAGACAGGTAAGGACGCTGCGGCTTGGGCAGCGAGTTCGGATCGGTCGGGTGGTAGCCTGCGGTAACATCCATGAACAACGCGGCATCACGCACCGAGCGTGTGATCGGTCCGTAGTGCACTGTATCGACCCAACGCTGCATGCCGAGCGCCTCTTCAGGCCCGACCGGAATACGACCGAATGTCGGCTTGAAGCCGAACGCCCCGACGTAGCACGCGGGGATCCGAACCGAGCCGCCCCCATCGGACCCGGTCGAAAACGGTACGATCCGCCCGGCGATCGCAGCGGATGAGCCGCCGCTCGAACCACCGGGCGTGCGTTCCAGGTTCCATGGATTGCGTGTGGGGCCGAACAGGCGGTTCTTCGTAAAGGCAGTACAGCCGAACTCGGGTGTGTTGGTCTTGCCGATGACTACGGCCCCTGCACCGCGCAATCGCTCAACCTCGACCGAATCGCGCTCAGCGACGTTGTCTTTAAAGGGCACCGATCCGAAGGTCGTGGGCAGCCCACCGACGTCTTCCAGATCTTTCACGCCGAATGGAACGCCCGCGAGCGGGCCGACATCTTCCCCGTTCGCAATACGAGTATCGATCGCGCGCGCTTCGTCGATCGCGCGATCAGCCGAGATGTGAATGAACGCGTTGAATGTCGCGTTGCGCTCGTCGATGCGCTCGAGCGCGGCGGTCGTCGCTTCCTCGGCGCTCACCTCTCGGCTGCGTACCAGACCCGCCAACTCGCCTCCCGATAAATCCATAAGGTGGTTCATGATTTGATCCTCATCTGGCAACCGAACTGGGTCAAAAGACCTACCCCGATCGGGTATTTCCGTGCCTTTGGTCCAGGGTCGGAAATACCTCACTATCCCTTATATTTCCGTGAGTTAAGCCATTTTCAAACCAGGACGCGTACCAAGTTGTGCAACTTAATGTCTTGAATCTCGCCCGCAGTTTATATACCGATGGGCGTAAGCCGAAAAGCCGGATCGGCCTAGGGCAGGAAGACATGGCCAAATTGACAGGTACCTGGCAGCCACACCTCAATACATCTGAAGACGATTCCGTTACGACGGCGGAAGACGCAGCGCTAGTCCTGGCACTCGTAGTCATCGTCATTCTCTCCGGCACCCTCGTCACTTTCCTACTTCTCGAATTCCTCGACGTGCTGCCCGTGCGCGTCGGCTCCATCCTGCTCGCGACACTGTTCATTTTCTGCGGAGTCGTTGGTCGGGCCATTCTCTCGCGAGCACTATCGATGCCTCCCTCCTACCAGGGCAACGCCCCGGTGATACGAAATATCGGTCGCCGTCACAGACGACGTTCGACCTCGATTCACCCCGTTCGCGCGTAACCGCAGCTTCCTTTTTTCGTCTCCCCACTTTCCCGGCGAAGCTGCGCTTGGCGCCACGCGTTGCGAAAGCCGTTCCCACAGATAGGATCCGCACTGTTCGGACGCCTGATTCATGTTCATCCTACTGCACGTATCCTGGGCCTGCTGGCTCGGCTCGATCGTTTTCTTTTCGTTCGTCGTAGCGCCCACGGTTCACGCGGTCTTGGAACGGCCCGATGCCGCGCGCCTCATGCGCACGATGTTCCCACGCTACTATCTCTTCGGGATGATCTGCGGCGGGATCGCGCTGGCTTGCGCCATAGCAACAGCCAACGATCTCAAGCTTACGGTACCACTGGTGGTCGCCACGGTGTTGTCGGCCTACGCGCGCCAGGTACTCACGCCCGCGCTCGACGAGGCACGTCGAGACTCTGACGACGATCGTTTCGCGTCTCTGCACGTACAGAGCGTTCGTCTGAACCTCGTAGCTCTCGTCTCGTTGCTCCTCGCCGGTCTCGGACTGGCGATCGTCTAGAGGCCGGGCCTCTAGCTCAAGGGCCAAGGTCGACGCTGATCGGGCAATGATCGGAACCGACAACGTCCATGTGAATGGCCGCCCCTTTTACCCGTCTCATCAGTTCCTTGTTCACAAAGTGGTAGTCGATACGCCAGCCAACGTTGCGTTCACGCGCGCCGGCTCGATACGTCCACCACGTGTACTCGCGCTGCGTCGGTTCAAGACCGTCGACGCCTGCGGCCGGATTGAAGTGTCGATAGGTGTCGACGTAGCCGGCGTCCACGAACTTCTGTAGTGTCTCGCGCTCGATAGGAAGAAAGCCCGTAATCTTCTCATTCTCTTTCGGACGGGCCAGATCGATCGCTTCGTGCGCCGTGTTCCAATCGCCCGAGATGATGAGGTTCTTCCCTTCAGCGCGCTCTTCTTCGAGGACTTCGAGAAGCGTTTCGTAAAACTCGAGTTTGAACTCGAGCCGCTCAGGGTCGGGACCGTCTTCGCGCTGCCTACCGTTCGGAAAATAGATGTTGTAAACGGTAACGTCACCGTGTTCTGTAACGAGCACGCGCCCCTCACCTCGCTCGAAAGGCACGCCCCTCGTGACAAACATGGGCTCCTCGAGGCTCAGCGTCGCTACGCCGCTGTAGCCTTTACGCTCGGCCGAATGCCAGGCAGCATGATAGCCAAGATCGGCGATCGCTTGGCGTGACGCTTCCGGAATCTGCTCTTCGAGAGCCTTCGTTTCCTGAAGGCAGACAACGTCGGGCCGCTCCTTTTCGAGCCAATCGAGAAAATTCTTTTTGAGAGCGGCACGGATGCCGTTGACGTTCCAGGAAACAATTCGCATCAGCCGACGAGCTTCTCCACGATTCGGCCGGCCGCATCCCGAGCGAGCGACTGAATCTCTTCGGTGGTCAGGATCGCCACCGGGTGCGGCAGCCAAACCGGATCGTAATCGGGCATACCGAGGAGCCGCGCCTGCTCCTCGGATTCATCGGTGAAGGCGTCGGTACCGATGTTCACTGTCGGGATACCGTTCTTCTCGAAACGAATCACGTCGTGCACACTGCACGACACGCAGGATCCTCAATCAGCGAGCGCTTCAATGACAGCGTCGCTCACCTCCGTAATTTCATCGACCAGGTCGGCGGGAGCCGGGCGCGTAAACGTCGGCTTCTGCGTACGCGATACGATCGCACCGTACTCGGCCGTCAGCACCTGCTCGAGTGCGTCGAGAAACTCCGCCGACTTCGGCTTGGAGATCGACAGCAGCGACAAGCGCTTCCCCTCGATGGACGCCAAGCGCGGCGCCGGCGCGTGCGGATCTGTGGTCGATTCGTCGAAAGGACTTACCAGGTCTTCCATTCGTTTAATCCTCGATGACGGCGTGGGTCGTGATCTCAGAACCCAGTCCGTAGCCTACCCAAGGTGGCAAAATTTCAGAAAAACGGCCAGCCGGCCCGCCCGCAACCAGAATGTGGATCTGATCGGGGCTCGACCATTTCGTGACGATCTCGTCTTCGCCCATGAATTCCAGAAAAGGACTACGCTCACCGACCGTAATGTCGCCGACGCGGCGTGAGGCGATATGGAATATGCGCTCGGCAACGCCCGCCTTCGACCAACCGGCCTTGGCAAACATGTGCGCGTGCTCTTGAGAAAGCACGAATACCGTCTCGGCCGCGATCGGGAATACATTCGGCGAGAAAACCGCAGCACCGGCCAAACCGATGGTCGCGATGACGTTTTCGGGGTCCTGGCTGTAGTGGTCGGAAACGGTGAACGGCGCGTCCCCCACGTAAGCTGTCACCGTGCTCTGCTCGGCCGTAAACCCGCGCGTGATCGCCCACGACTCCCACGGACTGGCTTCCTCGTTCTCAGCGAAGCAAAACGAAATCTTACCCGGCTGGCCCATGGTAGAGCGATCCAGCTTCGGCGGTCGGCCGTTTCCGGTCAGTCCGCTCATCAAACGAATCGCACGACCAATGGTCGCGTTGGCGCGATTCCAGCCGCCCATGCAATTGATGCCCGCATTCATATCGATGCGCGACCGGACCGGCCCATTGACCCAAAGCACGATGCTCGATGTATGCGTCGTGTTGGTCATACCGTGTAGGTTGAACGCCGGATCCAGAACCGCGTCGGCACCGGCACGCACAACCGCAAAATAACTCGGGTGGCAGCCCGCGAGTACTGCGCACGACGCAAGCCGCTCCAACGTGAGCTCGCCCATACCGGGCGGCACGGACCCAAGACTGAAATTCGGATCGCGCCCGTCGAGCATCGCATCCACGCGCTCGCGGGTCGGTGGCACGACCGGCAAGCCGTCGGTCCATCCGCGATCGAAGAGGTCTTCGAGAACATCGAAGTCGCTATCGGTGCTCGGTGACTGCCACAGAGACGGATCGAGAGCGCTCTTCGACGCACAGCCGGGTTTCATGCGCGGCGGCTCATCGGT
>Ga0315338_1001494_pt1 | contig 28962 bp, 32 predicted proteins | sample ASW8metaG_FD_204518 | JGI IMG/M metagenome (GOLD analysis project Ga0315338, IMG submission 204518) | Ammonia-oxidizing marine archaeal communities from Monterey Bay, California, United States - ASW #8 | ecosystem: Environmental > Aquatic > Marine > Coastal | place: USA: California | collected... | reverse complement strand
TACGGGGCCTTAATTCAGGAAGTGGGCGAGAATTTATCCTCGAACACGCGAATAGGCAAAGTTCTCTGCGTAAGCCTTCAGGTGAAGCTTGCGCTTCTTCGGTTCAAACACAGTGTACTCAATGCCATTGGCTTCACAAAAAGCAATGGCGCTTTCCTGATCATCAAAATCAACGACGACCTGCTCATTCGTATCTGTCGACCCCGTCCAGCCCATCAGTGGTTCAACAAACTTATGGGCTGCAGGCGCGAATGCAAGGCGCCAGTGCTTCATGCCACCCCGTCCGGATTGCATGGCATTCTTTGATGGGTGAAATATCCTCACTTTAGGGCCCATCGGTGTTTATTCCTTTAATGAGGCTAATATGGGCGAGTATTGAATTAATGTGGCAACACCATCGCGAAGTTGACGGAAAATGCCTCGTTGTTATAGAGAAAGACGATTACTAAGGTAAAATACCGTTGCATGAGATAAAAATGCGCATCAAATTATCAGAAGACCGGAAAAGGGATAGACATGGCCTACGAACATATCATTTATGAAACGCAAGACGGGTTAGCAAAGGTTACCCTTAATCGCCCGAATAAATTGAATGCCTGGACCCGGCAAATGGAACGGGAAGTTCGTGATGCGATGGAAACCGCCGATCAGGATGACACCGTCCGTGTTATTATACTGACCGGGGCAGGTCGGGGCTTCTGTGCCGGTGCCGATATGGACCTTTTAAGTGGTATTGAGGACGGATCGAAAAAACGCGAGGTCGGTGCTGTTTATGGCACACGGCCTTATAATGTGGCAGTGCCTGCGGATTACCAGACCCAATATTCCTATTTTCCATCTCTCAGCAAGCCTGTTATCGGTGCCATTAACGGTCCCGCTGCCGGACTTGGCCTGGTCGTGTCACTATATTGCGACATGCGTTTCGCCAGCCGAGAGGCTATATTTATGACGGCCTTTGCCAAGCGCGGTTTGATCGCCGAGCATGGTATTTCCTGGATGCTACCGCGCCTGATTGGTCACGCTGCGGCGCTGGATCTCCTGCTTTCCTCGCGTAAAGTAACTGCCGAAGAAGGTCTTCAACTGGGACTTGTTAACAAAGTTTACGATGCAGACGCACTCCTACCCGCCGTAAAGGCGTATGCCTTAGATCTGGCGAGGAATGTTTCGCCGCGCTCCATGGCCGTGATGAAACGACAGGTATATGCTGCCCAATTCCAGTCTCTGAATGAAGCCGTGGCGGTCGGCAACGAAGAGATGATACAGAGCTTTGCCAGCGAGGACTTTAAAGAAGGCGTTGCGCATTTCGTTGAGAAAAGAGCTGCCAATTTTTCCGGAAAGTAAGCCATTCTCTGAGCCATATTTCACACCGGAGTTTTGGGTTTGGAACCCGTTATCGCAGGAAATCTATGTCGTAACGATTATCGCCCAGTGACAGCGCCGAGACGGATTCGGGCGATTGTGCAATTATTTTCCCTCTGCGAATGACGGCCAGGCGTGTGGGCCGTACTCTTAACGCCTCGATATCTGATTTTGCCTGCAGGACGACCATATCCGCATTACACCCGACCGCCAAGCCGTAGCCGTCCAATCCAAGAGCTTGCGCCCCGTTTTCTGTGACGGCCCTGAACATCGCCTTCATTTCATGCTGTCCCGTCATCTGTCCGACATGCAGGCCCATCGCCGCCACTTCCAGCATGTCGTGGCTTCCCAGCGAGTACCAGGGGTCCATAACACAGTCATGGCCAAAGGCCACATTGACACCCGCCTCGTTCAACTCTTTGATCCGCGTCATGCCGCGGCGCTTTGGATAGGTGTCGTGACGACCCTGAATGGTAATATTGATCAACGGGTTGGCGATGGCATGTATCTGCGCTTCCTGCATAAGGGGGATCAATTTTGACACGTAATAATTATCCATTGAGTGCATGGAAGTCAGGTGAGAGCCAGATACTCGCCCGTGCAATCCCAGCCGTACGGTTTCATGCGCCAGGGTTTCAATATGCCGTGAATTCGGATCATCCGTTTCGTCGCAATGCAAATCCACACGCAATCCCCGATCCGCCGCGATTTCACATAATCGCGTAACAGAAGCAGCACCATCGGCCATCGTGCGTTCAAAATGCGGGATGCCGCCGACCACATGGACACCTTTATCCAGCGCTTTAAGCAACAACGCCTCAGCCGCAGGATCCCGGTAGAAACCATCCTGAGGAAAAGCCACTAACTGTAAATCCAGATACGGTTCAATCTCCTTAACGACGTCCAAAAGGGCATCAACCGCCAGAAGCGAAGGATCGCAAATATCCACATGCGAGCGAATGGCAAGATTGCCCTTGGCGATCGCCCAACGGCAAAGTTCAAGCGCTCTCTCCTTTATATCTTCGGCTGTCAGTAGGGGTTTAACCTCGCTCCAAAGGGCGATCCCTTCCAACAGGGTTCCGGATTGATTTACCCGGGGCCTGCCATATGAAAGCGTCGCATCCATATGGAAATGACTGTCGACGAAAGGGGCAGAAACCAGATAACCTTTGGCGTCATACTCCTGCCCAGCGGTTACTTCAAGGGAGGTTTGGACATCAACAATCTTGCCGTCCTGACAGGCGATATCCACAAGACTTTCCACATGTTCTATCGTACGGGCATTCCGAAGAATAAAATCCAGCATTTCTCGTCTCCTTTCGCGGGTTTCCTATCGTTGCCCCTTTCGAAACGGGACAAGGAGCGCTTTTGGATAGGCCGCTTTTCGCGACATTATGATCAGGGCAATGATACTGAAAATATACGGCATCATCAGATAAAATTGATAGGGGATGAAAGAGCTGGACGCCTGTTGTACACGGATTTGAAGGGCGTCAAACGCGGCAAACAGTACGGCACCAAGCAGAGCCTTCCCCGGCCTCCAGGACGAAAAGATCACAAGCGCAACACAGATCCAGCCGCGCCCGTTGACCATATCGAAGTAAAACGCGTCAAAAACGGAAATTGTCAGGAAAGCGCCGCCAACGGCCATAAAGGCGCTGCCAACCATTACGGCCCCCATGCGCAGACGGTGGACGTCAATGCCCTGCACCTCCACAGCCATGGGGTTTTCTCCGACCATCCGCACCGCAAGACCGATGGGTGTCCGATACAAAACATAAGCAACAACACCGACCATGATGAAGGCGAGATACGTCAGCGGAGATTGTGTAAAAAGCGCCTCGCCAACAATCGGAATATCAGACAACAGCGGAATGGGGAATTCGTCGAAAGGGACAATTTTTGGCGGCGTTGTAACGCCCGGAAGCAGCATTCGAAAGGAATAGTAACTCAAGCTCGTGGACAGAAGCGTAATTCCAATCCCCGTGACATGTTGGGAAAGGCCCATATAAACCGAGAAAATACTGTGCAAATAGCCGAACAAAAGGCCGAAAAACGCCGCGACAAAGACCGCCGACCATAAATCGCCCCCTTGATAGACCCACATCCAGGCAACCATGGCGCCGGTCGTCATAATCCCTTCGATACCAAGATTAAGGACCCCCGCCCGCTCGCAGATCAGCTCACCAAGAGTTCCAAAAATAAGCGGTGTTGCCATACGGACGGTGGCCGCCCAAAAGCCAACTGTCAGGAACATATCCAAGATTTCCATTGTCTGCTCCTACTCCCCTATCGCCAACGAATACGCATACGCGTCAACATCACAGCCAGCAACACCAGTAACAAGGACGCTGCCGTGATCACATCCGCAATATAGTTGGAGACGTCCATTGCGCGGCTCATGGAATCTGCTCCGTTATAAATACCCGCCACAAACAACGCCGCGATAATGACACCAAGTGGATTAAGCCCCGCGAGCATGGCAACCGCAATTCCCGTATAGCCAAATCCCGGTGAAATATCGAGTGTCAGGTAGCCTTTGGTTCCCGCGACCTCCGTTACGCCTGCGCATGCCGCAAGCCCGCCAGAAATCAATGCGGTCCGGATAACGGTTTTAGTAATGGGGATGCCGGCAAAGCGGGCTGCGTCGGGATTGAGACCGACAGCACGGGTCTCAAATCCCCAACGGCTGTATTTCATAAAGACCCACATGCCGAAAGCTGTTACGACGGCAAAAATGAGTCCTCCGTGCAATCGCGTTTTGGCAATCAGTGTCGGTAATATTCCGTCATCAATGATCGGCGCACCCTGTGGCCAGCCCATTGCCAGCGGATCTTTCCAAGGGCCGAAAAGAAGATAATTCACCAGTAGAAGGGCGACGAAATTCAGCAGCAATGTGGTAACAACCTCATCCACTTTCAATTGTGTCTTGAGCAGGGTTGGAATGAGGAGCCATGCGCCTCCCGCCAACGCCCCGACAATGAACAAAAACGGGATCAGCAGAAACGACGGTAAATCCACAAGGCCGGTGCCAAAATACGTCGCCGCGAGCGCTCCCATGTAAAGTTGCCCCTCGCCGCCGATGTTCCAAAGCTTTGCCCGAAATGCAACCGCTGCTGCCAAGCCTGTAAAAATAAGCGGCGTTGCCCGCACCAAGGTTTCGCTCAGGGCAAATCTGGACCCGAACGCGCCGTTTATCAAGGAGATATAGGCATCAAGCACTGGTGCGCCCGCCCAGATGATCAAACCACTGCAGAGGATAAGAACAACCGCAACGGCAGCAATTGGTGCTGAAATTGTCACCCACAAAGGTGTATGAAGGCGCGGTTCAAGCAACATCGCGGGCCTCCGAATGTCCGGCAACAAACCCGTCACCACTCATTAATAATCCAAGCTCCTGCAAGGTGACATCATCCACGGGTATGGGCTTGCTGACCTGGCCATGATACATCACTATAATAACGTCAGACACCGCCAGTAATTCCTCAAGATCCTCAGACATCACCAAAATTCCGGCACCTTCTTCGCGCGCTTTAAAAAGCTGCTCATGCACGAAGTTGGCGGCGCCCACATCCAAGCCGCGGGTCGGTTGGTTTGCCAGAATAATTTCCGGGTTATTGTCTAGCACCCGGGATAAAATGACTTTCTGCATATTCCCGCCAGAAAGTCCGCGAACGGCTGTTTCCGTGCCGGCGCCCCGAATATCAAACGCTTTGATTAACTTCTCCGCGTGGCCCTTAAGGTGAGTAAGTTTTAACCAGCCAAATCTTGAAAATTCCGGATCTCCGTATTTCTCCAGAACCATATTCTCTGCGACTGTAAAATCACCAATGACCCCTTGCTCATGTCGATCTTCGGGTATACGGCCGATTCCTTTTTGCACCATTGCGCGCGGCGTAAATTCTGTGATGGTCTCGCCCCGCAACTTAACCGATCCACTGATCGGAGTGACCAGGCCTGCAATGACATCCGACAATGGTTTCTGACCATTTCCGGAAACTCCAGCTATACCTACAATTTCCTTCTGCCGGATTGTAAGATCAACATCACTAAGAACAGGGCGTTTTTCCTCACTCAAAACGTGAACAGCCGTCATTTCCAGAAGCACATTTCCGGGCAAATACTCGGACCGCTTCGGTTCCGGGATTGTTTGCCCGACCATTTTCTTGGCAATCTGTTTTCGCGAGGCGGAAGCCGCTGGAAACGCAGCAACAAGCTTGCCATGGCGTAGCACAACAATATCATCGGCGATGGCCAAAACCTCATGCAATTTGTGGGAAATAAAGATAATCGACAAGCCCCGCGCGACCATATCCCGTAAAGTGGCAAAGAGCTGATCGGCTTCTTGCGGAGTTAAGACAGCTGTTGGTTCATCCAGGATCAGAATACGAGCTTCACGATAGAGGGCTTTGAGGATTTCCACCCGTTGCCGTTCGCCGACCGTCAAAGACGATACAGCGGCATCCGCATCGACTTTCAACCCGAATTCCGACGAGAGATGTGCAAGACGTTTCCGTGCCTCAGCCTTGGCTTGCGTCACATGCCACAGACTTTCCGTCCCCAGAATGATATTATCCAAAACCGTCAGGTTCTCCGATAGCGTAAAATGCTGGTGAACCATGCCGATGCCAAGTTTAATGGCTTCTGCCGGACTGCTAGCGCTCAGTTCCTGACCGAAGGCTTCGATCCTGCCCTCATCTGCCATATAATGACCGAAAATGATATTCATCAAAGTGGTTTTGCCGGCACCGTTTTCGCCGAGTAACGAGAGGACTTTGCCTTTCTCCAGCTGAAATGAAATACCGTCATTGGCCGCCAAATTCCCAAATCGTTTGGTTATGCCATCCACTTTCAGAACGATGTCAGTGTCCACCACGCTTTCCCCCGTCTCGATTTTCAGCAGCCAAAAAGGTGCGGAATATTTTCCGCACCTGCTCAATTAGCTAGAAAGTAGATTTTGGCTGCTCGTCGTCGATCTCGACGACGAAGCTCCCATCCATGATCCGGCCCGTCAATTCCTTGACTTTAGCCTTTGTCGCTGCCGGTATTTTGGCGTCGAATTCATAGAATGGGGACAGGGAGGCGCCGCCTTTTTGCATCATCGTCCATTCCTTGTAATTCGCTGCCTTGAACTTACCGGCTTTAACATCACCAATTGCGTTGTTAAGGGCATTTTCCATATGCCATAGAGCGGAGGCAACAACCACATCCTTGCCATTCTCTTCTTTATTCATGTCGTTGACATTACCAAAGGCGATAATGCCTTGTTCCCGCGCAGCGTCAACCACGCCGGCACGCTCTGCATACAAAACGTCAACACCTGATTCTACTTGTGCAAAAGCAAACTCTTTGGCCTTTGGCGGATCGTACCAGGACCCAATAAACGAGACTTTAAATTCGACATCCGGATTGACGGACCGTGCCCCAGCCATAAACGCGTTGAACAGTCGGTTTACTTCGCCGATCGGGTAGCCACCGATCATGCCGATTTTATTGGTTTTGGTCATGGAGCCCGCCAGAACCCCCATCAAATAACAAGGCTCGTGAATATAATTGTCAAACACTGCAAAATTAGTACCGTGTTTATCGCCAGGGTCGCCCATCAAAAAAGCTACTTGCGGATAGTCATCTGCAACTTTACGAGCCTCACGGCTGATCCCGAAGGCCTCGCCAACAATGAGTTGAGCACCTCCCTCGGCATATTCCCGCATCACACGGACATAATCCGTGTTGGCTGTCTTCTCCGAAAATACGTAGTCAATCTCTCCGGCCTTTTCAGCTTCGACCAATGCGCGATGTAAAGTGCCCGCCCATTTTTGCTGCACCGGAACTGTATAGATGCCGGCAACCTTGATTTTTTCTGCCTGCGCGGCAAACGCCGCTGTCATCATCGTCACCGCGACGACGATGCCTGAAATGAACTTCCCTAATCGCATTGTAACCCTCCTCTGGTCGATAAAATATAAACACCTATTCAAAGCAAATTTTGAGCAGGTGTATTGAGATATACGCCAACTTCACGAAATTTCGGCGCAGCTCATGCTACGCCTAAAAATCGCCTGTTTTCTTGGTTCTTCTTGATAGACCTGTGCCGATACTCCTGACAGTCTGCTTACATCATGAGCAGCAGAACGGATGTTAGGCAGAACCTGACCAAACGGTCAAGTTTTATATTATATTATTGCTATGAAAGAAGAACTACACACGCCTCAGCGAGGAAGATAATCGTATTTTTCCATAATTTCGAAATTCGAACCAACTATACGATTAATCTGATCTTGGTTTAAAACGTCTTTCCATTGTCCCGCCGTACCGGTACGGAAAAATCGATCGGTTTTGTCCGATTGTTCGATAAGGCCCTTTTCATCTTCTTGTTTTCGGGAGGTATCGAAGAACGAGAATTCAATCGCCTTGTTCAATCGCGATTTTGGAAGTCTTAGACCAAGGAATTTTGCCAGCGAACCAAAGGTTTTTTGCGGCGAATACAGCATATCTTCGTATCGCATGGCATGCAGGGCAAGTTCGTATATTCCTACAGTTATGTGCGCTTTTTTCGAGACCGTGAATGGGTAGATGAAATATTTTCCTGATGTGGTGAGTAGATTGTTTTCAGCCAGAGCAATTCAAAATCCACCGCGGTGCTTCCTATGTGTTTTTTCAAGTTCGTTGGGTACCCTATAGGTGCCCTGAGGCATTTTTATCAAATGTCTTTTTCTTCTAAGTCATTAAAAAAATGGTGCCGCGAGGATGACTGGAACACCCGACCTATGCATTACGAATACGGCGCCCTACCAACTGAGCTAGGGCGACCCAAGGTTCTGCGATCCAACATTTTTTGTTAGCTACCTATTAGCTACCTGAAATTAAAAACGGCTTACTGCGTAAACAGTAAGCCATTGAAAGTATTGGCGACCCCGGCACGACTCGAACGTGCGACCTATTGATTAGAAGTCAATTGCTCTATCCAGCTGAGCTACGGGGCCTTAATTCAGGAAGTGGGCGAGAATTTATCCTCGAACACGCGAATAGGCAAAGTTCTCTGCGTAAGCCTTCAGGTGAAGCTTGCGCTTCTTTGGTTCAAACACAGTGTACTCAATGCCGTTGGCTTCACAAAAAGCAATGGCGCTTTCCTGATCATCAAAATCAACAACGACCTGCTCATTCGTATCTGTCGACCCCGTCCAGCCCATCAGTGGCTCAACAAACTTATGGGCTGCAGGTGCGAATTCAAGGCGCCAGTGCTTCATACCACCACGTCCGGATTGCATGGCATTCTTTGATGGCTGAAATATCCTCGCTTTAGGGCCCATCGGTGTTTATTCCTTTAAATGTGCAAAGGCTGACGCAGGTACGAAATCCATATCCCCGCCCCCTGGTGTTTCCCAATAAAGCTCCAAGGTTGAGGTGTTTTTCTTTTCAAAATATTTGACATGGATCGGATACCAGCCCGGCTCAGAAACCTCAAGCACTAATTCATCCGAAAATCGATCTGCATGGACATCCGGGTCTTCGTAGATCAGCTTGTCGCCGATGGCGATATATACACCGTCGTTGGAGTGAACCAGCATGGTATAACGGCCGGGTTTCTCCATCTTGATGAAACCGTTAATGATCGCCCCGACCATATCTTCACTGCCCGATGTCAGGACGTCTCCGCTACCAACACTATAATTTAGCATGGGAATTGGTGTGCCCTGCTTCCCCTTGCCCGGATCATCTTTGTAATATTCGATATGGTCCTCAAGCTGGTCGAGACTGTTCACTTCCACGCCATAATAAACGACCGCCAGGCCAGGCTTTAAATTGGCCGCATCAGGTTGCGGGTACGCCGGTTTAAGCCCCGTAATCGGGTTGGCTTGCGCAGCGACAGACGCCATTGCCAGACATGTGGTCACCAGAACTGCAGCAACCGCTTTCGAAATGGAATTTTTTACTCTGAAATCAATCATCTTTAGCTATTCCCTGTTAGAAACTTTATTTCCCATATTAAAGAAAATAGCCGGAACAGCAAGAAGACGCCAACGACAATTTTACGACCAAATTGAAATGGGCAAATATAAGGAGATACAGAACATTAAAAAGGCGTCACAATCCATTATGATGTAACGCCTTTTTAATTGGTCGGGGCGGCAAGATTCGAACTTGCGACCTCTCGCTCCCAAAGCGAGCGCACTACCAGGCTGTGCTACGCCCCGTTCAGTGAGGTGATGATCTATACTATTGCGCCCGTTGCCGCAAGAGATTGATCAAAAAAAATGCCGCTATATGCAAAATATTTTGAAACCCCAACAAACCATTTATCATCTGGCATGGACATAGTGAAAAATCGCCTCCGCTTTAAAGAGTGTTCGTGCGCCTACTGTCAAATTACAGCGGGCAAAAACAACAGTCTTTGTGCTTCGGGTAATTTCCACATGCGCCTCTATCCAGTCTCCTTCACGTCCGGGAGACATAAATTCTGAATTCATCTTAATGGTGACACTTCGTCTCCCCGTATGATGATTAATGCTGCGGCCGAGCGCTGAATCCGCAAAGGCCATAAGCATGCCGCCATGGATCAATCGTGCGCCGTTCAGGTGCTTTTCTTCAGCTCGAAAGGCTCGGATAAGTACCTTTTCATCGAGAATTTTTTCGTAAAACGGACCATTCAAAGTCGCAAAAGGAGCCGATCCCATGACTTCGTTAAACCCGTCCGGGATTACATGCCTGGCTGTTGTTTTTTTCATTCTTGTTCCAGCGTAATGATGTCAGTTGCCGTCAAAAAGAGGATGGCGTACCTGATCGCCGACTTTTACACCATGGTCTTTCACAAATCCAGCCGCAAGCTCCAGAACTGCGCGCACAGGTTCAGGGGAAAATATCGGCACCTCCGATCCTGGAACCGCGTCTTGCTTGATAAAGCGAATTTCCCCCTGCTCGTTGATAAACAGCATATCAAGGGGAATAACGGTATTCTTCATCCACATACCAACCGATGTGGCCCGATTAAAATCGAAAAGCATACCGTGCAAAGGAGGCAATTCCTCCCGATGCATTAGCCCCAGACTTCGCTCCGCCGATGTATCCGCAATCTCAATTGTAAGAACAAGGTCTTGATGCTCAGTTTTAAGAAGGAGGGTATTCGTATCCGCAAGCACGCGGCCCCCATAAGCGAATTGACCAAGTAACAATATCAGAAGGACGACAATCGCCCCTATTCTGCTTCTGCTCAGGTCATTGCCCATCTTCTTCAAAAATCCTTTGCGGCAGCACTCTAATTCCCTATAGTGCAGTCTCCTCGGGGGGAGCTAGAAAGCTGAGAGGTTCTCGTTCAGAACGACCCCTGTACCTGATCAGGTTAGTACCTGCGTAGGAACGAGTTAAAATGTCGTCTGATAGACTTTCATATTCCCGATCGCAAGAGCGTAGCTCTGATACGGCGCGCAATCAAGCCGCGCTTAATGTGGGCGTCTCGCTAAAGCTGGCCAGGCTGGCTTTCGGCGACACGATCATACTGGAAAACTTTGACCTTACTTTGGAACCAGCGCAGATTACCTGTCTGCTCGGCCCTAGTGGTGTTGGAAAAAGCAGTATTCTGAAGCTTCTGGCTGGCTTTCTTCCCTTGCCCACAAACAGCGAGGTTACAGGAACCGATGGGCTGGGCATTACCAATCGCACCTCCTACATGGATCAACAGGATTTACTTTTGCCCTGGGCTTCGGCCCTTGAAAATGTGGTGGTTGGCGCGCGGTTACGCGGGCAAACTCCCGATTTCAAGAGAGCCAGGTCTCTGCTGGCGCAAGTTGGCCTCAAGGATTATATAACCGCCAGACCCGATACCTTGTCAGGTGGCATGCGACAACGCGTCGCCCTCGCCCGTACATTAATGGATGACAGTCCTATTGTCTTGATGGACGAGCCTTTTTCGGCCCTTGATGCCATTACCAAATTTCGTCTTCAGGATCTTGCCGCAAACTTGCTGGCGCAAAAGACCGTTCTTTTGATCACCCATGATCCGATGGAAGCACTGCGTCTTGGCCACCGTATTTTCGTGATGTCCGGCTCGCCCGTCAGGCTATCTGCTCCGCTCTGCCCGGAAGGCAGCTTGCCGAGAGATCCGGCAAGTGATGATCTGCGACATCATTATTCGGATATCATGGCAAGCCTGGCCCTCACTGACACGGGGCCGGCATGAATTTCCTGAGGCCACTCATAACCGTTTCGGGATTATTGCTCCTGTGGGGGCTCATTGTCGCGGTGACGGATTTACCGAAATTCATCCTTCCGTCCCCGCTGCTCGTCTTCCATACCCTTACCGCGAAGATTGATCTGATTGCAGGGCATGCCCTGATCACCGCGACTGAGATCCTGTTAGGCCTGGCCGTTGGGATCAGTTTCGGGATGCTCTCCGCTCTCCTAATTTCTGCCTACAAGCCCGTTCGACAATGGGTGCTGCCTATTCTAATTGCCAGCCAAGCGATACCGGTATTTGCCATTGCGCCCTTGTTGGTGATCTGGATGGGCTACGGTTTGGCCCCAAAAGTTATTGTCGGCGCCCTGATCATCTATTTCCCGGTCGCCGTAGGATTTTTGGATGGTCTAAACCGCACGGATCCTGCCTGGCTTAATTTGACCGCGCTATTACAGAAATCCGGCTCCGGCTCAGCCTTTCTAAATCGCTATCGACTGTACCGACATATCAAAATCCCTTTCGCCTTGCCGTCGTTGGCCTCTGGCATTCGGGTTGGCACGGCTATTGCCCCGATTGGAGCAATCATAGGTGAATGGGTAGGGTCTTCCGCTGGTCTCGGGTTTTTGATGCTCAACGCCAATGCCCGCATGCAAATCGACCTTGTCTTTGCCAGCCTGATGGTCCTGACATTCATGGCTCTCACCCTTTATTTCCTCATGGATCATGTATTACGGCGCCTTATGCCGTGGCAACCCGATCAAAAAGTAACATCTATCTGAAAACGGAGTTTATAGATGAAAATCAAGTTCTTACCTATCTTTTGTGTTTTTTTGCTGCAGGTTAGTGTTGCCAGCGCCAATGAGAAAATGACAGTTCTTCTGGACTGGTTCGTCAATCCCGATCATGCCACATTGGTTGTCGCCAAAGAAAAGGGACTTTTCAAGAAGCATGGCCTTGATGTGGAGCTTATTGCGCCTGCTGACCCCAGTGATCCGCCAAAACTGGTTGCCGCCGGGAAAGCTGACCTCGCCATCTCCTATCAGCCACAACTGCATTTACAGGTAGCACAGGGCCTGCCGCTGACGCGAGTGGGTACCTTGGTCGCCACTCCCCTTAATACATTGCTCGTCCTCAAAGATGGCCCTATCAAGAAACTGGCTGATTTAAAGGGCAAAAAGATCGGCTATTCCGTGAGCGGCGTTGAAGAGGCGCTATTGAGTGCCATGCTGAAGCCCGCAGGACTGACAATCAAAGATGTCACCTTGATCAACGTCAACTTCTCACTCTCCCCAAGCCTGATAACCGGGCAAGTCGATGCAGTTATCGGCGCCTATCGAAATTTCGAACTGAACCAGATGGATATTGAAGGAGTGCCGGGGCGCGCCTTTTTCGTCGAAGAAGAGGGCGTTCCCGCCTATGACGAGCTCATCGTTATTGCCAATAGCCAAAAGCTGAGCGACCCAAGACTGGTCCCCTTTATGACCGCCCTCGAAGAGGCGGTGCAGTTTCTTGTCAATCATCCTGAGACAAGCTGGGAATTGTTCCTGAAAAATCACAAGGAGCTAGATAATGAGCTGAACAAACGGGCTTGGGCAGACACAATCCCCCGCTTCGCACTCCGCCCCGCAGCGTTGGATGTTGGCCGGTATAACCGGTTTGCAGAATTCCTGAAAGCACAGGGACTGATCGACACAATCCCTCCCGTGAAGGATTATGCCATCGCCATTGATTAAGTTAGCCGCGGCAACTGAACGTCCCGTTATTCGGGACGTTCGATTTCCGCCACCTGAGGCCCTTTATCACTGTCGCCTATCCGCACATTCAGCCGTTGTCCCGCCTGTATCGGCAGGGCGCCTTCCCGGCGAAGGGTCTCCATATGCACGAAGATGTCCTGTGTCCCTTCCCCGCGTGTGAGAAATCCGTACCCCTTCACAGGGTCGAACCACTTCACTTCCACCTCAACGAAATCGCCCTGCGCCTGTATCGCAGGGTGGTTCGTGACATTGGTTTGCGGTATAGGGCGCGGCTCGAACGGAACCGCTGTCGAAGTATCAATATCAAGGATCTTCAGTGCCTGAAGTCCTTTGGATCGACGGACCACCTCGCAACTAATGCTGACGCCTTCCGCTACATACTCATGGCCTGCTTCACGTAAACAAGACAAGTGAAGAAATATATCCCCTGGCTCATCAATCGGGGTTAAAAAACCGAAACCTTTTGCAGTGTTGAACCATTTGACCCTTCCTGTCAGTTCAAAGGATTCTTCACTAGGCTCCGACGTTACTTCCTGTTTACTCCGCAGCTGTTCAATTTTAGCTGTCATCTGCTACTCCCACTAATGCGAGATACTCCTGAATTCATCCCGCCAGAGAATGAGTTTAACATAATATTAAACATAAATTCAATATCCACATTATTCAAAAACCACGGACTACAGGCTTATAGCTTAACAATGACGGGTCCTTTCAACATATCTTATCCTAATTATTCAATGAATTACCTTATTTTCTTGATGTTTTTATTGAAGAATGGCGTCATGGCGATGACAGCTTTCGCAAATATACAGTGTTAATCCACTATATGAAGACATCCGATAAGCACCCTCCTGCCCGTTTTGCTATTCCCCGGGTGAACTCCGAATATATTCTAATAGTGACCATCAATGGTCCTTGCCGCGCAAGAAATCCCGTGGCATAAACATACAAAATCATGAAAAATAATTGCGTCATGGCGCAGTCTTTCGGGGTAACAGAGGCTTGTTGAAAACAGTCAGTTTATTTCTTGTCTTAATGGCCGTCTGGTTGTTGCTGTCAGGCCATTATACGCCTTTACTCATCGGCTTTGGGATCGCGTCCTGTTTGCTATCGGCCCTGATCGCCAAGCGGATGGAGGTTATCGACCATGAGGGGCACCCGCTTCATCTCGGACCCAAGATAGTGCTTTATTGGGGTTGGCTTCTGGTAGAAATATTCAAAGCTAATCTCGATGTCGCGAAATGCATCCTGTTTCCGAAAAAATATCTACGACCCGTCATGTTTACGGCAAAAGTGACCCAGAAAACCGACCTTGGCAAAGTCATTTACGCCAATTCCATTACCTTGACGCCGGGGACGGTAACGGTTGATCTCGATAATGATACCGTTATGGTACATGCCCTCACGGATACATCCGCCGAAGGCGTCAAAAATGGTGAAATGGATCGTCGGGTCACCGCTGTTATGGGGGACAAATGAGTATTTATGCCATTACAGCCATCGCCATTATGGTCAGTATTGCCCTGGCTTTAGGGCGCGCCATCCTTGGGCCAACATCTTATGATCGCATTTTGTCGGCAAACGCTATTGGAACGAAAACAGTATTGTTAATCGGCGTCCTTGGTTTCGTCGGCGGCCGCCCCGACTTTCTCGATCTGGCCCTGGTCTATTCACTGGTCAATTTTATTGGAACTCTGGCCGTTCTTAAATATTTCAAATTCGGAACCTTACGCGGTCGGCTTTCCAACTCGGAGAGTGATCATTGATTGACCTCATTCTTGATATCGCGACCTGGGCCTTGCTAATTGCCGGTAGTCTTCTGTTGTTGATTACAGGTCTTGGCCTGTTGCGGCTTCCTGATTTGTATACACGCATACATGCAGGCGGCATGGCCGACACTCTGGCAACTTTTCTGATTTTTATCGGTTTGGCCCTGCAAAGCGATGATATATTCGTCACGGTGAAACTGTTGATGGTCATTGTCTTCGTGTTCTTCACAAGCCCAACAGCATCCTATGCGCTGGCCCATGGAAGCTTTGTTGCCGGATTAAAGCCAAGACTGGATGGCATTACGCCTCCGGAAACTGATGATATTGAAAAAGACGCGCTGTAACATGTACCGGGGGATGAAATCATAGGCGAATTTGTTGACATTTTCCTGATGTTCCTGCTGATCGCCGGGGCATTGACCGTGCTAACCGTGCGCAATCTTTTCGTGGCCACAATGCTGCTTGGGATTGTCAGTTTCATCATGGCACTGGTTTTTGTCAGCCTCGATGCTGTTGATGTTGCCTTTACCGAAGCCGCCGTGGGCGCAGGGATCAGCACAGTCCTCTATATCGGGACATTGGCTCTTGTCGGGGCCCAGGAAAAGCCCGGGATCAAGATCGCAGCCGGTCCTTTGGCCATTTGCCTGGCGGTAGGTGCAGTGCTTTTCTACGCCACCTATCAAATGCCGCCCTATGGCAAGGCCGACAATCCGGTTCATACACATGTCGCTCCGCGCTATATCGATGTTAGCCCCACTGAGATCGGGGTTCCCAATATGGTGACGTCGGTTCTTTCAAGTTATCGCGGATATGATACCTTTGGTGAGACAACGGTTGTTTTTACGGCAGCTATCGGCGTTCTACTGATCCTCAGCCAGCTCCGGCGGCGCAAAGAGGATGAAGATGAGGAAAACCCTGTCCGAAAAGGCCTCAGGGTCAGCCTGACAGGCCTTGGCAGTCAACATGACCTGGTTCCGCATGTCGTCTCTAAACTCCTGATACCCTTTATTTTTGTTTTTGCGCTTTATGTACAATTCCATGGCGACTATGGCCCTGGCGGCGGATTTCAGGCAGGCGTTATTTTTGCTGCAGGGTTTATCCTCTATGCGCTGATATTCGGGCTGCAATATACCCAAAAAGTCCTGAGTTCTGTGGCCGTTCTCTATCTACTTGCTGCGGGGGTTCTGCTTTATGGCGGCGTTGGTATCGTCGGGATCATCGTGGGCGGCAATTTCCTGGATTATAATGTACTTTCAGAAAATCCGGTAAGTGGCCAGCATTTAGGCATTTTACTGATCGAACTTGGTGTCGGCATAACGGTCGCCGCAGCCATGTTGGCCATATTTTATGCATTCGCGGGCCGCGCTGAACCCGTCACCCAGATGCCGGATCAGGAATAGCCAATGTTTTTTGATCAGTTCAATTACTGGATTTTTATCGTGCTGCTGATGATCGGTCTATACACCATCATGAGCCGCAGCAATCTCGTTAAAAAAATGATCGGCCTTTCTTTGTTCCAGACTTCGGTTTTTCTGTTTTACATAAGCATGGGGAAAATTACGGGCGGAACGGCTCCAATTGTTGTCGAAACCGCTATTGGGGCGCCCGAGCCGATTTATTCTAATCCCCTGCCCCACGTTCTTATCCTGACGGCAATTGTTGTCGGTATCGCAACGACTGCGCTCGGCCTCTCTCTTGTGGTCCGAATTAACGAGACGTTTGGCACCATTAACGAAGACGAAATCCTCGAAATGGAGGATGACGCGTAGCATGTCTTTACTCAGTATTCATTTTGCGGCCCTTGTGGTCGTCCTACCCTTGCTCACCGCGCCTATTTGCGCCCTTCTTCGTGGTAAAAACCTGCCATGGATCCTGACCACAATTGCGAGCGCCCTCTCCTTCTACATGAGCGCTCAGCTTTTGATCGATGTTACCGTTAATGGGCCGATTTCCTACGAAATGGGTAGCTGGGCACCACCTTGGGGGATCGAATATCTTGTTGATCCGTTAAGCGGATTTATGCTCCTTATTATTAGTGGTGTCAGTACCGGTGTTCTGCTTTTTGCCCGGGAAAGCATTGCAAAAGAAGTACCCGAAAAGCAGCTAGGGCTGTTTTTTTCCGCTTATCTACTAGCTCTAACCGGAATGCTGGGTATCTGTATCACTGGCGATGCCTTCAACATTTTCGTTTTCCTGGAAATCATGTCGCTTTCATCCTATGTGCTGATCGCGATGGGGGCCGGACATGACCGCAGAGCGCTAACCGCTGCGTTCCAGTACTTGATCATCGGTTCTGTTGGCGCGACCTTCTTCCTGATCGGCGTTGGCCTGCTCTATATGATGACCGGCACCCTGAATATCGCAGATATTGCGTCACGCTTTTCGGAAATTGAAGACACAAGACCTGTAAGGGCCGCCGTCGGGTTCCTTGTTATTGGCATTGGCATCAAACTGGCACTCTTCCCGTTTCATGTCTGGATGCCAAACGCCTATACGTATGCCCCAAGTGCTGTTACGGCATTTTTCGCAGGCACAGCCACCAAGGTTTCCGTTTATTTGATGATCCGCTTTATCTTCACCATTTTCGGTGTAGATTTCAGCTTTGGGATCGTTCAGCTTACCGATATATTGATGCCGCTCGCTATTCTTGGCTTTCTCTCCATGTCAGCCGTTGCAATTTTCCAGAGTAATCTCAAAAGGTTACTGGCTTATTCGAGTGTGGCGCAGCTTGGCTATATGGTGCTCGGGATCGCGCTTGCCAATGAAGCCGGTCTCACCGCCTCCATCGTTCATATTTTTAATCATGCGATTATCAAGACAGGTATGTTCCTGTCTGTCGGCTGCATGTTTTTCGCCATTGGTTCAGTCTACTTGAAAGATTTGAACGGGATCGGACAACGGATGCCCATCACAACCTTCGGATTTGTCCTTGGTGGGCTTGGCCTGATTGGCGTGCCTCTCACCCCTGGTTTTATTAGCAAATGGTATCTAATCCTCGCGGCATTGGAGCGTGGCACCTATGTCAGCTATGGCCTTATCGTTGCCATTGTTATTTCAAGCCTGCTCGCCGTAATCTATGTCTGGCGTGTTGTCGAGGTTGCTTATTTCCGGGACCCCCCGGAAGGATCCGTCAAATCTGAGGCGCCCCTTTCCATGATTATCCCAACCTGGATTTTCATTCTGGGTAGTTTCTATTTCGGTATTGAAACCACAATCAATGTCGGGTTTGCGGAAGCTGCTGCAGCCTTCCTGTATGGGGGTTCATGACGTGATATTTGCTCTTGAAACCCATATCGTACTTGCCCTGTTGATCCCGTTACTCGGTGCTGTCGGCATTGTTCTCACTCATTCGGCCCCCAATATTCGCGAAAGCGTTACATTGATCACGGCCGCAATTCTTTGTGCCAACGTCTTTAGCATTCTCCCGGCAATTCTAAACGGGCTGGAACCTGCGGTAACCCTTGTACAGATACTCCCGGAAGTGGGTCTGGTGCTAAAAGTGGAGCCGCTCGGCATGACCTTCGCCTGTGTCGCCTCCAGCCTCTGGATCATTAATTCCATTTATTCCATCGGCTATATGCGCGGCAATAACGAAGCCAAGCAGACCCGCTTCTATGTTTGTTTCGCCATTGCCATTGCTGCCACCATGGGCGTTGCATTTTCCGGCAACTTGCTCACCCTTTTTGTGTTCTACGAAGTCCTGACCCTCTCAACCTATCCCCTGGTTACACATAAGGGCAATGCAGATGCGCTGAAAGGCGGGCGGATTTATCTGGGTATCCTGATCAGCACATCCATCGGCTTGCTTCTACCAGCGATAATCTGGGTTTGGAGTTTGACGGGAACGGTTGATTTTGTGAAGGGCGGCATCTTGGCGGGCCATACAAGTGCCCTGGTCACAGGCATTCTGCTCTTTCTCTTTATGTATGGTATCGGCAAGGCAGCGTTGATGCCTATCCATCGCTGGCTTCCTGCCGCCATGGTCGCACCGACGCCGGTCAGTGCGTTATTGCATGCCGTGGCCGTCGTGAAAGCCGGTGTTTTCTCGGTCTTAAAAGTTGTCGTCTATATCTTCGGCATTGATTTCCTGACTGAAACCGGTGCCTCTGAGTGGCTGATATGGGTGTCGGCATATACGTTGGTGGCGGCGTCGGTTGTTGCGCTCACCAAGGATAACCTCAAAGCCCGGCTGGCCTATTCCACCATCAGCCAGCTTGCCTATGTGGTTCTCGCGGCCGGAATGGCTACTTCTCTCTCCATCACCGGTGGGGCCTTGCAGATTGTCATGCATGCCTTTGGCAAGATTACGCTCTTTTTCTGCGCAGGCGCCATCTATACCGCCGTGCATAAGACCGAGATCAAGGATATGCGCGGGCTGGGCCGGCAAATGCCTATCACGTTTATCGCCTTTCTGATCGGTGCCCTCAGTATTATCGGCCTGCCACCCCTTGGTGGGAGCTGGAGCAAATTTTATCTAATGATTGCCGCAGCGGAAATCGACCAGCTCTGGATCATGGCTGTCCTGCTTATCAGTTCGCTGCTCAATATCGCTTATCTACTACCCATTGTCGCGCGTGGATTTTTCTATCCGCCATTGGGTCAAACAGATGAGCCCGTCGCTGTCGGCTACGAAAAGTCTGATTTCTCGTGGAGCAATATCAAGGAGGCACCGTTCTTCTGCGTGCTGCCACCGGCGCTGACCGCGTTCATCTGCCTTGTTCTCTTCTTTCTTGCGGATCCGATCGTTAAGATGATCGAACCCATTGTAACACCATAGGGACGGAAACCATGTCGACCCCTGATGATGAAAAAAAATACTGGCTGGATAACCCCAAAAATCACGACAAGATTTTTTATGGGGTTCTCGTGATCTGCGTTCTGGTCGCCATTCCGGATGTACTGTCTTTGTTGAACATCCTGTATCACAAACACAACTCCTTTGAATTTGAGAATATTTTCGAATTTTACTCTCTGTATGGCCTGGTCTGCTATGTGGGACTGGTGCTGATCGCCAAAAAACTTCGCACCATCCTCATGCGCGATGAGGACTATTATGATTGAAGGTTTGAACCCCGGTTTTATCCTCATTTTCGGTGCACTGCTGATTCCAGTAACCAGCGGCGTTGTTCGCTCTGCCGTGACACTTGCCCTGCCCGTACTGGCGCTGATACAGCTTTATACACTGGGCCTGGGGACTTGGGGGCAGTATGAATTTCTTGGGCTTTCCATTGAACTCACACGAGTAGATGCACTCTCGCGGGTTTTTGGAACCATCTTCTGCATAGCCGCCTTTATCGGCATGATTTTTTCCCTGCATGTAAAGGATACGATACAACCCTTTGTGGCCCTGATTTATATGGGATCGGCTATCGGTGCAGTGTTCGCCGGTGATTTGATCACCTTGTTTGTATTCTGGGAACTGACAGCAATTTCATCTGTCTTCCTGATTTGGGCCAGCCGCACCGAGAGAGCCTATAAAGCCGGCATGCGCTACCTGATCATACAGGTATCTTCCGGCGTCATCCTCCTCGGTGGCATTATCCTCTACTATCAGGATACAGGTTCTATTGCATTTGAGTATCTGGGTTTGACAGGTATGGCGACCGGGTTGATCTTAGTTGCCTTCGGCGTCAAAGCCTGCTTTCCGCTTTTGCACAACTGGATGCAGGACGCTTATCCAGAGGCGACGGTCACCGGCACGGTTATCCTCTCCGCCTTTACCACCAAGCTTGCTATCTATGCGCTGGCGCGAGCCTATCCCGGCACGGATATTTTGATCCCTATTGGCGGCGTCATGACCGTTTTTCCAATTTTCTTTGCTGTGCTCGAAAATGATCTTCGCCGGGTCCTGGCGTATTCTCTCAATAACCAGCTTGGCTTTATGGTGATCGGCATCGGCATCGGAACAGAGCTGGCGTTGAACGGCACAGCCGCACACGCTTTTGCCCATATCATGTATAAAAGCCTGCTCTTCATGTCTATGGGCGCAGTCCTGTATCGGACCGGCACGATCAAGGCATCGGAGCTCGGCGGGCTATACAAGTCCATGCCAATCACGACCATCTTCTGTATTATCGGGGCCATGTCCATTGCCGCCTTCCCCCTCACCGGTGGATTTGTATCCAAAGCCATGATCCAGTCAGCGGCGGGCGATGGTGGTATGATCGTCATCTGGCTTGTCATGTTGTTTGCCAGTGCCGGGGTGATGGATCATTCAGGCATCAAGGTGCCTTATTTTACATTCTTTGCCCATGACAGTGGCAAGCGGGTCAAGGAAGCTCCTCTTAATATGCTCATCGCCATGGGCATGGCGGCCTTTGTCTGTATTTTTATTGGCGTCTTCCCTGATGCACTATATGTGCTGCTCCCGTACGAGCCCACATATCATCCTTATACAACAAGCCATGTGATCACATCGTTGCAACTCCTGTTCTTTGCGATACTGGCTTTCGCGCTGCTGATGCGATACAAAATTTATCCGCCGGAACTACGATCTACCAATCTTGATTTTGACTGGCTCTACCGGGTACCGCTAAAACATCTAGCCCTCTCCATCGGCAGGCTTATCCTCATTGTCTGGACATGGGCTATTTCCGTCGGGAACGACTGGGTGCAGAAAATCATCGTCACAACAGAAGATATCCATGGGGACGGAAAAGTTATGGCGCGGACGGCTTCTTCCGGCGTGGCCGTGACCATTATTGTTGCAATTTTAGGGTTTGTTGTCGTCTTCTTCTATCGATAGGAAACGGCTCATCAGTAAGTCAGTTCAGAAGAGGCCCGCCCTTGCTGACAATCCGTTTCGCCGGGATCCATTTTGTGACTGATCGACCGTCGGCGGTAAAACGCACCTCCTGGCGTGCAGTCGGAACTGCTTTCAAAGTTGAGCGGTTTACTTCAAATGCCGTGCCGTCCGGAAACTTGTTAAACGCCTCTTTATCGGCCAGTGCAGGCCAGCCATCTTGATAGGCCTTCGCCATATCGGACAATAAAATTTCTGAATTTCGCCCTCGTGACAGCGCAGCTTTCATGGCCGGGTCATGGGAGAGAATTAAATCAATCTCGGTCATGGTTTTATCCCGGCACACTTGCCAAATTGACGAAACTGTTTCTTCCGCGGACGGCGCAAGCGCCACGGCAGCATTAAGCGTAAATCCCTGCTCTAAAACCAGAAAGATATCCGGCTCAATCGGCCCCACATCTGTCGCCAGAAAAGTGGCTGGCATAAGCTTTTCTCCGCCATGTACCGCAGCATGAACAGCTTGCCCAAAATATAGCAGTTTGATTTGGAAGACCGGGTCAACTGCACGTCCTGATTTTTGGGATTTTGCCTTCAGCCAGTAGAGGATATCAAAAGAAGATCTTGTTGCCGGACGCATTCATTACCTCGTTCCATTCTTATCATTTGCATCAAAGTACGGAGTAATGGTTAATTGACACTTAATGGATTTTACCTAAGGCACAGTTTTAGAAATTTTTCCCTCTAAAAATCCATATTTTTTATCACTACAAACTACTTAAAAGAGTGCAAAAGTGTTGCGTTATATATAAGCGTACAGTACTACTGTCGCGTGAATTCGCAATGATGGAATTAGCTTGATGAATAACTTTACGACGGCTCTGGAAAACATACAGCATGCACGGCTGAATGATCTGGTAGAGTATTGGAAGTCAATCAAGAAAAACCAATTTTTTCCGTATCGCCGGGATTTCAATCCTGTTGATATACCGAAATGCCTCCCGCATATTGTCCTTGTTGATGTTATTGACGGCAATCCAAAATATCAAATTCGGCTTGCTGGTTCTGCCGTCAATCCAGTGTATCGGACGCCTATTACCGGCAAATATATTGAGGACTTTACATTTGAAGGCGACAGACAAGAAATTCTCGCTCAATACGATCATGCAGTTAAACATCAGGTACCTACGTATCTGATGGGTAAAATGACGACAATTGACGGTAATCAAGTAAGCTATGAGCGGGTGATTTTACCAATGACATCCGATGGGAAAATCGTCGATAAGCTGCTTACCGGAATACACTATTTTAATGTCAAACAGCAGCACCTCGACCGACCCATCTTCAAATTGTGACGTTAAAACTGGCTTGCTCTCCTGACCGGGAATGAGGTAGGTTTCCAGCATAACAAACTAGTACTGGGAGCCTAACCATGCAAATGAGCGGTGAAGAACTAATCAACGCGACCAAAGAAGAAGTCTGGGCTGCTCTGAATGATCCGGAAATTTTACAAAAATCGATCCCGGGCTGCGAGACTGTAGAGAAGGAAAGCGATACGGCGTTTGCCGCGACCGTGAAAGTCAAAATCGGCCCTGTCAAAGCCACTTTCAAAGGCAATGTCAGCTTAAGCAACATTGATGCGCCAAACGGATATACCATCACCGGTGAAGGTAAGGGCGGTGCGGCAGGCTTCGGCAAGGGCGGCGCGGATATAAGCCTCAAAGAGGCAGATAACGGCACTCTCCTCTCTTACGATGTCAATGCATCTGTGGGCGGCAAAATGGCGCAAATCGGATCACGTTTGATTGATGGCACTGCGAAGAAGCTCGCAGGCGAATTTTTTTCAAATTTTAGTGAACTCGTGGGAACCACCTCTCCCGTGCAGTTAGATGGTGAAGCCGAAGCCGCAGCAAGCTCCTCTGACCCTGCTCTCGACCCCATAATTACTGAGGAGAAAAAAGACGCCGAGCCGCCCTCAGCGGAACCGTCGTCGCCAAAATGGATGCGACCATCAGTTTTGATTCCTATGGGATTAGTCGCAGCAGCAATTTTATACTATCTCGCAGGTCCTTAGAAACACGCTACCCTTTTCATTTCTCGACTTGACGGCGCGTAGTTTCACGTGGAAACTCTATTTAGCAAAATAAGTAAGAAGTTCTCAAAAGAATAACTAAATAACGAGACAGAACCGAATGCAACGACGTTGGGTTCTTACGCAAACCAGGGAGGATATTATATGACATCCGTTACCATGACGGTGAATGGAAAGACGACAACGGCAGATATAGCGCCGAATACGCTTCTCGTCGAATTCATCCGTAACCATTTACGATTGACCGGCACCCATGTTGGTTGTGATACGAGCCAATGCGGCGCCTGTACGGTGCATGTCAATGGCGACAGCATGAAATCCTGCACAATGTTGGCTGTTCAAGCAGACGGGGCGGATGTCACGACCATTGAAGGCTTAGCCGCTAATGGTGAGCTACATCCCATGCAAGCTGCCTTTAAAGAAAACCACGGCCTACAATGTGGTTTCTGTACCCCTGGCATGATCATGAGTGCGGTTGACCTGGTTAATCGCAATCCCAATCCATCCGAGGAAACAATAAGGTCCGAGCTGGAAGGCAATATCTGCCGATGCACTGGGTACCACAATATCGTCAAATCGGTTAAAGCCGCATCGGAGAATATGGGAGGGTGATCTATGTCAGTCGAAAATGGAATTGGCGCCTCTGTCAGGCGTAAAGAAGACCAAAGATTTATTACCGGCAACGGTAATTATCTGGATGATATGAACCGAGTTGGACAGGCGCATGGATATTTCCTGCGATCTCCACATGCCCATGCAAAAATTAACAGCATCAATATTGATGCTGCAAAAGCCGCACCGGGTGTTGTCGATATCTTCACAGGGGCCGACATGGCTGCCGATGGTATTGGCGGGCTTATCTGCGGCTGGGCTATTACCAGCAAGGATGGAACGCCTCATGTGGCGCCACCGCATCCCAGTATGGCAACCGATGTCGTCCAGCATGTCGGTGATCAGGTCGCATTCGTTGTCGCTGAAAGCCTACAGCAAGCGAAAGATGCCTCAGAACTGATTGAGGTAGATTACGCGGAACTGCCATCGGTTACTGATATTTCAAAAGCCCTGGAACCAGGTGCCCCGCAAGTTCATGAGGAAGCGCCGGGTAATCAATGTTATGACTGGGAACTGGGAGACAAGGGTGCAGTAGATGCGGCATTTTCTAACGCCGCGCATATAACAAAGCTTGATGTGATTAATAATCGTCTGGCCCCCAATCCGATGGAACCAAGAGCCGCACTCGGCGAATTTGACCCCGGAACCGACGAACTGACCTTGCACACGACAAGCCAGAACCCGCATGTCGCACGGCTGATCATGTCCGCCTTTCTGGCTATCGCCCCGGAGAACAAGCTCCGTGTTGTAGCGCCGGATGTCGGCGGCGGATTTGGAAGCAAGATTTTTGTCTATGCTGAAGAAACCGTGACGATCTGGGCCGCTCGCAAAATCAACCGTCCGGTCAAATGGACGGCTGATCGCTCAGAGTCTTTCCTCACCGACGCGCATGGACGGGATCACGCGACCCATGCCGAGCTGGCAACGGATGCAGATGGCAAAATCCTTGGCTTCAAAGTCTCAACCAAAGCAAATATGGGAGCCTACCTGTCCACCTTTGCGACCGCAGTTCCTACATATCTGTATGGGACGCTTCTCAACGGACAATATGTCATGCCGGCCATCTATGTAGAGGTCCAGGCAGGTTTTACGAACACAACGCCTGTGGACGCCTATCGCGGTGCGGGCCGTCCTGAAGCCACTTATATTGTTGAGCGGATGATGGAAACGGCGGCGCGAGAACTGAACATGGACCCGACAGAATTCCGGGTGAAAAACTTCATTCAGTCCGATGCCTATCCTTATGAGACGCCTGTCATCATGACATATGATTGTGGCAATTACCCGCAAACCATGAAGATGGCGAAGGAAATGATCGACTATGATGGTTTCCCGGCACGTAAAGCGCAGTCGGAAGCCAACGGTAAAATCCGCGGCCTCGGCACTTCCGCATTTATTGAGGCTTGCGGCCTCGCGCCATCTGCCGCCGTCGGTTCTATCGGAGCTGGCGTAGGCCAATGGGAATCTGCAGAAGTCCGCTTTAACCCTACGGGCAGTGTTACCGTCTTCACTGGCAGTCATAGTCATGGTCAAGGTCATGAAACGACTTTTGCGCAGATTATTTCTGACAAGCTCGGCATTCCGATCGAAAGTGTGGAAGTCGTACATGGTGATACTGACAAGGTGCCATTCGGCATGGGAACTTATGGCTCACGTTCATTGGCCGTTGGCGGTTCCGCCATTGTTAAGGCCGTCGACAAGATCGTCGAGAAATCCAAGAAAGTCGCGGCCCATCTTATGGAAGCGGCAGTTGAGGATATCGAGCATGAACATGGCGTCTTCTCGGTTGCCGGTACGGACAAACAGATGACTATGGGAGAAATCGCCTTCGCGGCTTATGTCCCTCATAATTATCCGGCTGATCTGGAACCTGGCATGGCAGAAAATGCCTTTTATGACCCCATTAATTTCAGTTTCCCGGCCGGAACCCATATTGCGGAAGTCGAAATCGATCCCGCAACAGGTGTTGTGGACATTGTCGATTGGGTTGCGGTTGATGATTTCGGTACCGTGGTTAACCCGATGATTGTAGAAGGTCAGGTTCATGGTGGTGTTGCACAAGGCATTGGACAGGCCCTGCTTGAAGGGGTTGTCTATGATGACAACGGTCAACTTCTGACAGGATCCTACATGGACTACTGCATGCCACGCGCCGACGACCTGCCCAGCTTTCGGGTAGCAATGGCGGAGACCCCAAGTCCGAGCAATCCTCTCGGCGTCAAAGGGTGCGGAGAAGCCGGTGCAATCGCGTCACCTGCGGCTCTGATGAATGCCATTACCGATGCTTTGGGTAAACATATTGATATGCCAGCGACGCCCGAGAAAGTCTGGCGCGCGGCTAACGCATAAGAAGGGAACTATACATGTATTCATTCGATTATGAGCGCCCTTCGGGGATTAATGACGCGGCTTCGGCCTTAGGCGAGGACGACAAACTCCTTGCTGGTGGCCAGACACTCATTCCAACATTAAAACTCAGGCTGGCCGATGCTGGCAAGCTCGTGGATTTGAGCGGAATTGATGAGCTAAAAGGTATTTCATCAAGCGGCAGCGAGATTACCATCGGTGCGATGACGCGACATGTGGACGTCGCTGATTCTGCTGAGGTAAGATCGAGCATTCCTGCCCTTGCCCATCTCGCCGCTCATATTGGCGACGCGCAAGTGCGAAACCGTGGCACCATCGGAGGATCTGTCGCCAACAATGATCCGGCGGCGGATTATCCTGCCGCCCTCGTAGGTCTCGGGGCAACCGTCCACACCAACAAGCGCAGTCTGTCAGCCGAAGATTTCTTTGTTGATCTGTTTGAAACGGCTCTGGAAGAAGATGAAATTGTCACCAAGGTATCCTTCCCGGTTCCGGAAAAAGCAGGCTATGCCAAATTCCCGAACCCGGCGTCTCGCTATGCACTCGTCGGCGTTTTTGTCGCGAAAACTGGCGATGGCGTAAAGGTTGCTGTGACAGGTGCTGGACCTTGTGTCTTCCGTCAGTCTGATATGGAAGCCGCCCTGAGCGGTGACTTTTCAGCTGGAGCCGTATCTGGCATCGCCACTGAAGCGTCGGGCTTGAATTCAGATATTCATGCCTCCGCCGACTATCGGTCCAATCTGATTTCCGTTATGGCCGGACGAGCGGTCGACGCAGCCTAATCTGGAAAATCATCATTATTAGTAACGTGTGACAAGGGAAGCTTCGGCTTCCCTTGATATTTTGTGATCCTTGTAACAGGATAGATCATTAAAAACGACAAAAGCCCCAAATAGTGGATAAGATAAGAAAATGACGACATCCCTTCCCGCTTCCATTGACGCCGTTCAGGAAATGTTGAAGTCCGCTAATTATGTGGCCGACAGAAGCCTGGCAACCGTGCTCTATCTTTCCCTTAAAATGGGTCGGCCCCTGTTTTTGGAAGGTGAAGCAGGTGTTGGTAAAACCGAAATTGCGAAAGTGTTGGCGGAACAGCTAAACCGGCCCCTTATTCGGCTGCAATGTTATGAAGGGCTGGATATTAGCTCCGCGGTTTATGAATGGAACTATGCCCGGCAAATGATCGAGATCAGGTTGGCGGAAGCCAGTGAAACAGCGGATCGGGAAAGTCTTGGCAGTGATATTTTTTCCGAAAAATTCCTGATCAAACGGCCATTGCTCAACGCCCTTGAGAACACCGGAAGCGGCGCCCCCGTTCTACTGATCGACGAGTTGGATCGCACGGATGAGCCGTTCGAAGCCTATTTGCTGGAAGTTCTTTCTGACTTTCAGATAACCATACCCGAACTCGGAACCGTCAAGGCAGACGAAACGCCTATCGTGATTATCACATCTAATCGGACACGGGAAATTCATGATGCTCTCAAACGCCGCTGCCTTTATCATTGGGTTGATTATCCCGACGCGATGCGGGAACAGGAGATTATTTCCCTGAAGCTGCCGGGTGCAGATGCCAGACTGTCTGCTCAAATCGTCGCTTTTGTCCAGGCACTCCGCAAAGATCCGAATCTCTTCAAGCTTCCTGGAATTGCGGAAAGCCTCGACTGGACGACAGCTTTGACTGAGCTTGACGTTATCTCCCTCGATCCCGATGTTATCAACGATACCTTGGGTGTATTGCTCAAATATCAGGACGATATCGTTAAAATTCAGGGAAGCGAAGCCGCTGAACTCATTTCACAAATCAACAAGGAAATCGAGGTGAAATGACAACGGGTACAATGGCTTCAGGCGGGACTTTCGCCAGCAATATCATGCACTTTGCACGAACCTTGCGAAAGGCCGGCCTGCCTGTCGGATCGGGCCATGTGCTGGAGGCCCTGCGCGCAGTGGAGACCGGAGGACTACAGCGACGAGATGACTTTTACTGGACGTTACACGCGGTCTTCGTCAATCGCCGTGATCAGAAAGAAATATTTGATCAGGCCTTTCATATTTTTTGGCGTAATCCGGAATTGCTGAAAAAGATGATGGACATG
>Ga0315338_1001493_pt1 | contig 28987 bp, 31 predicted proteins | sample ASW8metaG_FD_204518 | JGI IMG/M metagenome (GOLD analysis project Ga0315338, IMG submission 204518) | Ammonia-oxidizing marine archaeal communities from Monterey Bay, California, United States - ASW #8 | ecosystem: Environmental > Aquatic > Marine > Coastal | place: USA: California | collected... | reverse complement strand
CTTCATGGCGGAAAATTGGCTTTTCGCCATGAAGACAAAATTAACCAAGGTCTTTAGCGGTTTGTTAAATCGATACAGCTATCATCTGAATTCAAGACAAAAAGTGTAACGAGGTAATGTAAGCATGCAGTCGCATATAGACCGCAAAGTTCACCGGATAATAGGCTTGGATGGTCAGCCAATGACGATCCATGATCTGCCGCCGAAGAATACCAAAAGATGGGTCATCAGACGCAAGGCTGAAGTTGTGGCTGCTGTTCGCGGTGGTCTGATCAGTCTGGACGATGCTTGTAATCGGTATACCCTCTCGGTTGAGGAATTTCTCTCCTGGCAGAAGGCAATCGACAAGCACGGGCTTCCCGGCCTGCGCACAACCCGCATTCAGGAATACCGGCCCGGTGAGCCAACGCATCGAAATGATTAACAAGAACTATTTTCTTTAAGTATTTTTGAGTAAGCCCGGCAAATTCGCCGGGCTTTTTCGTATCCAGCATCTCAGATATACTTCTCCTCCAGATTTGACTAGGCAAATAATTCCGGCAACTGGGCAAAAATTGCCGCCTGTTAACCACTTGTTTATCTCCTCGTCGTATTTTCGGTTCACGGACAGAAAATTTTACGCATTTTTTACACAAGTAGGTGTCAGCAGTGAACGGATTTAGCCAGCTTCTTCAAAGTTTGGGGGCAGTCAGAATTGTAATACTCAGCGTCGTGGCCGTCGGATTAATCGGGCTCATCATGTTGATGGCAACACGCATCAGCTCTCCAGATTTCGCTCTACTCTATGGTGGTCTGGAACCCTCGGACAGCTCTGCGGTCGTAACCCGGCTGGAGGCAGAAAAAATTCCCTTTCAGATCAAGAATGACGGACGCAATATTCTGGTACCACAGGATCAGGTTGCCCGCCTTCGCCTCAGCATGGCCGAAGCAGGCGTGCCCAACGGCGGCTCCGTCGGGTATGAGATCTTCGACAGTTCCGATACGTTCGGCACCACAAGCTTTGTTCAAAATGTAAATTTCATTCGCGCATTGGAAGGCGAGCTCGGCCGGACCATCCGCGCCCTTAATAATGTATCCGCCGTCCGGGTGCATCTGGTCCTTCCCAAACGGGAGGTCTTCAGCCGCGATAAACGGGAGGCTAGCGCCTCCATAGTCTTAAAGCTTCGCGGTCGTCTATCTGATGAGCAAGTCTCCGCCATCCAGCATTTAACAGCCGCCGCGGTCCCTTCCCTTACTCCTACACGTATTTCCATCGTTGATGACAAAGGAAACCTTCTGGCCCGCGGTGATGGCCAGGACCAGCCTGGGACTGGCGGCGGATCACAAACCGACTTTATGCGGGTCACCTATGAGACACGCCTTAAAGAGCAAATCGAGCAGCTGCTGGAAAAATCTCTCGGCGCCGGAAATGTCCGCGCTGAAGTCAGTGCTATTATGGATTTTGACCAGAAAACCGTTCAGTCCGAAACTTACGATCCGGATAGCCAGGTTGTTAGGTCCACTCAGACAGTGGAAGAATCCTCATCCTCCAATGAAGGATTAGGAGGTGACGGCGCCGTCAGTGTCGGCAACAACCTGCCCGAAGCTGAGGTCGATACCGGAGATGGCAGCACATCAGAAAATGCGGCATCCCGAATAGAAGAAACCGTCAATTACGAAATTTCAAAAATTATCACCACAGAGGTGCGGGAATCCGGTTTGGTGCGCAGGCTAACTGTCGCTGTCCTTCTAAATGGCCGGGCCGATGTTGCCGAAGACGGCACCCGCACGTATCAACCACTGGAAGAAGACGCATTGCTGCAGATCAGTCGCCTTGTCAAATCGGCCATTGGATATGATGAAGAACGCGGCGACGTTGTTGAAGTTGTCAACATGCAATTCGCACAAGTCACCGAGGAATTCGCCGACGAAGAAGTTGTCTCCGACGAGATTTTCATGGGCCTGACCAAAGCTGATCTATTTAAAATGGGAGAGATGGGCGTTCTTGTCGTTGTCGCCCTTCTGGCTCTCCTTCTTGTCGTGCGACCCTTGCTTAACCGAGCGCTTAGCGCCGACGGCGGAGGCGGAACCCCTGCCCTTGCCGCACCCGGCGGCGCTGCCATGGCAGGTGCATTACCGGCTGGCGGCGGCTCAGCCGCAATGACTGGTGCAGCTACAGGCGGAGGCGGTCAGCAAGCCATCACCTCACAAACTCTTAATGAAGTCGACTCCATGATTGATATCGACCAGGTGGACGGACAGGTTAAAACCTCCGCGCTCAACAAGGTCAGTGAAATTGTCGACAAGCATCCAGACGAAGCGATCTCCATCCTTCGTAGCTGGCTCTACGAAGCTTAAGGAAAGCTCGACGCATGATTGTTACAGATTCAAAATATCTTTCCGGGCCGGACAAGGCCGCCGTTATGATGCTGGCCCTTGGGGATGAGCATTCCAAGGAACTCTGGGCGCGCCTGGACGAGGAAGAAATCAAGGAAATTTCGCAAGCCATGTCAAACCTTGGGTCGGTCGCATCTGACGCGATGGAAGCCCTGTTTGTCGAGTTTGCCAGCAAAATCTCCGCAACCGGTAATATCGTTGGTTCTTATGAAGCAACGGAACGCTTGCTGATGAAGGCGCTAGCCGGTGATCGCGTTGAAAATATTATGGAGGAAATCCGCGGCCCCGCTGGCCGGACCATGTGGGACAAACTTGCCAATGTGAACGAGCAGGTCCTCGCCAATTACCTTAAGAACGAATATCCGCAAACTGTCGCCGTGGTCATGAGCAAGATAAACTCAGGCCATGCCGCGAAAGTCCTTGCAACCTTACCCGAAGACTTTTCGTTGGAAGTTGTCAATCGCATGCTGCAGATGGAGTCTGTTCAGAAAGAAGTTCTGGATAAAATTGAAGATACCTTGCGCAGCGAGTTTATGAGCAACCTGGCCAAAACCAACAAGCGCGACAGCCATGAAATGATGGCGGAAATCTTCAATAATTTTGACCGCAACACGGAAGGCCGGTTTATCTCGGCGCTCGAAGAAAGAAACCGCGACTCTGCTGAAAAAATCAAAGCTCTGATGTTCACCTTCGAAGATCTTCTGAAACTGGATCCGGCGGGTGTTCAGACGCTGCTTCGGAATGTCGACAAGGAACGTCTGGGGATATGCCTGAAAGGTGCCTCCGACAGCTTACGCGATCTTTTCTTTACCAACATGTCGGAGCGGGCGGCCAAAATCCTCCGTGAGGATATGGAAGCGATGGGCCCGGTCCGCCTCAAAGATGTGGACGAAGCCCAAATGGAAATTGTCAATATTGCCAAGGATCTTGCAGATAATGGCGACATATTGCTAGCCGATGGCGGCGGCGATGATGAGCTCGTTTACTAGGATTGAACAGAGTATGACCACAAGTAACAAATTTCTGTTCGACACCGAATTCAACTCGGACGGCACATCCATTGGCCAAGACTCCAATGCCAGCCAACCGCCGATTTACTCAGAAGAGCAAATGGGTGAGTTAAAGGCGCAGGCATTCGAGGAAGGCTTGAAGCAAGCTCAAGCCGCCTCTTCAGAAGGCCTGGAGAATGCTGTTGCCGAAACCCTGGAAAAGCTAAATGCTCAGATGCAACAGCTGGTAAGTAATCATGGCACGCAGATACAATCCATTAAACAGGATGCGGCAGTGCTGGCCATGACCGTCGCCGGTAAAATAGCGCCAGCCCTGATTCAAATGGCACCACACGCCGAGGTGAGCAAACTCATCGAAGACTGCCTTTCGGATTTGCATAACGAACCCCGAGTGGTCGTTCGGACCAGCGAAGAGAACTGCGACCTTCTGGGCGAGAAAATTGACGGAATGGCCGCACGGGCAGGTTTTCAGGGCAATATCATCATGCTGCCCGACCCTGCCCTGACAGCAAGCGACTGCCGGGTCGAATGGGCCGATGGCGGCGTCGAAAGAAAAATAGAAGAGATCCAGCATCGGCTGAACAGCATCATAGACGGATTTACCCAACCGGTAAGTCAACCAGCAACAAGTTCATAAGGACAAGGGCCAGCCTTAGCTGACCCCGTATAAGGAGTAACGACGTGGCAGAAGATGAAGAACTAAACCTTGAGGAGCTGAGTGATACAACCAGCGAACAAGGCCAGCCAGAACTGCCGGCTGCTGAGGAGGCATCCACGGATGTTGCCGTAGGATCAGCCCCTGAGGAAGATACGGAACTTGCGAGAACCGCGACTGATTTGGAAGCCGTTTTCGATATTCCAGTGCATGTTTCGGCAGTGTTGGGAAAATCTCGCATGCAGGTCAGCGAGCTATTGAAACTGGGTCGTGGGGCCGTCGTCGAGCTGGACCGTAAGGTCGGCGAAGCGATCGATATTTATGTCAATAACCGTCTGGTCGCCCGCGGTGAGGTGGTGGTGGTCGAGGATCGTCTCGGTGTCACCATGACGGAAATTATCAAGTCTGATCGACGTTAAAGGCAGGTATCGCTGTGACTAGAATAGATTTTGCAACAATCATCGGCTTGTTTGGCGGTTTTTCCGTCATCACTGCCGCTGTTATTATAGGAGGGTCCATGGGGTCGTTCTTCAACGTCCCCGCCGTCCTCATTGTTCTGGGTGGTACCTTTTTGGTGACCACCGTCAGCTTTTCCATGGGTGAAGTTATCCGGGCGCAGAAGCTGATCGGTACGACCCTGCTTGGGAAAAATGCCGCACCGGACGCCGCCGCATACGCCATGCTGGATCTTGCCGAGCAATGCCGCGGCAAGGGGGTTCTGCATCTGCAAAACCATATGCAGGCATTGGACGAAGATAGCTTTCAGCGCAAATCATTGCAGCTGGTTGTCGACGGCCTTCCGGCGGAAGAAGTAAATCGTATCTTGCAAAATGATCTGAACGGAATGATTGCCCGCCATAATTCCGGCTCTGGCGTGTTGCGTAAGGCCGCTGAAGTAGCGCCTGCCATGGGCCTGATCGGAACACTTGTCGGTCTGGTCCAGATGCTGGCCAACCTGAACGATCCAACAACCATTGGTCCAGCTATGGCCGTTGCGCTGCTTACGACTTTTTACGGCGCCGTCCTTGCCAACATGTTCTTCAATCCGCTGGCGTCAAAACTGGAGCGCAACTCTGCAGAAGAAGTTCTTCTCAATCGCGTTTTCATGTTGGGCGCTGCTTCGATCGGACGTCAGGAAAATCCCCGTCGTCTTGAAATGTTAATCAACACATTGCTGCCGCCGTCAAACCGCGTGCAGTATTTCAGTTAAGTTTGTTAGGAGAGTTGAGCAAATGAGATTGCTTATAATTGGTTCCCTGAATGGTCAAATCGGCGCTGCAAGTCAGATAGCGATGTCACGCGGTGCAAAGGTGAGCCAGGTGGATGATATTAATATGGCTTTGGGTTCCTTGCGCTCTGGCAAAGGCGCGGATATGGCCATGATTGATGTTAATCTGCCCATCAGATCTCTCGTCGACAGCCTGGCAGCGGAGCGGATCAACCTTCCGATCATCGCCTGCGGTGTAAATACGGATGCGACGACAGCGGCCAATGCCATTCGCGCCGGTGCCAAGGAGTTTCTACCCTTGCCTCCCGACCCTGAGCTTATCGCCGCGGTTCTGGAAGCGGTAGCACAGGATGACACCAAACTGGTCTTTGCCGATCCCGCCATGAAGGACGTTGTCGCGCTCGCAAAACAGATCGCGCCATCTTCCGCTTCTGTGCTGATTAACGGGGAAACAGGCACAGGTAAGGAAGTAATGGCCAGCTATCTGCATACAAACAGCAACCGTTCCGACAAGCCATTCGTCTGCGTCAATTGCGCGGCCATTCCGGAAAACCTCCTGGAGTCTGAACTTTTCGGCCATGAAAAAGGGGCCTTCACCGGCGCCGTTGCACGTCGTATCGGCAAATTTGAGGAAGCCAATGGCGGCACCTTGTTACTGGATGAAATCAGCGAGATGGATATTCAGTTGCAGGCCAAGTTGCTACGGGCCATTCAGGAAAAAATCATTGACCGCGTTGGCGGCACCAAACCGGTTCCTGTTGATATTCGTATTATCGCGACATCAAACCGTGATCTTGCCGAAGCCGTTGCCGACAAAACCTTCCGGGAGGATCTCTTGTTCCGGCTGAATGTCGTGACATTGAAAATTCCGGCCCTGCGCGAACGCGCCCTGGATATCGAAGTGCTGTCCAAGCATTTCTCAAAGAAATACGCTGAAGCCAATGGCGTTGCAGACCGCCTTATTACTGATGACGCTATGGGTAAGCTGAAATTGAACCCCTGGAGGGGGAATGTCCGTGAGTTGGAAAACACAATCCATCGGGCGGTCCTGCTCTGTCAGGGAGATGTCATCGGACCCGATGCGATCCTGATGCCGGACGGCAGTGCAACGCCTGAGAACGGACACGGCACGGCCTCTGCTAATGGGGCTGCCGATAGCTCTGGAGCCCTTGTGGGACGCAAGGTCGCCGAAGTGGAAAAAGATCTAATCCTGAATACCTTGGACCATTGCCTTGGCAACCGGACCCATGCGGCAAATATTCTGGGGATTTCCATCCGGACACTCCGTAATAAGTTGAAGCTTTATTCCGGCGAAGGCACTCCTGTCCCCATGGCAGGTGCAGACCATCGTACCGCTTACGGCGCCTGATCCAGATATTTTGCGAAAGTACTTATTTAAATGAGCGACATCCAGCAATCAGAAGGCTCGCCAGCGGGTGGAAATGACTTCCTGCAGCGCGTGATCGCAGCGGTCGGTCGCAGTGATATTGGCCTTGCCCTTGGTGTGGTCTGTATCCTGGTCGTCCTGATCCTGCCGATGCCAAGCTGGCTTTTGGATTTCAGCCTTGCCATCTCGATCACCTTCTCTGTCGTGATCCTGATGACCTGCTTGTTTATCTCAAAGCCACTTGATTTCAGCTCTTTCCCAACGGTTCTGCTGATCGCCACTATGCTACGGTTATCCTTAAACCTTGCCTCCACCCGATTGATCTTGTCTGAAGGGCATACGGGCCCGGATGCGGCTGGCCATGTGATTGAGGCCTTCGGCAGCTTCGTAATGGGCGGTAATTTCGTGATCGGGATTATCGTCTTCTCCATTCTGGTGCTGGTGAATTTCATCGTTATCACCAAGGGTTCCGGTCGTATCGCCGAAGTTGCGGCCCGTTTTTCCCTGGATGCCATGCCCGGCAAGCAAATGGCCATCGATGCTGACTTATCCGCTGGCATGATAGACGAAAATACCGCCCGAAAACGCCGTAAGGAACTGGAAGATGAAAGCGGCTTTTTTGGCTCCATGGATGGTGCATCGAAATTTGTTCGTGGCGATGCCATCGCCGGATTACTGATCACATTCATTAATATTATCGGCGGAATCATCATTGGTGTCGCGCAAGAAGGTCTGTCTTTCGCCGAAGCCGCCAATAGCTATACCTTGCTCACCGTTGGTGATGGTCTGGTCAGTCAAGTGCCTGCGCTAATCGTCTCGGTCGCCGCTGGTTTGCTGGTATCGCGTGGCGGACTTACAGGCACAACTGACAAAGCGCTCCTCAGCCAACTAGGTGGATATCCTCGGGCCCTTGCCGTCAGCTCGTTCCTGTTGATCGGTCTCTCACTCCTGCCCGGCGTTCCTATGATCCCGTTTTTGATTCTGGCGGGCGGCACCGGCTATTCCGCCTTTGTAATGAACAAGCGTCAGGATGTTCAAAAACACGAAGAAGAACAATTGCTGATCGAAAATCAGACTACTGCTGTTCCCGTTGAGGAACCCATCTCGACGGCTCTTGCCATCGATGATCTACGTCTGGAACTTGGTTATGGATTGCTGACCCTGATTAACGAAACTGAAGGTTATCGTCTCACCGACCAGATCAAGGCGCTACGCCGCCAGATCGCCAGCGAAATGGGCTTCGTTATGCCAAGTGTGCGTATTTTGGACAACATGCAGCTTCCGGCCAATAATTATTTGCTCCGCGTCAAGGAAGTGGAAGCCGGCGCTGGTGATGTCCGGCCAAATAACCTTCTCATCATGGATCCACAAGGGCTGCCCATTGACCTCCCCGGTGAAGAAACAACAGAGCCGACATTTGGCCTTCCCGCTGTCTGGGTCGACGATGGCCAGAAGGAGGAAGCGTCTTTCCGTGGATATACCGTTGTTGATCCGGCAACCGTGATCACCACGCATCTCACGGAAATCCTGAAAGATCATATGCCGGATCTGCTTTCCTACGCCGAGACACAGACCCTGCTGGATGGCCTGCCCGTCGAGAATCAGAAGCTTGTCGCCGATTTGATCCCGACACTGATTTCGGTCAGCGGCGTACAGCGTATCCTGCAAAGCCTTCTGTCGGAACGAGTTTCCATTCGTGATCTGCCGACAATTCTGGAAGGGATTTCAGAAGCCACAGGATACACACAGAATATCAATCACATCACGGAACATGTGCGGGCCCGGCTGGCGCGCCAGATTTCCGCGGTCAATACGGCGGATGACGGCTATATCCCGCTGATTACCTTAACTCCGCAGTGGGAGCAGAATTTTGCCGAGGCCATTATCGGTCAGGGCGAAGAACGCCAGCTGTCCATGGCGCCCAGCATGCTTCAGGACTTTATCGCCAATGTTCGGGATATCTTTGATACCCTGGCCTCGCAAGGACATAACCCGGTGATGTTGACAAGTCCCGCCATTCGCCCGTATGTGCGGTCCATTGTCGAGCGGTTCCGCCCGACAACGGTGGTGATGTCTCAGAACGAGATCCACCCCAAGGCCAAACTCAAAACCCTGTCGCAAGTTTAAGGCACTTCTAAATGCGGATTAAAACCTATACAGCAGCCTCCATGGACAAGGCCATGAACCAGGTACGCCTTGAAATGGGCGCCGAGGCGATTATTCTGTCCAGCCAGGAACTGCAGAATGGCGATGTTCAGCTAACCGCCGCGTTCGACCAGAAGGAACTGCCCCCGGAGCCATCGGTTTCAAGCTGGTCTGCGGATTGGGATCAGGACTGGAAAGCGGAAGCCGGGCAGTCTGCCTCCCCTTCAACTTCTGGCCAGAAAGCTGTAAAAGCCGCGCCCTGTTCTGCGGCCAGCCCCTCCAAAAAGATGGAATTGCTGGTGCAGTCCATGGCTTATCACGGGATACCAACGGTGCTTGGTGAAAAGCTATGTCGTACGGCGCTGTCACTTGAAACTGACGACACGACGATTTCGCTGGCAGCGGCCCTCGATAATCATTTTAAATATTCCTCCCGGGTTACCGGAGCCAAATCCCCGCTCATGCTTGTCGGGCCTCCTGGGGTTGGCAAGACCGCGACCATCGCCAAATTTGCAGCGGCTGCAAAAATGGAAGGGCGCTCCATCCATCTGATCACGACGGATACAAGCCGCGCTGGTGCCATTGATCAGTTACAGGCTTATGCGGATATCCTGGAATTCAAGCTTCATGTCGCTGAAACCGATAAACAGCTTGCAAAACTGATCGCCAGTCCGGCGCTGTCTGATGGCACCGACATTTTGATCGACACCGGCGGCATCAATGCCTATGACGAAAATGATATCGCTGATCTCGCCCGTAAAATCATCGCTGCCAAAGCGGAACCCATGGCGGTTCTCGCCGCCGGGACCGATAGCGCAGAGATGAGTGATCTTGCCGGTATTTTTGCCAGCCTTGGCGCAAAGCGGATGATTGTCACCCGGCTGGATACGACCCGGCGCTATGGCGGTCTTTTTACCGCAGCCCATTCCGCCAATTTAAGCTTTTCCTATGCCAGCGTATCGCCATCAGTGGCGACCGGACTGCATGTCTTCAATCCCGTCAACCTCGCCCGGCTGTTGCTCCGGGATCCGACCCAATCTGGGGTCAGCAGTGAATTTAACAAGGTAGTATCATGACCGAGACTGAAAGCCCCCTTCGCAATCGGCCCGCCGCCCATCCTGCGACGTCGACTATGGGTCGTAACCTGATCACCATAGCCTCGGGTAAAGGTGGTGTCGGTAAGACAGTTCTCGCGGTCAGTCTCAGCCAGGCTCTCGCCAAAGACGGTAAGAAAGTCCTGCTGTTTGATGGCGATGTCGGCCTTGCCAATGTAGATATTCAACTTGGTCTGATGCCGGAATTGGATCTGGCGAGTGTCATGACGGGTGGCAAGACACTGGAAGATATTATATTCCCTTTTAAGGACGGCGGATTTGACATTATCGCGGGTCGGTCAGGCTCCGGTGTCCTTGGCACGCTGACGATGGAACAGCTAAAACGCATCCACGCCAGCCTTGTTGAGGTCAGCGCGAAATATGATTATGTGATTTTGGATCTCGGCGCCGGCATCGATGATGCGGTGCGCGCCTTATCCTCTGGCGCCGGGCCAAAACTGGTGGTCACAACAGGCGATCCAACCGCCCTTACCGACGCCTATGCCTATATCAAGGTCATGACGCAGCGCCTTCCTGAAACTGACATTCGGGTGCTTGTGAATATGGCGAAGTCAGAGGCCGAAGGTCGGAAAGTTTATGAAAAGCTTTTAAAGGTTTGCCACAACTTTCTCCAGCTAGAGCCCCCCCTCGCGGGCATCATTGAAAGAGACGAAAAAATTTCCGACACGATCCGGGCACAGACAGGATTGCTGAAGCGCTATCCAACCAGCACCGCTGCCCGCAATATTGAAGCATTGGCGAAAACAATTCAGGAAGGAACTGCATAAACTCGCAGCGATCAAAATGAGTGGCATTCGTTCCACATCTACTGTCCCGCCCGTCACGGGCGCAACCCCGACATCCGCCTCTGGCGCGGAGCAGGTCGCCCCTGTCTCGCCGCCAACGCCTACCGGGCAACAAGCGGGATCCGCCCCGTCCAAGGCGCCAGTGCCCCCCATCGAACCGCAGCCAAATACCGTTGTTCAAGCGGTCGTCACGGCCAAGGCAGGCGAGGGGAACGTCATTTTGCATACGGAGCTTGGAAATTTCAGACTGACAACGCAAATCCCACTTGCGATCGGCAGCCAGGTCACCTTCGAGATTGATACCGTTGAGGATATCACACTCGTCCATCTGACTTCCGTCAACGGAAAGGCCTTAAAACCACCTGTCGCAACCCAGTTGTTGCCGGTCATCAACCAACTCGCCTCCGGCACGGAAGGATATGTTCGCGCCGGACAATTACATCCACTGGAGATGCAATCGGGATTTCAGAACTTAGCCGCAACCGTTGGAGATAAATCATACAAGGTAACTCCGGCCATATTACCTTCCGCCCACACAAACCCTTCTCAACCTGCTCCGGTGGAAACAGCGAGGTCGACCATAGCCACCGGTTTGACGGCACCAACGAGCCAAGCCCAAATTCCAGCGCCCGTAGTTAATCCATCGGCATCGCCGCGCCCCTCTCCCTACGTGGCATCAACAATTAGTCCTCCGGCCTCACCACTCCCCTCTCCGTATGCTGCGCTTGATAGCAGCATTATCAGCGGAATGAGCGTTCCCGCCGCCAAATCCGCTGAAGCCCTGCAAGCACATCTGGCCCGTTTTCATGTCGTCGAAGCCGAGTTCCTGCGCCCAAATCCAGAGGTCAACGCAGCTCACCTTCCTGGACGGACATCTATTGCCAAGGGGGAAATTGTTTCACTAATTGTCCAGCCCAAGAACAGCCCCAATCTCGCAAGTCCGCAAAGGCCCGATATTTTTCAGGGGAAGATCATTGCGGTTACGGCACCGCAGTCGGAGGGTGGCAGGCAGCAGGTACATGTGAGCTCTCCGCTGGGTGGTTTTTCTTACAAAACTGCAACGCCACCGCAAGTCGGTGCCACCGTTCAAATTGCAGCCGCAGACAAGGTGACTGTTTTCCCTCTTCCCTACGCAGATATTCAGCAGCCCGGCCCACGCGAGCCGCTTGCCCGCATCATGGGGGATTGGCAGAATTTGCGGCAGGCCCTTAACGTGGTTGCCAACCTGGAACCGGCCATCGCGCAATCCGTTCTCAGCAACATCATTCCACAGGCCAATGGTCAGCTTTCTGGCAGCCTGCTGTTTTTCATGACCGCATTGCAGCTCGGCTCCGTCGAGAAATGGCTGGGGCAAGATTTTAAAGCTGCGTTACGGGATGCTGGCCGCCCTTCTCTGATGCAGGCGCTTGACGAAGATTTTAAAAATCTTGGACGGATGCAGGCGGAGCCCGGTGGGCAGGACTGGAAAAGTCTCAATTTCCCGCTCTTCGACGGCGCTAACCTCAGACAAATCCGGCTCTTCTACCAACAGCAAAAAGCGCGTGATGGCAGCGATGAGGAAAAAGACGGGACACGGTTCATCATCGAGCTCAATCTGACCAAAACCGGCCCCATCCAGTTAGACGGCCTTTTTATGCCAAAACAGTTTGATCTTGTTCTGCGTAGTCAGGCAGATATCGCAGAAAAAATGAAACACCAGATATTATCGATTTTCACGGAAAATATGGAAATCTCCGGGCTATCAGGGCAAATTGTCTTTAAAACCACGACACCGTTCCCAGTCGACCCGTTGGCCGAATGGGAAACAGATTTGGCAGAAAGTTCGCCTTAGATACCGAGGTCTTTTCGCGCCGCTTTGGTGAGTTTCGCTTTAACGATCGAATAGGCTTCATTGATATAGGTTTTGATATCCTCAGCCGTCATGGCCTTATCAGAGGTGAGTTGCACCCATTTCGCGCGGGCGAGATAGGGGGCGGGTACGATATATTCCTGCTCAATAAGGATGGAATAGGAAAGATCGCTGCATTTGAAGCTGATTTTCTGCTCTTCACCTTTTCCCCAATGGGAACAAATGGCGAAGATTTTACCACCGATTTTCCACACACTCGCATTGCCCCATTGGATCACATTGGTGGTGGCCTTTAAGGAGCGACAATAGTCGTCAAATTCCTCTCGTGTCATCAAACCCTCATTTTATCCGTCTCCCCCTTGAAGCCGGAGAAGAGCTGCGTCATATTCACCCGCAAATTTATTGATCTATGGAAACAAAATCATGTTTGTCGTTGCGGCGCTTTATAAATTCGTGGCTCTCCCTGACTATGAGGAATTGCAGGGAAAATTGCTAACGCTTTGTAAGGAAAATGATATTCAAGGCACCCTGCTGTTGGCGGAGGAAGGGATCAATGGCACAGTTGCGGGCACGCGAGAGGCTATCGATGCACTGCTCAACTATCTGAAATCCGATCCGCGATTCGATAATCTGCAGCATAAAGAAGCCCTCAATGAGAAGCAGCCCTTCTATCGGATGAAAGTGCGGCTCAAGAAGGAAATCGTGACATTGGGTGCACCGGGTCTTGATCCGCGCAGTTCAGTGGGGACATATATCAAGCCGAGAGACTGGAATGACCTGATTGCCGATCCCGACATATTGTTGGTGGATACACGCAACGACTATGAAGTCGAAGTCGGGACATTCAGAGGCGCCATCAACCCGGACACAAAAAGCTTCCGCGAGTTTAAGGACTTCGTTGAGGAAAAGCTCGATGTGACGGAACATAAAAAGGTCGCCATGTTCTGCACAGGTGGTATCCGCTGTGAAAAATCCACTTCTTACCTGCTCTCAAAGGGGTTTGAAGAAGTGTATCATCTTGAAGGCGGTATCCTGCAATATCTGGAAGATATCCCGAAAGAGGAAAGCACCTGGGACGGTGAATGCTTCGTCTTCGATCAACGGGTCACGGTCAACCATGATCTGGAGCAGGGGTCCTATGATCAATGCTACGCCTGTCGCTACCCGATCACCGAAGATGACAAAAATTCGCCGCTTTATGTAAAAGGTGTTTCCTGCCCGCGCTGTCATGACACCCTCTCGCAAGATCAGTTTCAGCGTTTTTCAGAGAGGCAAAAGCAGATGGACCTCGCCGAGCGGCGCAACGAAATCCATATCGGCAGCAAGTCGTAAATTATCTCTATCTCCTGGGGCGCGATTTTGCCGGCTGGATCATTCTGATTTCCATATCCGTTATGGCGTCCCGTGAGTGCGATCGGTCGAAGGGGGATGAAATATCCCTGCGCTTGATACCTATATCCCGCAATTTGTGTTCGTCGGCGGACAGGAGAAATTTGCGGGTTTTTCTTGCCTCGCGCCATGCTTGATAGCGCAGCAAAACACCCTTCAACTTTGAAATAACGCGCTTTTCGGGCTTGAAATCAATGCCATTATCACAGCAGTTAGTTTCACTTATATTATTGATGACGTCAGACATACCGTTCCTCCGTTCTCAAACATTCAATGTGTCGTCTGCTTGAATATTTGGTGGTTTCTTTAATTCAATCAAACGAATTAAATTGACTCTATTAGTCAATTTTTCTAAATTATCCAGATGACTGCTCAAAATGACATACGAGATCAGCGACAGCTGCCGACACTTGAGATTGATGTCCTCAAAACCTTTGTCGCAATTATTGAGACCGGTAGTTTTTCGAAAGCCGCAGAGCAGGTCTATCGCAGCCCGTCTGCCGTCTCCATGCAAATTAAAAAATTGGAGGCTGCCCTGGATCGCCCCCTATTTTATCGAGATACCCGTTCAGTGAAAATTACCGCTGACGGAGAGATGCTTCTCAGCTACGCTCGCCGAATTCTATCGTTGAATAACGAAGTCGTCAGTCATTTTACTCTGCCGGATATGACCGGTACCGTCCGGTTAGGCGTCGCAGAGGATTATGGTGTCCGGCTGCTGCCCGTCATTCTCAGCCGCTTTGCCAAAAGTCATCCCAATATTGCCGTGGATGTCGTCACGGATGGCTCGAATGCTATGACCACGAGCCTGGAAGAGGGCCGGCTTGACGTCGCCATGATCACGACGTCCGCCGATACACCGATCATGCGCGGATCCATTACCCTGCTGGAGGAAAAACTCGCCTGGGCCGGACTGAAAGGCGGATGCGCCCACGAGAAAGAACCTCTGCCGGTATCGCTCTGGGAACAGGGTTGTCCGAGCTGTTCCGCATGGCACGATAGTACCGTTGCGGCACTGGAGGCTTCGGGGCGAGACTATCGCGTCGCATTTCAAAGTGCGGACACAGCAGCACAACGCGCCGCCATGCTAGCAGATCTTGCGATCGCGCCCTTCGCCGCATCCCTTGTTGAAGCCCCTCTTGTCAGACTGGGTCCTGAACATAACTTACCGGAACTGGCAAGCTATCATGTCCGGCTAATGGCGGGTGACGATATTGATCCCCCTGCCCTCGCAATCTTCGATCATATTGTCGCCAGCTTCAATGCATTTAAAGCCGGCGAGCTGGAATATTTTACCGAATAAAGCCCCCGGGGTCCAGCCCCTAGCTATCGGATTTGGAAGCGGTGTCGGCAACCTTGATCAGTTTTGCGATAGACCCAAAGGACGCCGCAGATTTGAACGAACTGAACGACCCGGTCTCCAGAATGTCTTTTGATGCCTCTATCATAGCGCCAAAGGCAACGCGCGCGAGGGCCGATCCGGCGCTAATGCGGCGGACACCTGCGCCCTCCAGCTCCAAAACCGTCACACCGGGCAACCCAATACCGGAGACAACATTGACCGGCTTGCTCACCGATGAACAGACGGTTCGGATAGCGTCCAAGTCGGGTAAACCGGGAGCATAGAGAACATCAGCGCCAACCGCTTCGTAACCTTTAAGGCGCAGGAGCGTATCCTCAAGATCCTCGCGGCCAAACAGGTAATTCTCTGCACGGGCCGTCACCATAAAAGGTCGGTCCAGAGAACGGGCAGCCTCAACCGCCGCCGCAATCCGCTCAATGGCGAAATCGCGGTCATAAAGCGGATTATCCGGATCCCCAGTCGTGTCTTCAATAGTACAGCCGCAAAGGCCAATATCGGCGGCCATCCTGATGGTTTCCGCCACAACCTCCGGCGCGTCGCCATAGCCATTTTCCAGATCCGCACTAACCGGCAAATTCGTTGCATTAACAATGTCCGCGGCATGAGACAACGCCTCTTCCCGGCTTATATCGCCAATGGCCAGCCCTTTTCCTGCGGAAAACGCATAGCCAGCACTGGTCGTTGCCAGCGCCTTATACCCCAGAGCGGCGAGCATCTTCGCCGAACCCACATCCCAGGGATTGGGAAGGACAAATGTCTTATCCTGCTGGTGCAATGCTTCAAAGGCTACAGCCTTTTGCAATATGGTCGGCATGGTTTCCACCCTTAATTGTTCATGTTTTGTTCACAATCACTGTTTCAGGCAAAAAATTCAAGGAAAAAATGATGGGTGGCAACGAACGGGCGGCGGTTAGTCCATTCCCAACACTTGCAGGACCATCTCAAACAATTCCTCGGGGCGGTTTGTCACGCCTTGCGCCCCGCGTTTCGTGCCTTCGGCCACATGATCCGGTGTTTTGGATCCAGCGTAAATCAGAAATGGAACCTTGTTACTTTCAGCGCGAATGGCGTCGAGCAATGTGTAACCCGCCTGCGGGTCCGGTGGGCGCCCCATATCGGAAATTACCGCACTGAATGAGGTACGGGAGAGCGCACTCAAGGCTTCTTCCGTTGATTTGACCTGAGTAAAGTTCAGGCCCATGGCCTCAAGCGATTGGCGTTCGAATATATTGTTTTCTGGATGATCATCAACCCAGAGAATATTCTTAGCAATTACTTCCCGCCGCGCCTGGCGGCTTGGCTGAAGCTGGCTTCTCATGAGCCGTGCCGAGGAGAGAATAACTTTACGGGCGTCTTCAGACGATACGGTCAATCCCGGATTTTTCGCCGCCCAGTTCCCCAGTGCTGCACCAATGGAATATGCCGCCTGTAAGGACGATTTTGATGCTTCCAGAAAAGCAGCGTCATCTTTAAAGTCATCTGGCGCATAAAGCTTCGTATGGTGATAAGCAACCAGCCAGGTAAAAACCCCAAGAACGATAATTGGAAAGAGGACCATAAACCAGACGATGACATGTTTATCCATTGCATCAAGATGGCTACCAAGGCCGACAACAAGAGACGCAAAACCGTAAATCAGAACAATGAAAAGCGCGATGATCCCAAGCGGATTTTTCGCCAGCCCTATCGCCGTTTTGCTGAATGTGGATAGTCCTTCCAATCGCCATCCCTATATACAATAATTTTCTTATGTATATTAGACGGATATAGAAATTAGATCAATCCTATTAATGGCTGTATCTGTCAGGCGGTCGCATCTTTCCGACGATAGATATCAATGGCGAGATCGTCCATTTCGATCTGCTCAGCTTTGTCTCGCGCTACCTTCTTCTTCTTTTCGCGCATATCCAGAACGATCTCGTATTTCTTGAGCTCCTGAAAGCAGTCGGCGACGTCGTCGTTCAGCAGATCAATATTATTTTCAATCTCGGCAATACTCTGCTGAATATTTTCCTGTTGCTGGCGGCTGGCCGTCGCAAAATTGGCGTAGGAAAAATTAACTTCCGGATGTTCGGCAGCGATCTGTTGCTCACGTGTATGGGCGCTGGCAAGCTGGTTCAGCTGCCGGGCAAATTCGTCGCGCAACGCTTCCATATCGGCCAGTTCCCGACGCTTTTCATCAAGCTTCCATTTATGAACCCGGATAAGATTAGTAAGACCCTTCATCTATCTAGACCGTCTCCTTCTCCGGTTCCGATGCCAAAATGTCGGCAAGCCCCTGATAACAGGTTGCAAGGTCGGTTTTCTCCGTCTTCTGCTGCGACATGAATTCTTCGATCATGGGATAATAATGAATGGCCTCATCAACATCCGGGTCGGTCCCTCGGCGATAGGCACCTAGGCGGATCATCTCCGCCATATCGTCATAGACGGACAGAAGCTGCCGCGCCTTTGAAATAATCTGATTTTCGTCATCGCTATTGCATCCCGGCATGGTTCGGGAGATGGATTTAAGGACATTAACCGCCGGGTAGCGCCCACGCTCGGCAATTTGTCGTTCCATCACAATGTGACCATCCAGAATACCGCGCACAGCGTCGGCGATGGGTTCATTATGATCATCCCCTTCGACAAGTACGGTAAACAGCCCAGTGATGGTGCCTTTTCCAGCGCCTGGCCCAGCGCGTTCCAGCAATTTCGGGAGTTCGCTGAAGACGGTAGGTGTATAGCCCTTACTGGCTGGAGGTTCCCCGCCAGACAGCCCGATATCCCGCTGCGCCATGGCGAAACGGGTTACACTATCCATCAGACACAGAACGTCGTTTTCCAGATCCCGGAAATATTCGGCCAGCGCCAGAGTAAGATACGCCGCCTGCCGCCGCATTAACGCGGATTCATCCGACGTTGCCACAACGACGACACTGCGTTTTAATCCTTCTTCGCCAAGATCATCTTCGATGAATTCCTGAACCTCGCGCCCGCGTTCTCCGATCAGGCCAATCACATTGACATCCGCCGCCGTATTTCGGGCGAGCATGGAGAAGAGTACAGACTTACCGACACCGGAACCCGCGAAGATCCCCATGCGTTGACCGCGGCAGCAGCTGACAAAAGAGTTTAGCGCCCGCACCCCCAGATCAATCTTTCCTCCGACCCGTTGACGGGTGTGAGCCGGAGGTGGGGAGTTTCGGTAAGGAATACTAATTTTTCCTTGCATTAATGGCGGGCCGCCGTCGATTGGCTCGCCCATGGCATTAACCACACGGCCAAGCCAGCTCTCATCCGGGCGTATAACCGGCTCCTGTTCAGCAACCTCAGCCTTGCAGCCGATCCCGATCCCTTCGAGGGTTCCAAAGGGCATGAGCAAGCTGCGCTCACTTTTAAAACCTACAACCTCGCATTTGATGTTGCCGCCGCCTCTTGCGAGAATATGTACCCGGCTTCCAATGCTCAAATGGGACTGAATTCCGCCGATTTCCACCAGCAGGCCCTGAATAGCTGTGACCCGCCCATAATATTGAGAAGAGGATAATCTGCTGACTTCCGAAATGATGCTCTGCACGCTGGGTGGCTCCGCCTTGGCTAAATAGAATTCTGTTCTGTTATGACGGTCATTGTGCCGCAGACCCTTTAAAGTTTCGTAAAGACGGCAGGATTAGAGTTAACAAAGATAGTTAATTTTAATGATTCCCATTAACCAATTGTTAAGTTAAGTTGTTAATACTATGCCAGTACAGGAGGACCAGCTGATGCGGGTATTATTGATAGAAGACGATAGTTCTATGGCCAGAGGCATCGAATTGATGTTGAGTGCCGAGGGGTTAAATGTTTACACGACGGACCTTGGTGAAGAAGGTGTCGATCTGGGTAAACTTTATGATTACGACATTATTATCCTGGATTTGGGCTTGCCCGATATGTCCGGATATGACGTGTTGAAAAAATTGCGTACTGCCAAGGTAACCACGCCAATTCTCATCTTGTCCGGCATGTCCGAACCTGATGATAAGGTGAAGGGTCTGGGCTTTGGTGCAGATGATTATCTCACAAAACCTTTCAACAAAGATGAGTTGGTGGCCCGTATTCATGCCATCGTCCGTCGTTCGAAAGGCCATGCACAGTCAACCATCGAAACCGGAAAACTAACTGTGAACCTTGATTCCAAATCTGTTGAAGTCAGCGGTCAACGCTTACATCTGACGGGTAAGGAATATGGCATGCTCGAACTACTGAGCCTGCGTAAAGGGACAACGCTTACCAAGGAAATGTTCCTCAACCATCTCTATGGCGGGATGGATGAGCCGGAACTGAAGATTATCGACGTTTTCGTCTGCAAGCTCCGCAAGAAACTCGCGGCGGCAACAGCCGGAGACAATTATATTGAAACAGTTTGGGGCCGTGGCTACGTTCTGCGCGACCCAGAAGTCGGAATGCAGGTACAGGCTCAAGCGAGCTAGCAGCTTTTTCTCTGGTCTAAAAGACTAATTAATAAAATACCCGCAGTACTTTTGAAGTGCCGCGGGTGTTTTTTGTTGTCCTTTCGAAAAATTTGATCTCGAAAGTGCTATCTTTCCTCAACAATTCACCTGAGTATTTAAGTCAGTTGACTGGCTTTAGCCCTTATCGATTGACATCTGATTTAGTTAGCTAGTATTGATCCGCCTTTTTATTTTTCGCCTGCCATTTTTTTGAATGAGGGCAAATCTGGATCGATATGATCCCAAGAAATTGCGCTGCTAACGTAAAGGACACGATCTGGTTTAGTTATCTCTGGGTCATCCAACGAAGATGTTCGGATCACAACTTTACCTTCAAGGCCTTCCCTTGTGTGAAATATGGCACTGCCACACTGCGGACAAAACCGTCTGTTGATTTGATTCCCGCTATCGGCACTGCGTTGATATTCACTAACTTTGCCAGACAAATGAAAGGCGACTTCAGGGACTACAGTGTGTGTAGCGTGACCAGTTCCTCCAATACGCCGACAGTCCGTACAGTAGCAATGCACAGTAGCGAGCGGATCCGAACTTGATCGGTAGCGGATCTTTCCGCACAAGCAACCACCCTTAAAACCAGTATCATCGATGTCTTTGCCCCTAGCACCAGTCATGCGAGGGTTCGCTTAGCTGCCGTGGTCGCATCACCTGTGTTTGGTGTTCCCGACGGTTCAATCAAAAGAAGATGCGTCTCTGTCTTTGCCACAGTCCGATGTTCAATACCCTTGGGTACTACATAAATCTCACCAGACTTAAGTGTAACTGTGGTGTTCCGCATCTCGACATTCAATTCGCCGCTGATAACCAGAAAAAAATCATCAGTATCATCGTGTGTATGCCAATTGAATTCGCCTTCAACCTTTACAACCATAATATCGTGGCCATTAAACTCTGACACAGTTCGAGGCGACCATCGCTCGTCGAAAGAGGCGAGTTTATCGGCTAAATTTATTGCTTGAGTCATATGAAAATTCCTTAAATTTGAAAAAAGTATATCAGCGGCGCGGACACAACAATAGGTATTCTTTATGCGTTGAGCACCTCTGTCGTTATTGCAAAAGCCAAGCATTTTCCATCGCTGCACATATTCCTTTCAATCCTCCGGGCAGCTCCCTGCTGGCAAGAAGAGTTACTTCGTAACTTTTATTATAATATTGATTTACGTCTTCGTTGCTGATTGAAAAAGGCGGACCTTCCATCAGGTTCTGATCGTAGTCAAACGTAAGAAGCAATTGCCGCGCCATCGCGGTAATATCCAGCAGATGAGCCCTATAAAGAAGTCGCATATCCTTGGGCAAAGCCACCAAAGCGGCTCTGTCATAGATTGCATCGACGGGGCCGAGGGCCGCGCCCGACAAATCAAAAAAATCACCAACAAATATGTCAATATTGTCGGCGCTATAGAGTTTCAGTTTCCCGATGTTGGATATGTTTGGGCGAACATCAAGCTCTACAAATAATTGCTTTATCGCCAATTCACTTAGTTCGGCTCCGGTAATCCGATAGCCCTTGGATAACAAGTAGGCAATATCGAGAGTTTTACCGCAGAGTGGCAAGAATATGCGGCTGTTTTTTTTCAGGGAAAGCGTATTTAAATGACTTACCAACATGGGGTTGGCGGTACTTTGATGAAAGCCGAGACTATTTTCTTCCCACTTCTGATGCCAATAACCTGCGTCCATAATCACTCCTTTAAAAATTGTTTTAACGTACAGCTTTCAATAAGATACAAGCTCAAGTCAACTTGAGGTCAAGAAGAAAATGAAACACGCGAATATTCTGGACATCGGTGACGTCGCAAAACTCTCCAGACTACCCGTTTCCACTCTCCGCTTCTATGAAGAAAAAGGGCTTATTCAATCCATTGGACGCAACGGTTTGCGCAGATTATTTGATACCGATATATTGGAACGACTGGCGCTTATTTCACTTGGCCGCAACGCCGGCTTTTCTCTCGATGAGATTGGCAGGATGTTTACACCCAAGGGACCGAGGATTGACAGGGAATTGCTCACTGCCAAGGCCAATGAACTGGACAGGAATATCAAAATGCTTGTGGCTATGCGCAATGGGCTTCGCCATGCGGCCGATTGTCCCGCGCCAAACCATCTGGAATGCCCGACATTTCAGCGGCTGGTTCATGTTGCTGGCAAAAAGGGGGGGCGGCGGCGGAAATCGGCAAGCATAAAGAGCCTTGAAGTAATAGAAAACCCGCCGACTTAACGGCGGGTCTTATTCATGACTCAGATGTTTCTACCTGGTCCAGTCGCTTTAATGACTAATCAGGAAGCAATATCAGCCAGCCTTGGCCAGCAGACCATTATTCGCAGATGTATAAACACCCTTCTGTCCGTCGACGGGCTTGAAATCATCGCAAATACCAAGGACTGTCTCGGCGCCCCCTAAGAACAAGGCGCCATCGTTGGCCATAATGTTACTGATCTTGCCAAGCACCTGTGATTTCGTCGGCTGATCGAAGTAAATCAAAACATTCCGGCAAAAGACCACATCAAATTTTCCAAGGCTGTTCAAGTCCTCCAGCAGGTTCTTCTTCTGGAATTTCACCATGGCCCGCATGGAGCTGTCGATCTGCCACATTTCTCCGACCTGCTGGAAATATTTCACCATCAGTTGGATGGGAAGACCGCGCTGTACTTCAAACTGCGAGTATAATCCGGCCTTGGCTTTCTCAAGCACTTCGTCCGAAATATCCGTCGCCATGATTTCAACGCGCCAACCTGCCATTTTAGCGGCTTCTTCTTTAAGCAACATAGCAAGCGAATAAGGCTCCTGCCCCGTGGAGCAAGCCGCATTCCAGATCCGCAGGGATTTCTGACTTGCGCGAGTTTCAAGCAGTCTCGGTAACACCACATTCTTGAATGTATCGAACGGTTTGTTGTCACGGAAGAAGAATGTCTCGTTCGTGGTCATCGCCTCAGTGATTTCACTCAAGACCCGTTCGTCACGGTGACGACGGACTTCTTCAGCAAGATCTTCAAGGCTGTCAAGGCCCCGGCGGCGGGCCAAGGGCACCAACCTGCTTTCCAGCAAATAAACCTTTTCTTCGGTGAGAACGAGGCCCGATCTTTCACGGACAATGTCCCCAAATAACTGGAAGTCCTGGCTGTTCATGAGGGCCTCCCCATTATCGCGTTCTCCATTGCTTGAGAAATTTTATTCAAAGGTAAAACGGCGTTGCAAACACCGGCATTGGCGACGGCACCGGGCATGCCCCAGACCACGCTTGTTTCTTCATCCTGACCAATCACAACTGCCCCTGTTTCTGCGAGTTCCTTACAGCCATTCAAACCGTCATGCCCCATTCCTGTAAGAATAACCGTTAGTACACGGTTATTGTAAACAGACAGTAAACTTCGCAGCATCGGATCTACAGAGGGACGGCAGAAATTCTCTGGCGGGTTCTGGTTGAGATGGATAACGGGTCCATCGCCTTCCTGGGCGACTGTCATATGCCAGTCTCCCGGCGCGACATAAACGCGGTTTTGAACGACTTTATCGCCGTCTTTCGCCTCGACGACTTCCTTGTCGTAAATCTTGTTGATATGCTCCGCCAGGATTGCCGTAAATGTGGCCGGCATATGCTGAGTGATCAGAATTGGCAGGGATGTTTTCCCTCTTAAATCTTCGAAAAGCTTGAAGAGTGCCTGCGGTCCACCGGTTGATGAACCAATGGCGATAACCTTTGGCTCCAATGTCGGGCGATCGGAACGCAGGACGATTGGTGCCTTGGCCGCCATCGGTTTGACGACCGATGTGGCTTTTTCGGTAACGGGCCGGATCTGTGGGCGACCCGAGATTTTGGCACGGGAGCGGCGTGTTTCCCCAAGCGCCCTGACTTTTGCCGTCAGGCCGTGATGGAAGGTGTCCTTGTCATCCGCTGCACGTGTTGATTCAGGTTTGGCGATATAGTCAGCCGCGCCCTTGGCGAGCGCCTGCATACTGACATCGGCATTCCGACGGGTTAATGTCGACGCCATGATTACCTGAACATCTTTGTCCAGCGCAATGAGCTTTGGCAATGCCGTCATACCGTCCATCTCCGGCATTTCAATATCCAGGATAACAATCTCGGGACGATGCCGTTCAAACTCCCTGAGCGCAACAAGACCATTGCTGGCAATGGCGACAACCTCAATGTCGGTTTCTGCCTCCAGCCATCGGGTCAGGAATCCGCGAATGACGGCTGAATCGTCGACAATCATGACCCGGAAGGGCTCTCCCGCAGATGGCTCCGATTTGATCGAGCTATTAAGCTGCACCACTTCAGATCACTCCTACTTGCGAGAACTTCGCTTCAATAATCGCCCGATCGAAGGGCTTCATGATATATTCATTGGCACCGGCCGAGATTGCTTCGCGGATATGAGCCATATCATTTTCCGTCGTGCAGAAAATTACGACCGGATCTTCACCGCCTTGTGTTTTGCGTAAGCTTCTCAGGAAGTCGATGCCATTCATGACCGGCATATTCCAGTCAAGCAGGATAACGTCCGGCATGCTTTCAAGACAGGTATTCAACGCGCCTTTGCCATCTTCCGCCTCGACAATACCAAATTTGAGATCTTCAAGTATCCGCCGGGCAACCATCCGGACAACTTTTGAATCATCAACAATTAAACATGATGGCATTAAATTTCTCCGATTTTTTATGCTGCAATATCTGCGCTTCCAGCTGTTCCCAGCAGGCGCTCAATTTCCAAAATAACGAGTAATTTGTCTTCAAGGCGATAGATGCCGGCGGAAACCTCACGCCAGCGCGCGTCCAGAGTCACAGGATTCTTCTGGATGTCTTCGGCATTCAGCCCAAGCACTTCGCCAACGCTGTCAATCATCAGACTATAAGGTTCACCATGATGCTCAACAACGACGCTCATTCCGTTTTGATCTTCGTCCAGTTTCGGAAGGCCCAATCGTTTGCGAACATCGATTGCGGTCACGATCCGGCCCCGCAAATTTAGAGCACCGGCAACTTCCGGCGGCGCCAGAGGAATTTTGGTCAATGTCAAGTCGCGTAATACGTCATGGACTTCCAGGACCGGGATGCCGAACATCTGATCGGCAATCATCACGGTCACGTATTCTTGTAAATTATTTTCACTCATTTTGCAGACCCTCCTGCTCTCAAGGTTTCTGACAGGGTGGTCATCAGTGAATCACGGTCAAACTTCGCGACATAGTCGTGGAAGCCAACTTCCCGTCCCCGATCAAAATCCTGCTGTGTTGTATGGGAAGACAAAGCGACAATCGGCGTATTCTGCCAGCGGTCATCGCCGCGTACTTTTTCAGCAAATTCAAAGCCGTTCATTTCCGGCATTTCAATATCGCTGATAATGATGTCAAACGACTTGCCGTGATCGCGTAGCTCCAGCGCATTCATACCACTTTCCGCCGTGCTAACCTCATAACCAGCCGTTGTCAGCAACGGTACCAGCATATTACGGAAGAACGGGCTATCATCGACCAGCAGGACTTTCTGCTTTGAGGCTTCTTCGCCAAAGGGCCGGGCATCTTCAGCACCGAACCAATTGCCGAAGCATTTTTCAAGATAATATCCAACGTCGATAATGTCTGTCGCCAACTCACGAACAACGGCGCTGCCGACAAATCCCTCCTGTCCGGAGGCCATTTCAATATTGAGATGATCTTCCACGATATCGACGATTTCATCGACGACCAGACCCATAGTGCGGTCGCGATCGCTGAAGACCAGAACAGGTTGCCGTCCCTTTTCAACCAACGAGCCGCTTTCGTCGTTTAACATGGTCAGCGGCATTAACTGGCCACGATACTGAACAACCATTTTTCCATCGGCGTTTTCAATGGTATCTACATCAATTTCCTCCAATCGTGCGACCAATGACAGTGGTACTGCCTTCGGCTCCTCGCCTCCTGCGCGGAACACCAGCAAGGTCGTTTTATCCTCAACGCGGGCGGCCAGACTGACATCGTCATTAACGGATTGTTCCGGTGCCACAACGGCATCACCGGTTTTTGCTGCTACGCCATTGGGATCGAGGATCATGATCACGCTCCCGTCGCCCAGAATGGTATTGCCAGAGAAAATTGAAAGGTTTTTGAGGATCGGCGCAATAGGCTTGACGACAATTTCCTCGGTGTCGAAGACGCGGTCAACGACGATCCCGAAGGTATATTGGCCGACTTGCGAAACGACGATAAACTCTTCCGGCCCCTTGACATCGCTTTGATCAGCAACTTCATCGGCGGAGGTTTCAAGCTTCAGAATATCGTTCAGATTTACCAGCGGCAACAGATGATCGCGCAATCTCAGGACCGGCGAGTCATTGATCATTTCAATGGTATGAACGCTTTCCTTATCTGTAGAGGCGCGCACCAACTCAACAACACTTGTCTGCGGAATTGCAAATTTCTCTGAGCAGCATTCCACGATCAGCGCCGATACGATGGCAAGGGTCAATGGAATTTTAATGGTAAAAACCGAGCCGCTGCCTTCTTCCGAGGTCAGGCCGATGGTGCCGCCGATTTTCTCGATATTCGAGCGAACCACATCCATGCCCACACCGCGTCCGGAGACGTTGGTGACTTTTTCAGCTGTTGAGAAACCAGGCTTCATGATGAAGCTCTGAATTTGCTGGGTGCTCATGGCATCGAGCTCAGCTTCAGTCGCAAGGCCGTTTTCGATTACCTTCTGTTTGATTTTTTCAGAGTTCAGCCCACGACCATCATCGGTAATGGTGATGATGATATGTCCGCCTTCGTGAAACGCGTCGAGGACAATTTGACCTGTCCCTTGCTTGCCATTGGCTTTGCGATCTTCGGGTGTTTCCAGACCATGATCGGCAGAGTTTCTGACCATATGTGTGAGCGGATCCTTGATCAGCTCCAGCACTTGACGATCCAATTCTGTATCGGCACCGTTCATCACCAGGTCAATTTTCTTATTCAGTTCGTGGCTGAGGTCACGGACAATCCGTGGCAGCTTCGACCAGGCATTTCCAATCGGCTGCATGCGGGTTTTCATCAACCCTTCCTGTAGTTCCGTCGTGACATGGCTGAGGCGCTGCAACGGCACCGTAAATTCATTATCCCCCATGCCGCGCACCATCTGCAGTAACTGGTTACGGGTCAGAACAAGCTCGCTGACCATGGTCATCAGATTTTCAAGCATGTCGACATTGACGCGAATGCTCTGATTGGCGATGCTGGATTCTTTTGGCGCGCCATCTGTCGCAGCTGCAGCCTTCTTCTCAGGTTTGGTTTCGGCTTTCACCGGCTCAGCGACGATTTCATCTTCCGGCCCGGGCGCCGCATTGAACGCGGCTTCCAACTCGTCCTCGGGAACATCACCAGGCCTCACTTCTTTGACTTCATCCACTTCATCGGGACCCTCTGCTGCCTGGAAGGCTGCTTCTAATTCAGCCTCTGAGACTTTGCCGGGAACAGGTTCTTCCTCCACCACAACAACTTCTTCCTTCGGCGCCGCAGATGCGGTTCCAAAGGCAACGTCGTTCAGGCGATTAATCAGGTCCTGATCATCACCGGCGGGTTCTTCCTCTGTCTCTTCGATAACAGCCAGGATATCCTTGATGATATCCATGGCTTCCAGAATAATGGTGACCACATCGGTTGTGACCGTAAGTTCCTTGTCCCTGATTTTACCCAGAACATTTTCGCCGGCATGGGCAACAGCCTCAAGACGGGGCAGGCCCAAAAAGCCACATGTTCCTTTAATGGTGTGAACAAGTCGGAAAATATTGTCGATCTGACTTTCGTCACTCGGGTCCTGTTCAAGAACCACCAGGGACGCATCAACGATGCCGATATTTTCTTGGGTTTCAGTTAAAAACTCGCTAAGCAGATCATCCATTTTCGTTACTCTTCCCACGTACTTACTTTTCTTGCAAATGAGAAAATTTATCCCAAATGCTCTGGAGAAGAATGCCGGATATAGGTTAACAAGCGGTTACGAAAAGCGCGGAATTGAGCGTTATACGCCTAATAATAATATTTTTTATAAAATTTGCCGAAATTTTGGGACAGGAAATAACCTGCCCCTTAGGGAAATTCAGCCGGACGCAACGGAAAGAACGATGCGGTCTTCATCCATCGCCGCGATCTTGAGACTGGCCCCGCTATTCTCTACAAGCGCCATAACATAATAAGCGCCAACATTTTGTGCGGTCAGTTCCGCCTCGTCATAGCCATTAAGAATAGCCTTGGAAATTTCTTCTTTCAGGCCGGCCCGAGTGCCACTGGACGTATAGGTGAATTCCCATTTTCCATCCGCAACATTGCCTTCAATCACAAGCTCCCCGCCGCGGGGCAGGGTCCCGGCGGACAAAACAACAAGATTACAGAGGATTTTAACAACGTCTTTGGGCAGGTTTTCCGCGCCGCCCGCTTCGTCGGGCCAGTCCAGCTTCACCTTTCCAAAGGACATGAATTCCCGCGACAGGTTCCGGGCCTCTCGCACGGAAATTTCCTGCCCCATACTGCCCGCCAGCCCAAAAGCTAGCCGATAAAACTGCAATCTGGCGGACGCCTCGCCTGCGCTTTGGCTTACAAGCTCAAGGGCCTGTTCATGCATGTCGGCATTGCCGTCGTCCTGCAATAGCTCAATACCATTGCTCACAGCACCGATGGGGCCGATTACATCGTGGCAGAGCTTGGAACTCATGAGCGCGGCCAGTTTCAAATCAATCATAATTTCTCCAAATACTCTACTGCCCATAATCATGGGAAAAAACGGAACATCCTTTGTCGTCTGCACAACAGTTTGCTAAAGTGAATATGCAACACTCTCCTCTGTTCTGTTAAGAGAAAAATCATGCTCTCACTATTTTCGCCTGGACAATATGTTCGTCTCCCGTCAGAACCGAATTGGGGCATCGGGCAGGTTCAGTCTTCGGTCGCGGATCGGGTCACCGTTAATTTTGAGCATGCGGGAAAGCAGCTTATTGTGGTCGGCGTAGTTCAACTGGTTGCGGTCAGCGAACAGGAACTGCGGGATGCGGGTAAGACAGGATAAAACAAGGACGCGACGATGACTGCAAAAGAGACGATATATGCGGTTCCGAAGGCACCGGGGAGAAGCCGCGGCAAGGCGCGCTATCAGAAGAAGGGCCGTCAGGTTGAGCCGTTTGCGGCGCGGGAGATTTCGGCGTTGCTGGGAGACCGGTCGCGGCAAAA
>Ga0315338_1001492_pt1 | contig 29000 bp, 19 predicted proteins | sample ASW8metaG_FD_204518 | JGI IMG/M metagenome (GOLD analysis project Ga0315338, IMG submission 204518) | Ammonia-oxidizing marine archaeal communities from Monterey Bay, California, United States - ASW #8 | ecosystem: Environmental > Aquatic > Marine > Coastal | place: USA: California | collected... | reverse complement strand
CGGGTTGGGAGTGTTCGGACTGAGTTGAGGGACGGAAAGTACGATCGGCAAGGGCGCGTCGGCCGCGGCGCTGCTGTAGCCAAAGTCCTGCCCGGACACGATCTCGTCACAATCGATCCGCCGATCGAATTCGTGCGGAGTCGATAGACCATCCGGGTCAAAGCTCGGCTCGAGCTCGGCCGGCAGAGTGCTCGCGTCAACCCGAACCTTGTAGAACGCCCCCAGGATCTCATCGAATTGATAACTACCATCGACCGACGTGACGACTTCGTCAACGACGAGGCCCAGGGCAAAGTCGATCAACTCTACGGTCGCTCCCGCGATTCCCGGCTCACCGTCATCGACGCCGTTACCGTTTTGGTCCTCCCAGAGCTTTCCACCGATCGATGCGGTCTGGCGGGTGAAGACCCATCGGTCCGTTCGAAAGTCCAGATTCGAAGGATTGGCACCGACCACAGAGCAGACAACGTTGATCAACCGACCATTACCACCTGCCGACACCGGGATCGGATCCAGGACGCCGTTTCCACCCCAGTGGTAGCTGTTGTCGTCGAAGAAACTGGAGAGAGGTATCGCAACACGCTGCCATCCTCCGCCGGCCACGGCGTCAGCCCCCTCAGCCCCGACCGTGAAGTTGTATTGGAATTCGTCATCGCCGCCGTCCGGAGAGCTCGGGATCGCGTCGTCCCCGTCATCGTCCTCCTGCAGATTGAGTTCGAGCAGGTATTCCTGGCCAGCCGATGGGTTAATCCAGAGGCTGAAATGCGTCGCACCGCTGAGGTCGAGCTTGTTCGTCCGTCCAAAACCCCCAAACCACCCCGCCCCATTTTGGGAAACCCACGACGTCTGCAACGACTTGGCACAACCTTCGATGGGGGGAATATCCGTGAAGTTCGGTCCGATGGAACCTTGCCCAGACGTACCCCCATAGATGAACCACCCACGACCGTACGGATTTCCATGCTCCATCCCGTCGAATTCGATTCGGCAATCGTCGAATGAGGGGGTCTCTTGATAGACGCGGACATAGTCGATAACAAGTTCCTGCGGGAACACGGTCGTCCCGTCAGGAGGACCGGGGAGGTTTCCCCCGACGGCCATGTTTAGAAGCATATGAAATCTTTGGTCAAAAGGCGCCGCGTGCGCAGCGTTTCCGGAGTACCAATCGCTCTGCGTCGCGTAGAGGTTGCCGTCCACGTACCAACGGATGGCGCAGTCGTCCCACTCCATGACGAAATCGTGGAAGTCTTCGTTGAAGTTCCCTGTTGGCAGGTCGTAACCACTCCCGGAGTAGACGTTGTCGGGATAGCTCCCTCCGTAGTGCAAAGTTCCGAAAACGCGGTCTGGGTCCTGGCCAACGTATTCCATAATGTCGATCTCACCGCTCGCTGCCCAGCCGCCGTAGAGTTCGTCCGTGGGAAGCATCCAGAACGCCGGCCAGATGCCCTGACCAATGGGTAGTTTGGCGCGAATCTCGAATCGTCCATGCTTCCAGTCGCCTTGGAAGAGAGTGCGGAGGCGAGCGGACGTATAGTCGGAGTTGCCGATCGATTCCAGCTTTGCGGTGATAGTCAGAAAGCCGGACTCAACAGTCGCATTCTCGGCACGGTAGTACTGCAGCTCGTTGTTGCCCCATCCACAGAGGTTCGGACACCCCGTTCCGATTTGCGGCTCCCACTTCGAAGTGTCGAGTTCGGTGCCGTCGAATTCGTCTGACCAAACGAGTTGGTAGTCCTGCGCGGCGACGTCCTTCGCACTACCCACGCCAAACAGACAAATGAGAGCGACAGGCAGGAGTTGGAGCAATCGGGGCATTTCGGATCCTCCAGATTCGTGGGCACGACAACGGGAGCTTATGTCGATGGGACGCGCGAGCGAAGAGCCTAAAAGCCGTTCGGATGGCAAGACTTAGCTCCCTTACCCCTTGACAGGATGATCCAAACTCTACACTATGTTCGATAGCCGAACAAAGTTCTTTCGACCGGGAGCCCGTATGTCATTTGACACGCAATCGCCTCTCGCCCCGCCTCTGCTCGAGGTCGCCGCCCTGTGCAAACGCTATGGGAAGCAAGGGTCTGGTAACAAACTAGTTATCGCCGCGGAGAACGTCACCTTCCGCCTCGAACGAGGCCAGGCAACGGCCCTGGTCGGGGAGTCCGGAAGCGGCAAGACGACGGTAGCTCGTCTCGTGCTCCGTCTGGAGTCTGCTGACGCCGGAAAAGTCCTGCTCGACGGCGAGGACGTTCTGCAGTCTGAGCCGAAACGAGCCTCTCTTGGCTACCGAGCCAGGGTTCAAATGGTCTTTCAGGATCCGTTCGGGTCGCTTAATCCCGCCCACAACATCGAACATCACCTGCGACGCCCGCTCCTTCGTCATGGTCTCGTCAAGAAGAGCAACGTCAGGGCCCAGGCACTTGACCTGCTGCGGACCGTTGGTTTGGAGCCAGCCGAAGACTTCATCAATCGCCATCCCTACGAGCTTTCCGGAGGGCAACGGCAAAGGGTGGCGATTGCACGAGCCCTTGCCGTCGACCCCGACCTTCTCGTCGCAGACGAGCCCACATCGATGCTCGACGTTTCGATTCGGATGGGGGTCCTCGAGCTTCTCGCGGAACTCAAGCGGACTCGCAAGCTCGCGGTCCTCTTGATCACCCACGATCTGGCTTCTGCCCGCTTCCTGGCCGATCGGATCCTCGTCCTCTTCCGTGGACGGGTCGTCGAGGACGGGCCAAGTGAGCAGGTCGTGCATTCCCCATTGCATCCGTACACGCAGCGACTCCTCAACTCGATCGCTTCCCCAGGCCGGACTTTGGAAGCAAGAAAGCCGGAGGCCTCTGATGTCGACGGCACCCCGGCGGTCGGTTGTCCCTTCGCAGGGCGCTGTCCGGAAGTGCATGACCGTTGTCGTTCTGAGGACCCACTTCCCCGTCGCCACGAGGGTCGTCTCGTGCGATGTCATCTCTATCCTGACCCGCTTCTGAATTCCGAGGAGAACTAGGTAAAATGGCCAGTTTCGATTTCCCCCCTGACTTCAAGTGGGGTGTGGCAACTTCATCCCATCAAATCGAAGGCGCGACCCATGTTGATGGACGTGGCGAGTCGATCTGGGACCGCTTCGCGGCCACACCCGGAAAAATAGCTGACGGAACGAACGGGGATGTCGCCTGCGATCATTACAATCTGTGGGGCACAGACATTGAGAAAATGCGTTGGTTAGGCGTCGATTCCTACCGTTTCTCGATCGCCTGGTCGCGTATTCTCCCGACCGGGCGGGGTCCAGTGAACAAACCCGGGCTGGACTTCTACGATCGCCTCGTCGACGGTCTGCTCGCGGCCCGCATCGACCCCATGGTCACGCTCTATCACTGGGACCTCCCGCAAGCTCTGCAGGACGAGGGCGGGTGGGCCAATCGCGACACGATGGATGCCTTTCTCGAGTACACCGAAGCAGTCACCCGACGGCTGGGCGACCGCGTGTCGAAGTGGATTACCCACAACGAACCCTGGTGCATCGCGACCCTCGGTCACGAAGAAGGTCATCACGCCCCGGGCCACTTTGATCCTCCCGAAGCGCTTCGCGTCGCCCATCACGTTCTCGTCTCCCATGGGATGGCTGTCGAGAGAATCCGAACCAACGTACCGAACGCCGAGGTCGGCATCGCTCTGATCCTGACACCCTGCTACCCGGCCACTCCGACGGTGGGGGACGAGGACGCCGTCCGTCAGTTCGACGGGAGCTTCAATCGTTGGTATCTCGATCCTCTCTACCGGGGACGGTATCCCGACGACGCCATTGCCGACCGTCGTCGTTGGGGACACTTGAGTTCTGACGATCTCCCCTTCGTACTGCCGGGTGATATGGAAAAAATTGCTGTTCCAACTGATTTCCTCGGCCTCAATTTCTACAGTCGCGCCGTCATGAAAGCCGGTGCCGAGGGCCGAGCGGCCGCGGTGCAGATGGCTCCAAAGGAAGAGCTCACCGACATGGAGTGGGAGGTCTTTCCCGATGGACTGAAAGACATCCTCGTTCGCGTCCACCAGGAGTACCAGGTACCGAAGATCTACATCACGGAAAACGGAGCCGCTTACCCAACGGCTCCCGACTCCGAAGGTCGCGTCCACGATGATCGTCGGGTCGAGTACTTCCGCCTTCATCTCGAGTCCTGCTGTCGCGCACTTGAAGCAGAGGTTCCGCTGGCTGGCTATTTCGCCTGGTCGCTCCTCGATAACTTCGAATGGGCTCACGGCTATGAGAAACGATTTGGCCTCTTCTGGGTCGACTACGAGACGCAGGAGAGAATTCCCAAAGACAGCGCTCACTGGTATCGGGATGCGATCGCCGCTCACGCGCTGGCGCATGTCGTCAAATGAACGAAAACGTTATGAAAACGATCAAGCTGACGAGCGGATGGGCTGGTTGGAGCAGGGAGGTTCCGATGCGGACAGGGAAGCGATCGAGAGTGCAGAATGGGTTGCCAATGAGCATGGTCCTGGCCGCGCTCCTCTTTGTCCTCAGCGGTTGGGGCGCCCCAACATCGGCCGAGGGCGGCCTGCCGAAAATCGAAATTGCGGCCGACACCGAAGGCCAGCGACTGACCGTCGATGGCGAAGACTTCATGGTTCTGGGAATGAACTGGGGCTATGTCCCTATCGGAACGAACTACTCCTTCGACCTCTGGGGCAAGTCCGATGAATACGTTCTCAGGGTGATCGAACGAGAGATGCCTCTCCTCCAGGCTCTCGGAATCAACGCCATCCGCCAGTACAACGGGATTCCTCCTCGCTGGGTTCAGTACATCTACGAGACCTACGGAATCTTCACCGTCCTCAACCACCCGATGGGGCGCTATGGGTACAACCTCGACGGCGTTTGGTATCCATCGACCGATTACTCTGATCCGAAGTTCCGCGACGCCATCCGCGACGAGATGATCGCGATCGTCGACGAATTCGCCGACACCCCCGGCATCCTGATGTGGCTCCTGGGGAATGAGAACAACTACGGACTTTCGTGGTCCTCGTTCGAGATCGAAGCCTTGCCGGAAGGTGAGCAGCAGGGAGCACGGGCTCGTCATCTCTACTCTATGCTCGGTGAGGTCATCGACGCGATTCACGCGACGAAGGATCCCCGCCCCGTCGCCATCGCCAATGGCGACCTCCAATACATCGATATCATCGTCGAAGAATGTCCGAATCTCGACATCTTCGGCTCGAACGTCTATCGCGGCATCTCCGCCCGCAACTTCTTCCAGGAGATCAAAGACAAGCTCGACGTTCCCGCCCTCTTCACGGAGTTCGGCGCCGATGCTTTCAACGCACGCACCATGACCGAAGATCAAATCTCACAGGCCCGCTACCTCGTGGGACAGTGGCAGGAGATCTACGAGCAGTCAGCAGGTAAAGGACGCGTCGGCAACGCCATCGGCGGGCTGACGTTTCAGTGGAATGATGGCTGGTGGAAGTACCTCCAGGAAACCAACCTCGAGATCCACGATACGAACGCCTCCTGGCCCAACGGCGGCTACGTCGAGGACTTCGTCGAAGGCAACAACAACATGAACGAAGAGTGGTGGGGCATCTGCGCGAAGGGCTTCCCGGACGAAGAGGGTCTCTTCGAAAACTATCCTCGCGCTGCCTACTACGCACTCCAGGACGCTTACGAACTCGATCCTTACGGCGCTAACACGAACATCGCGGCCATTCGCTCTCACTTCGGCCGCATCGTCCCCGCACTGGCGGCAACCACGGGTCACGGAAGTCGCGCGCTGCTCATCGCCGAGTCGATTCGAAGGGCTCGGGTGAGCGGAATGCGCCTCGAACTCGAGACGATCAATACCGGGGGAACACGAGTAAGCACTCCGGAGTTCGAATCGAATGAAGACGTCGGATATCCCGCTTTTCAAGGATTCGACACGATGCAATCCTTCTTCGTCGACTTCGAGGCCCAGCCGAGCGACAACGTGACCGGGTCCCTTTCTCTGAACATCCTCGGAGAGGTACCGACCAATCCGATCGACGAGATCTTCTACGAAAACCGAGGCCGAAGTCGCACCGTCACCTCAGAGAGTGGCTCTTTCGAATTCGATAGCATCGAGCGAGTCAAGGTCTACAGCTCGGATGTTCAATGGAACGAACCGGACTTTCGTCTCCACGGCTTCTACCGCAGTGGGCACTACCATTGGGGTTATGAGAAGGGTGACTTCTTTGGGCTCTATCGAGAAGCGAACTACGGCGAAAACATCGACATCTACAACGGTGTAGCTCCAATCGGAGTCGAGATCGAAGGGCGACGCAGTCTCTCCGGCCTCGTCGTCGCCCTCGGACCGGAACTCTGGTGGGGAGCCAACCCCGCGTTCCTGGCCAAGTATCAGCGGCAGATTGGATCATTCCGCACGACCGCACTCTTTCATGAAGACATTGCGGAGCAATCGGCGATCAACAGTTCGAGTGCCGTCCCGCTCCCCGAAACCCGCAAGGGCTCTCTGCAGATTGCTACGACCCGCGGAACTATTGGCCTCGAGCTCGGCGGTCTTTGGTCCGGCGAAACGAAGGTCGGAGAGTCCTTTCAGATCGCAGACGAACTCTCGGATGGCTCCTACAACATGCTCCAGGATCGCGTAGAGGCCGCGGACGCTTTTGGTGCCAAGGCCAAGATCACCTGGCAACGAGGCGGGCTCCACTTTTATGCCCAGGGTGCCTACATGGGATTGGTCGCCGATGGCGGACCGGACCAGACCGTGACCTACACCGGCTGGCACCTCAAGGACTCCGGCTCAGGTAACCAGAAGAACGTCCTCACTGGAATTGCGATTAGCCGCGGGCGCTTTCAAATCTCGCCGAACTTCCTCTGGCAGAAACCAATCCTCGGTCCCATCCCCTTCGATGTTCCGGCACCAGGCCGACCGCGTAATGTCCTCGACGATCCCTTTGCGGTGAGGGGAAACCGGGAGACAGTCGGAACCGAGCTCCTCATCACGTTCGATCCCACGCCGGCCACCTGGATGTGGCAATGGGACAATGATATTCGCGAGGACGCCCCCTTCGCCGCGAGCCTCGGATTCATTCATCGCCATCAACCGACGACGCAGGACGCGAGCATTGGAATCCTGGCAGACGGAAGTACGACCTTTGCCTTCCCGGGTGCTCCACCAGCCCGAGACCTCTGGGAGATTCGCAGCCGGATCGTCGGCTCGCGCTCGAATCTCCGTTACGTAGCGAATTTCTTCGGAGGAACAGGCGAACCAAAGGGGAGCGACACTCGTAAGATCACCCGTTTTGGTGGAAGCGGCCGCGTCGCGTGGAACAACTACTCCGTAGAGGGATACGCCAAGTTCGACGACTGGGGGCCCTACGACTATCACCGGGACGGCAATGAGACGTTCCCCGCCCAACTCATGGCTGATGTCTCCCGAACTCTCGGCGCGCCCGTCTGGTTCGGCGCGCCCCAAACACGCTTTGGCGTCCGCGGACAGTGGCGATCCCTCGATCGCCACTCGTCTCGCTACTGCCCGGTCGAAATCCTGAACCCTCTCGGCGGGCTCGACTGCGACCCGACGGGCCCGGGAAATCAGGGCGAAGAGTGGGAGATTCGCACGTATCTGCATCTCTCTCTCTAGGAGTTCAGCTCCTGGAGTTCGCCTGTCGAGTACCGGTTCTGGGGATCGATCTGGAAGACCGGAATCGATCCTCGGATCGCCGCGATCGCCGCGATCGCAAGAGTTCTCAAAAGTGCAGGGGCACGCGGGTCTCGTCTAGCGATCGTCACCGTAGGGATGATGACAGATGATCGTTCGCCCTGGCCGATCGCCGGAGTCGGCCGGCTTGTCGGTCCGGCAGAGTGCGGTCGCCTTCGCGCAACGCGGATTAAAGCGACAACCCGATGGTGGACTAGCGAGACTCGGTGGGTTGCCCGGAATACTCTCCGGAACAGGTCCATCGCCGTGAACCGAAGGAAAAGCTCGTAGGAGCCCACGAGTGTAAGGATGTCCCGGGGAATCGCGGAGTTCGTCGACCGGCCCGACTTCGGCCAGCTGGGCCGAGTAGAAGATGGCGACGCGATCTGACACCTGCAACATGCGGGACAGGTCGTGGGTCACGAAGATCACGGCAAATCCCAGCTCTTTCTGCAGCTCCCGAATCTCCGCAAGGATGTCTGATTCGACGAGGACGTCCAGTGCGGTCGTCGGTTCGTCGAGAATAATTATGGATGGCTCGAGGGCGAGAGCGAGTGCAATCCCGACACGTTGCCGCATTCCGCCCGAGAGCTGATGGGCGAAGCTGGTCAGACGATCACCCGGCAACCCCACCATTTCGAGCAGGTATCGAGCCCGCTCTTCAGCCTGGTCTTTCGTATAGTCCACATGGGCCTCGAGCGTATCGATGATCTGTTCCCCAATCGAGATGACCGGGTTGAGCGCATCCATCGCGCTCTGAAAAACCATCGAGATCTTACTCCACCGCAATGCCTGCAGCTCGTCTTCACTGAGATCGAGGATGTCCCGCCCCGCAAAGAGAACTTGCCCCTTCGTAATCACTGCCGGGGGCGGCAGGATCCGCATCAGAGCTTTGGCCAGGGTCGTCTTACCGCTCCCCGATTCTCCGGCGATCCCGAGAATCTCTCCGGGAAAAACGTCGAGAGACACGTGATCGATCGCCCGTACCGAGCCGTCCTCAGTGATGTAGTCGACACAAAGATCGCGGATCGAGAGGATCGGCTCCGACTTGCTCTTCAAGCAATCGCTCATGTTCGGACCACCGGGGTCGATCGTCCTGGTTCCTCGCCGTTCTTGAGCAGGTGCGCCCGCCAGACTCGTTCCTGGCTTAGTCGTGGGTTCGTGATTTCATCGAAGCCGAAGTTGAGCATGGTCAACGCGAATCCGACCAGAGCGATGGCCAATCCGGTCGGGGCAAAGGTCCACCAGGCCTGGGTGAGGAGAGCGGAATCGTTCTGCGCCCAGTAGAGATTGGTTCCCCAGGTAAAGGCCGAAACATCGCCCAGACCGAGGTACTCGAGGCCAACCTGGGCTCCAATTGCATAGACAGTACTCCCGATAAACTGGGCGAGGAGGAGTGACGTCATGGTTGGAAGAATCTCACTCGTTATGATTCGCCAATTCGTCTCGCCGGCCACGACGGCTGCCCCGACAAAGTCACTCTTACGAATCGACAGGGTCTGCGCCCGAATCACTCGGGCATTCCACGCCCATCCACTGACGATGAGGACGAGTCCAAGCGTCCACGGTCCCGGCGGTAAGAAGGCCGCGATAATGATGGCGAGCGGCAGTCCTGGCAAAACGAGGAACACATTGAAGACGAGGGAGAGCAGCCCGTCAATTCGACCGCCGAAGTACCCTGCGGTCGTTCCGACGATCGCACCGATCAAAACGACGGACAGACCAACTCCAAAGCCAATCGCAAGCGAAGATCGCGTACCGACGACGAGCTGGGCCAGGACATCCTGCCCCTGCCCAGTCGTTCCCAACCAGTGCTCCGCCGAAGGAGGCTGCAAAGGAATGTCCACGAGCGCATCGGGGTCCCCGACGAGAAAGGGACCAAAGATGGCGACAAAGGCAAAGATGGCAAGCAGAACGGCCCCAAAGGTAGCCTTTCTGTCCCGTCGAATGGCCATCCCCCAGGCGGAAAGCCCGGTCGCGCGCTGGACGCTTTCACTCATGATCGTGTCCTCGGATCGAGCCAGAAATAGAGAAGGTCAACGAACCAGTTGGCGGTCAGTACAGCCAGGGTAATGATGAGGAAGATCCCCTGCATAAGTGGATAGTCCTGCGATCGAACCGCCTGGACGAGAAGGTAACCCTGGCCCGGATAGGAAAAGACGATCTCCGTGAGGAGAGATCCCCCCAGAACGAACCCGATCGCCATCCCGAAGCCCGTCACACTTGGAAGTAAAGCGTTGCGCGCGGCATAACGCATCACGACACGGCGTGGAGAGAGGCCCTTGGCGTGAGCCAGAGAGACGTAGTCTGACCCGAGAACAGAAACCATCGTGTTTCGCATCGTCAGTAGCCATCCTCCCAGAGTCGCCAGGACGACCGTCCCAACCGGCAGGACCGCGTGCCGGATGACATCGGCAATAAACGCAAAGGAGAACTCAGGGACTTGACTGTCGGAATAGGCGTGACCGAACGGAAACCAGCGCAGGTTGAATCCAAAAATGTAGAGAGCAACCATGGCCAGCCAAAAGTAGGGAAACGCCCCGAGAAAGACCATCGTCGGAGGGACCCAGGTATCGAGACGACCACGACGTAGCCAGGCTGTGACCACCCCGAGGCTACTTCCGATAACAAAGCTGATGACGACCGCAGAACCAGCTAGAAAGAGTGTCCAGACCAATCCGGTTCCGATCACTTCGATGACCGGGGTGGGAAAGTAAGCTACCGAGATGCCGAAGTCCCCCATCAGCACATGCCGAACATAGGTAATGTACTGAATGAGGACAGGCTGATCGGTCATGCCGAAGGTTTCTTTGAGCGCGGCCATCGCCTCGGGCGCAAGCTTCCCCTTGAACTGGGCAAACATGGCCGTAGCAGGGTCTCCCGGCATCATACGAGGAAGGAAGAAGTTCAAACTGACCGCAGCCCAGGCGGCCAAAAGGTAGAACCCAAGCCGACGCAACAGATACTTCATCGCGGCCTCACCGTAGTCAGAACTAGAAGAACCTCACCGCGATCAGCTTTGTTCGGCGACGGATCGGCGTATGGATCTTCGGCGGATGGAAAGCCCACGAAACGACTGGTGTTGTACTCCGCCCAGGAGGGGTTCGGATAGAGCGGAATCGCGGGCGCCTCTTCTGCGAAGAGCGACTGCATCTCGTTGGCCAGTCGGTGCTGCTCGACCGGGTCCGCTTCGATCTCAAAGGCCGACAGAAGTTCATCAGCCCGAGCGCTTCCAAAACGGTGCCAATTGCCCATCGACACTTCACCGGGTGGTTTGACGGTCGAGGAAGCCATCAGCCAACGATAGAACGTGTAGGGGGTCGGCCCCTCGAAGGACCAGCCCAGGCAGAGATCGAAGTCGCCTTCTTGAACTCTTTGGAACCAAGCTCCAAAATCGTACGTCCGAACAGAAGACTCGATCCCAATATCACGCAAGCCTCTCGAGATGACCTGAGCGGCTCGAACCCAATCGGACCAGCCGGAAACCGTGAGAATATCGTAGCGGAGCGGTGTCCCATCGCTCTCTCGGCGGATCCCATCTTCTCCAACGCGAAGACCAGCCCCATCGAGCAATTCGGCCGCAGCGGGCGCATCGAAACTAACCCAGTCTTTGTGAGCCTCCACTGTCTTCTCATCTCTCCACGCCACGTAGGCATCACTTAGAGCCGTTGCATCGGCCGGCTTCGAGTAGCGGTAGGCGGCAACGTTTACGAGTAGTTCTCGATCGATGGCCATACTGATGGCCTTGCGAACCTGAACGTCATCGAAAGGCTGACGGGTCGTATTGGCGTAGAGAAACACCGTACTTCCGGTCAGCGGGAACCAGTACTTGTGATGCTCTTTGTTCCGCTCTACGAAAACCCGGTCGATGGCCGGGACAAACTTGGCCGCCCAGTCAACTTCGTCGAAGACCAGAGCGAGATTCGACCGATCGTTCGAGGGATAGGCGGGAAAACGAAGCGCGTCGACGTAGGGCTTCCCCTCCTGCCAATAGTGAGGATTCCTGCCCAGCTCCCACACCTGGTTGCGGAAAAAACGAATCTCGGTAAAGGGTCCTGTGGCGACGGGAGTTTCGTTTTGGAAGGCGACTGGATCCTCGACCTCCGACCAGATGTGGGCAGGGACGATCTGCTGAGCAACGACTTCGTCGAGCCCGGGGACGAAGACTCGTTGGAATTGGAAGTCGACGGTTCGCGCATCGACTTCGACGACGTCTTCGATGAAGCCCCAGAGGCCACGTCGATCGAGAGCCGAATATTCCTGGAGCAACTTGAAGGTAAAGACGACGTCCGCAGCCGAAAACTCTTGGCCGTCCGACCACTTCACGTTTTCCCGGGTCGTAATACGAAGAACGCGATTGCCATCTCTCCACTCGTGGGCGGTGGCGAGCCACGGAACCTGCTCAGCCTTCACGCTATTGAAGACGTAAAGTGGTTCGTAGATTCCCGCGAGAGTCGGCCAGCGCGCACCCGCCGCGGCACTGAGGGGATTAAAGGTCCTCGTCCAGGCGGCGGCTTGTTCCTGGGCGACGACGAGCACACCCTCGGGAAGTTCAGCGTGCTCCGGGCTACAGCCCGTTCCGAGCAAAAGACAGGAGACCAGGCTGACCCAGGCAATACGAAATCGTCGAGCCGCCCGTTTCATCGTCATTCGTCCCCTCGATAGACCCGGACCCAGTCGACAAGCATCGTCTGAGGGAACTGAGTCGACGCATCGGGTGCGCCGACGAAGTTTCCCCCGACCGCGACGTTGAGAATGATGTAGAACGGGTGGTCGTAGACCCAGCGTGCGTTCTCGGGAAGATCGGCCTTGGCGATAGTCTGATAACGAATGCCGTCGATCGTCCAGGTGATCCGGTCGTCGCTCCACTCTACTCCGAAGACATGAAAGTCATCGTTGAACTGTCCCGAAGGGAGCACGTAGCGACCGGTAATCGCATTGCCACCGGAATGACCTGGGCCATGCAGGCTTCCGTGAACGAGCCGCGGCTCCTGCCCACGGTACTCGAGGATGTCGATTTCCCCACACTCCGGCCAGCCGACTTCCGAGAAGTTCTCACCCAGGAGCCAAAACGCCGGCCAGATTCCCTGACCAACCGGGAGCTTCACGCGCGCCTCGAAGCGTCCTCGGTAACGAGCAAAGAAGCCGTGGGTGTTGATGCGTGCGGAGGTGTAGGAACTTCCCTTGTACTCTTCTTCCCGAGCTACGATCGCCAGATGACCTTGCCCATCCGTCGACACATTCGTCGGGCGATCCGTATCGAACTCGAGCTGGGCATTGCCCCAATCCGTGCCGATCTCGAGTTCCCAGTTCATTGCATCGGGCAGGACGCCGGCGGCCCCGTCGAAGTTGTCTTCCCAGACCAGCCGCCACTCCCAGGAATCATCTCCGCAACTCGTTGCCATCGTCGCCACAATACAGAGAAACATTCCCGTGAAGATCCGGGCGGGTGTGGTCACACAGCCTCGACTTTCCGCGCCGAGGCAGGAAAGACCCGCGAGTCGGCGAGAGCCTCTTTGAGGATGAGGGTGGCGGCGCCGATCGCGATCGACTCGGGTCCGAGTTCCGTCGAGCGCACCTCAGAAGCGGCCACCGAATTGACGAGGGTGCGCTTCTCGATCGTCTCGCGAAGAGGTGCGAGGAGCAGATCTCCGAGCCGAACGAAGTTGCCTTCCAGCACGACCATCGACGGATTCATCAGATTGAGCATACCGGCCAGAGCGGTCCCGAGATGGGCGGCCATCTCGCGGGTGAGCTGTAGAGCGAGCAGATCTCCGGCCAGGGCCGCATCTTCGATCGCGCTGATCGTGATTTCCTTCTCGGCAAGTTCGCTCTGCGGAAACTCCTCGAGCAGGAGCGAGGCTCGAGCGGTCAGCGCGGCCGTTCCTACGAAGGTGGTCAGGCAGCCGCGGAGGCCGCAGACACACTGTCCACCCGTCGGATCAATGGCGAGATGACCGATTTCCCCCGCCACACCAGTTGCGCCGCGATAGACTTCTCCCCCGATTACGTGACCAGAACCCACTCCGGTCCCGATCTTGACGTAGGCAAAGTCCTCCACGCCGCGACCAGCGCCCCACCAACGTTCGGCGAGAGCGCCACAGTTGGCATCGTTTTCGATGAGGAGCGGAACACCGTAGCGTTCGCTGAGCACTTCGAGGCCATGCCGACCCTGCCAGGCCGGAAGGACGATTTCAGAGAGGCTATCGGGATCGCGTGGATCGACAGGGCTCGGTACTGCCACTCCAATCCCAACCAAGCTCCGTGCTCCGCGCCCGGACTCACGGAGGCAATGCTCGGCAAGCTCGAGCATTAGGGCCCGGGCCTCTACCGGCTCGTTTCGTGCGTCGACGTCCGCCTGGTGGGAAGCGAGGACGCGACCTCTCAAATCGGTCTGGACCACAACGACGTGAGTCGCCCCCATCTCAATGCCAAAGAGTGAGCAGGCTTCGTCCTGAAACTGAAGCACGATCGGGCGTCGCCCGCCCCTCGATTGTCCGGGGCCAATTTCCGCGACGAGACCGGTCGGAAGAAGCGTTCCGACGATCTCCGAAACGGTCGATCGGGCTAGCTCGGTACGCCGAGCGATCTCGGCCCGAGAGATGTTCTGCTCGCGCCAAATGAGGCGGAGCACGGAGTCGGCGAGCGGTCGCGCCGTCGCCTCCCGACGAACGAGCGCACTGTTTTGGCGTCGACGTTCGGCGGGAAAAGTTCCTTTGTTCATCGTCTCGCGACCCCTATCTCTTACTTGTGGAAGTAGATGTTATCGACGTAGACCGTCGAACCTCGTGCCGCGACGAGAATCAGCTGCGCAAGATGAGACGTCTCGCGGAGGCCAGTGAAGTCAGACAAAGGAATGTCCAGACTCATCCACTCCCCAACGACGAGCGGTGGTGTCGTCGCACCCGTGAATCGAATCTCATGTTCGCTATCGGCATCCGCGGGGTCCGCTGGTGGTCGAGCATCGAATGTCCCGTTTGCACCGAAGTCGACGAGTTTGACGGAAAAGATGTTCCCTGCCGGAAGCCACACGTCCACGTGAAAATGGGTCATTTCGCTGGCGTCGATCACGTTACTGCCGAACTCGATCCCGGCGAACGTGAGGTTCGTGTAGGCCTTGATCTCATCACCATCGACGGAGGTGTCCAGGTAGTCTGCGACATCCCAATCGGCCGACCACGTGTCGACCGTGATATCAGAGTACGCATCGCTGTAGATCGAGATCACGTCAGAAGCCGCAAGACCAGGAGTCGGCGCAGGCTCAGACGGTGGGGCTGTCGCGTCGATCGAGATCGTTCCGACGACATCGATGTCTCCGAGCTTGCCGGTGATAACCGCAGCCCCTCCGCCGATCACGCTCACAACACCATCCTTGACGACCGCCACAGATTCATCAGAGGAGGACAGATTGAAGTAGCCGACAGAATGCCCGATGACCACATTTGTGCCATCAATCGTGTAGGTCGTTCGAGCCCCTTCGAGAACAACCTCTGCTCCGACAAAGGCCCCAAGAGATTGGGATGTCATAGCTGGGCGAGGATCACTGAAGTTGTCGACGAATTCGAATTGAACTTCGTCGATCCAGAGATCATGGCCCGTCGCGCTCTCGGGGCCTTCGGCCAAGAAGAACATTCCTCGCTCTTCCGTCAACAGAGTTGGATCGGGAATGGGGATGGTGACCTTACTCCAATCCGCAGTAAGGGGGATGTTCGGGCGCTCGGCGGTGAAGAGCGACTCACCCGTGTTGTCGTTCCCAAGACCGCCAACGTCCATGGTCGTCGCAACGCTCGACTTCGCCCAAAACGTCAGCGCATTGTACTGGGTGAGTTCTCGTGCCGACGCCGTGACGAACGCTCCTCCTGCCCAGCCGCCGTTTGGATCGGAGGCCACCGGAATGGCAAATTTGAGGGAAGCACTCCCGGAAAACGACTGGGTCGGATCAATGGACAATGATGAGAGATTCGAGCCGAGGAAGGCCTGGAAGTCGACAGCATCACCGAAATCGTCACCAAAAACGATCGGATCGGTGTTGGCTGGCAGCGGCTCGAGAGTTTTGAGATCCCTGTCACTCCAACAACCGACCGTGCCAAGCAAACCGACCACGATGGCCAAAAGCATTGAAAACGTTGGTCTTATCGACATCTGCGGGTCTCCCTTGGGCTCGGGCTCCGGAGCTTTGTTCGCCGTCCTAACAAAGTCTATGGAGAGGGTGCAGTTGAGTCAAGGAAGGGATGCAGGACAAGGTAAACCATCCCTCCCAATCGAGTTAGTTCTACGTGCGCTCGTCCGGTAGCATGACCCTCCAATGGAGGTATCGATGCCTGTCGATTTCGATCGCTACTACGACAACGAGGAGCTGGCCGAAGCGCTGGAAGCCTTGAGCAAGGCCCATCCTCGGATCTTTGAACTCAGAAGCCTCGCCCGGTCCCACGAGGGACGCGACATTCCGCTGCTGGTGGCGACGAATCGAACGAGCGGAAACGACCGCGAGAAGCCGGCGTTCTGGGTCGACGCGAATATCCACGCGACCGAAGTAACCGGAACGATGGCCGCTCTGTATCTCCTCGTCGAACTGGCCGCCAAGTACGGACACGACCCAAAGGTAACCCGGCTCCTCGACGAGCAGGTCATCTACGTAGCGCCGAGACTTAATCCTGACGGAGCAGCGCTGGCCCTGGCTGAGCAACCGAGAATGATCCGCTCGGGTACCCGAGCCTACCCGGAGGCTCATCGAGCCGACGGGCTCCACGCGGAAGACATCGACGGAGACAGTCGCATCGTACAGATGCGCATGGCCGACCCAAGCGGCGACTGGAAGGCATCCGATCGCGATCCGCGACTTCTCGTCAAACGCGGCCTGGCCGAAGAGGGTGGCACCTACTATCGCCTACTTCCTGAGGGCGCGATCGAGAACTTCGACGGGCACCTGATTGCTCTCGCTTCCAACCTCGAGGGACTCGACTTCAACCGAAACTTCCCCGCTGGCTGGCGGCCGGAGGGAGAGCAGTATGGGGCGGGCGACTTCCCAGGTTCGGAACCGGAAATCCGCGCTGTCATCGAATTCATCTCGGGACATCCGAACATCTTTGGAGCGATCACGTTTCACACCTACGGGCGTGTCATTCTGCGCCCCTTTTCGAGCAAACCCGACGACGACATGCTCACGCAGGACCTCTGGGTCTATCAGGCTCTGGGAAAAAGAGGCACGGAACTCTCGGGATACCCGTGCGCATCCGTCAATCATGACTTCCGCTACCACCCGAAAGAGATCTCCGGCGGTGCCTTTGACGACTGGGCCTACGAACATCTCGGGATCTTTGGGTTCACCATCGAGCTCTGGGATCTCGCTACGGCCGCAGGGATCAAAGAGAAGAACGAAGAAAGAAAGTTCATCGAATGGTTTCGAACCCATCCCGTCGAGGACGACTACAAGATCCTCGACTTCATCGATGAACATGCGCCCGATGCGCTCGTTCCCTGGCACGAGTTCGAGCACCCGCAGCTAGGCCCGGTCGAGCTGGGCGGTTGGGATCTTATGTACAGCTGGCGCAATCCACCTCGGCATCTGCTCCTCGATGAGATTCGGCCCCACGCCGAATTCCTCATCGACTTCGCCGCGGCCGGTCCCAGGCTCCGATGGGTCGAAACGAAGGCGACCCAACTCGGCGACGGTCGATTCCACGTCGTGGGTGTGGTCGAGAACGCAGGGTTCCTTTCCACGAGCGGCTCGGAACGAGCTCGACAAACAAAACGAGCGAGGAAGGTCCGTCTGGAGCTCCACTGCGGGGCCGACGAGAAAATCTCGAGCGGCCAACCGCGGCAGGACCTCGGACACCTCGAGGGTCGTTCCAATAAGTTGGACGTCACCTTTGGATACTCCCCAACCGACAATCGCGCACTGGCCGAGTGGATCGTCGAGGGTCGTTCGGGTAACAAACTCGAGTTAGTGGCGGTGAGTGATCGCGCGGGGGTGATTCGGACAACCGTTCTTCTGCCGTAGAAGGCTCTCTTAACGGACGGGCCCGAAGTATCGATCGAACCAGGCCAGGATTTCCTTCGTCACTTCGTCCGGGAAAGAGTTCCAGATGACATGTCCGCCCTCATAGACGACATGGCGTTTATCCCCTTCCGCCGTTCCGAGATTCTCGAAGAACGGAACTTGCGAAAGTTCGACCGGAAAGATGTAGTCGAGAGACCCGTTGAGCATGAGGACAGGAACGGAAACTCGGGACACGAAGTTGGACTCGTCCACCTCCGGGAGCACCGACGCCAGGATCGCCCCTCCATCCATGAATATGCCGGCTTTGAACCGATCTTCCATGACCAACGCGACCGGACCATGCTCGGCTCCCCAGCTAAGCCCCAGGTAGGCGAGGCTTTCCATGTCGGAGAGGCCGCGCGCATCCAGGTAGTCGACGGATCGCATCACGTCGCGAATCCAGCGGATCTTCTGATCAGCGTACGCCCGACTTCGTGCCCTTCCGTTTCCCGTCTGGCCACTGAAGCGCTCGTACGTCCCCCAATAGACCGGGTACATGACGGCCCGCCCGCTCTTGATGATCCGCTCGAGAATGTCCATTCCCTGGAGAGTCTCACTGGAGGATTTCTGGATGGTCCCCGCTCCCGGAAAGTAGACGACTGTTTGATACGGCGGTTCGACGCCCCGAGGAAGAAAGAGGTGGGCAAGAACGCGATCATCGTCGTAGGCCGCGTCAAAGGTAACGCGTTCCCGGGTCCAGTATCTCGATTCCACGTCGACGACTTCAGCCAGTGCCTCGAGCGGTTGTGGGTCGTAAGTATACTGACTGGCGAGAGCAACAAAGACATCGTCGGAAACGGACTCGCCCCAAACGAAGTCGCTCGTCGGCGGAGGAAGAGGTGCCAGGAACCGAGCAAGATCTTCCCCCGACAGCCCCAGGTAGTTCGCCAGGCGGATCCCATTCCGGGTAGAGCGATCCAGCGGAGAAGCAAGGTCCCCGTTGCTGTACGTATAGAACGGATCATTCGACGCACCACCGAGGATGAATCTATGCTCTCCGCAGGCGTTCCAGGCCCACTCGCGCACGTTTCCTGCCATGTCGTGAATCCCAAACTGTCCGAACGGAGTTTCACCGACCGGCCCCGCCCCATCCGGCCCGAAGTTGCTCGTGGCGATTATCTCCCTAACCATCCGTGGGTCGATCGCACCATACCAATGATAGACCGTGGGAAGAGTGGCTCCAGCGAACTGAGCGTAGGCGACGGCTTCATACCAACTGACACCAGAAACGGGGTAGTCGTCTTTCCCTTCAGGATAGGTTCCACCCGTCCAGCTCGACGGGCCCGGACGCCGACTCTGATCGCGAAAGAGCGCCTGGGCGTCCTCCCAGGAGAGAGATTGCCCCTCAGCATTGAGCGCTCGTTGCCAGTACTGGGGGTCGGTGTACCCATCAGCATCGACAAACCTCTGGTACGCCTCGTTCGTGACCTCGAATTTACCGATGAAGAACGCAGGATCCTCTTCCGTTCCCGGAATAGGATCGAGTCCATTGAAACCGTACGCCAGGCTCCGGAGATCACGAGCCTCGACCGCGGCCAGGCCAGGAGGCACGGTTCCGGCCGGAAGAAGGGAGAGCGAGCGCTCGACCGACTCTCCCGCCGGTACAGCCTCACAGAAGTAGACACCCTCGAGCGTCTCGAATCCCGGCCACTCAAAACGGATCCGATAATGCCCCACCGGCAAGCGTTCTATCTGGAGAGGTGTCTGGCCCAGGTGTTTCCACTCCTCCTCATTTGGAACTCGTGCACCCGAGTATGCAGGCGCGGCTACCTCACTGACGTAGAGATCTGCATGTTCAGGTGTTTCCATCCGAATAGACGTCGTCGTGGCCATTTGCGGCCAGAGCAGGGTCCAACGAGGATCACTCGGAATGTAAGGCTCGGCCTTTTCGGCGAGGGCGACAGCAGCTGAAAAGCGACCACCCGCAATCAATTCCTCGATCTCCGGGAGCGCGACGTTCTCGGCCCAGCGAACCCGCGATCGTTCGTACATCCAGGCGGCACCCGCCAGGACGAGACCAAGGATGCCGAGCATCACTAACGCGACGCCCCGTCTTCGATACTTTCGTTTCGGAAGCGCCATCGCCTCGGCTGCACCCGCATCCGCCCGCCCGTCGATAGGAACCGCGGTCGTACTCGCACTCAGCGCCTCGAATTCATCCAACTCCGGAAGCTGCGCCGGTCGATGACCATCCCACCAGGCCTCAGCTTGATCCCGGGTCCAAGGACGGAGCCCGACGCAGGCTTCGAGTTCCTCCTTGATCCGTCCCATCGTCGGCGGGCGTCCAGCGGGATCCTTGCGCAAGCACTTCATGACGAGGTCTTCGAGGGAAGAAGGCACGTCGAGTTCGGTTCGATTCGAGAGAGGCTCGGGTTCGGCTTCGACGTGTTGCAGGACGACGTCGAGAGGCGTGGCACCCTCGAAGACAAGCGTTCCAGTGAGGAGCCAGTAGGCCAGACAACCAAACGCATAGATGTCGGCGCTGGGCTCCGAATCCCCCTTGGCTGCTTCTGGTGCGAGGAACGCGGGAGTACCTGGCACAAATCCGGCCTCGGTCAATGTTGGCGAAGCAACCGAAGACCCGGGAGCGGCTGTTACCAGACCAAAGTCGAGAACCTTGACAAAGTCGAACTGGAGCCCGAGTTTGCAGAGGTAGATGTTCCCGGGTTTGATATCCCGATGGACGAGTCCGTTCTGATGAGCTTCGTCGAGGGATTCACAAACCTGCGTGAGCAGATAGATTGCCCGCTCGGCTGAGATAGGTCCATGACGTTCGACGAGATCTTGAAAGTCCAATCCCTCGAGCAACTCCATCGCATAGAAGAAGGTTCCATCTGGGGCAACACCGTAGTCATAGATCTGGATCGTGTGGGGGGACTTGAGAGCAGAGGTAGCGCGAGCCTCCCGTTCGAAGCGGCGCACGAGAGATCCACGATCGTCCTTCGAGCCGAGGCCGGTTCCCGCTTGAATCAATTTAACTGCGGCCAGCCGTTCCAGCATTTGGTGTCGCGCTCGCCATACTTCACCCATTCCGCCCTGGCCCAGGTGGTCGAGAAGGATGTAGTTGCCAAATTGACGGGTTTCTTGCATGGCTCTCCCATTCGATACGCGGAACCGAGCATACCTCGGTACGACGGCCGCGACGACTAGGTTTCACGCCATCACGGAGCCTATTCGGAGTACAATTCACTAAATCGTCAGAGGTAACCAAAGTGAGGTACCCGATGCGCGTTCCCACATTTCTATTTACCTTCACTCTCCTCTTGTTGACCGCGTGCGGAGAGGACAAGCCGTCGGAACCGATCATCGTCGCGGACTTCACGCTGAGCGCACTCCTCGATGGCGAGGTCTGGTCCGCGGACCCAAGTGCTCAAGAGCCGGCGCGAAATCACCAGCCTGGATTCTACGAGTTCGAAGGCGTAGCGACGGTCAAGGATCTCGAAGGGAAAATGGAATTTCGGCTTTGGGGAATTGCCGGACCGGGATCCTATCCGCTCGGAACAGGCCCCGGTGTGTCGGGAGGTATGGTGACCTACCGCGACAGCTCGGGGGACTGGCACACTCATCTCACCGGCGAGACAGGAGTCGTACACCTGACGACCGTAAACAAGGACCGCATCACCGGCACCTTTTCTTTCCTTGCCCAACCGAGGGCACGGAATCTGGAACCACGATCTGCAGTCCGTGGTCAGTTCGACCTGCCCGTCGTTTCGCCACACGAGGTCGGTCCGGTTCCAGAGCGGGATCGCAACAAGATCTCAGCCATCGTCGACGACGAACGGTGGATCGGTGCGACCGTCGCCACGGAAACGACCCCGGAAGGTCACGTCAAATGGACGGCCCACGATCGGCGATGGAGCATCTCCCTCGCTCTGCCACCCCTACTCGACCCGCAAACGCTTCGCTTTGCGCCAAACTCACTCCCCGTCGAACTCTGCGTGCAGCGCTTCGTCGAGTGGGACGCTCCCCACTGCTGGACTTCGACCGAAGGTCAGATCTCCGGGCACGTGCTCGTTCTCGATATCACGCGCAACCGTATGAAAGGATCCTTCGCCTTCGTCCTGCCTCCGGTCTCCGAGGGAGAAACGTCGGGCGAAGAGGTCGTCGTCACCCGGGGGACCTTCGACGTCGGCTACTGAGCTTGAACCATGGACAGAGTGCAGAACTTTCTGACCGAGGGATCGAAATGGGATCGATTTTGGTGCTAGGTTCCAGGGTTGGGTAAGTCCGTGGTCAATTTCGAAAGGCATCTCATGCTGAAGCATCGGTTGTTTCCCCGCCCCTCAATCGCTACCTCCCTCGCTGCAGCCGGCGTGCTGCTCGCGGCGATCGCAACCACGGGCTGCGCTACCGACAAAGATGATGCGGCCGCCGAGAGTTCGACGAACGAATCAAAACGGGAGGTCGCGATGCTCCAGGTCTACTCAGACTACGTGTGACCCTGGTGTTACCTCAGTACCGGGCGTATTGAGACTTTGGCACGCGAATATGAACTCGAGATCGAATACATCCACTTCCCTCTCCACCCAGAGACGCCTCCCGAGGGCGTGAAGCTCCTCGATCTTTTCGGCGGACCCAGTGCGGCTCCGCGGCTCGAAGCATCGCGGGCCCGACTCGCGGCCCTGGCCAAAGAAGAGGGCCTTCCGATGAGCATGAACCGGGAGATGACGTACAACAGCAGGATTGCTCAGGAACTCGGGGCTTACGCCACGACCCAGGGCCACGGGATGGCCTTTCACGACCAGATGTTCGTCGCTTATTTTGTGAAGAACGAGAACATCTCGGATCCGACCGTTCTTCTGAAGATCGCCCAGGCAGCAGGACTTGACCCGGCGGAAACGAAGAAGGTGATGAACGAACGAAGCTTCGAAGCGGCTGTAGACCTCGACTGGCAACGCTCACGCGAGGCAGGTGTGACCGGCGTACCGACATTTTCGATCAAAGGAAAGTCAGTCGTCGGAGCCCAGCCGATCGGAGTCCTCCGCAAACTCGTCGAAGCGGCGGGCGTGCCGAAACGAACGTCGTAAGGGAAAGGATTGGGCGAAGGTCGCACTGTCCCGCATGATGCGACCTTCCCGCCGACGGCGTCGCCCCCCATTTCTAGCCTCGCGAAACTTCGATTCTACCGGACGATGAGTGTCTTGGTTTCCCGTTGAGACTCTGACGATACGAGGACGAAGTAGACTCCTCCAGCTACGCGCTGACCATCGTCAACGGTCAGATCCCAGGTGATGCGGTGCTCTCCTTCCAAACGTTCGCCTTCCCAGAGCGACCGCACTCGCGCTCCCGCCACATCGAGCACATCGACACGGACCAGCTCCCTCGAGGACAGAACAAAGCTCGCCTGAACCTGCTCGAACGAGGGATTGGGACCGAGCTGCAACTGGAACCCGGAGCGAACCGCCGTTCCGTGATCAGGTTCTTCCGAACTCGCGGGATCGGGAAAGATATCGCCCGCGATGACATAGACCTTCCCTCGATCGACCCCCGCGCCATCATGAAAGACGGCTGCTCCCGCGAAATCGAGCGAACCGTCGCCGTCGAGATCTCCCACGCCGATCGTGGAGTATCCGAACGAGTCGCCTTCCAGAGTCCCGCGGACTTCTCGAAGAACCGTTCCGTCCTTGCCGGAGAAGAGGAAGATAGATCCGGCCCCGTCGGCGATGCCAGGATCCGTGAAGGCGGCGTAGATCAGGTCGTTGTGCCCGTCGAAGTCCACGTCTCCGCAGCCGCGACCTGCGCCGAGTCCGGCACCAGCTTCGCTTCCGACGAATCGATGGAGGAGGGACCCATCACTCCCGGAAAAGACGTAAGCCTTACCCGCGAACGCACCGGCCTCGTTGTCCTGAAGATCGGTCACCGAAATGTCAGGAACGCCGTCGGCGTTCACGTCCCCGGCCCCCTTTGTGAAAAGGAATCCGAAGAACGCTCCCGTCGTGTCGGGCTCGAACGGTGAGAAGGGAAACGCCTCCCCCGTTCGGCCGCTAAAGGCGTAAGCACGGCCGCGTGCACCTGGTCCGGCGTTGGGAGCGCCCGCCAGGATATCGTCGAAACCGTCGTTGTCGAGATCGCCGGCCCCTCCAATCCCGAACCCAAAGAGGCTGATGTTCGTCTCACCAAAGAAAGTGTGGAGGATTTCGTCCCAATCGGCCCCCGAGATCACGTGAACTCGTCCGACCAATCCACCCGGCCCGCTCCCAATGATCGCGCTGATGAGGATATCCGGAACGCCGTCATTGTTGACATCGCCGACCCCACGCTGATCAAAGTTGCCGCATCCCGTGGCTTGAGAAACCCCGGAACCGAGTAACTCCGCGTTCCAGGCCTTGAGTGAATCCCCGTTTGCACCCGAGAAAAGCACCACCTCACCGAGGCCAAAGTACTGTTGAAAATTCAATGTCCGCGGCCGGCACACGACATAGTCCCCAAAGCCGTCCGCTGTCACATCTCCGACGCCGCCCATCGCGTAACCAAATCGATCGTTCTCCGCGCTGCCGAGATGCGAACGAATCAGGGCGCCCGTAGCTCCCGAATAGACGTAGACCTTCCCTGAATGTGGCCCGTTTTCAGAGACCCCGGGAACCCCGATTCCAAGATCGATGACTCCATCGTTGTCGACGTCACCCAAGGAACGACTGACAAAACCAAACGCGTCGGCGTCAGACTCCCCTTCCCAGCTGTAAATGAGATCGACAGGCGCATCGAACTGGGCCGTGCACCACTTTGGAACGACGACCGCAGCTGCCGCACTAAATAGGACTAGGCATAACTTGTACTCTCGTCTTCGGAACATTTCTCGGTTCCCCTCCCTTTGATCACCCCGTGCCCGACACCTCAGCGGGTCGACTGGTTGGAGATAGACTGAAGCCCGAGCAACTTGGACACGACGGGAGTCCTTTTTCTGCGAAGGGAGATGCTCCCGTTTGACTGAACAAAAGTGCATTCCGTACAATCGCTGTGACGGGCTTACACCCGTCAGCCGGGGTCGGCAGTTTCGATACGCGAAGAACATCTTATGAACTGGAAGACGACCCGAGCCTCCCTTCTCTCCCGCGTGCGCGACATTCAGGATGATGGCGCCTGGCAGGAATTTGATGCGGTCTACGGGGAGCTACTCCTCCGCTACGGTCGTCGACGTGGCCTCTCTCTGGCAGACGCCGAAGACGTCCGACAAATCGTTCTCCTCAGCCTCTCCCGTACGCTCCCGAACTTTGAGTTTCGCCCCGAACGAGGTCGGTTTCGCGGGTATCTCGGCCGAACCCTGCGGAATGCGATTTTTCGCTACCGGACGAGTCCAAAGTCCTCCCTTCCCAGCCTAGTGTCTTCGTTAGAGGACGTCGGGGAGATCGAAACAGACGGCGCTGACTCGGAACACGACCCGGTATGGGAAGAGGAATGGCGCAACCACCACCTCCGTCAGGCCTTTGAGACGGTGGCGGAGCATCACGACGAACAAAGCGTGAATGTGTTCCGAAGGCTTCTCAGCGGTGTCACGGTTGGAGACCTGGCCGACGAGTCCGGGCTCTCGACCGACGCCATTTACAAGATCAAGCAGCGAATTCGGGACCGACTCAGAACGGTTCTCGCCGAGCAGATCGCCGCCGAGGATGGAGAGAATTGAAACACCAAGCGAAACGATTCGGCCGAGCAGGTTTCTCGGGAATCGATACAGAGCTGGACCAGGAAGACTGGTTCGACGCCGTCCAGTCGGCCCACTCCCCGCTTGAACTGGGCAGTTTGGGCCCCTATCGCCTTCTTCGTGAAGTTGGCCGGGGTGGGCAAGGAGTAGTCTACGAAGCGCAGCACGAAACGACGAATGACCGGTTCGCACTGAAACGACTCGCTTCAGGCAGTTTTGCTACACCCCTCACCTTGCAGCGGTTCGAACGTGAGATGGAGGCTGTCTCGAGGCTCGATCATCCCTTGATCGTCCGCCCCCACGCCCTCAAGGTAATCGACGGACAACCGGTTCTGATCATGGAGTGGATCGAAGGTCGCCCGCTTCAGAATTGGATCGAGACTCCGGCCAGTCACTCTCTCGCGGAAACGGTCGCGACTCTGCACGATCTCTCGGATGCCATCGCCCACGCCCATCGACGGGGCGTCATTCATCGGGATATCAAGCCCCAGAACGTCCTGGTCGACCAAGCGGGTCGACCCCACATCCTGGATTTCGGGCTCGCCAAATGGAGTGAATTTCGAGACGAGAACACTTTGACGGCAACGAGCCAGTTCCTCGGAACTCCAGCCTACGCGTCACCCGAACAGACCGGAGCTGACCCCCGCGGAATCGATGTGCGAAGCGACATCTACTCCTTTGGCGTTCTGAGCTACCACCTCCTGACCGGGACGATGCCTTATCCCACCTCTGGTGGCTTGCGGAGCATTCTCGAACACATCGCGACGACGGAGCCCAAACGTCCTCGCGCCATCGCCTCTCGAGTCACGCCCGAACTCGAAGCGATCCTTCTCCGCATGCTGGAAAAAGACCCGAACGATCGCTACCCTTCGATGGATGCGGTCAACGCTGATCTGGGAAGAGCCATGCGGAATGAACCGGTCGAGGCTCGGATCGATAGCGGCTTTTACCTTCTTCAAAAATTGGCGTCCAAGCACCGTATCCCGATCGCCCTGGGAACAGCATTCCTATTCCTCCTCACCACCTTCGCGATCGTCATGACCCTTCTCTATCGGCGCGTCGATGAAGAAGCGAGGACTGCCACCCGGGTAGAGGAGTTTCTCGCATCCGTCCTCAGCCCGGGAGGTGCGTTCATGGGTCCCGGCGAGGTCCGGTTGACTGACCTCTTGGACAGTGCCTCGGCCCGACTCGAGGGCGAATTTGCCGACGATCCCGCAATCGCCGCTCGACTTCACCATCGTATCGCCGCCAGCTACGCCTCGTTGTGGATGTGGGAAGCGACCCTCATCCACGCCACGGCCGCTGGCAAACACTACGAAGAAATGGGAAAGAGTCACCGACTCGACCACGCCCGCGCCCTCGCCCTGCGGGGTGTCGCCACGACGTTTCAGGACGATCCCGCTGCGATCGAGATTCTCGAACAGTCTCTACGGGTCCACCAGGAACTGCTCCCGGCAGACGACGAGCGTCAGGCATCAGCCCTTTCCAACCTCGCCTTTGCCTGCTGGAGAGTCGCCCAGCCCCCCCAGTACGATCGGGCCGAGTCCCTGTACGAGGAAGCCCTGGCCACGTACGAGGCATCGGGTCAGCCGCCGTCCGTTCTCTCGGCCGGTACCTGGTTCAGTTATGCGGCCATGGCCGGAGAACGGGGTGAACTGGAAAAGTCAATCGAGAGATACCAACACGCTCTCGGAATCTATGATCTGCTGCCCGCCGCCTTCCAGGGCTTCGCCCGCGCCTGTCGCGAGGACTACGCACGAACCCTGGCCAGCCAGGGAAAGAAAGAGGAGGCCGAATCCCAACTCGCTCGAGCCCACGCTGGTCGCGAGGAGGATGCGCAAATGATTTCTGCCCGCGAGGACGTCGCCACATTACTCGCGGGAAGCCTCTCTCGATAAACAGGCCTTCGATGATCGGACTCCTGGCCGGCCCACGTGAAAGCACGAGAACCGGTACTCGCCTTGCAAAGAGAACTGGCCCTGAAAACATCCATGTCTTAGCTTCGGTAGATGACTGTTGACGATGACAATGATATCTCGGGCCTGCGACTGATCGGCGCAGCTGTCGCCGACGCCCGCGAAACGATGGGGCGAGCGGCCGTTCCCGGCATCACGACGGCGGCGCTGGACGAAATTGGCGAACGCGTTCTTCGTCGGCACGGGGCGAGATCGGCGCCGCAACTGGCTTATGGATTCCCCGGAGTCACCTGCATCAGCGTCAATGATGAACTCGCTCACGGAGTTCCGTCTCCGAGCAAGAGGCTCTCGGCTGGCGACATCGTCAACATCGATGTCTCGGCCGAACTCAACGGCTACTGGGCGGACACTGGCGCCAGCTTTGCCGTCGATCAGATTTCGGAAGACGACCAGATCCTCCTTCAGGCGACCCGAACCGCGCTAACCGAAGCGATGGAAGGAACGCGCGCCGGAGCGCTCCGGCGAGATGTTGGACGAGTCGTAGAACGGCGGGCCGAGGCCGAAGGGTTCTTCGTCATCGAAGAGTTGGCCGGCCATGGCGTCGGTCGGCACATCCACGAGGAGCCCGAGGTGCCCAACGTCTACGTCGCGACCGACCGATATCGGTTTCGCGAAGGCCAGGTCCTCACGATCGAGCCATTCTTCACCGTAAACCCAACGTTCGTCGTGGAAGATGAAGATGGCTGGACTCTCAGCACCGCCGACGGCTGCCGCGGAGCACAGTTCGAACACACGATCATCCTGACACGGGGCCGTCCGATCGTCGTTACTGACTGGGCCTAGACGCTCGAGCCCAAGGTGTTTGCGCCCGCCGGCCGGCCCGACTAGACTCTCGCGTCATGAAAGCCAAGATAGCCCGAACCTGGATCCTCCTGGCCATACTCGGCTGCTTTTCCAGTCTCCCCGCTCACTCCGCGACCGTGCTCGACGTGGCAGTTGACGCCACCCATCTCCCCCGACGGCTTCTTCACAGCGAAGTAACACTCGATCTACCAGCTGGGCGATCGTCTCTGCTCTACGTGAAATGGGTTCCCGGGATCCACGGCCCACGCGGACCGGTCGAAAACGTCGGCCGATTCGCCGTCCAGGACGAGGCGGGCAACGAGATTCGCTGGGTGCGCGACTGGTCCGACCCCTTTCGGTTCTTCGTCGAGGCTCCAGCGGCTGGGCGATACGTCGTTTCGATGAGTTACATCACGAACCAGCCTTCCACGAACTCCCGGAGTATCGACAGCTACGGATACGCCGAGCAGGGCGTCCTCAATCTGAATACAGTCGTGGTCTATCCCGAAGGAGTGCCCATCTCGGAGATCGAAGTCCGGTCGAGTCTGCGTCTTCCCGCCGGGTGGAAGCACGGCTCTGCACTGGAAGTCGAGCGACCAGCAGATGGCCCAGTTCCGGATGAATCGGGCGGCGGCGAAACGCTGACCTTTCGTCCGACGACCTTCGAAGACTTCATGGACAAGCCGCTCATCGTAGGTCGTCATCTCCAGACCTATGAGCTGGCGGATACGGAGAGCGCGCGCTGGCTCCTTCACATCTCGGCAGACGAAGCGGAGTTTCTCCCCGAAGAGACTGATTCACTCCTCACACCGTTTCGACGGCTCTGTCATGAGTCCGAGGCCCTCTTCGGACGAACTCACTTCGACGAGTACCACATCCTCCTCAGTCTC
>Ga0315338_1001491_pt1 | contig 29014 bp, 17 predicted proteins | sample ASW8metaG_FD_204518 | JGI IMG/M metagenome (GOLD analysis project Ga0315338, IMG submission 204518) | Ammonia-oxidizing marine archaeal communities from Monterey Bay, California, United States - ASW #8 | ecosystem: Environmental > Aquatic > Marine > Coastal | place: USA: California | collected... | reverse complement strand
TAATGTTAAAAGGGTTACGGCGAATTGTCAACGAACGGCAATTAGACGCTTTCGCGTGCTAACTACATAAAAATCCCATTCCTGGCTCAGTTGGGCCGTTTCTTGCGGTCTTGCCTAGCTGGGATCCATCAACCCTGGGTTCGCGGAATCTTCGACCTTATGACCGAGCCTGCTTTTCCCGTTGTGGTTTCTGGCAGGTAACCGATTTGGTGGGAGGCACTATTAGCTGCTTGAACTGTCTGTTCGGGACGTGGTAATGTTGAGAGATTTTATGCGATCAGAAACACGCACTTTTCTTTGACTGAAGGAGGCAAACCAAACAGTGCCCCGTCGTGACGACATCCAGAAAATTCTTATCATCGGTTCAGGACCGATTGTGATCGGCCAAGCTTGTGAGTTCGACTACTCGGGTACTCAGGCCTGTAAAGCGCTGCGAGAAGAGGGCTACGAAGTCGTCTTGGTGAATTCAAATCCCGCGACGATTATGACCGATCCCGATACGGCAGATCGGACATATCTTGAGCCATTGACTTGTGAAATGGTTGGAAAAGTTATTGAGGACGAGCGGCCCGATGCCTTGCTGCCGACGTTGGGAGGACAGACGGGACTTAACTTGGCGATGGACCTGGATCAGCAGGGTATTTTAAAAAAATATAACGTGGAAATGATTGGTGCGCGGGCAGATGTGATTGCCAAAGCTGAAGATCGCGAGCAATTCAAGAAGGCGATGGAAAAAATAAAACTGGATGTATGCCGTGGACGAGTTGTGACCTGCCTGGATGAAGCACAATCTGTGCGAGCAGAGATCGGATTGCCTTGCGTTGTCCGTCCTAGTTTTACGCTAGGAGGATCGGGATCGAGTATCGCCTATAATCGGGAGGAATTCGACCGATTTGTGCGTGATGGTCTTGAGCAGTCACCGGTGAGCCAAGTACTGATTGAAGAATCGGTGATTGGATGGAAAGAATATGAAATGGAGGTGATGCGTGATGTAGACGATAATGTGGTGATTATATGTGCAATAGAAAATTTTGATCCCATGGGTGTGCATACGGGCGATTCCATTACCGTCGCTCCCGCGCAGACATTGACTGATAAAGAATATCAACGGATGCGTGATGCTTCGTTGGCAATCATTCGAGAAATTGGTGTGGAGACCGGAGGGTCCAATATCCAGTTTGCGATCGATCCGAAAACGGGTTGCATGATTGTTATCGAGATGAATCCTCGCGTTAGTCGTTCTAGTGCCCTGGCCTCAAAAGCCACAGGATTTCCGATTGCGAAAATTGCTGCCAAACTGGCAATCGGTTACAGGCTCCACGAATTGCCCAATGATATTACCCGCGAAACGATGGCGTGTTTTGAGCCAACAATTGATTATGTGGTTACAAAGGTCCCGCGATTTGCATTTGAAAAATTTCCGGAAGCTGAATCGACACTCACGACACAAATGAAAAGTGTTGGTGAGACAATGGCGATTGGAAGAACGTTTAAGGAGTCGTTTCAGAAAGCACTTCGTGGCCTTGAAGTTGGACGATTTGGCATTGGTTGTGATTCGAAGGATTGCTGGGGTACTGCTGAGCAACCATCGATCGAGTCCATTCGCGCCAAACTGGCTCTGCCTTGCGAACAGCGAGTCTGGTATTTGCGGTATGCACTAAAAAGCGGGATGACCCTTGAGGAAATAAACGAAATCACGAACATCGATCCCTGGTTTCTCTCCCAAATTAGCGAACTCGTCGAGATGGAGGATGAACTTCGCCAACTGGGAGGAGTTCATAAGGTGCAGGAACCAGAGATGCGACGGGCTAAGCAGGCGGGTTTTTCAGATCGTCAGTTAGCAGTAATGTGGAATTCGACCGATGAAGAGGTCCGGAAGCGACGACAGTTGCTAGACGTGATTGTTACCTTCAAGTCGGTCGATACCTGTGCCGCAGAGTTCGAGGCTTATACCCCCTACTACTATTCCACCTATGAGCAGGAGGACGAGACGCCGCCCAAGCAACCTGATCGCAAACGGGTGATGATTCTCGGTGGCGGCCCAAACCGTATCGGACAGGGTATTGAGTTTGACTATTGCTGTTGCCATGCAAGTTTTGCTTTACAGGAGTTGGGGATCGAGTCGATTATGGTGAACTCGAATCCGGAGACAGTTAGTACTGACTACGATACAAGTGATCTGCTTTTCTTTGAGCCGTTAACAACTGAAGATGTACTGAACATATGCGATCGAATTAAGCCGGATGGGGTCATCATTCAGTTTGGGGGTCAGACACCCCTGAATCTTGCCAGGGCGCTCTACAATGCGGGTGTGCCAATCATTGGCACCAGTGTTGATACTATTGAAGCAGCGGAAGACCGCGAAAAATTTCAGTCGTTGTTGCAACGACTTCAGTTAAAACACCCGCCAAATGGTATTGCTCTTACGATCGACCAAGCGCGCCTCGTAGCCCAGAAGATTGGTTATCCGGTTCTGGTTCGCCCGAGCTTTGTCCTCGGGGGCCGGGCAATGGGGATCTGTTACGACCAGAGCCAGTTGGAACAGTTTGTCAGGGAAGGATTTGTCGTTGCTGAGGGGCAGCCTGTACTCATTGACCGTTTTCTTGAAGATGCAATCGAAGTTGATGTCGATTGTATTTTTGATGGAAAAACAGCAGTTGTTGCAGGTATTATGGAGCATATTGAAGAGGCGGGCGTTCATTCGGGGGACTCTGCATGCGTAATCCCACCCTGCAACTTGCCAAAATCGGTCGTTGCTGAAATTCGTGATGCGACAGTAGCTCTTGCTAGCGCACTGAATGTAAAGGGACTCATGAATGCCCAATTTGCTGTGAAAAAAGAAGAGGGGCGGCAAAATATATACGTGATCGAAGTCAACCCACGTGGAAGTCGCACCGTGCCTTTCGTGGCCAAGGCAACGGGCATGCCGGTGGCAAAAATAGCGGCCAAGATCATGGCCGGTGATGTTCTAGACAATCCGATTACCCTGTGTGAACTCGGCTACGATTCGGATCCTGTCCCACGTGGTGTATCCGTTAAGGAGAGCGTTTTCCCATTTCGTAAGTTTGCTGGAGTCGACATAGTACTTGGTCCAGAAATGAAAAGCACGGGTGAAGTGATGGGGGTTGGTACCAAGTTTGCGGTTGCCTTTGCTAAAGGTCAGATGGCGGCTGGTGTATTGATACCTCAACAGGGAAAAATATTTGTGAGTGTTGCCAAGCGACATCAGGAGACTGTCGTGGCATTGGCAGAGCGATTATCTACACTGGGATACGAGTTATTGGCCACGGAGGGAACGGCTGAGAAATTACGCGATGCCGGTATTGCTGTGGAGATTGTCAAAAAGTTGAAGGAAGGACATCCCAATCTTCTCGATTTTCTGGCCAACGAAGATGTGCAACTGATCATGAATACACCGAGCGGAAAGGGAGCGCGTACTGATGAAGGCCGTATTCGCGCGGCTTGTGTTTCAGGTGATATTCCCTGCGTGACGACGATTCAGGGTATTGGTGCGGTTGTCCTTGCCCTGGAGGCATTGCGGGAGGAGGGCCTTGTCGTAGAGGCCCTACAAGATCGCCTGCATTCCGGGCCGACACAGACGAAAGCAATCAGTAGCGTCTAATCGGATTGGCTCGTTCACAACTCTCGGCTACCTAGCGGTGATGGCGCTGAGTGACTCCTCGCCTTAAAAGATATCCGTTCCTGGAGAAACGTCACCGCTATTTGATCTGTCTTGGCCAAGTGCAAGAAGTAATTTATTGGCCGAGCAATGCATCAACAGCCTCGCCGATGTTGCGGTTTTTCATCAGTGTTTCACCAACAAGCATGGCATCTACACCGGCTACCTGTAAGCGTGCAACATCCTCTCGTGTGCGGATTCCGCTCTCGCTTACAACAAGGCAATGATCGGGAATTTGTTTTCGCAAATGGATCGTATGGTCGAGGTCGGTTTCAAAAGTCCGCAAGTCACGATTATTGATTCCGACGAGAGTAGCACCCGTATCCAACACTCTTTGAAGGTTTTCTGGTTCATAGAATTCCACGAAAGGTGTCATGCCCAGCTCTAGGCTCTCGTGGTAAAGTTCACGCAATCGATGATCATCAAGACATTCTGCAATCAAGAGAACCGCATCAGCTCCAGCGATGCGGGCTTCGAGAAGTTGGTATGTATCTAAAATGAAATCTTTGCGCAGCAAGGGCACATCAACAGTGCCGCGGACAATGTTCAGGTAGGAGAGGTGTCCCTGGAAATACGGGACATCTGTCAGTACGCTGAGACAAGTCGCACCATGTTCCACATATATTGTAGCAATCTCTCCCGGATCAAAATCAGGGCGGATGATGCCCGCGGAAGGACTTGCCTTTTTGATTTCGGCAATCAGATTTACTGAATCACTTCGGGAAAGAGGTGTGAGGAAATTCCGTACTGCGGGTGCATCTTTAAGGGCAGCCCGCAACTCAGTTTCAGGAATTGCCTGCTGTGCATCGGCTATTTCCCTGCGTTTTGTCGCGAGGATTGTTTCGAGGATTGTTGGCATCGGAATAACACTCAGCGGCTGCGAGCTTGCAATGAATGAACAGCATTGTTCTCGTTGCTGGCCCAAACCCCGGGAATGGTGGCGGCTTTGCGTGCATTCAGAGCATACTCTACGTACTTAATGTTTGAAATGCCTGCGACCGGTGAAGATCATCGGTAATTGATGGCGGTTGCAGGCAGCGATTACCTCATCATCCCGACGAGATCCTCCTGGTTGTACGATGGCGGTTATCCCGCTTGCCGCGGCAGTTTCAATAGAATCGGCAAATGGAAAGAAGGCGTCACTTGCCAAGACACACCCATGGGCCCGATCATCAGCTTTGCGAAGTGCCAAATCAACCGCATCCACCCGACTCATTTGTCCCGCCCCAACGCCAAGAAGTGTATTGTCCTTGACGAGTACAATCGCGTTGGACTTCACCTGCCGTACCACCCGCCAGGCAAAACGCATGTCTGCTGATTGATTGTCATTGGGCTGAGAATCCGTTTTTACGGACCATTCATCATAGCTATCCGGTTGAAAATCAGTCTCTTGTACAAGCAGACCCCCTGCAATATGTCGAAGTTCACTACGCACCCCGTTTTGGGCCAGCGGACCAACCTCCATTAGCCGCACGTTATTTTTCCATTTGGGACGTGTGGTGAGAATATCTACTGCTTCCGTGCTAAATGAAGGAGCCACAATCGCCTCGACAAACTTATCCGGTTCAACCAAAAATTCTGCCGTGGCTCGATCTACTTCCTGATTGAATCCCAAGACCGAACCGAAAGCGCTGACAGGATCTCCTTCAAAAGCGTTTTGAGTCGCCGTTGTCAGAGATGCCGCAGAGGCAGCACCGCAGGGATTATTGTGTTTTATAACAACGGCTGCTGGTGCAGGCAGTGCACGTACGATGGTAAGCGCACTATCTAAGTCCAGATAATTATTGTACGAGAGTTCCTTGCCGTTAATTTGTTTGGCACGGACTAAAGATGGCCTTTCCAAATCAGAACAACAATAAAGGCCCGCTTTCTGATGTGGATTTTCACCATACCTCAACTCAGTTTTGAGGTCCAGGGAAAGGTCGAGCCTACTGGCAGGAAACGGCTTTTCTTCTGTTTTTGAAATGGTGCGGGAGAAATAGTCAGCGATGGCACAATCATAGCGTGCTGTAAGCGCAAAAGCGGCCGACGCCAATTGCTGCCTTAGTTGCAACGTTGTATAGCCTGCTGCCTTAATCTGCCCAAGGACTTCCACATATTGGCTGGGAGTGATGACAATGGTGGTGTGCGCGTGATTTTTTGCGGCCGCGCGGATCATGGTAGGACCACCAATATCAATATTCTCAATTGCCATTTCAAACGCGGCATCTTCGCGAGCAATCGTATCTTCAAATGGATAGAGATTCACCACAACTAGTGGAAAAGTCAGTATGCTACAGTTTTCGATTGCCGCCATATCATCAGGTCGATCATGACGACAGAGAATTCCGCCATGGACTTTGGGATGCAGTGTCTTAAGACGACCATCCATCATTTCCGGAAAGCCGGTATATTCGGCAATGTCACGGACGGCGATACCCGCATTGAGTAGATGTCGCTTAGTACCCCCTGTACTAAACAGTTCGATCTCTGAATCGACGAGTGCCTGGGCAAATTCGACAAGCCCTTGTTTGTTGCTGACGCTGATAAGAGCACGTTCGATTACTGGATCGGACATGAGGCCAATGGGGTGTGGTTTAGAGTCGGGAATTTTTATATGGAAGACCCATGGTTTACGCCGGATACTGTTAGAGCGTCAAGAGGTGGGCAGAATAGGAGTTCTGAAATTATCCGACCAGGAATATCTTCGACTCACAAATCGACTGAATCAAAAATGGTTGTAGAACACGGCGTTGTAGAAGGGAGGATCAAAACACACAGGAAAAAGAACACATTATTCGAAAGGATTGTCGTTTTCTTCTCCGCCGCCATTATTTTGTCCCGAATCTTGGTTATTTTCGAACGGATTGTCCCCGCCATTTTGATTATCTGGACCATCCTCTAGGCCGTTTTCGAACTCTGATTCTGATCGGTCGCCCGCATCGGGCTTTTTGACTTTTCCAGGAGCATTATCCGAAAAGTGGTAGTGGGGTTTAGAATATTGGCGATCATGTAGGCATTGCACGACACCGGCATCGGTCACCAAGTAGATTCGATCGTTCACGTGATTGATGACAGAAAATGAAACATCCTCAGTTTGCAGCACGCCTAGATTGCGACCAGTTTCAGAGTCCAACATCCGAATATTTCCCAGGTTGTCCAAACCAAACACACGGTCGGGAGTTGCAGCCAAAACGCGCGTGATATCCTTAGTTCGCCAAATCTGTTGATCGGTGTTGTCCGAAGAATCACTGTTAGCATCATCCGTTAATCGGGATCCGCCAGTAATGTCATCCATGACACAGTAGAGTCCCCCATGTTCAGTGGTTGCGTAAATGCGATCACGAGTAGCCAGGGGTGTATCGAGTATGGGTTCGCCGGTGGGAAACCGCCAAATCACATTACCAGTGGTTTCCTGGATTTTGTAGAGATAACCATCAAGTGAACCTAGATAAAAGTGCCCCGACGGTCTTAGATTATGGTTGTTGTTTGGAGGGGCGTATGCTGCTGTCGCAGTAATACGGTCACGAGTTGGAAAGAAATAGAGCATTTCCAAAGGAGACGTAGAAGCCACAAAAAAGTTCCCACGATTATTCGACCAGCCAATATGCTCGGGTTTGTCTCCCACGCTAGGGGTTACCAAAGGTTGTACCATGATGGGGGCAGAAGACATGTGCTTCCATCGCTGTTGTTCCACTTTAGAAGATCTACCTTCTTCTTTTCCGTCAGCATTGTTGTCTTTTACATAGCCCTCCTTTTTAAGAGAAATCGTCTCAAGAACACCATTGACACAAGGTACAAATGCCAGTTCCCCGCTAACTCCCGGTGCTCCGCCAACAATTTCTTCCATCTGGCGTTTCAGGATGAACTTACCAGTCAATCGATCAAACACGTAGAGGTCCGACCCATTGAGGACAGCAACATGGTTCGGACCAACCCCAATTGGTGTTGTGGGGTGCTGGGGAGATCCAACATGATTCACCCAAAGAACCTCTCCCGTTTCGGAGTCAAAGGCCTGAATGGTTCCAAGCTGCGTCTGCAAAAACAATATTCCATTTTTTTCTTCAGCGCGTCTATCAAAGGTAACGCTTTCTATTTTGTCCTGAGATCGATCTAACTGTGCCTGGGAAAACCAGGCTCTAGTGAGACCCTGGGCCTGAGCCCTTGTCTCATCAATAAGTGAATCACCAAAACCAAGCGTCGGATTAAGCAGCAGTAACAAAAAGTAGTAAAAGGTTTGAGGCCGGATCATTACGATACCTTTGCACTTTAAGAAGCGGGTGAGAGCCGCGCGACGCCACAAGGAACAACAGCATGGGATATCACCACCATAAAATTGCCCATTAATTATCTTAATTGAATTATTTCACGCACGCGCCCGAACCCCACCTGTAGAGGGGAATACATCCCGGTTTAACGCTATTCATGGCTTTAGATCAAAAGAGAAGCACTTTGATTGAAGGCCATTACTTTTCGGTTTCCTACGCAATCTTTGTATTAGCTGCACCCCCCAGCAGATCTTGCTATTCGATGAACATTTTCTGTTCTCAGATGGCCTGATTGGCCATGTTTCCGAACAGCCTTTCAAAGGCTGGCATTCTTGCCGGTAGCCTGATTCAGGTTTGGTTACTACGATGGTCGCGGGGCGAAAAAAGATCACTGTCACCACACAGAAAATGAAACCGCAGCAAGTTCATTTAGACAAAAAAGATTCGGTTCAGGCGGTTTTAGGCTATCTGAATTTCTCTTCTGGAGTGAACGACTCGAGTTTTTTTGTCCACCTGAATAACCTCTATCGGTTCTGTGGAAATTCGCGAGGCGCCACAGTAGCCGCAGCGGGTGGCGCTCCACTTTGGGACATGGTCACAACCATTCTCGCATCAGAATTAAGTCGGTTGCAGGTAGAAGATGATGTATTTGGCGATGCAGCACAAGCAAGTTTGCTGCTCGCCTCGATTCGAAACGATATTTTACCGACATATCGGAAATACCATAAAGACCTGTTGTATCATCAGGATGATGAAACGCTCTTCAATTCATTCTTTGTAGGCCGGGTTTTCGAATGTATGTTGTCAGTGATGAATCATCCCCGCAGCATGGAACAGTCTTTGGAAGAATCTGTGTTCGCTGTATTGAATGATTATGTTGGATACCGGCCTATAGCGGCATTGGAAACGAATCGCAAAATGGAACCGTATCCACACGAACGTTGTCGTCCCATACCGCTTTATATTCGTGATATTGGTGTGGCGTATGGTCCTTACGAAGGCATTATCCAACAGACAATAAAGATTTTGAGATCGACTTCACACGACCTTCTTACAGCTTCACAGTTTGACCTGAGTCACATGGAAGAACTTGCAATCGATCCCCGCCCCTATGATTTTAGTCACCCGGTGAACAAACGCCCGAACTACCAGTTTGGATTATGGGATCCACACTGTCTTGATAGTCACGGTTATTACAAAAGATTTATTATTCAACAGATTACGATTGACTCACTTCTATCACGAATTGATGAAGAGAAGGCTGTTCCACAGGAGAATCAACTCTTTGAAGCAGGGGCTGCACTTGCAGGAACCATTCTGATGGCATCAGCAGTCAGTGGAGCTCGCCCTGATGCTTATTCGTCAGAGGTAACACTCAATACGCTGCTTCCAGTTATTGCAGAATGTCGCGACTCATTCTATGAGAAGCTGTTACATACTGTGACCGACCAGAGTGGTACATACGAAGATCATCTGGCACTTGAGGCAAACAGTTTGCGCCAACCGTTTGGGGGGGTGAGGCAACATTTGAATAATCGTTTAGCCCGCGTCCGCGCAGCGCAATTAGAGCACGTTCACATGGCTAGACTGTTTGCACAGATGGGCTGTCCCAAGGCATCTGCTCGTCAAGTGGCATGTGTGCCGTCTGCTTCTGCTCGCATGGTATGCATGATCGAATGTTTGCTAACCGATACTGAAGCAGAACTGGATAAAGGAAGAGTTGCGAGGGCCGCGCAGAACCTGACTAAGATTCTCGAGTTATTGCATAGAGGCATAGAGTGTGGATCCATCGTGGATCCTTGGAACATTCTTGGTTTCGATGGGAATTTCAGTCTGTTTCCAGCACTTGAAAATAGCGTCTCAGATCACCGCATCAGCGAGTTGATGGAAATGATGGATCGTATTTTTTCGCAATTCGCACGTAGTCTGTGTCTCGCAGCAGCAGCCGATAATCAAGCGTTGTATCGGTCGATCTCAAGGGACCTTGAGCAATTGTCAATTTGGTGGGATCAATTTGCAGCTAGTGCAGTCAGTAGTGTTGATGGTGTTAAGGGAGTCGTACTGTATCAGGCAGCAATCGCTGCCTCCGAATCGCTTGGTGCATGGCAGACTGCTGGCGTTGCCGCAGGAGATGTTCGTTTTTGGCAACCCTATGCAGATCAGTTTGATTCTCCTAAGGCCTATGTATTAGTCATTGATACGTTGCTAGACCAGGGAGACTATGTGGCATCAATGCATTTGTTAATCCATTGGCTTAGTCAAGCGGACCGGATCGAGTTGCAGGAGGGTAGAGATCTGTTTCATGCAGTTTCAAGCCGCTGGTTAGAGGATGTTCTCCAGGCTGTTGTCACAACCGCAGAGGAGAATAATGAATCACACTGGAAGCTAATTGCAAAATTCTTTGATTATCTTGAGGCAAATGCAGGGCCGTATGGTGAGGTTCCAGAGTTGCAGCTCAATAACCAACATAAAAAAGATTCATCTACGATTAATACTCTAAATGAGGAGGACAGTGACGAAGAGGAATTATACTCAGCCGCTTATGAGGAGATGATTTACCATGACAGTACAGATGATGGCATTGACAGTGAGTTGCTAGGAAGCTCATCAGCTTCGGGTGATTTTGATCTACAGTACGAAGCTCGGCGCATCAGTGATCGTTTGGGTTTTATGGTAACGGAAGCCCGGCTCTGGCAACGCGCCGTCCTTGCTGCCAGCCAGCCAGGCTCCAGAAATTCCCAGTCACTACAGGATCGTTTTTCGCACTGGCTTGCTCAAATTCTTACTTGGCGTCATAGGATTCTCGGACTCATGCAATCTATTGAAGAGTGTCAGATACCACAGCCAATGCCGACACCTCAGTCATTAGTCGAATACGACCATCATTGCATGATTCGCGAAGCGTTGTTTGATAGGATCATTGATTCCCATTTGGTCTGTACTGAAACAGCACAAATCCTTATTGCCACCGGTGCGGAAATATCCAATGGCACCAAAGATCCGCATTTTAGTCTTCTTCCCTCAGTCATTCATGCTGCACTGACAAACAACGTCGAGGAGTTACGGGAACATACAATTTCTTTTATTGAGACACTCTCCGATCATAATCTACTCTACGTCCCACTTTCCAAAGGCGGTCGTCCTCAATTGATTGCTGAGGCCAGATCCTGGCAGCGTGGTGTGCGATTATTGCTGGCGGTACTACCTAGGATGGGCATGCTTGAAGAGACCTACATGCTCATTAAACAGTGTGTCTCCGACGAACAGAAAAAGTCATTCAGACCGGGTGCTGTAACGGAATTTGACCAACTATTTCGTATTGGTAATCGAGGTATGATTGACTGTCTTATTTCGAGTATTCAAAGCTGGAGCGATCAGAATGTGAAGGGTCACGAGGCCTCCCATGACGAGCAACATGAACAGGAATTGGTCGAATTGCTACAACAATTGACGGAGACCATGACACAGCAATGGTTTAGTCACAGTCAGACATTGCGTTTATCGGTTTTGGAGAAAATGAATGCGGCAAAACACTGGTCGCAGTTGGTAGAGTTCATCCAGTTGCATGGACATGATTTGTTTACCCAGAAGTTTCTCAATCTCGGCAACCTTCGCGCTATTCTTCATCGAGGGGTTTCAACTTGGCTGGAAGAGTTGGCTTCGTCTCATGAAAAAGAGGAGCTGAGTGTTTTGGGGGTGCTTCAAACAGAGGATTCCAAGCAGCAGGTCATAGATCATCTTCAGGTGATTATTGAATCGATCGTGGATAATTATGTCGAGTATCGAGATTACAATGGCACCACCACCCAGTCAGATCGTGGTGAACTGCTATACATGTTGATGGACATGTTGCGTTTGCGAATAAGTTATGATCGCGTGGCTTGGAACTTGATTCCTGCGACACAAGTACATGAAATACTCGTTCGCCGAAGTTGTCTGGTAGCTGCTGAGGCCTGGCGTGTTGAAATGATGCACCGTACTGCCGAAACTGCTGATGAAATAATGCGTCGCCTACAGGCACTACAAAGAAAATATAGTATGCGACTGTCAACGATTGCTGACCGTGTCGCCGAGCGATTCATCCGTGCCCTAGAAATCGACCGAGTCAAATCGCTAGTTGAACCAGTTATGGATGCCGCAGGCTTGCAGGATAATTCAGCAATAGACGCCCTACAACAAATGATTGACGAGTTAACACATGAGCCAACAGGGGTGGGCCTTGATATGCCCCGTTGGCTTGTCGTCGTGGAGGATGAAGTTCAGCGGTTGCGCGGCGGTCGTTTCGGCCATAGTACTCACGAGGAGGTAGTGCGGTACTTTCCGCAGCGTACGCTTTCACGCGTGGAATTACAGAAACAGCTTGATGCGATTGGGTAACCGCTATTCCGTCAGAAAATCCGGCCAGATGCAGTCGCTGACCAACAGGCCCTTGCTGGTGAGTCGCAAGTGTCCGCCATCCATAGAAAGCAAGTCGGCATCGAGATGTTTTCCAAGAGAAGATCCCAGAAGTTGTGGTATGTCAAAACCAGTTTTGCAATGAAATGCACTTAGCGAAATCCCCTCCAAACATCGTAGTCCGAAGACAATTTGTTCGCGTGCAGAAGCGGCAGGAGAGAGCTGTTCTCGCGACGCAACGGGTGAGTTGCCCCTAAGGATGCGTTTGATATACGTCGTTGTGCTTCGATGATTTGTTTCACGAACACCATCCACAAACCGACTGGCTCCAGGACCAGCGGCATAGTAGCTTTTGTGGGTCCAATATCGCTCGTTATGCCGGCAGCGATGTCCTTTGCGTGCGAAATTAGAGACTTCGTAATGCTCATATCCGGCATCGGTAAGTGTCTCGATAGCGGAAATGTACATTTCCAGTTCCCTATCTTCCTTGACTGGACATAGCTCTCCTCGCAACTGTCGATTGTAGAAGGTAGTTCCCTTTTCAAACGTGAGTCCATAAATCGAAACGTGGTCCGGTTCCAATGCTAATACAGAGGTTAAATCATGATTCCATGTTTCGATCTGTTCCCCGGGTACACCAAAGATAAGATCAATGGAAAGATCCATATTTGACCGGCGCACGAACTTGGCGGCCCTAAGAATATCGCTGGCGGTGTGGTCACGCTCGAGAATCTGCAGTTTCTGTGAGTCGAATGACTGCGCACCAATACTGACGCGCGTGACGCCTGCCGCAGAAAGCAAAGAAGTGTAATCTCCAGGCAAATTTATAGGGTTGGCCTCAACGCTAAATTCACTGTCCGTTGCCAGCGGAAACCACCGCAACACAATTTCGAAAAGCTGTTGCATTGCATCGGAAGAGAGATGAGTAGGGGTTCCACCGCCAAAGAATAGTGTATCCATTTCCCGAGGATATCGGAGTCCAGCAAGCTCAATTTCAATTGCCTGTAGATAATGATCAATCAAATCATCGCGATTGGCGATGAGACTAAAATTGCAGTACCCGCATCGATGCGAACAAAAGGGAACATGAATATAGGCAGAGCGAGGGTACTGTTGTTTGCAGTTATCTTTGGGCGCCGGCGATCTATCGGAATGTGACGCCATCAAACCTCTCCAGGACACATCTCACATAAGCCGTTAGAAAAGGCGACGATGATTGGGCCGCCTTCGATGGAAAATGCCTTTTAAAGCCAAAGATGTAGACGTCCATCTAGCATGTCAGGAAGTTTTTTCTCGACCAAACTGCGAATGGTGTTGGCATGATATCGCGTGCTGAAATGTGATGCAATCACCAGTTGGTTTTTGAAGCGTTCGCGGCGCTCGACAATATCGTCTAAATGGAGGTGTCCAAATTTGTGTATTTTCTGCGGCCGGTGATTGGGCGATACGAAGGTCATTTCCGTAATCAATATATCGGCATCATACATTGCAGGGCATGCATCCAGTCCTTCCGGAGTACTGTCGCCGAGATAAGCAAGGCGAGGTAGGCGTATCTCACTGGACACCTCTTTTCCTGACATTCGAAGATTGCGAATATCCTCTTCATTAAGAGACTCATACTCAGCTTTTAGCTTTTTTCTCCGCTCCCAGACAATAAAACCCAGGGATGGCACCGAATGCTCAGTAGCGAATGCAGTGACCACGTGTTCTCGCGATAGGATGACTTCATCTCCTGCCGCAATCGGCAACAATGTACATGGCAATCTACCACGATCCAGACGAGTATACTGTTGAAGAATTGCCTGGACAGGATCGATAGCAACCTTCGGGAGATAGATGGTAGGTGGCTCCATCTTCATCATCCGTCGTCGTGCTATGTAGACAGGTAGTGCCGCAATATGATCAAGATGGCCGTGAGAGACAAACCAAGTTGGTGTGCCCATAAAAGACCAGGGTTGCGCACCGAGGTCAAATCCAATTTTTAATTCCGGAAAACGCCAGTAGGTTTGAACTGCAGCACGCGAGTAACCCTCAATGGTCAGGTTATTATGTTTGAGTGTTTTGACGGGAAGGTTGTCAATCATCGCCCGACGAGTCCTAGATTGTTGAAGGTGTTCCGCACAGTGTAGAGTGGCAAGCTTGCGGTAAACAAGGGGATGTCCACGCAATTGCCTATTGTCCGAAACAAAAATATGGCAGAAGGAACCCAAAAGGAAATATCACCAATGAGGTCATACTACTGATCTGATATCTCATCAGGTTGCGAGTGCTCATATGCGTCTACCGGCTTGAAATCGAGATCGTGGTTCAAGTTTTTGCTTGGTAGCAGCCACATCTCACCAAATAGTTCATCCTGATTGCACTGAACACCATAATGCCGGATTAATTCCAGCACGGACAGAAAGATGCCGATCATTTTTGATTTATGCATGTCAGCATCAAATAAATCAGAGAGTTTCAGTCGACCATGCTTTTTAATCGCTCCATGTATTTGTTCCATATAAACATGAATGGGGGTATCATCGTAGACGATATTCGAAGGTTGCTGTGCGGCGGTATCTCGTAAAATACGGCTGAAGGCACTCACGAGATCCCATAGTTCAACCTCATGAATTGGCTCAGATGCATAATCGCGAACACGAGGAGGCAAGTCGACCGACTGACGGGTGAACTTCTGTTGCCATTCCCGGCTTTGTTCCTCTAAAAGACTAGCCGCATCGCGAAATTTTTTGTAGTCCAGCAACTGGCGCACTAAATCTTTGCGCGGGTCTTCCAATTCTCCCTGCTCTTCATCGCTATTTGGCAAAACAATCCGAGACTTGATTTCGATAAGCGTGCTGGCCATTTCAAGAAAATCACCAACTTTGTTGACATCAATTTTTTCTAATACCTCGAGATGGATGAGAAACTGGTCGGTAATAGTCGCGATGGGAATATCAACAATTTCAACCTCGTGCTTACGTACAAGGTAGAGCAGCAAGTCCAAAGGTCCACGAAAAATATCGAGATCGACGCTGAAAATCATCGCCACAACACCTATTGTATTGAAAATGGTCCGAGGCCAGGAAAATAGCGTTCCCAGTCGCTGAAAACCAGTTTAGCAACCGAGTAGGGGTACGAATATACCTGCAGGCGCGAGTCTGAGGCGCTTTCCTGCAGGGGCACCAATCACTTTTCTCCTCATCGACCACCTCGCAACTCCAACTTGAAATAGTTCGTTTGATAGCTAGGCACCGTTTTTTTTACCGGCTGTTGTTTCGTATAATTGAGCGTTGTGTTATCGCCCTAAAGGGGTCCGTTATAAAATGTTCCGTAATTTAATTGGTAGGAGATAGCAAGTTGCCTTCCAACCATCCAGTATGGCAAGAACTCGAAACAATAGAACGCCGGGAGTCACTTTTGCTGGCACCCTACGCTACCCACAGTTCCCAAAGCAAGGGACGCAAGTACTCGGAACATGCACAATCATATAGGGGCCCTTTTCAACGAGATCGTGATCGAATTATCCATACAGCGGCCTACCGGCGTTTGAGTCATAAGACTCAGGTGTTTACCAGCCAAGAGGGCGACTACCATCGCAATAGACTTACGCATACCCTCGAAGTCTGTTCGATTGCTCGTACTGTTGCGCGCGCGCTGCGACTCAATGAAGATTTGGTTGAAGTTATGGCGCTAATGCACGACATTGGCCACCCGCCCTTCGGACATTCGGGGGAAGATGTGTTGAAGGAGTGCTTAAAAGAAGAGGGTGGATTTTCACATAACCAGCATGCTTTGAGAATTGTCGAGGAGTTAGAGAGCCCCTATCTGGAATTTCCAGGGTTGAATCTCAGTTACGAAACACTTGAAGGACAATGTTATCGAGCGGACAAGCAATCAATGCAAATCTCTCCTTCACTCGAAGCGCAGGTTGTAGATGCGGCTGATAGTATTGCCTACGATAGTCATGATGCTGATGACGCCCTTGAGTTGGGCCTCTTAAATATTGAGCAGCTCTTGACCGTTCCTATGTGGCGAAATGCCGCTGATCGCGTGCAGAGTAAAACGTATGCTCCCAACAATAGCCCACTGCGCAGAGCGGTTATTCACGAATTGATCGACTGGCAAGTCAAAGATTTACTGCAGACGTCGACAGAGCGAATAACGCAACGGTACACCGGATGTTCCAACAATATCGACTTAAAAGAGTTAATAATTTTGCAAAGTGTCGAGTTGCAGGAACAAAAGGCAGAGCTGGAACATTTTCTATTTCAGCAGGTCTACCGACACCCCGATGTCGTAAAAACACGCGATCGTGCACAAAAATCTTTGCACGAGTTGTTTGATAAGATAGTTGATCAAATGGAATATTTGCCAGAAAGTTTTCAGCGTCGCGCACAAACCGCAGGAGTCCGTCGCAGTGCATGTGATTATCTGGCTGGTATGACGGACCGTTTTGCTTGGCGAGAACATAAGCGATTATGCAATCCCTGAGGCAAAAGAGGGCCTTTGTGGGACAGGTCTGGCCCTCGAAAAATAACCCATCTAGAATGGAGATCGGCTCAGGAGATAAGAGGGTGGTCACCAATTTTAGTCTTTGTGCTACCATCGCGCTGTTTGCAAGTCTTTTAACCTATTTGTTTGAGGTGCGATGAAAAGCATTCATATTGAGAATCTGTTTCTTATCCTTCTCCGCTGCTTTTTTGTGCTGGTTGCAGCTGGCGTGGGAGTGCAATTAGTTCGCAGTGAAATGTTCCGCGAGGAGCCTGTCTGGTTGTTGTGGCTGATTTTTACTGGTGTGATGTTGACTGCACTGGTTGCCATCGCCATCGATATGTTGTTCACAAGAAAAAGACTCGATATCATTACGGCAATTTACTTTGGACTCATTATCGGACTTTTTCTTACCTATGTATTACGCCTTGCATTGGCATCAGTGCTTCCCGACCAGACCAATCTGGTTCGTATGCTTGCACTGATTCTTGGAATGTGTATCTCTTACGCTTGCATCAGCATTCTTATGCAGACCAAAGACGACTTTCGTTTCATTATTCCTTATGTTGAATTCAGTAAGGAGATCAAAGGTGTCAAACCGTATCTACTGGACACAAGTGTGGTGATTGACGGACGCATCGCCGATGTAGTGCGCACCGCAGTTTTGGATAATCGGCTGATCATGCCGCGTTGTGTCATTAATGAACTTCAGGCGATTGCAGACAGTTCTGACAAACTGAAGCGAATGCGTGGGCGGCGTGGACTGGATATTCTCAATGCGTTACGTACGGATCCGTCCATTGACCTACAGATTTATGACCACGAATCTTCAGACATGGCCGATGAACCGGTTGATCTGAAGTTGGTTCTCTTGGCAAAAGAGCTCAACGGCAAAGTAGTCACAAACGACTACAATCTAAATAAGGTCGCTAAATTACATGATGTGGATGTCGTTAATTTGAACGACATTGCCAATGCCCTCAAACCGTCCTTTCTGCCCGGTGAGTCTATCGGTGTTCAGGTGGTCAAGTCTGGTGAGGAGGCGGGTCAGGGAATCGCGTATTTGGAAGACGGCACAATGATTGTGATTGAAGGTGGCCGACAGCACATAAATCAAAATATTACGATTACCGTTACGAGCGTGCTGCAGACGAGTGCGGGGCGGATGGTGTTTGCGAAGGTTGCTTGAACTACTGCAATACGATGCCAAACATCGGATCGGCCTGTTCTTCTCGACGTTATCTTTTCATTGCCTGCTAATTTCCCAGAAGGCATCCCGTTTATGTTAGTGGTGATTAACCAGTGGTTGCATTTTCGGAAAGAGTAGCAGTAGCAACTGCATGCGACAATTGAACAACCTGGGCGTCCAATGGTTTGGTCTCTAGGATGATGACCGTCGGATTGTTGAAGGTCCACCCGCTTGTTTCTCCTGGATTGACGAATAATCGTCCGCGAGAATCATGATAAATTCTCGGTTTATGTGTGTGGGCATAAACAGCCACATCAAAATCCCCCTCAATATCTGCAAGCTGCCTCTCCATATGCGCAAGGAGAAAGCGAGTGCCATCCGGAGCCTTGTAGCAAAAAGGCCCCTCACCGAGTTGTCCGACGATACGAATGCCGGCCAGCAGGCCGAGTTTGTTTCCCTCATTGTCGCCAAAGCATCCGACGAATGGACAGCGGAGTTTGCGCAACGGCGGCACTGCAAATGTGGAAACAAGGTCGCCCGCGAATAAGACGACTTCACAATGGGTCCTGTTGAACACCTCTACGGTCTGTCGGATGTTTTCTAGATGGTCGTGACTGTCGGCAAAGATTCCAATTCGCATATGTGGTGGATTCTCTTTAATATGATTTGTATTTGTTTGCTCACATTTTTTCGACGACATCAATACCGAGAAGTGAGAGCCCTGTCTTTAAGGTTCGTGCTGTCAAGTCACAAAGGAGAAACCGTTCATTGCGAACCTCTTTGGAGTCGGCTTTAATCACAGGGCAACTATCAAAAAAAGTCGAAAAACGTTTTGCGACCTGCTCAAACAAATATCCGGTCAAATGGTTTGGCCGATAGTCGGCAATGACCAGTTCCAAGGTTTCGGAAAACCGTAAAATTGCCAAAGCGAGGGCCCGCTCCGCTGGGTGTGTCAGTTGTGGTCGAGTCCCTGCTTTTAACAGGGCATCGATATTGGCATTTCCTTTCGAGAGGATGCTTTGAATGCGCGCATAGGCATATTGCATATATGTTGCTGTATTGCCGTTGAGCGCCAACATTTTGTCATAGCTGAAGACATAATCGCTTTCGCGATTTTGAGACAGATCGGCATATTTTAGAGCACCAATGCCAACGGTGTCTGCAATAGATTCACACTCCGACTCACACAGTTCGGGGTTGTTTTCTCTAACGACTTGCCCCGCGCGCCGAATTGCCTCATCAAGCAGGCCACCGAGGCCAACCGTGGAACCGGAGCGGGTTTTGAAGGGTCGTCCATCTTCTCCAAGGACAGTGCCAAACTTTACATGACACAACTCCACCCCATTACAGCCACCACGAACCACCGCATCGAAAAGTTGTTCAAAGTGCAAGCTTTGACGATGGTCTACAACATACAGGATCACATCAGGATGAAATGTTTTTAGGCGGTAATCGATCGTTGCTAAATCGGTTGTCGCGTAAAGAAAGGCCCCGTCCTTTTTCTGGATGATCATGGGTACATCATGAACGTCAGAAAAGACACAAATGGCACCATCGCTTTCTGTCGCGAGTCCTTTCTGTCGCAGTCCGGTTACGGTATCGGCAAGTTGGTCCTGATAAAAACTTTCACCCAAGGTATGATCAAAAGCGATACCAAGGCGACGATACATTCTCTCAATGTCCTCGAGACACACGGGGATGAATTGCTTCCAGAGTGACAGATTGGTCTCATCGCCCCTGTGCAGTTGCGCCGTTTCTCTGAGAATATCACGATCCACATCTGGGTGTTTCTCTGCGAGAGACGCCAGGGCTGTATCATCCTCGATGGCCGCAACCCGCTGCCTGGCCAGATTAAGATCTTGGTCGATCTCACGGATTTGGGCTTCGAGTCTTCGCACTTCCTTTTTGGTGCTTTTGTCTTTTTTTTGAACACCGTCCTGGGGTGCACTAAGGTCCGCGGACGAATCTCTGAGGGCCACGAGTTTATGTTCCAGGTGTGGGATGTTTTTTAAGTCAGTGCGGTACTGCACCAATTGATTTACAAGTCGGTAGAGTCGCGCCAGTTCCGTCACGGGCTTTGTGGTATAGGACTCCGCGTTGAGAAAATGCTTATAGCCATAAAGAATCATTCCAAACTGTGTGCCCCAGTCTCCTATGTGGTTATCAGTAATGACGCTGTGCCCGCAAAAACGAAGAATCTTTGCCAGTGCATCTCCGATGACCGTCGAACGAATATGTCCCACATGCATCGGTTTTGCAACATTTGGGGCTGAAAAATCGATCACATAAGATCGTGAAACCGCGCTCTGAGAAATACCAATTCGCTCATCTCCAAGGGCACCAGCAATTTGATCGGCCAGAAAATCCTGACGGAGAGTCAGGTTAATAAATCCAGGCCCGGCAATCTCGATCTGGTGACACATGTCCTGAAGTTCAAGTGCCGCTACGATACGTGAGGCGACCTCGCGAGGCGACTCGCCCAATTGTTTACCCAGTGGCATTGCACAATTGGCCTGATAATCACCGAATTGGGGATCCTGACTCGGCTTAATCATCTCCAGATATTTTTCGATCTCACCTGCATCGACCGATTCGAGAGCCGGTCGAAATCGCGCGCGAATTGTGGAGAGAATGTTCATCGTGCTAGATGCCGGGAAAAGCCGGCTTGTGCTCGAAAGGACCGGATCCTTCAGACGGTTTTATGCGGTCGCGGTACAAACAAGTCCAAGTAGCGTTTGCCACAAACGCATCTACATCAAAATAGAAATGCAGTGATGTTTATTAGTCCGCTTGCAATCTTGTAATATTTTCGGGCAGTTCAACGTGCGCCGCCCCAGCCCAAAGGTCTTCTAGGGCATAAAATTTTCTCATTTCAGAGTCAAACAGATGGACGACGACAGTGCCATAATCGAGGAGGATCCAGCGACTTTCACGATAGCCCTCAATACCTGAGCGCCGGTCTTCTAAATCATCTTCCAGCTTATGATCGATTTCCTCGCTAATGGCATGCAATTGCCGTCGACTTGTCCCCGTGGCAATCACGAAGTAGTCGAAGATCTTTGTCAGCTCGCGCATATCGAGCACAACAATGTCGTGTCCATTGTTTTCCGCAGCAACGCGAGCGGCAGCCAGCGCCAATTGCAGGCTCCGCGGCGGGTCGGAGAGTTCCGCAGCGGTGGTGGGAGTCTTTTCAGTCAAACTGAGAAAAATGCTGTTAGAGAAACGAGGTAATCACCATCTTCGATCTCAGTTTAATCTGTTTATCAGGCTGCGTCTCCCACCCCCGGGGCGGTTTCCCAGTCCGCGGGATGCTCTGGGCAGACGTTTTTTGCATCGTCGATAATAAGGCTAAATGGGCCAAGCCCTGGCCACCCAGGCCCTGACCCATTATCTGCCATGTACAAAACCGAGCCTTAGAAAATACCGAGGGCCATCAGGCTATAGCGAACGATCAAACCGGCTGCCACAACACTAACCATGCTCATCAGCTTGATGAGGATATTTAGGCTAGGCCCGCTGGTATCTTTGAAGGGATCGCCAACGGTATCGCCGACAACGGCCGCTTTGTGGGCTTCGGTGCCCTTGCCGCCGTGGGCACCCGCCTCGATATACTTCTTGGCATTGTCCCAAGCGCCCCCTGCATTAGACATGTAGATGGCAACGCAGAAACCGCAGGTCAATGTGCCCACCAGGAGTCCCATGACCCCGCCGACCCCCAAAAGCAGGCCGACAGCTAACGGTAAAATGAGTCCTAGCAGAGAGGGCAAAATCATCTCTTTTTGCGCGGCCACCGTACTAATTGCAACCGGTGCTGCATAATCTGGCGTTACAGTACGGTCCATAATCCCTGGATTTTCCCGGAACTGGCGCCGCACCTCCTCCACCATCCCTTTGGCAGCCCGGCCCACAGCCTTCATCGTCATTGCACAGAAGACAAACGTTGCCATCGCACCAAGAAAGATACCGATCAGTACTTTGGGATTCATCAACGACGCATCGTAATAACGGGTAAAATCGGGCAACGTTGCTGTTGCTCGGTGAACGACTGCAAGTTCGTGGGTCCCCTCATCATGCTGGAACGATAATTTAGTTTCGTCTTCATTCAACGTGAGGACACCATCCGGAAGTCGCTCGCCAAGACCGACCTGGGACCATTTGGGATGCCGCGCGCCATCGAGGATCATCAGTCCACGATGGCTAAGGCCGGGCTGATCGCCCGCATTTTCTGCAACGTAGGTGATAAATTGAGGAGTCACTTTGTAGTAACCTGTTTGATTGTGTTCTTCGACAATTGCTTCTTCCATATGCTCAAAGCCGACCCGGACCTCTTCCACATAAGCGGCCAATAGAGCCAAGGCCGTCAGGGCGGCCGAACCGATGGCAAAACCCTTGCCGGTTGCTGCGGTGGTGTTGCCCAGGCTATCCAGGGCATCGGTCCGCTGACGAACAATTGGATCGAGTTCTGCCATTTGGGCGTTACCGCCCGCATTGTCTGCAATCGGGCCGTAGGCATCGGTTGCTAGCGTGATGCCAAGCGTACTGAGCATCCCCACAGCGGCAATTCCAACGCCGTAAAGTCCTAAGGCAAAATATTGGACATCCTGAAGTTTGGAGACATCTCCAATAGAAGAGACAAACGCTGCAAGTGTGGCGATGCAGATAACAATCACAGGTACCCAGACACTTTTCATCCCTTCCGCGACCCCACCGATAATCAGCGTGGCCGGTCCGGTGACCGCCTGGTCTGCCAGGTCTTGGGTCGGCTTGTATTCATCGCTCGTGGAGTACTCGGTCCACTTGCCGATAATCCAGCCCGCCGCTAGGCCGACTACGACGCTAATCGAGATACTCAAAAACTTTCCGTCGAACAGCCAATAGGTGAGTCCAATGGCCGCGAAGATGACCAGGAACGTGGAGGTATTGATTCCCCGCCCGAGGGCCTTGAGGAGAACCGATTGGCTCGCTTTGTCTTCCGTCCGCACCAAATAGATCCCCAGGATTGAGAGCAAAATCCCCACGGCGGCGATCGCCATGGGTAGAAACAAGGCGGCCAACTGAAAGTGCCTAATATCCCCGTCGCTTGCCGCGCCAGCCGCACCGGTAAGTTCGGCAAACTTATCGTTTAGGACCGTACCGCTCGAAAATGCCGCCACACCGAGTGCCGCAGTGGCCAGGATTGACCCACAGTAGGACTCGTAAAGATCAGCGCCCATGCCGGCGACATCTCCCACATTATCCCCAACGTTGTCTGCGATTGTCGCCGGGTTGCGAGCGTCATCCTCGGGGATGCCCTGCTCGACCTTGCCGACCAGATCTGCCCCCACGTCCGCAGCTTTGGTGAAGATACCGCCCCCGACACGGGCAAAGAGTGCCTGGGCACTGGCCCCCATGCCGAAACAAAGCATCGTGACCGTGATTGCCCCAAGCCCAATAGTTTCTCCGGTGAGTAATGGGACGAGCCAATGCAAGACAAAAAACCAAAGTGTGATGTCGAGGAGTCCCAGACCCACAACAGTGAGTCCCATCACAGCACCCGAGCGGAAGGCAACTTGCAGGCCCTGGTTCAATGATTTTTGTGCTCCTGCAGCTGTACGGCTGCTGGCCCATGTGGCAGTCTTCATTCCAAACCAGCCAGCAAGACCAGAGAAAAATCCACCTGTGATAAAAGCAAAGGGTACCCACTTGCTTTGGACTCCCAGGCCGTAGGCGGCGATCGCCAAGAGTATAAAAATCACAACAAAGAATATTGCCACGACCTTATATTGTTGGGTGAGATACGCATTGGCCCCCTCGCGAACATAACCCGCAATTTCCACCATCCGCTCATTACCCTCGTCCGAGGCCTTCATCGATTTATAAAACAGGTAGGCCTGAACAAGTGCAAGCAGGGAGCAGACGAACGCGATGCCCCAAATCACTTTGAACATCGCGTCGTCCGGGTGGTAGCCCATTCCGTCCTGTTGGGCCAGAGCCACTCCGGGGCTGCAGACTAGCACCGCGGCACACAAAACGAAAAATGCTCGCGTGCCCTTCACGCATTTCAGGAGACGATCAAAAAACATTGGTTTGCTACCTTCTGTCAAATGGTTGATAAATATGTTTGTTCCGGGGAGTCTGTCGCAGACGCCCGGTTCCTGTAAAACTTTCCGGCAACGTGCCTGCCCCAAGGTGGGAGCATGCCATGCGTGCCGAATTTGGGTGGAACCAGTCGCTGTTCCCGGCCCAATCATGGGCACCGCTCCCCACCCCGGCATTTGTAAAAGCCGCTATTGTGGGGGCTCGCTGCTGAGCAATTAAGTCACAAACACCGTCCAGTAAAGTGGTTGGATTAATAAGATGGGGAGTTTACTGAATCGACCAACCTGCTGTCAATAATAGCTTTAGGAACCGTCTTAAATTATCCATTTACCCAGCCCTTTTTCCCTTGGCTTCCTGCCCCATTCTAATTATTCTGGTATTGGTAATATGTGTTTATCAGGCGGTGGCCCTGCCCTAGGGAGGCCCACTTCTCCGTTTGACCGACACGATACGCTTCACCTTGATGCTGGAGACTCTCGATGGTAGCAATCTGCAAATCCAGGTCCCTCTATCCTCGCGTGGCAATGTTTGGCTTAGCCATTGCTTTCGCTTTTTTGACGACTCAGGCCACCGCGGTGAAAGATCAGAAAGCCGCCTCAGTGGACCTTTTTGAGGCCGTCCATGACGGGAAGATTGAGGTGAAACTAGTCGTCAAAAACGGGGAAGAGGCTCGGATCATTACCAGAAACAAAACCGAGCAGCCGCTCACGATTGAAATTCCCGAGGCGTTTGCCGCCGTACCTGTCTTAGCCCAGAATCAGGGAGGGGGTGGAGGTGGTCTCGGCCAATTCAACGTTCCTCCCGAAAAGGTTGTCAAGCGTGATGTGGGATTCGTCTGCCTTGAGCACGGGAAACCAAATCCCCGCAGTACGATGCAGTACGAAATCAAGCCGATCGAAAAAATTACCACCGATGAGCGGGTGGTCGAGGTGATTCGACAGTTTGGCGCAGGCCACCTAAAGCACGCATCTGCCCAGGCTGCCGTCTGGCATCTTGCCAATCATATGAGTTGGCAGGAGTTGGCATCCAAACAGCGCCGAGATTTGTACGGGAAGCGTAGTCCGTATTTTTCTACCACAAGCCTACAACAGGCAGCACATATTGTGTCCTTGGCAACGCGCGCCGTAGAACAACGGCAAGAAGATAGCCGCGCAAACAACTATTCGCTGGCCAAGTGAACCGACACCATGTGAAAAGTTATGGCGGGATGTGAATGGATCACTTCGGCCCTATTAGGTTTTTCTGCCCGATGTTTTGATGTGGCTTGTTTGAGATGGCGTTTCTAGTTGTCCCGATGTGAGTGCCAAAATCTGTTGCTGGAACAGCCACCGTTCCTGCTTCCAGAGTTCAGCCTGCATGACGTGTTCCTTCTGTCGTTGCTCCAGCTGCTGTTCCTGAACTGCCAACATTGCTTCCCTCTGTTCGATGGTGAGCAGTTGGTCGGCCAGATCCTTTTCAAGATGCTGCCGCTGGCGTGTTACATCAATATACTGTTGTTTTAATCGTTCCTCGGCTTCTTCCAGTTGTTCTTTTTGTCGAAGAAGGTCCTCCTGCACGCCCTCGTAGCGTGTGATCAACTGGTGGCCAATCTTCTCCAGTTGATGGGCAGTTTCCGGTTCTGGTGATCGTTGTGACATTTGGCAGCAGAGTTGTTCAGCCGCAAGTAGAAGATCTAACGTTTCCTGAAACGCACTCATGAACTTGATGTGAGATGCGTCGAGGTCCGTTTGGCGGGAATCAATCGCAGCAGCGCGACGCTGCAATGCTGTTTCTCGCTCGATCCATTGACGCTGAAGTTTACCTTGCTCTTGCACACAGTTAGCGCATAACGTGTCAGTGTCAGTTTCGGCTTGCTTGCCATTCTGTGCGAGAATATCGTCTTTGGCCTGCCGTTTTGTTTGCTGTCTGAGCAATGCTGCTGTTGCTCGGTCCAGTTGCGTTTGTAAAGGTTCTGTATTGCCGGTCGGTTTGAGGTCGGGATGGGTTGAAGTCCCATCGTTATCCAGAAGTCTAAGCAGTGTTTTCAACGAAGTGCGGAGCGATTGCTCTTGTGCATCAAGTCGCTCAGACCGTTCACATAATTGATGCTGTTGTGATTCAATGGATAAACGCAGGCCCCGCATATCCGATTCGGCACTGGCCTCGCGGCAATTCAATTCTGACTCACGACGGTCAAGATCGTCAGAGAGACTCCGTAAATGACTGGCAAGTTGCGACGCATGATTGCGCACACGGCTTAGCGTTGCTGCGGCGAGGCCACTATGGTCTGAACTCTCGGTGGGACCCGAGGCGCTATTGGAAGAGATCTCAACATCAGGTCCATGGTTGTGCGATTTGTCAAAACGGACCTGAAAGTGGGGTCCAGGTTGTGGCGTCTCGCGGCCCATCGTTGTTTCCCCACTCATTTTTCTGGCCAGCTATCTACGGCGGTTATCAGACTAAAAACCGGCAATGGGCCGAAAACCCAATATGTCCGAGTGTACTCCGAGTGGTCGGCTCGAAACTCGCCGAATTGAGAAATCCCCTGTTCGTGTATCGAACATAAGCTGGCTTATTTCATCGGCACAGAGAACCGATCCAATTGACCGCAAACCTCAACATCCGTTGTTTGGACATTTGATGCGTGCCAGCGATGCCAGCACCTTGAACCCGGGCTGCCGGTAGAACAGCAAACCTACTGCAGCGGACATGAGAGATTTTGCAATTAGGGTGTTGCACTCCAATCAGGCCGCGGGCTGGTGTGAAGCGTGGGCTGCGAAATTGCGGCTAGAGACTGCACCACCTGCTCTGCGGTAGCCAGACTTTGACGATCTGGGTGATACATAAGCTGCAAATCAAACCTGCGCGTTTCACCCGCTTCGAGTGGGACAACGCGTCCCTGGGCCGACTCAAAGGACCGGGGGTTCGGATAGTTGGTAGCCGGTTCGAGGCCAGTGACGTAGCCATCGTATTGGGGTGCGGTGTTCTTCCATTGTGAAAAGCAGGGAAGTTGTTTTGTGTTGTAGCAGAGGCTCAAACCAGAATCGCCACTTGCTCCTTTTAAAACGGCTCTGGTACGACCCTCCCGGTCGGCTAGGAGATCAAAAAAATGGACTTGTTCCCCGGCTCCCTCTGTTGGTGGCCCGTATTGGCTCCAGGTGTTTATATCAGAGGCGGCAGCTTCATCACGAGGAGCCATCTGATGTACGGGCAATAACAACTCCGAATCGGGTGAGTGGATGGGTGGTCCGAGATTGATGTGGTAAAGCAATTGCATTTGCCCCGAATTTTCTGAAAGGTTGGTTACTTCATCACAAATGTCGATGACCAACTCCTCCGGCCTCAGGCGGACGGTAGAAGTCAAACGGAGCTTGTGAAAATGAAACCTTTTTTCATCAACAATTCCGCATACAGTGATTTCACCCGAGGCGGGATCTATCGAAACGTCGAGCTTGTGGGAAGGGAGATTTGCAATATGGCCGTGCAGGGGATGAATAAGCTGGCCAGCCTTGTCGAACTCGGGAGCTCCGTTGCTATAGAGTCCACAACGAACAAGAAGTTCATCAAATCCGTCGAGCCATCCGAGTCCACTCGGTTCGCTGACCGGTACCCATTGCGGATGGACGGGACCTGAAATAGGGGAGTTCCAGCCGATCTCGATATCGTTTGCCCATGCTTTCCAGAGACCCATACCGCGTTCCGGAAGGATTGCGACTCGAGTGGCTCCGTTATCAATGGTGAGAAGATGTAGGCCCTCGCGAAGCCCGCCACGAAGAAGTTGGTAGTCGACTTGGCAATGCTTTGCCGCATTGCTGACCTCCATCCCCTTTACGGAAAAGCTATCCAACGACAGAGATTCTTCAGCATTGATCAACGTCCAGCTTTGACTCGTCATTCGTTCGTCTCTTGTTGTTAGAGGATCTCGTCCCAAAATGAGCTTCTTAAAAAATAAATCTACGATTGCCGGGAGTTAAATTCTAGCCGTCTCTTGTCATGGGGGCTTGATTTCGCGGCGTGGCCAGCTTGCCAACGGGATTGTTAGTGAATAAAACGAATGGTTGAAATTTTCCGGTCTCAGACATTGTTGTGCCGGGGCTGGGTGTCGATCGGTTTTTTTGGTGGTCGGGCCACACAAGTGGTTCTGGGGGAGGAGATAGGATGAGTAAAGTTGCAGAGAGGCACGCCAGTAAGGTTGCCGCAACTGGTGATGTTGCATCGCTGCTCACCGGCGCAATGGAGTCTGGCAATGGCTTGTTGCGACTCGCACCCACCTGGGTACCACGGAGTTTTTTACATCCTGGAAAACGGATCAAGTTAGCACCGAACGATTGGTATGCATTTGGTGCGCATCGAGGGGGTATTGATGAGCGATGGTTTGGCAGCACCACAGAAGCAGCCAACGACAACCGCCAGGTCGATGAAGGACTCAGTTACATTACATTCCAGGGGCAGAGATTTTTGCTCAAAGATGCAATTGAAGAGCAGGGTGAGGCAATCATCGGGAGCGAAATATATCAGAAATATGGCCGCTGGCCGGTCTACTCCAAATTTTTTGACAACATGGGCCCCATCCCCCACCATATGCATCAGTCGTCAGAAGATGCGGCATTGGTCGGTCGGGAAGGAAAGCCAGAAGCATATTATTTCCCACCACAATACAACAATGTCGATAATCATTTTGCCTATACCTTTATGGGACTCGAGCCGGGCACATCTCGCGAACAGGTACGCCGGTGTCTGGAACATTGGGACCGGGGAGATAACGGCATCCTAGATCTAGCCAGAGCCTATCGGCTCAAACGGGGTACCGGCTGGTTGATTCCGCCCGGTGTTCTTCATGCGCCAGGATCCCTTTGTACCTATGAGCCGCAATGGGGAAGTGACGTCTTTGGTATGTTTCAATCGCTTGTGGAAGGTCGTGAGGTTCCCTGGGCGCTGCTCGTTAAGGATATGCCAGAGGAAAAACACGATGAC
>Ga0315338_1001490_pt1 | contig 29021 bp, 30 predicted proteins | sample ASW8metaG_FD_204518 | JGI IMG/M metagenome (GOLD analysis project Ga0315338, IMG submission 204518) | Ammonia-oxidizing marine archaeal communities from Monterey Bay, California, United States - ASW #8 | ecosystem: Environmental > Aquatic > Marine > Coastal | place: USA: California | collected... | reverse complement strand
CCATAATGCGCAACGCCATGAAGCGGTCCACCGAGGACTGAAATTCCAGCAGCAGATACACATAAAGCCACTCCTCGCCCCAGCGTATTCGCCAAACGGCATCGCCGTGCCGGCCACGCAGGTCGTCAGTGACGTAGCTGCCGTTCGTCTTCTCCAGGGATTCCAAGTCCAGCGCTGCGACCCACTTTTCAGGCAGGAAGCCAACCAACAGATCCTGGATCATCCGGTCGTGGGCGAAAAGCAGCTTGTAGATGGTGTCGTGTTCGTCCATGGGCACCTCGTCGATCTAGAAAAACGAGCTTGACCGGGACGAGCCGGTCTGTCTGTCCTACCGTGCGGACAATCGTTGTAAGCGAAGACGGAAGCACGCATCGACCCCGCAAGAATGGATCGGCGGTTTGCGCTGTCTTCAATTCGAAAGCTGGAAAAGCGGGGCAAAAAGGCGGGAAAACACCGCCGGAAATCTGCTAAAGCGGCCTTTTGCGTGTCCGACAACCAAAGTTGCGGGGATCGCAAAAAGGGTCGGTGGTTACACCCAGGCCTGGCGTAGGAGCGGGCCTTGCCCGCGAAAGGGCGTCAAGCCCGGCGGGATTCCAGAGACCGCTAGAACTTGCCGGCGAGCGGCGCTCGCCTTTCGCGGCGCAGCCATTCTTCAGGGGCGAGCATTTCTGGCGTGGGCGTTCAGATCAATGTCGAGCGCATCGAGGACGGCCAGCACTGTTTTCAAGGTCGGGTTACCGTGCTCGCTGAAAGAGCGGTACAACTGTTCCCGTGAGAGGCCAGTGTCGTTCGCCAATTGAGACATCCCCCGGGCTCTCGCGACCACTCCCATGGCATGGGCGATATACGCTGCGTCGCCGGTTTCGAGTGCATCGCTGATGAACACGGCAATGGCTTCCCCGCTATCCAGATGCTCGGCGGGATCAAAGGTAGTGAAGGCTTGGTTCATCGGTTGTCCCTCCATGCTTTCAGTTGTGACCGGGCACGTCGAATGTCACGCTTTTGATTCGCTTTTCGCCCGCCACACAGAAGAAGTATCAAAGTATCTGCCCGGTCCATAATGGATCCTCAACTCGCTGATACCATGACCAAGTTGCTTGGTGTCGCCGGCTAGGCCCTCTTTTAGCCGGTCTATGCGCGCGACAATCAAGCCCTTGCCTTTGCCATCCTTAAGAGTGGAAAGCCAAAAGCGAAAGACCGGGGACTGAATACATTTGATGCTCATTGTAGTTTAAAAAATACAAGAAGGAAAGGTGTATGTGTCCTGACGGTCGGCACGGCGGGTCTCGTCCGCGGGCCTTCAGTCAATATGTGTCGTCCAGCGTGGCCGGGACGAGCCGGATTGTCTGTCCTACGATGCGGACGGTTCTTGTAGGCGAAGGCGGAGTGTGGGCAGAGGCGATGTACAGATAGTGATAAAAAGCCGGCAAAGCAGGGGCAAAAGGAGCAAAAAACAGTGTCGGAAAGCTGAAAAAGCGGACGTTTGCGTGTCCGACAAGCAAAGTTGCGAACAGCGCAAAAGACAAGACTTGGCCTAGTCTTCTCCTGAAGCGCTGTAAGCTCACCGGGTTGGTGCGCTTCGTGAGGGGGGTGTACCGGAAGTTCGGTGTGCTGGGCTAGTCGTTCGGGGAACCGAGCGGCCACGCAAGGAACGCAGCCAGCGTGGGATCAAAAAGCAGGCCAAGCCTGGCGCTACCGCCTATTGGAATAGGTCGTCCACGCTGGAGGCGTCCAGAATGCGGTCAGCCAGATGTTCCAGCTCGGTCTGAGAGGCGTTCTGCAGGCGCAGGCGAAGCGTGGGGGGCACGGTGCCGAAGCGGTGCTGTACCTGGCGTAGAACCAGCGTTCGTTCGCCGTCCAGACGGCCTTGCTCGACGCCCGCGAGACGTTGACGCTCCTTCCATTCCTCGAACCGGTTGGTGATCATCTCGTACGCCTCCTGCAGATCGTGCATCTCGGGGAAGGTCTCGCCGGGAAACCATTTGGGGAGCCGGCGGCGCAGCCATTCCAGGTAAGCCCGGCGTAAGCCGGCCTGTTCCGGGCCTGACAGCCACTTTACCAAAAGTTGAAGAAGACCGGCCACCTCGTCGGAAGACCGGTGGTGCTCCAGCCGGAACAGCGCGGCCACCAGGTTATTGAGCGGCTGGCGGTCGTCGGCGCTGTAAGCGCCTTCATCGATCAGTAGGAACGCCTGATCGGGCTGAAAGCGTTCCAGCCCGTCCGGCGGTGGTTGGACCAGAGCTCGCACGTCAGTGGGCGCCCGCCAGCGGCGCTCGCCGTTATAGAGCACCACTGGCAGTACCGACGGCAACTTACGGTCGGCCCCCAGCTCACCACGCCGAATCAAGTCCTGATGGAGCAGGCCGGTGTAGACCATAATGCGCAACGCCATGAAGCGGTCCACCGAGGACTGAAATTCCAGCAGCAGATACACATAAAGCCACTCCTCGCCCCAGCGTATTCGCCAAACGGCATCGCCGTGCCGGCCACGCAGGTCGTCCGTGACATAGCTGCCGTTCATCTTCTCCAGGGAATCCAAGTCCAGCGCCGAGATCCATTGTTCAGGCAGGAAGCCAACCAACAAATCCTGGATCATCCGGTCGTGAGAGAAGAGCAGCTTGTAGATAGTGTCGTGCTCGTCCATGGGCACCTCGCTAATGGCTACAGACGAGCTTGGCGGCGACGAGCCGGGCTGTCTGTCCTACGGTGCGGACAGTCGTCGTAAGCGATGGCGGAAGATCTGCAGCGGTTCCGCAAAAATCATGACCAAACCGTACATTCCAGGGCCGAAAGCGAGCAAAAAGCCGGCAAAGCAGTGTCAGAAAGCTGAAAAAGCCGGCTTTTGCGTGTCCGGCGAACAAAGTTGCGAGCATCGCAAAAGGTACATCCAGGCCTGGCGTAGGAGCGGGCCTTGCCCGCGAAAGGGCGTCAAGCCCGGCGGGATTCCAGAGACGGCTAGAACTTGCCGGCGAGCGGCGCTCGCCTTTCGCGAGCAGGGCTCGCTCCCACCAAACTCTGCTTGCATGTGCCCGTTGGTTGTTTGGCACGGGCTGTGAGGTCAGGCGATCTTGTCGGGCACGGCCTGTAAGTGTACGCCGAGTGCGTGCAATACTTTCATCAGCGTGGAAAAGCGCGGATCGGCACCAGGGCGCAATGCTTTGTAGAGACTTTCGCGACCCAGGCCTGTTTGACGCGCCAGCTCCGTCATACCGCGAGCCCGAGCAACGTGGCCAATGGCGGCAAGCAGTTCTTCGTGATCGCCCTCTGCCAGCACCTGTGTCAGGTATTCAGTGATGGCCACATCGCTGTCCAGAAACTCGGTGATATCGAAAGGACGTAAACCAAGTTCTTTTGAGGTTGATGATTTCATTGCTCTCTCCTGATCGCCTCTGCCATCTGTTTGGCGGTGGCGATGTCGCGCTTTTGGCTGCCTTTATCGCCGCCTACCAGCAATACATAAATGGCGTAGCCCGTCTGTACGTAGTACACCCGGTAGCCTGGGCCCACGGGAATGCGCAGCTCCTGCACTCCTTCTCCCACCGGTTTGTGGTCGCCAAAATTGCCTTGTTCGACGCGGCTGATACGTCTAAGGATCGCCATGCGGCCGCGCTCATCCTTGAGTCGGTGCAACCACTCTCGAAAGACCTGTGTGGTGATCACGGCGTTCATGCAGCACCTGTATCCAATAGGATACAATGAGGGCGCCCATGTTTGCCACCCATTTTTTGACTTCCGTTCTTGGTCACAATCCACCTCCTTGTATTGAAGGAGCAGAGTGCCACTGGCGTTAGCGGTCTGGCTGTGGGCAACGGCGGAAAAATGAGTCAGTGATTCGAGGGCGTATTTGTAAGGGCCCGGGCGGGCGGCCCAGACGACGGGTATCCAAGCCGTAAGAAGGGATAGGCGCGCTTTGAGGCTTCCTTCACGGCTAGAAAGCTGGCAAAGCAGGGCAAAAAGGCGGAAAAACCGTGTCAGAAGGATGGAAAAGCGCCATTTTGCGTGCGCGACAACGAAAGTTGCGGTTCGCGCAAAGGCCCGACGGATTGAAGAGATTGGTGCTTCTACGGGGCATGGATACGTGAAGAAAGGGGACGCACAACACCGAAATGAGCGCATTAGATTTCTGTAACTGTCTGATAACAATAGAACAATTAAGCGGACCATATGGGCGCTTTATTTTAGTCGCAAATTGCGGCGAAATTCTCTTCATACGCGACGCACGCTAGGGGTAGGCTCCAAGAAAAACAAACCCAACTGCTACCGCAAAGGGGGAGTTATGCCCGGCAAGGATCGCCTTCTGCTCGCGGGTCACCCGCACCACCTGGTGCGCAAAAGCCGCGACCAGCAACCTGTCTTTCTCGATGAAGCCGACTACACCTACTGTATAGGGCAGATACGGGAGCTCAGCAAAGAGTACAAGCTGGCCATTCACGCCTATTGTCTCTTGCCAAACGGCCTGCACATCGTTGCCACGCCGTTGGAAGACCCGGCCAACCTGTCCACGTTCATGAAGGCGCTCTCGTGCCGTACCTCGCTGAGGCGAAAGCATCTTCATGGCCGTAACTCAGTATGGGAGATGCGCTACCGCTCCAGCCCGGTGGAGCCGGGGCAATGGCTGCTCGCCTGTATGTGCTACATCGAGCGGCTGCCGGTGATTCACAAGCTCGCTTCGTCAGCCTACCACTATCACCGAAGCAGCTACCGCATGCGGCTAGGCAAGACTTGCCAGTACTGGCTGGACGATCCCGAGGAGTACGCCCGTTTGGGCGGCTCCATCCATGAGAGGGCGGAAGCGTACCGTATTTATATGAGTAATGGCCTGGATCGGAACGAAGAGAAGATGATTGGCACCGCCGTGGAGCGCTGCAAGCTAACCGGCTCGATTCGGTTCGTCAAAGAGGTGTATCGGCGGTACGGCGTGCTGGGGGTAAATCGCGGGCCGGGGCGGCCGCGCAAGTACCGCAAAAAGCCTGATGGCTGACTAGCCATGTTTTGCGTGCTTGGCAATACAGAGTTGCGGGTGTCGGAAAAGCAGCCAGGAGAGACACCCAAGCCAGCATGCTATTACCCATTGGAATAGATCGTCCACACTGGAGGTATAGAGTGCGGTTGGCTAGATCTTGCAGTTTGGTGTAGAAAGTGTTTTGCAGGTGCAGGCGAGGAGCGGCAGGAATATATAATCGAAGCTGCGCCGCATCACTCGTAGAACCAACGTCGGCCCTCCGGGTGGTCTTGCTTTCCGCTTTGTGCCATGCCTACCAGAGCCTGGCCGCTTCTTCCGCTCTTCGAACCGGTTGGTTATCACCTTATATGCCTCTTGAATAATTGCACATCTAGGGAAAAGTCTGGCCGGGAAAACCTTGAGGCAGCGGGCGGCGGGTGAATTATAGCGCCTGCGGCGGTCGGCGCCTCAAGCTGCGCTCTCCGTTATAGCGTGTTATCGGCAGCACGGAGAGCAGTCGGAGGTTGACGCCGAGCTTGCCGCGCCGGGCCAGATTCTGATGGAGCAGACCGGCATAGACCATAATGCGCAATGCCATGAAGCGGTCGCCGACGACTGAAATTCTAGTGGCAGATAAGGGTACAACCAGCCCTCGCGCCAGCGTACGCGCCAAACTGCGTCACTGAAGCGGCCACCTAGGCCGACAGTGATGTGGCCGTCGTTCACCTTCTTTCGATAATTAATATTCAGTGGCGCCAAAGCGGCGCCTTTTTTAGAAAGATGGAGTCGACTGTGTAGTCACTAAGCGCATGCGATTCTTGAAGAAAAATACGCACTAGATAAACTTTAAGCATCTGATTTTTACAGGCTTTATGGGGCCAGAAAAAAAGACACAGGGAAATCCGGATACTTCGACGCCAATCGATGCCTTACTTTGAAAGTTAAAACGTTTGTTTTCGGAAATCGCGCATCTAGCGCCGAACGTTACGAAGCGCCTGAGCGGATCGCTCGTACCCGAAAGTCTATTTTATGAAAGTAACAAGTCCGTCCGAGTCGCCAATGAGTGCGGTCGACGTTCAATATAGAATAGAATAAAACACAGATTTAAGGGAAATATTTATGATTAAAAAAGCTGCTACCTTTATTGTATTTACTATGGTCATCAACGTCGCTAGATCCGACGAAATGGAGGACCGTATCAGCGTTATGCTGACCGAAGTCACTAAGGGCGTAGACGTCGTGCGCATCGCTGAAACACCCATATCTAACATCATGAAGGTCGAGCTGAGTAACGGAAACTTCGTGTATGTAACTCGAGATGTCCAGTTCGTATTCCCTGGCCAACTGCTTCAGCACAGGGCGGGCGGCTTGGTCAATCTTACGGAGCGCGATCTTGCCGCAAAGAGGAAAGTAGAGCTTAACAGCGTGGATCTTACCCAAACGATCACTTTCAAGGCCAGGAACGAAGAAAAATCAGAGATCTATGTGTTTACTGACATAAGTTGCGGGTACTGTAAAAAGTTCCATCGGCAGATCGACGAAATTAATAAAGCCGGCATCACTGTCCACTACCTTGCTTTTCCTAGAGCAGGCTCGCAGTCCGCGGCTGGCGAGATAATGAGCAGAGTATGGTGTGCAAAAAACCGTCAAGTTGCACTGACTTCGGCAAAGCGCGGGCGTGAAATTTCACGATATTCCGGATCCTGCGAAAACCAGATAAATCAGCAGCATGAGTTAGGGCTAGTGTTAGGGGTTAAGGGTACTCCTGGTATCTACGATAGCGAAGGACGACACCTAGGAGGCTACTTAACATCGATGCAACTAAGTGAGCAATTGGACTAAGTTTGCTTGCGGTTTCCCTAAATAGTTCTTTGATCACCGATAAAGATGTAGGTCGGAGGCTGGTAATGTATCGGGGTTTACTCGTATCGCGAAGAGCTGTACTCATATTCTTAGTAGCCGTCGGCGTCGGAATTATATTCGACACTATCTCTTTTCTTTTGAGGGGGCCACCGGAGAAAAATCCGATCTCCGACATACAGAATTCTGATGACCTTGTTTATAAAATGAAAAATGACGTTGCCCCAATCGTCGCGGAGACTTCGGAAATATTTGGTAGTGTTCAGCGCACCTCGGATCCGGAGGTAAACGGCGAGGTCATCCCTGAAACTGCGCTAGAGATTCGCCTTTTAGGCGTTTTCTCGGATAGGTTCAACAAAAAAAGTGCTGCTATTATAGAGAGGAAAGACGAAGAGTCTACCCTGGTAATGATTGGTGACGTCCTACCTGACGGGGTAAAGGTATCCAGGATATTGAAGGATAGAGTGATCTTTAATAAGAATGGAGAAAAAGAACAGCTTCCACTTACAAAGTGGAAAGACTATAAAAATGTAAAAGATAAAATATATAAAGACAAAAATAAAAAAAATAAAGATCTTAAAAAAGATGACAAAGTGCATCCGCCGACCTATTCGGAGTTTTTGGCACATGCGGGACTAAAGCGAGTTAATGCTGAGATGGCTAGCGGATACATGGTGGGTGAAGGAGCCGAAGCAGTACAAGAGCAGTACGGGCTTCAACAAGGTGATATAATCCTGTCGGTTAACGGGTATCCGGTTGGGGCGGAGGCGGACGACCGCTTAGCAGGAAGCTCTCTTGTCGACGGGGCCGGCAAAATGAAGGTTCTTAGGGGAGGAAGAACGCTAACCGTGAATGTGCCCGCGTTAGAGTAGCTCTCCCGGCAGATCTTTAAGAGTAATATAAAGAGTCAGAAGTTATTAAGAATAAAATCACAAGTTGGTGGCTAATGTCGCGAAATATAAGAGTTAAGATAGTCGCACAGTGACCTGTTAGTAGAGCCGCAAAAGATATTATTTGAAACTGTTGATTGTGAAATTCGGCTGGGCATAGTCTCGAAAGTGTCAGTACGGAGGGCTAATCCTGGACTGGCAAAGGAAGAAATATAAATTAAGGAAATAATGGAGACTTGTCATGAAAGTAAAACAGATCAAAGTGCTTCTTGCATCAATATTGGGGGTTGGCCTTTTGGGCGCCTCTCAATTCGCGGCTGCTGACTGGGACTCTGGTCGCTGTACAAGCCCTAATCCTGGCCCAGCTCCTTGTGTCGAGCATCAAGCCAGTGATGGTAGTTGGTGGCACTTTAATGGTAGTGGTGGTCACGCTGGCGTCTGGCATGGCTACCCTGTAAACGAAGATGGTCAATCCCCGGAACAAGACTTCCAATTCTCCGGTACCACAGATCTATCCTGTACACTTGGGGCGTTTACATGTGAACTGACCCTCAATGGTGAAGTAAAAAAATTCCAGGACGGTAACGGTAATTGGCGAATTGGTGTCCGTGTGAATAGCGGGTCAGTCGCCCCGGGTGATGAAGAGTGTGATGCTATCTCTGTTGGTAATTTCCCTTGGTACGCAGGCCACGATCCGGATCAGGATGCAGGCTTCCCTGGGCAGCATGTGCTTAGTAACAGTACTGGTATCGTATATAATGGCACGTCCAGTGTTTATACGGGCCATATAGGCCAGATTGACGTTATCTACTCTGGCCTGGGCTTCCCGATTACACTCGTAAACGATGGCCACCTGCATGACGTCCAGTACCAAAACTCAACCAACAGCTTCTTGTTTGGTTCATCTGGAACAGGTAGTCAGGATAATATCCTTTATGAAGATGGCGCATCAGATACTGATAGTGGTTGTACAGTAGACGGTGCGCTGGTCCTTCAGCCGCCGGCTTTGGATCTTAATATTCTTTAAAATAATAATAAGACTAGTAATGCGGCCGTCCCTTTCCGGGGCGGCCTTTTTTTGTATCCGGTATGGTGCTAACGCTCTATTCCATAGAGCCGCGCTTTGGAGCTTCCCGGCGCAGCCTTAAGTCCAAAGTCCTCTGCAGTTGGACCAGTGCCGGGCGGCGGCAGTGTCGATTGCAAAGTGGGATATGGGATATTAGGTAAGCCAAGCGCAAGAAGCATTGGTTCGGTGAAAAGAAACCTCATACGAGGTCGTCACCGTCAGTCAGAAAGTGTACATCTTTAAATTCCGATACTGGCACGGAAGCGGTCAACCTAAATGTGGCGTATATAAGGATCCAGATCGAATGTCTGATCTAAGAGGTCCGTTGCTCTGTGGTTATGAGATCGGCATTGTGAAATTCTGGAATGGGTAAGCAAAAGCCGTAAGCTTCCCCCTAGGTAGACCACTCCAAGGTAGAAATTTGGCACAATGAGCCAATGAGGAGAGGTCCCATGAAAAGATCCCGATTCACGGAAACCCAGATCGTATCGATCCTGAACGAGGCGGAGGCAGGCCTGCCGGTGAAAGAGGTCTGCCGCAAGCACGGCACCAGTTCGGCCTGCTACTACCAGTGGAAATCCAAGTACGGCGGTCTGGGCGCTTCCGAGTTGAAGCGCCTCAAGGAGCTGGAAGCGGAGAACACCAAGCTGAAGCGGCTGTACGCCGACATGGCGTTGGAAAACAGTGCCATGAAGGATCTGATCGAAAAAAAGCTCTAAGGCCGCCAGAGAAGCGCGAGGCTGTTCGTTATCTGGCCGAGGAACACCGGCTGTCGGTGCGTGCCGCCTGCCGTTGTATGAGCCTGTCCCGGGCGGCCTGGTACAAACCGGTGACGGACTGGCGCGAGCGCGACCGGACAGTGATCGATGAACTCTCAACGCTGGCGGACTCGAAGCCGGGCCTGGGATTCTGGAAGCTGTTCCGGCGATTGCGTCGGCAGGGCCACCGGTGGAATCACAAACGGGTTTACCGGGTGTATTGCCGGCTGGGGCTGAATCAGCGGCGACGAACCAAGAAGCGACTTCCCCAGCGCGACCCCTTACCGTTATTCGTGCCGACACAACCGAATCAGGTCTGGTCGGCGGATTTTATGAGCGATGGACTGTACAGCGGCTTACGATTCCGCACCTTCAACGTGCTGGACGACTTTAACCGGGAAAGCCTGGCGATTGAAATCGACACCTCTCTGCCCAGCCGCCGGCTGGTGCGAGTGTTCGAACAGCTCAAAGCAGAGCGCGGGCTACCGGATATCCTGAGGACCGACAACGGCCCGGAATTCCTGGGTGAAGCGTTTACGGACTGGTGCCGATACAACGGCATCCTCCTGGATTACATCGAGCCAGGCAAGCCGAACCAGAATGCCTATATCGAGCGGTTCAACCGCAGCTACCGGCAAGAAGTGCTGGATACCTGGCTGTTCCGGGATTTGGATGAAGTCCGGGAGATCAGTTGGGCCTGGATGCTGGAATACAACGAGGAACGCGATCACGACAGCCTGAACGGGCGGACGCCCGCCGAGACATTACACCAAGCCCAAAGTTCTACTTTTACGGTGTCTACTTGACGGGGGAGCTTACGTTACGAGTTTGGGGTGAAGGTTGGCATTGCGATCACCGCGAAAAGGGGATTGATCGTGGGAGCCAGAAGCTTCCCTGGCAATCCGTACGATGGCGATACGCTGGCGGAGCACTGGGAACAAACCGGCATCCTCACCGGTGTGGAACCGGAGATGCTGATCGTGGACTTGGGCTACCGGGGCCGGGAGCTGGATAACACGCGCGTGTTGCACAAGGGAAAACGGAAAAGCCTGACAGCGAGCGACTGGCGCTGGCTGAAACGACGTCAGTCGGTGGAGCCGACGATTGGCCATCTGAAGTCGGAACACCGGATGCGGCGTTGCCACCTGAAAGGCCAACTCGGAGATGCCCTGAACGCGGTCCTCGCGGCGGCGGGTTACAACCTGCGATGGCTGATGCGATGGTTGTTGGTTTTTTATGGCTGGATATTGGCGTCTCTCCTGGGCCCGGACGACCGTGGAGATCATGAGACCTTGCTATTACCAGCCTGAATCCAATCCGCCGATGACTGGCATCAGCGGAGCTATCCATAACTGGGCTTTGTTCAGGGCCGACTAATTATGATTCGTTTTTATATAATATGCAAAGAAGTTGCAAGCCCAAAAATCTCATTGGGCTTGCAGGTCTTTATTAAAGAAGGCAGAAAGTACGCTGCGTGCAAATTTTATTTGATGGGTTCTGAGATGAAGTTCAGACGACTGCCCAATTTTGGTATAAATAAATTGGCATATCCAAGCCCATCAGGCTCACATCCTTCTTCTTTGCAATCAACAACTTTTAGTGCGATGTCTACCCTGTTGATATTTAGTTGCTCCACGGTCATCCGGCCATCATCCAGGAAATGAACAGGCCCGACCAATGTCATCTCTATAGGATAGGACGACATATTTGTGACATTCCTAGCGCCACCTACACCTTTTTCCGAAGCCTCTGGTACATTTAAGTAAAGATCGACTGTTGCCTCCAAAATGGGAGCCCCGTCTTTCTGTCTAATGAATGCTTCAATGGGTTTGTTGCGAACGGGTTTTCCGCCTTGCATATCGCTTCCTTCGTTGAAGCGCATGCGTAGGAATTGTGGGCCCGTCTCTCTCGGATTGGTTGCGCCGAACGGTTCTGGGGCCCCTAAATCTACATACTGGATAGCGAAAAGGGGTAAAGTTGTGCCCGCGACCTGGGAAGGCCAGAGTAGAACCTTTATATCCCCATCTTCATTGACTTGATCGGTAACCTCAGCGACTAGGGCTGAAGATAGATAAGTAAACATCCGGTTGGGACAGCCAGTTGTCTTTTTTTCTTCGAAGTCATAGGCGCAGCCAATATTAAAGCCGTTTACGCCAGGGAACAAGATCGGCTCCTCTCCACTCTCAAACTGGGATAGCACTTTCGCGCTATTCTTACCCGGTTGAACACCATTGGGGTCATAGTCAGGATAGCGAGTGTCCGGTATCGAAGTCGCGCCATACTCCTCTTTATCATAGTCGTAATGGCCAAGCGACGTTGATCCCAGCAAGGTTACCTGGGTTACATTTGCCGGCGTATCCTCTTCATGATAGAAGCTATGGTTTACATCTGATATCGGACGAGTCGTCAGTACCTGCATAATATTGTTATTAGCTTGTGCTCCTCTAAAAAACTGCTCTATTGGTGGGCCGCCAGTATCGAAATCTGCTGCAGTCATGTAAACCAAATTTGTGTCGGCCGGCCCGTCGTCCGCCTCATTTGCTGCGATACGTGTAGATAGGCCTATAGAAATCGTCTGAAGAGGCAATCTGTCTTCCTTGTCACATACTGCGTTAACACCGCATTCGTGATTGTCGAGGGTTTTTAGGTCGGGTATATCCCCGCTGGGGTCTGTTCCTATTTCGAACCCGGACGAAAGAATTGAGTATTTGTATAGTTCGTCGACTTCCCAGGCCTGGTCGGGTTTAAAAACTATCTTCTTGGGATATGTTTCAAGATGGCCTTTAACGTGGTTTTGTGCTGATCCATCCTGATTGATTTTTTCGACAATAAAGGTGGTTCCGAGAATAATACTATCTTGATCCATTGTTTTCGAAAAATGCACTACGATAGGCCGGTTCCCCGGCATATCCATTACTGGGATGCTGTCATCTGCCGGGCGAACGAAGACGTCGCCTTCGTTGGTGCCTGGATAGCCCCCCGCACATCGGCCAGCGAGATTGTTCGCAAGGTCACGTCCGTCTTCGGATAGCGCGCACGGAAAGCCAGGATAGGCGGATAACAAAACCGGTGCATGGTCAGGGATGCTATTTGGTCGATCATTTCCTGGTGTCAAAATAGTTTTACTTTCCACCTTTATGGGCATCTCGATTTGTTCCGTGATTGATGTAATGGTGTTGCCAGCCAAGTCGCTGACGCCACTACCGATTTCGAGCGTGTAGGTGGTCGGATCGTTCTCTGAGCTGTAATCCAAGCCGGCAGAGTGGCGTGTGGTTGTGCCGTATTGGTTGGCTTCTTTCACTGCCGTTGGCTTAATGACGACCGCTGCGCCATCGGCATAGTGTTCGATTTCAACTGGATTATCGTTTTGGAAAAGCTGGACGTTGCCTTCGAGCGTTTCCGGGTCCAGGGGTTCATCGAAATTCAGAGTTACTGAGTCGCCAGGAGTGTAGAGCTTTTCTTTTCCTTCACCGCTGCCCACGTTTGTGCCGAGAGTCCAGCTTTGCAGAGTAGGCGCTGTGGTGTCTTTCAGCACCGCTCTGGCTTCAGCCAGGAGTCTATCGGTCTGGTTCCTATAAGACTGTAATTGGAAGCTCAATAAGCCATAGCCATACTCTTGGCCAAGAATGTCCGGCTCCACCATGCTGGTGGCGTCGATGTTCAGCACGCCGCCGTTGGGGTCCACTTCGGCCACACCCACCAGATGGATATGCAGCAGGTTTTGGGTGAAGCCGCCGTTGGCCTGCGGGTTCGCGGTGGCGATGCCCACGTCCATGAACAGGTGCACGATGCGCAGCTTGTCCGGGTGGTTTTCGGTGTACGGGTTGGGTACCAGGTAACCGGTGGCGTCGGACAGGATGCGCATGGTGACGTCGCCCGAGCCGAAGCCGGCGTCCACGTTGCCGCCGATCAGCACGGTCTCGATGGGCGTGCCTTCGAGCAGGGTGCCTTTGGGCAGGCGGATCGGGGTGACGTCGGTGTATTGGGTGACGTCCGCCAGTTCAGCGATCACGAAATCGGATTGCGCCTGGGTGACGTTGGCGTCTTCGCCCAGCAGCACGCCGTTTACCGGCACCTGGTTGATGGCTTTGCCGGTCAGGCGGGAGGTGCCGCTCTGGGTGATCTTCTGCACCAGGAAGCCCGGCTCACCGCGCGGTGAGGAGTCCTTCGGGGTGAACTCGATGGTGTCGCCGGCGAAGGGTACGCCGTAGGTGCTGGTCAGGCCGCCGCTGAGCTCCAGGGTGTAGGTTTCACCCGGGGTCAGGTAGTCGTTGGTGGGGTCGACGGTCATGTAGGCACCGTCCACCAGCAGGCCGGCTTCCACCTCCGTGCCTTCGCTGTCACGCAGCACCACGCTGTTGCCGTCGCCATAGCTGGCGGTGGCACGGTCGATGGGCTGGGTGAACTGGAAACGGAAGCTGGAGAAGTCCATCACCGGTTCCAGCTCGGTGCCGTCGGGGAACTGGCGGTCGACCATGAAGTCTTCGCTTTCCACTACCTGGCTTTTGGGGCCTTCCTGAAGCGGTCGCGTCTTGAAGGTCAGCGTCTGGTCCTTGGCGGTGCCGCCGTTCAGGCGCAGGCTGCTGATCTGGACCGTGTATTCGGTTTGCGGCTGCAGCCGCTCGGTCGGCGTGATCAGCACGCCGCGCGGGTCGCTGGGCACCTTCTCGCTGGTGAACGCCAGGTCGCCGCCGCCCTCGTCGCAGCACAGGGTGACGCTTTGGTCCACGTTGCCGAGGGAGACCGCGCTGGTGAAGCGCAACGCGATGGGGGCCTTGGTGGGCACTTCGCTCTGACCGTTATCGGGATAGGCGTAGAGCAGCGCCTGTGCGCCGCTTTCGCCCGGGTTGCTGCCGAAGTCGTCCACCGGGGAATCGCCGCCGTCGCCGCCACAGGCGGCCAGCAGCGTGGCGGAGGAAAGCAGTAGCAATGACTGCTTCAGGATTGTTGTCTTCATTATTGTCCCTCCCTCTTAAAACTGCATGCTGATGGAGCCGGCGAAGACATTGACGTCGCCCGCGGTTTCCACCACGTCGTCGTTCAGTGCGGTCGGCTGGCTGGACTTGATCTGGAACTCACGCTGATCCATCAGGTGATGCTGATAGCCCAGGTCCACGCGCAGGGGGTGTACCAGGCCGTAGACGTGGTCGAAGGTGGCGCTGACGCCCAGGCCGATCACGGTGCGGTCGGCGTCCAGGTAGTTCACTTCCGGGTTCACGTCGTTGGCCAGCGGCGACTCCTCGAACGCCACACCACCGGTGAGGGTGAAGGTGTCGTTCAGGTAGTACTCGGCGCCGATGCGCGGGATGACGATGTCGTCGAACTCCAGACCCAGGTTGTTCTTCACGGTGTCGTTGTTGAGCTCGTCTTCCAGGGCGGACCATTCCTGCATTTCCACCGCCAGGCCCAGGCGCCATTTGTCACGCTTGAGCTGCATGCCCAGGGTGTAGATGTTGGGCTGGTAGGAATCCACCGTGGCGATGTCGATGAACAGGCCGGGGTCCGGGATGGTGCCGGGGATGATGGTGTTGGCGTTCACTTCCACGGAAGAGTCGGAGTAGCCCTTGAAGGCGAACGCGGTTTCCAGGCCGTCGTACCAGCAGTTGGCGTCCGGGCAGAAGGTCTCTTCCCAGTCGAAATTCATGCTGATAACCGGGCGGATCACCGGCTTGGCGGAGACGTTGAGCTCTTCGTACTCGGTCTCGCCGGCCAGGTTGGTCTGCGCCACCAGGGAGGCCTCGGATTTGAGAGTGACCTTGGTGCCGATGCCGACGTCCAGGCCGCGCCAGATGTGGGTGCCCACGCCGATGCTCAGGAACAGCGGCTGACGGCCGTAGTTGAAGTACTGGCCGTCCGGGTCGGTGCGGGAGCCGAAGGCGAGCAGCTCGTCACCGAATTTTTCGGAGCCGATCATCACGCCCAGGTACATGGGCTGGCCCAGCTCGGTGAGGTCGCTGAGGTCCGCTTTCAGGCCCAGCAGCACCTGTTGAGTGGGGTCGTCCTGCACCGTGTAGGTGCCGAACTGCTCACTGTCCGCCTTGAGGTTGTGCTCGGCGTGCATCAGGCCGGCGGTCAGCTCGCTCTTGGTGCTGTGCGCCAGATAGGCCGGGTTGTAGTAGGTGGTCGACACCTGGGTGTTGAACATGGACAGGGCCTGTGCGGAGGCGATGTCCGTGGGCAACAGGCCATAAGTAGTGGCGGTGTTGCCCATGTTCGCCAGGGCGATGCTCGGGCTCAGAAAAAGAGCGCCGGCACACAGGCCGGCACAAGAAAGGAAATTTGCGCGCATGGGTGTGAACCCTCCTTTTATTGTTTTCTTCCAAATTGTTGTTTTAGTGATTTGCATCCCGTTATTGGTGCCACGACTGAACGCGGCGTCTCCCGTGGGAGGGAATTGCCGTTGGACGGACGGCACTCAGAGCTTGTGTCCGTGCTTGGAGCGTAGTTAATCGAAAATTGTGAAAAGGGTAGGCCAAAAAAATGAAAACATGGCGTAAGTGGTTGATATACAGTGGTGACTATACAGTCAAAAAACTGCGAAACAGGCCTGGAATTGCCGTCTGTGAACGTGTGTACCCGTAATGTCCGGCGGATTTATATACACACCTAATTGAATGTTCTACCGATTTTAAAAAGGGGACAGAAAACGGGCGCTAATATATTAAAAGGGGACAGAAAACATTTTAAAAAGTGCGGGTAGGATCCTGCGTTTTTCTGGCCGGATTAAGCTGGCCTACATGTGTTTCCTTGGGGTGGGGTCAGGCCTTGCGTTCTGCCTGTCGTAACCGACAGCCGCATGTCCATGGCGTGGAGAACCGCCAGCAGTGTTTTAAGGGTAGGGTTGCCCGTCGGGGACAGTGCTCTATAAAGCGCTTCCCGGGTGATGCCGGCGTCCCGGGCAACGACTGCCATGCCGCCATACGCTTCGGCGATGTCGCGCAGCGCCAGTAGGCCGGCGGCTCGGTTGTCGGCATCGTCCAGTTCTTCCAGCGCCGCTTGTAGATAAGCGATCGCGAACTCACGGTCGGCTCGCAGTTCTTCAATTATGGCCTCGTCGTGAGAGATAGAGGCTTGAGGTTGGCGTCGGCTCATGAATTTCTCCGTTTCCAATCATTCCAGTACTGTTTAGCACGCTTAATATCGGCTCGCTGGGTACCTTTGTCGCCGGCGCAGAGTAAGACTACTAAGCTCATTCCGTGACGGCCGTAGTACAGTCGGTAGCCTGGTCCGGTGCGCTCCCGTAACTCGTAGACGCCTTCCCCGACGCTTTTCGCGTCGCCAGTGATTCCCACCGATAGCCTGCGCAAGCGCACTTGTAGCTTCGCTTTAGCTCGTGGATCTCGTAGCTCGGCGAGCCATTCTGTTAAAGGCACTTTGCCGTCAGGTCGTTGGTAGCGCCGTAGCTCAATCATTCCATGCCCTTACTGTAACTTAAAAGTTACAGATTTTCATCCGTGTTAATGGCGATCAAGCAAGATTAAGGACGAGGTGGGGGAGTCGGAAGAAGCGTAAGACTACAGACTGGGTAATATAGAACGGCATCGGGCTGTAGGATTCTTGAGCATCTTGAGGGTCAGGCCTTGCGTTTTGCTCCGCCCGGATCAAGCTGCCTACATGTCTTTCCGCTTTCTCGCACAGGCACCTTCCGCACCGTAGGACAGATTCCCCAGTTCTTCCCACGCAGACTTGGGCTGAATTGGCTTTCGAGGTGCCCATGGACGAGCACGACACCAGTTACAAGTTGCTGTTTTCCCATGATCGGATGGTGTGGGATCTGCTTACGGGCTTTCTGCCCCGGGAGTGGATAGCGGCACTGTTCCGGCTGGAGCATCACCGGTCCTCCGAGGAGGTGGCGGCTCTCCTTTCCCGAGATGCACGACCTGCAGGAGGCGTACGAGATGATTACCAACCGCTTCGAGGAATGGAAGGAGCGTCAACGTCTGGTGGGCGTCAGGCAAGGCGTGGAGCAAGGCATTGAGCAAGGCCGGCTGGACGGTGAGCGTGCCTTGGTTCTGCGTCTTATCCAGCGACGCTTCGGCGAGGTTCCGCCCAGCGTGCACAAACGCCTGCAGAGCGCCAGGCAACATCAGTTGGAAACGTGGGCCGACCGGGTGCTGGACGCCGACAGCCTGGACGACATTTTCGGCTGAGCCTGTTTTGGCTTCGAGGCGTCACATCATCCGAAAGGCAAAAGACAAGACCTGACCCTGAATTCTTCCTTGAGCTGCGTTCCCCGCCCGCGGGACGGCGTCGGGTAGGGATAGTCCAGGTAATTGTCCACGGCGTCTTGAAAGGCCCTTATCAGGCCGATCGCGGTGTCGGCCTGATAGTGCACCGGCACCTCGATGTTGAGCAGGGCGCCGTGCAGGCAGTTGTTTTTCTGGCTGACCTCGACGTAGCCGTAGTATCCGCGGTGTTGGAGCAGTATGGTCATTGTCGTCTCGCCTCCGTGCGAATTGGTATGCGTATACGGTAACGCAGGTCAAAGGCGGCGGAAGTAGGCTCAAAATGACGGAACGTGTAAGAAATATGCCACGCGTGCCGGGGACGAAAGATTACAGCGGTTCTCACTGACCCCGGAACCAGCTCCTGAGCCGCCGCCACCAGGGCTCGCGGTCGCGCAGGCCGATGTGGGCGCCGTCACAGTGGGGCGGGGTGCGGGTGGCGCCGCAGCCGCAGAACAGCACGATCTCTTCCTTCCTCGCCGTATAACTCAGCCGCTCGCCGGCACCGCAACGCTCATCGCTGCAAAACGGCGCCGTGTCACTGTGGCCGCAGGCGCACCAGTGCCGGACCTCACCGGGCGCCAGTTTGACCGGCTGCGGGTAGCGCGGTGTCGCGCGGCGTTCGATACGCATCAGATTCTGTCTCCTAACGGTCACAACCCTGTCACGGGACAGCAATGGGGGGCTTCCAGACTGACGTAAATCCAATCTGGAGCTCGTTATGCTTGCGCAAGCCGCCGGAAAGATCAAAGCCCTGCGACCGCCATTCAAAGACGTGTTCAAGCCCCGTGATGCGCTCAAAGGGCCGGAAACAGGCGCTCGGTTCAGCGCTTATTTTACCCGGTCCCGCCGGGAGATCCTGAAGATTCAGCGTTTGCGTTATCGGATCTTTTCCCAGGAGTACGGCGCCAGCTTCCACGCGCCGTTCGGCCTGGACCGGGACCGCTTCGACCGCCATTGCCTGCACCTGGTGGTGCGCGATAACCAGAGCGGCGAGCTGGTCGGCTACACCCGGGTGCTGGCCGGGGAGCGCACGCATAAAACCGGCGGTTTTTACTCGGCGAACGAGTTTCATCTTGGGCCGCTGGCCGGTCTGCAGGGGCGTGTGGCGGAAATCGGCCGCACCTGCATTCATCCGGATTACCGGGGTGGGGCGGTGATCACCGTGCTGTGGGCGCGCCTGGCCCAGTACATGCTGGAGAACGACATCGGTTCGTTGATCGGCTGCGCCAGCATCGCGTTGAGCGAAGGCTTTAACGTGGCGGCGATCGATCAGCGCATCCGCGAATCCCATATGACGCCGCCGCACCTGCGGGTGACGCCGCGTTTCCGGCTTGACCGCATGCCCGGCGACGCCCTGGACGGCGCCGGCGAGCGCGGCGGGGTGAAGATGCCGCCGCTGCTTAAAGCCTACCTGCGCATGGGGGCGCGGGTGTGCGGCGAACCCTGCTGGGACCCGGACTTCAACTGCCTGGATTATTTCATCCTGATGGAAGTGTCGCGGCTGCCGGCGCGCTATGTGCAGCACTTCCTGCAGCCCGGCGATGCCCGGCCGGCGGTGGCGGTGTGACGATGCGGGATCTGTCGCTGAACTCGCCGGTGGGGGAGGGTTCGGTACGTGTGACCGCGCGGCGCTGCTGGCGCGCCTTGCGGGTGCTTATGCACCTGCTGGGCGGGGTGCTGGAGGCCATCTGGTTGAGGGCGGGGCGGGATCCCCACCGGGTGGTGATTCTGAACGCCAAGCGCCGCTGGTGCCTGCGGTTTCTCACCATTCTGGGGGTGGAGCTGCGCGTTCAGGGGCCGTTGCGCGCGGGGCCGGTGCTGCTGGTCAGCAACCATGTGTCCTGGCTGGACATTCCGGTGATCGCCGCCGCCCGGCCGTGCTATTTCCTGTCCAAGGCGGAGGTAGCGGAGTGGCCGGTGATCGGCTGGCTGGCGCGCGCCGTGGGCACCCTGTTTATCCGTCGCGGCGGCGGTGAGTCCAAGGCCAAGACCGAGGAGATCCGTGGTCGGCTGGATCGCGGCCACGGCATCCTGGTGTTCCCGGAAGGCACCACCACCGACGGCACCGGCGTGCGCCGGTTCTTCCCGCAGTTGTTCGCCGCCGCCGGTGACGACGCACCGGTGCAGACCGTCGCCGTGCGTTACCGCGACGAGCAGGGCCGACCGGACACCGGCATCGCCTTTATCGACGACGATGAATTCCACCACCACCTGTGGCGGCTGCTGGGGCGCCGCCGGATCGTCGTCGAATTGACCTTCGGTGCGCCCCTGCCGCCGGACGAACCCCGCGCCCTGGCCCGCGAAGCCCGCGAGCGCATCGTCGCCGACCTCGGCGCCGCCGTCGGATAACGTCCGTCCATCTGCCCCAACCCCACCGTACGCCCGGGATCACGGAAAGTTCCGCTCTCGCCGACACGCCGGGTCGTTTCCTGCTTACCTCTAATCTCGCCAGCGTCGGCTAACGTGCTTGATTCAATGCTGCAGCTTTGACAAGCAACTATATTTAGTCGCAAAATGGACGCGTTAATATGACGAGTACCCGACGCCTGATCATCAAATTGAGGGCGCTCGAGCAAGGATTCACCTGGCAAGAGCTTGAAACATTGCTTCGTCGATTGGGGTACGAGCGCAGGCAAGGGAGTGGCTCGCGCGTCAAATTCACGAACGGCGATCCGTTGCAGCTGATAAGTCTGCACCGTCCCCATCCGGGTAATGAGCTGAAACGTTACGCGCGGCGCCAGGTGATCGAGAAGTTAGAGGATGGAGGCCTGATCTAGATGGCGAATCTGCTGCAGTATCGTGGTTACTACGGGTCCATTGAAGCCAGCCCGGAAGACAACTGCCTGTATGGCAAACTGCTTTATATCCAGGCCTTGGTGAATTATGAAGCCGAGACCGTTGCCGCGCTGGAGCAAGCGTTCCAGCAGGCCGTGGACGATTACCTGGCGGACTGCGACGAGTCGGGTCAGCCGCCGGAGAAGCCATGTAAGGGTTCCTTCAATGTCCGGGTCGGTCACGATATTCACTTGGCGGCCGCGCGTGCGGCGACACAAGAAGATTCTTCCCTGAACGAGCTTGTGCGAAAAGCCCTGGAACGCTATCTGGCCGAGCCCCGACAGCACGACGCGATAGCCGAGCCCGCCAGAACATTCGATAAGCGCCGCCGACCCTGACCGGCCTGCTCTTGATGCGCTTTGCTGACATAAAGTTCCGCTCTCGCCGACACGCCGTCTCGTTTCCTGCTTACCTCCGATCGCTTCCTGATCCACTACGCTGACTCCATAACGGGGAGACCAGGCCCTGCCTGTGGTGAGGCTATGTCATCAGGCAGTTCACTGTGTTTCTGTATTGAGGTGCGATACGTTACGGGTTACATTCGTTTTCCTGCATGTTGAATGTGAGGTGCACTGATGCACAACCCTCCCCACCCCGGTGAAGTCATAAAGGAACTCTGTCTTGATCCTCTGGGATTGACGGTGACCGCCGCCGCCGAGGCGTTGGGGGTCAGTCGCAAGACATTGAGCGCCATCCTGAACGGAAAGGCGGGTATCAGCCCGGAAATGGCGATCAGGCTTTCCATCGCATTTGATACGTCCGCGGAGAGTTGGCTCACCCAGCAGGCGCAGTACGAACTCTGGCACGCCGAACAGCACCGAAAGGATTTGAACGTCAAGAAGCTCGTCGCCGCGTAGGTTTGCGGGCCGGTGACGCCGGAGTGGCGTCTTTGGCATGACCCGGCCTACCGGCGACGGTGCCGGGCCTGCTACTATTGGCGCCGTTTTGAGTTGCCATGAGGAAGGCCCGTGACCCGCGCCAGCGACCTGAAAAAATCCGACGTTATTGAACACAACGGCTCTTTGTTCGTGATCCGCCAGATTGAGGTGAATTCTCCCTCGGCGCGGGGCGCGGCCACGCTGTACCGGGTGCGCGCCGCGGCGGTGGGCGGCGGGCCCAAGTTCGAGGAGCGCTACAAGGGCGACGAGGACGTGCCCACGGTGGAGTTGCTGCGCCGGCCAGTGCATTTCTCCTACGTGGACGGCGACGACCATGTGTTCATGGACGACGAGGATTTCTCCCAGTACCCGCTCAAGGCCGAGGATATCCGCGACGAGCTGCCGTTCATCACCGAGGGCTGCGACGGCCTGCTGGCCCTGAAGGTGGGGGATTCGGTGATCGGCCTGGAGCTGCCGTTGTCGGTGGTGCTCACCATCACCGAGACCACGCCGGCGATGAAGGCGGCCTCCGCCAGTGCCCGCACCAAGCCCGCCACCCTGGAGACCGGCTTGGTGGTCCAGGTGCCGGAGTACATCCAGGAGGGCGAGAAGGTGAAGGTGAATACCTCCGAGCGGAAGTTCATGTCCCGTGCCTGAGAACCGGTTTTACTGGTGGCTTCTGGCCGGCAGCCTGCTGCTCCTGTCGGGCTGCCAGCTCGGCTACTACGGCCAGGCCGTGAAGGGCCACATGGATCTGATGGGCGCCCGCCAGCCGGTGGCCGATGTGGTGGCCGATCCGGAAACACCGGTGGCGGTGCGCCGCCAGCTGGCCCTGGCCGGTGATGTGCTCACGTTCGCCGATGAGTCCCTGGCGCTGCCGGCGCGTAACGTCTACCAGGACTACGTGCATCTGCGCGACGACGCGGTGGCCTGGAATGTGGTCGCCGCGCCGCCGTATTCCCTGGAGCCGCGCACCTGGTGCTACCTGCTGCTGGGGTGCCTGAGCTACCGCGGTTACTTCGACCGCGCCGACGCCGAGGCCCTGGCCGAGAAGCTCGACGCGGAGGGGCAGGACACCTACGTGGGCGGCGCCATTGCTTACTCCACCCTGGGGTGGTTCGCGGACCCGCTCACCACGCCGATGATCGACCGCTCCGGCCCGGCCCTGGTGGAGCTGCTGATTCATGAGCTGGTCCACCGGCGGCTGTATATCCGCAACGACACCCGTTTCAATGAGTCCCTGGCCACCATGGTGGCCCGCGAGGGCACGCTGCGCTATCTGGCGCGCCACGATCTGCAGGTGGACCTGGACCGCTGGCAACAGCGCGACCGCGCCCGCGACGCCTTTCTGGCCCTGGTGGGGGAGACCCGCGAGCAACTGGGCGAGCTGTACGCCAGCGGCGCCGATGAAGCCACCATGGCCGAGCGCAAAGCGGCGCTGATCGAAGGTCTGCGCGAGAACTACCGGGCCCGCGCCGAGCAGCTGCCGGCCCTGCGCGCCTACGCCGGCTTTTTCGAGGGGCGGTTGAACAATGCCCGCCTGAACGGCGTCCATGACTATTACGGCCTGGTGGGGACGTTTCAGGAGGTGCTGCTAAGCTGCGGCGGGCACTGGGACTGTTTCTGGGAGGCGGTGGAAGTGCTGGCCGACAAAGAGGATTGGAATGCTTGAATTGGTGCGCCTGAACAACGAGAAGCTGGCCCGGCAACTGGTCCATGTGCTGGGCCGTGAGGGTATCCGCACTCGCGAGGAAGCCGGCGACGGCGAGTTCGTGCTGTTCCTCGAGGATCCGGCGCGCCATGACGAGGCACGCCGGATTGCCGAGGCGTTCCTGCGTGACCCCGGGGCGCGCCGCTGGCAGGACAACGCCTGGCAGGCCAGCGAGCCGGTCACCGGCCTGCCGCGCCAGCAGGTGTTTTCCGGCGGCTGGTTCGCCAGCATGGGGCCGGTGACGCGCACGGTGCTGGTGGTGACCGCGCTGATCTACGCCTCGCCGTATGTGATCGGCCCGGATATCTATTACGCGCTGATGTTCCCGCAAAGCCTGGACGGCCTGGCGGCCCAGCCGTGGCGGCTGTTCAGCCCGATGCTGCTGCATTTCTCGGTGCTTCACATCATCTTCAACTTGCTGTGGTGGAGTGACCTGGGCCGTTTGATCGAGCGCTTCCAGTCCAGCTTCCAATTGATCTGGATCACGCTGCTGGTGGCGGCGGTCTCCAACCTGGCCCAGTTCATGGATACCGGCCCGCGCTTCGGCGGGCTTTCCGGGGTGGTTTACGGGTTGCTCGGCTATCTATGGCTGTACGGCAAGACCAACCCGGCGGCCGGGTATCAGCTGCGCCGGGAGATTGTGATATTGATGCTGGTTTGGCTGGTGATCTGTTATGTAGGGCTGGCGGACATCGTCGCCAACGCCGCGCATTTGTCCGGCCTGATCACCGGCGCGGCGCTGGGCGCGGGCATCGGCCTCTACCGCCGCGCCCGCTATTACAAAGGCGGGTAGGAGCGGGCCCCGCCCGCGAAAGGAGGCGAAGCCTCCGGCAGGATTCCAGAGACGGAGTAGTAATGGTGCCGACATGCGAATAGCCAAATACCTGATGGGGCCAATGCTGGCACTGCTTTTGACCGGCTGCGGGGTGGCGCGTCTGGACGACAGCTTGGGCCGCGCGGTGATGCAGAACAACGATCTGGCCACCGTCGAGGCGGGCCTGCCCTCCTATCTGCTGATGGTGGACGGGCTGATCGTCAACTGGCCGGAGCGCAGCGGCCTGCTGATGACCGGCGCCGACCTGTACGGCGCCTACGCCGGCGTGTTCGTGGACGACGAAGCGCGCGCCGCGCGCCTGAACGAAAAGGCGCTGGCCTACGCTCTGCGCGGCGCCTGCGCCCACGACGCCGACTATTGCGACCTGCGCGACATCGAGGTGCCGGCGTTCGAGGCGCTGCTCGACGAGGCCGGCCAGGACGACGTGCCGGTGCTGTTTTCCCTGGGCGGCGCCTGGGCCGGCTACATCCAGACCCACACCGAGGACTGGAACGCGGTGGCGGAGCTGTCCCGGGTGCGGCTGCTGATGGAACGGGTGGTGGCGCTGGACGAAGACTACCGCTACGGTCAGGCGCATATGTACCTGGGCGTGCTCAACAGCATCCTGCCGGCCAGCCTGGGCGGCCGCCCGGAGCAGGCGCGTGACCATTTCGAGCGGGCGGTGGCGCTCTCCGAGGGCCGCAACCTGCTGGCGCGGGTGCTGTTCGCGGAGCACTACGCGCGTCTGGTGTTTGACCGCGAGCTGCACGACGAGCAGCTGCGCCAGGTGCTCGACGCCGAGCCGGACGTGCCCGACCTGACGCTGCAGAACACCTACGCCAAGGAGCAGGCGCAGCAGCTTCTGGATGGCGCTGACGATTATTTCTGAGGCCTGCGGGAGCAGGCCCCAACAAGGCCTTTTTGCACGATTTTGATGATGGAGAGAACGATGTTGAGAACCGCCGTGGCCGTGTTGGCCCTGTTCCCGGTGCTGGCCTTCGCCACCACCCTGAAGATTTCCACGCTGTATCCGGACGGCACGGCGGTGGTGAAGGCGCTGAAGCAGGCGGGCGACACCATCGAGCAGGAAACCGACGGCCGGGTCAGCTTGAAGATCTACCCGGGCGGCGTGATGGGCGACGACCGGGCGGTGCAGCGCAAGATCCGCGTCGGCCAGCTGCACGGTCAGATGGCCCAGGGCGGAGCCTTCGCCGGCGCCTACGCGGACAGCCAGATTCTCAACGTGCCGCTCACCTTTAATAACTACGCCGAGGTGGACGCCGCCCGCGCCGAGCTGGACCCGCTGATCCAGCAGGGGCTGGAAGACAACGGCTGGGTCAGCTTCGGGCTGGTGGACGGCGGCTTCGCCTACATCATGTCCGCCAACCCGGTGCGCAGCCTGGACGACCTGCGCGACCAGAAGCTGTGGCTGCCCTCCGGCGACAGCGCCTCCGCCAACGCCGCCGACACCCTGGGGCTGTCGCCGATCGTGCTCAACATCGGCTCGGTGCTGACCTCGCTGCAGACCGGCGCGGTCAACGCCTTCGCGGCGCCGCCGGTGGCCGCGCTCACCCTGCAGTGGTACTCGCGGGTGGATTACGTCACCGACCTGCCGCTGCTCTACACCTACGGCCTGCTGGCGATCCACAAGCGCCACTTCGATCGCCTCGCCGAGGACGACCGGGCGGTGGTGCGCCGGGTGCTGGAAAGCGCCTTCGACACCATCGACCGGGACAGCCGCGAGCAGAACAAGGACGCCTTCCAGGCGGTGCGCAACCAGGGCCTGGAGCTGGTCAAGCCCAGCGACGAGCAACGCGCCGAATGGAAGCGCTACGCCGACAAGGCCACCAATGAACTGGTGGAAGAGGGCGAGCTGAGCCGCGACATGCTCGACCGGCTGCACCGCATCCTTGAGGCCCACCGCGACACGGCCGAATAAATGCGCCGCCTGCTGTTCTGGCTGCACCGCTTCGAGGACGGTCTGATCGTCACCGTGCTGTTGGGCATGGTGCTGCTGGCGGTGGCGCAGATCGGCCTGCGCAACTTCGGCGGCGTCAGCCTGGTGTGGGCGGAGCCGCTGCTGCGCAACGCGGTGCTGTGGATCGGCCTGCTGGGCGCGATGATCGCCTCGCGCAAGGACGAGCACATCCGCATTGATCTGGCCGCCAACTTTCTGCCGGAACGGCTGCTGCCCTGGGTCACCGGGCTGGTGGACCTGTTCACCGCGGGCATCTGCGTGCTCACCGGCTGGTACAGCGTGCAGTTCGTGATCGAGGAATACCAGTTCGGCGCCACCGCCTTCGCCGGGGTGCCGAGCTGGCTGCTGCAGGCGGTGATCCCGCTCGGCTTCACGGTGATGGCGCTGCGTTACCTGGTGCTGTTCGGCCTGGGGCTGCGCGGCCGGCGGCCCAGCATGCGGGAGCCGGTGGCATGATCTGGATCGCCGTGCTGGTTCTGCTGTTGCTGGCGCTGCTGGGCGCGCCCTTGTTCGCGGTGCTGCTGGGCGCCGCCGCGCTGGGCTTTTACACCCAGGGCTCGCCGCTGGCGGTGCTGCACATCGACATCTACCAGCTGTCGGATTCGGTGGTGCTGATGGCGCTGCCGCTGTTCACCTTCGCCGGCTTCCTGCTCAGCGAGTCGCGCACCGCCGACCGGCTGGTGCGCCTGAGTCAGGCGGCGTTCGGCTGGATGCCCGGCGGCATGGCGTTCGTGGCGTTGATCGCCTGTGCCTTCTTCACCGCGCTCACCGGCGGTTCCGGCGTCACCATCGTGGCGCTGGGCGCCTTGCTGTTGCCGGCGCTGGTGAAGGCCGGCTACCCGCGCCGCTTCAGCCTCGGCCTGGTGACCTCGTCGGGCAGCCTGGGCCTGCTGCTGGTGCCCTCGGTGCCGCTGCTGATCTACGGCATTATCGCCCAGCAGCTGTCGCAGCAACTGGCGATGCCGGCGGTGGAGATCGTCGATCTATATCTGGCGGGGATCGGCCCGGCGCTGCTGATGGTGGTGCTGCTGTATTTCTACTGCCTGTGGGCCAACCGCGAGGCGCCGGTGCCGCGCCAGGCGTTCCGCACCCGCGAATTGATCGACGCGCTCTGGGAAGCCCGCTGGGAGCTGCCGCTGCCGTTCGTGGTGCTGGGCGGTATCTTCTCCGGCTTCCTGGTAGTCAGCGAAGCGGCGGCGGTGACCGCGCTCTATGTGCTGTTCGCCGAGGTGTTCCTGTACCGCGAGATTCCGCTGCGGCGGCTGCCGGGCATCACCCGCGAGGCGATGGTGATGGTGGGCGGCATTCTGCTGATTCTGGCGGTGGCCCAGGCGTTCGCCGATTATCTGGTGTACGCCGGCATTCCCGAGCAGCTGTTCCAGTTCATCCAGACCCATGTGCAGAGCAAGATCGCCTTCCTGGTGCTGCTGAACATTCTGCTGCTGGTGCTCGGCGCCTTCCTGGATATCTTCGCCGCGCTGGTGATCATGGTGCCGCTGATTCTGCCGGTGGCGTTGCGCTACGGCATCGATCCGGTGCACCTGGGGATTATCTTCGTGGCCAACATGCAGATCGGCTACATCACGCCGCCGGTGGGCATGAACCTGTTCATCGCCAGCTACCGGTTCCGCAAATCGATCACCGAGCTGTTCGCCGCCACGCTGCCGTTCATGCTGGTGCTGGTGATCGCGCTGTTGGCGATCACCTACATCCCGCAACTGAGTCTCTGGTTGGTGCGCTGAAGCGGGCTCTTGTGGGAGCTTGGGGAGCTTGTGGGAGCGGGCCCCGCCCGCGAAAGGAAGCGCAGTGAAGTGGTCAAGTGATCTTGGACAGTTTCTTAGGTTCTGATCACGCGACCGCTTTTTCCCTTGCCCCGGGCGTTTGGTATTGGTTGGTGCTGTGAGGGCGGACGTGGTTGTAGTACTGGTTGACGTAGACCAGTACATCCGCGATGGCCTGCCCGGAGGAGGGGTATCCTTGTGACGGTATCCACTCCGATTTCAGACTCCTAAAGAACCGCTCCATTGGCGCGTTATCCCAGCAGTTGCCGCGCCGGCTCATGCTTTGCTTAATCCGGTAACGCCACAGCTGTTGCTGGAAGGCGACACTGGTGTACTGGCACCCCTGATCGGAGTGGAACATCACCCCTTTGGGTCGACCTCGTGCTTCGTAGGCCACCGCTAACGCCCGCGTGGTCAGCGCCGAGTCCGGGGACTCCGACATCGCCCAGCCCACCGCTCTTCGCGCGTACAGATCCAGCACCACCGCCAGATAGACCCAGCGGGCGCCGGCCCAGATGTAGGTCACGTCCCCACACCACACTGCATTGGGGCGATTCACGGTGAACGCTCTGTTCAAGTGGTTCGGGGCGATCACGGCTTCGCCACCGGTTTTCTTGTAACGGTGCCTGGGCTGGCGGCTCTCCAGCCTTGATTCCGCCATTAATCGGGCCGCTTTATAGCGCCCGACCGCTTCACCTTCCGCCTTCAGCCTGGCTGACACCGTCCTCGCGCCCGCCGCGCCCCGGCTCTCGGCGTGGATCTGCTCCACCCGGCTCCTGAGCCGGACTCGCTCGGTATTAACAGCCTGGCCCCGCTGGCGCTGGTAGTAATAGCTGCTGCGGGACACTCCGAAGGCCTCGCACAGCTCAGCGAGGCCATAACGCCCTCTCAACTCGTCAATCAGCTTGGCTGATCCCAGGAGTCCGACATCAAGAGAGCGGTAGCCTTTTTTAATATCTCCTTCTCCCGTTCCACCTTTTGCAGCCGGGCCTCTAACTCCTGGATGCGTTGGTGTTCCGGGGTCAGGGCCGCCGATCTGCCTGGCGTGTGGCCGCTGCGTTCCGCCCGTAGCTGCTCCACCCAGCGGCGCATCGCCGTCGGCCCCACCCCCACCGCTTGGCAGGCTTGGCCAACCGTATAGTCCTGGTCCAGCACCAGGCTGGCCGTTTCATGCTTAAACTCTGTTGAGAAAGATCGTCTGCTGCTCAAAATATGGACACCTCATCGATGGGTGGCAGTTTACCACCTTCATTGGTGTCCAAGATCATTAGGCCACTTCA
>Ga0315338_1001489_pt1 | contig 29024 bp, 20 predicted proteins | sample ASW8metaG_FD_204518 | JGI IMG/M metagenome (GOLD analysis project Ga0315338, IMG submission 204518) | Ammonia-oxidizing marine archaeal communities from Monterey Bay, California, United States - ASW #8 | ecosystem: Environmental > Aquatic > Marine > Coastal | place: USA: California | collected... | reverse complement strand
ATCAGCGGAATCAGCTTCTCGGGCAGCTGAAAGGGGCCGTAGTTGTTCGAGCAGTTCGTGATGAGCGTCGGGAGTCCGTAGGTCCGGTTGTAGGCGCGCACGATCAGGTCGGCGCTCGCCTTCGAGGCGGAATAGGGTGAGTTGGGCGCGTAGGGCGTTTCTTCGGTGAAGAAACCGGAGTCGCCGAGGGAACCGTAGACCTCGTCCGTCGAGACATGCAGAAAGCGGAACGTCTCACGGTCGACGGGGGAGAGATCGGCGAAGCGCTGTCGCGCGGCTTCGAGGAGTTCGAAGGTGCCGCGGATGTTCGTGTCGATGAAGGTCCGGGGGCCGTCGATCGAGCGGTCGACGTGGGACTCGGCGGCGAAGTTCAGGATCTGCGTCGGCCGATGCAGGTCGAAGACGCGCGCGACGTCGCTCGGATCGGCGATGTCTCCCCGCTCGAAGGCGAAGCGAGGGTCGTCCGTGACTTCGCGCAGGTTCTCGAGGCTGCCGGCGTAGGTGAGGCTGTCGAGGATCACCACCCGGGTCTCCGGTCGATTCTCGAGGGTCCAATGGACGAAGTTCGAGCCGATGAAGCCGGCGCCGCCAGTAATGAGCCAGGTCTGTCCGGGCATTTCCAGTCTCTCCTGGTCTCGAGTCCCCGAGCGTCGCGGGGGCTGCGTCTGCGTACGTGCCATTTCGACGCGTTCGCACGCGGAAAGGTTCCTGAATCTATCGGGATCGATCAATGGAGAGTTGATCGCTTTTCTCAAGTCGCGGCAGTGCAGCCCCGAATCAGCCTGGGAACGCCCTGGATCGCACGTATCCGGGCGGATACGCTAAGCGCGCCGCAACGAACGGGATGTTTCGATCACTCATGCGCAACTTGGACGAGCCCAGATCGAACGGCGAAGAGCCGGCTCCCGTTTCGATCCTGGCGAGCCTGTCGGTGATCGCGATCCTCGTCGTGATCGGCGGCCTCGGCTGGTGGCTCTCACTCCGGACCCCCCTCGAACTCGACCCGAAGCGGATCGAGACCTTTCCGGTCGAGCTGTCCGCCTGGCGGGGCGTCGACATCCCGATCTCCGAGAGCGTCGAGCGTATGTTGCGAGCGGATTCGCAGATCCAGCGCAATTACACGAACGAGAAGGGTGAGCTCGTCTGGCTCTACATCGGCTACTACGGGACCGAGCGCGGCGGGCGGCCGGAGCACACGCCGTGGGTCTGTTATCCGTCGGCGGGCTGGGAGATCGAATCCGCGAAAGCGCTTCGACTCGATGCCTCGGATGGACTGGGCGATGCGAAGATGAATGAGCTCGTGGTGGGGCAGGCGGGACACAAGCGACTCGTGCATTTCTGGTACGCGACCCATCGAAGTACGGGCGTCGCCAGTGAGAGCGCGCTGACGCTCGATCATCTGGTCGGTCGCTTCTCGCTCTCGGGTCGTGCGGACGGTGCGCTCGTTCGACTGAGTACGCCGATCGGAGAGTCGGGCATCGAGGAAGCCCGCCAACGCCTGGACGACTTCGCGGAAGATCTGGTTCCCGTACTCAGGTCGGTTTGGCCGGCCGTGTCCAAAGCATCGGGAGTCTGAAGAGCCCGGCGACGACCACCGCGACGCCGCCGTAGGCGACTGCGTCGCGGATCCAGCGCAGCGAGTCCAGTTCCGCTCCGCTGCCGACGTGAAAGGTGAGCAGCGTCGCGACGAGGTGCACGCCGACTCCGAGGACCGCCATCATGAACGAGAGGCCGAGCGTCTCTGCGAACGACGCGTGTCGTCGTGTGAAGGCGAACCAGGCGAGTCCGAAGCCGAGGACGCCCGCAGTCAGGCCGGCATCGACTGCCTCGAGGAGCATCACGCCCGACACGCGTTCGACGCTCGCACCGAGCGCGAGGGCCGGTGTTCCCGACGCGCGGTCCATGGCGGCGAGGGCATCCGCGATCGGATAGAGGAACCCCGCGGCCGTTCGCTCCAGGATCCAATGGGGAAGTGGAACACAGAGCCCGAGGAGGACGGCCGTGCGCATGCGAAAGCGGCCTTCGAGGAGCAGGACCGCCGCCACGCAGACGACGAATCCGATGCGGCCGAGTCGCAAGGTGCCCGAAGCCAGGGCGATCGCCTCGATCCCCATCCCGAGGACGACGGCAAAGAGCGCCGGGACGACGTGCGAGCCGCTTCGCGGGGTCGCATGCACGACGACGAGCGCGAGCGGCGGGAAGGCGAGTGCGTAGACCGCCCAGGAGTTCGTCGCGACGTGGCGAGCGAGATCGATCAGGACGGGCGTGAAGACGAGGAAGAGAGCGACCCAGGCGCCTCGTTCACGCCAGTTCGTACGCGCGTCGTTCGTCATGCGACGACGGCCCGGTCAGGCGAACTCGTTGATCGATCCGAGGCAGGGGATCGAGATCGAGTCTTCGAGGTGCTGCTCGTCGATGATCACGGGTTGCAGGAGTTCGCGCACGATCCCGAAGAAGAGGGCGAAGCCGATCGATGCGACGAAGCCGGCGGCGCCGACCATCCAGCGCGGGAGGACGGGCGAGGTCGGCGGCAGCGCCGAATCCAATCGGGTCAACTGGGCACCCTGCTGCGAGTGTTCGAGGCTGAGCGCCAATTCGGCGTTCTTCAGCTTGCGCAGGTACTCGACGTAGTTCTCCTGGAGGATGATCTCCGTCTGCTGCAGCGACGAGTATTCCTCGGCGATGACCGGCGTTCGAGCGAGCAATGCTTCGAGTTCGATCACCGTCGCGTCGATCTGGTCGAGGCGCATCTGTTCGAGTTCGATGCCCTTGGAGAGTTCGGCTCGCTCCTCGTTGATCGCGTGTCCGCCGATCGAGATGCCGCCGCCTTCGAGTTCCTCTCTCATCGCGACCTGTCGCTGGAGGGACGTGACGTTCGGGTGGTCGTCGGTGTAGATCGCGCGTGCGTTCTGGAGACGCGCGCGAAGCGCTTCGAGGCTCTCGTCCTCGGAAAGTGCGAGGGGGCGGGCATCGATCCGCTCGAGTCCAGCCTGGAATTCGCTGATCAGCAGGATGGCATTGCCTTTCTGGTCCTCGAGGCGTTCGAGCTTCGAAATGACACCGGCCTGCTCTTCGGGCAGGGCCCCGCGATTGGCAGCCCGGAACTGGGCGAGTTCGCGTTGATGCATGCGCAGCGCTTCGTCGGCGGATTCGAACTCTCGCTTCATGAATTCGGTCGTGATGCGCGCCTGTTGGCTTCGGTACTCGAGGTTCTCGTTGATCAGATCGGCGACCGTCGCGTTCACGACCTTCGCCACGATCTCCGGGTCGTCGCCGACCATCGTGACGTCGAAGGCCATGGAATGCGGTGTATCGCGACCGCTTCGGCTGGTGCGCTCCGCAGGCTCGACGGAGAGAGAAGACCGCAGCCGGATGACGAGATCAGCCATGGACTGGGTCTCTTGCTCATGCTCATAGAGTCCGGTCTCGCCGATCAGCTTCGAAAGCTTCTCGCGAGAGAAGACGCGACCCAGGATCGCGTCGAACTCCTCGAGGATGTTTGCGATCACCGTCGTCGGGACGAACTCGTCCGGAATGCTCTTCGCGGTCAGCAGGATCGTGGCATGGGCTTGGTACTTCAGGGGAAAGACGACGGTCGCGCCGGCGGTCGCGAGCCATCCCAGAAGCAGGCAGAGGATGATCCAGCCCTTCTGTCGCCGGAGGATGCGAATTGGATCGCGCAGCTGTGGCGGAAGCAGCGGCGAGTTGCCCTCGTCTTCGTATTCGTCGTACTCGTCGTGATCAGCGGCCATCGGCAGCGTCCGTCTCTTCTTGCGTCGTCTCTTGCGTTGACGACTCCGCGGCCTGGATCTCGGTCTCCGGGGCTTCCCGATAGTACTGGTATCCGCTGCGCGTATGTTTGTTCGGGCTCGCGTTCAGGAAGCTGCCGAGGAGCTTCTTCATGGGCAGCAGTTCGAGGGCACGGTTGATCCCCTTGACCGTCGTCCGGCCCGCTCGCGCGACGAAGATGCCAGCCGCCGCGTGCCGCAGGATCAGCTGTACGTCGGTTACGGCCAGGACCGGCGGCGTATCGATCAGCACGCGGTCGAATCGATCTTCGAGGTCGTGAATCATCTTCGCCAGGTTGGGATGCGAGAGGAGGGATTCCGGATCCTCCGTCGCATCTCGCAGGGTGACGACCGAGAGTCCGTCGACGTCGGTCTCGAAGAGCGCATCGTCGAGCGATCGTTCTCCACGCAAGACCTCGTCGATCGACACGTCGGGTTGGATGCCGAGGGCCGAGGCGATGCTCGGTCGGCGCAGATCGAGATCGACGAGTACGACGCGCTGTGCACGATCGAGTCGGGCCATCTGGACGGCGAGATTGCAGATGGTCGTCGTCTTTCCGTCGCCCATCTGTGCGCTCGTCACGACGATCGATCGAGCGTTGCGGGCGTCGGCGACGTCGCGGGTTCGGAAGGCGAGTCGGCGGAACTGCTGGGTGGCGTCGCCATGGGGATCGCAGAGCGCAGTGCGCGCGACCTTCCAATTGGGGTCCGGCAGCCGGTCCAGAGCGAGAGGGCTGCGCGGAGACGAGGGGGCCGGGTCGGCGGAGGCGTGGGCCTCCGGCGTAGGCTCGTTTACGGGTGCGGCCGGGCCGGGCGAATGCTCGCGCAGCACGTCGCGCACCGAAGGTCGAGCTGGGGCCTGGGGCGGAGCCGGACTCGGGGCTTCCCTTCGGGTGCGATCCTTCGCAGAATCGTCCTCGTCGGCCCGTCGTAGTGCGTCAACGATCTCACCCATGCTTCTAGATGCGTCTCCGGAGGGTTTCCATCCCCTTGATGTGCCCCATTGGCGCAAAGAGTGTCACATGTCCCTCCGTGCTGCAGCCGACGTGTAGTGAGGCCAGGACCTCCCACCGTGCGAGGCGATGGAATATCAGCGATGACTCATGGAAGATGCGCAAAAAGGGGAAGATGTTTGATGAGATACGCAATCTACCGGGAAATTACCTGAGAAATGCATATCATCGAAGATCCGGTCATGGATCATAGAAGCCGATGGATTCTTTTTCGACAGAGTGGGCAATTATCTGTCACCCCGGCGATACCATCGGACACACACTTTCCAGTTGACACCCCATGAGGTGCCGTCCACACAGAACAGGTCTGACCGGCAGAACTGACGCAACGTAGAATTCGCAGACCCAGCTGAAAGATGTTCCCTGCATGTTGAAAGACAACCACCGCCAGCTCTTCGCCCTCTTGATGTCGTTCGACGTGATCGTGTGTGCGGTGGTTTTCGTGGGGCTCCTGATGATGCCGGCCGTGAGCGGCATCAGCGACCCGACCAACAACGTGGGCACGCCGATGGTGGCTTTGTCGATCGCGGCGCTCCTCGCGTGGCCGGTCGCCTTCCATCAGATGGATATCTACGGGTCGATGCGGACGCTGGACGTCAGCCAGATCCTGTCTCGACTCGCGCTCGCCGCACTCGGGACGAGCACGGTCCTGGCCGCCGTGGCCTTCGCCTTCTCGGTCCCCGTCCTCGCTTCTTTCCCCTTCGTGTGTGGTGGTGCCCAGTTCGCCGTACTCGCGGCGACGCGAGTCGTCCTCTTCGTGCCGCTGCGCGCGATTCGTCGACATGGCCGAAACTTCCGAAACGTCCTGATCGTCGGCAGCGGACCGCGCGCCGCCTACGTGAAGCGCTCGATCGACTCGAAGCCAGAGTGGGGCCTTCGCGTGATCGGATTCGTCGACGACGCCGATACGCCGATCGACCCGAGTCTGTTCAATGCGAAGCTCTTCAAGCTCTCCTCAATGCCGGACCTGCTCCGGGAGCAGGTTGTCGATCGTGTGATCATCGCCTATCCGCGCTCCATGCTCTCGATGCTCTCGCCGGTCGTGGGCGTCTGCGCGAGCGCGGGCATTCCCTTCACGATGCTGGCGGACCTCTTCGGGGACTACCTGCCGCCGCCGAAGGTGACGCAGTTCGGCAGCCTCGCGGCGCTCGATTTCGCGCCGGTCCATCACAATCCGCTGCTCCTGGCGGTGAAGCGCGGCCTCGATATCGTCGGCGCGTCCGCGGCCCTGGCCGTCGCCGCTCCGATCATGGCGATCTCGGCCCTCGCGATCCGCTTGAGCGATGGCGGCCCGGTGTTCTTTCGGCAGATTCGCTGCGGGCAGAACGGTCGGACCTTTACGATGATCAAGATGCGCACGATGTGCCCCGACGCCGACGAGCAGAAGACCGAGCTCGAGTATCTGAACGAATGCGATGGGCCGATCTTCAAGGTCCGTGAAGACCCGCGCATCACGCGCGTCGGCCGCTTCCTTCGCAAGATGAGTCTCGACGAACTACCGCAGCTCTGGAACGTGCTGTGCGGTGACATGAGTCTCGTCGGACCGCGCCCGCCGATTCCGCAGGAGGTGCTGAAGTATCAGACCTTCGAGCGACGTCGGCTCTCGATGCGACCGGGCATCACCTGCATCTGGCAGGTCAGCGGTCGCAGCGACATCGGCTTCGACCAGTGGGTCCGCCTCGACGTCGAGTACATCGACTCCTGGTCCCTCGCCCTGGATCTCAAGATCCTGTTGAAGACGATCCCGGCAGTCCTGAAGGGCGAGGGCGCGCACTGACGCGCACATTCTCTCCGCGAATCGGCACCGACGCTCGCGCGGACGTCTAGAAGACGCCGCGCAGCCAGAGGCCTCCGCCGACGACGATCGCCGACAGGCCGTACGCGGCGGCGTCGAGCCCCGGCAACCAGACCTTGTTCGACCGAAGCAGAGGGATCAGCGGCAGATAGCCGAGCAGCCGCGCCGCGGCCATCCCGAAGAGCAGCCCGATGACCCCGTTCATCGAGGCGCCGATCGCCATCCCGCCGACGAGCAGCGATGCATGGCTCACCTGCAGCAGCATGTGCTGGAACGAGTTGCCGCGGGCGAGGGCGATGCTCTCTGCGGTGAGCGCGACGACGCGACCGATCGAGCCGACGGCGAGGATCTGCAGCATCCATCCGGCACCGTGATATCGCTCGTCCCAGAGCAGCGCGACGATCTCCGGCCCAGCGAGCGCGAGCACCCAGAGTCCTGGAAGTGCCAATGCGAGGATGCCCCCGCGAAGTCGCAGCGTCTCCCGTCGCATGGTCTTCGAGTCTTCGCTCGTGAGCTTCGCGTAGACCGGGAAGAGGATGCGGGTCGCAAGCAGGCCGACGATGGCAACGAAGAGCTGTGAGGGGACGAGGGCGATCGAGTAGACGCCGAGTTCGGCCTCGCTCATCAGCTTGCCGAGCGCGAGGCGGTCCGCGTTCGTCATGATGAAGGTGAAGGCCGTGCTGATCAGGATCCAGCGCCCGAAGTTCAGAATCGCGCGCATCGACTCGGGGTCGTAGCGGAAGCGGTTCCGATATCCAGGAATGGCAAAATGGCTGAAGATTGCGAGGAAGAGCTGATAGGAGAGGTTGCCACCGATCAGCGCCCAGACCGACGGATGCACGAAGGCCCAGACGATCATCACGATGATCGAGAGCAGTTGGCTGGCCAGCTCCATGCCCATCGCGCGGCCCTGCTGGACCCGGCGTGTCAGCGTACCCAGCGACGTCGAGGCGAAGCCCTGGATGATCGCTGCGAGACCACCGACCGCGAGGAGCGGGAAGAGGTCGGGCTTCTCGTAGAAGGTCGCCGTCGGCCCGGCGAGCGCGGCCACGACCGCAGCGATGAGGAAGCCGCGGATGATCTGGACGCTCCAGACCGTGTCGAGGAACTCGGGCTGCTCGCCGCGTGGGTGCTGGATGACGCTGGCGCGTAGGCCAACGTCGGAGAAGAGCGTGACACCCTGGAGCACGACCTGGACCAGTGCCATCAGGCCGAATGCCTCGGGAAAGAGCAGACGCGTCAGGATCAGGTTGCTCGCGAGGCGAACCGCCTGCCCGAGCCCGTGTCCCGCGACGACGAAGGCACCGCCGCGAAGAGCTCGCCGAAACAAGGACTGCTTCGGAGCGGGCGCTCCGGTTTCGTCCACCTCGGTCCTTTCGTCGGTCGTCACGAGTCGAGATCCCAGCGGTCGAGCCGAATCAGCTCGTCCGTCCAGCGGCGGCGATGCGCCGGCGATCAATGGGGGGTGTGGTTCGGGGGATCGTCGCGCCCGGTCTTCGACCGAACGCAATCGAGTCTAGCGATCCGGGTCGCCCCGCGCCGGAATTTCGGAGAGAGACGGCGCGTCGGACTCTCGTTTTGTTCCGCGTCGGGTCCGGGCGCGACGGATCGGGCTACGCTCGGCGCCATGGCCGATTCCGGAAAGAAAGATTTGCAGAATGGACTCGACGGTCGCGTCGCCATCGTGAGCGGTGCATCTCGTGGCATCGGTCGTGCGATCGCCCTCGACCTCGCCGGGCGCGGTGCTCGGGTCCATGCGCTCGGAAGGGATCGTGCCGCGCTCGACGGCGTTGCCGGAGAGGCAGACGGGATCGTCGTGCAAGTGATCGACCTGCTCGACGAAGCGGCGCTCGAGTCGCTGCTCGAGCGTGTGCGTGGCGAGTCACCTCGCGTCGACACGATCGTGCATTGCGCCGGGGCGCTCACTCATTCGACGACACGCGACGCGTCGATGCAGGACCTCGACGAGATGCTCGCGCTCAACCTGCGCGCGGCGTACCGACTGACCCAGGGCTTGCTGCCCGACCTCATCGAGAGCGCCGGGGACGTCGTCTTCGTCAATTCGAGCGCCGTACAATTTCCACGAGCCCATTCGGGACAGTACGCCGCCACGCAACACGCTCTTCTGGGATTCGCGAACAGTCTTCGCGAGGAGCTGAATCCGCAGGGTGTGCGTGTGCTGAGCGTCTTCCCGGGGAAGACGGCGACGGCGCTGCAGGAGAGGCTGCACCGAGAGGCCGGAGAGGACTATCGACCGGAGTTCATGCTCCAGCCGGAGGACGTGGCCGAGGTGGTCGTCGGCGCCCTCGCGCTGCCGCGTCGCGCCGAGGTCACGGAGATCCGGATCCGGCCAGCGCGGAAGGCCTGACTCAGCACCATTCGAGCAGGTCGTGTCGTACGAGCAGTTCGGCGGTCGCCTCGATCTCGGCGGGCGTGATGCCCGATCGGGAAGCGACGTCGTCGATCGACCGCGTCCCGTCGCCCATCTGGAGCAGCCAGAGCATCGCCATCTGTCGGACCTCCGGGTCACCGTCCCCCCCGATCGCGCGATACAGACCACGGCGTCCGAGCTGAGGTTCGCCCGAGGGCTGCAGGCTGCGGAAGACGCGCTCACGATCCATCGCGAGCAGGATCTCCGCCACGACGTCGGACGCCTCTTCGAGTTGGGTCGCCGATAGGAACGACGGCTCGTCCGCCGACGTGTGGTACTCCGGAAACTCCCCATGCCGGCCCCGCATGAGGGATCCGATCGGCATCCGAAAGCCCGGCGAGTTGTACTGGCGCTCGTCGTAGCCGAAGGGGTGGAAGTCGATCTCTTCGTGGGCCTGCGTTTGTTCTGCGAGGACGCGGTTCGCGACGCGATCGATCCGCTGATCTCCCGAGTAGGTGCGCTTGTAGGTGAGGGGGTTGTCGTCTCCGAGACAGGTGAGCGTCAGTCCGCCTTCGATCCGGGCCGTGGTGTCGCGGTTGCGTTCGAGCCAGGTGAGGGCGCCGATCGTACCGGGGGCGAAGACGAATCGGATGCCGCAGCGACGGTCGATCTCGGCGAGCCTCCGTGCGACGCAGACGGCGACGGCGATGCCGCTCAGATTGTCGTTCGCGAGGGAGGGATGGCACGTGTGTACCGACACGAGCAGCTCGCGCTCGCTGCGTCCGGGAAGGCGCAGTTCGCCGTACGTCAGGTGGCCGTCTTCGAGTCGGCTGTCGATGCAGACCTCGTAGTCGCCTTTCGGAAGCGCGATTCTCTGCGCGTGGGGCAGGCAGAAGCCCCAGTTGTCGTCGTAGAGGGACGTGCGCCAGGGGATCCAGTCCGGCCGGTCGGGCATCGAGTGCAGGTGCGCGTCGAGTTCTTCGAGCGGCATCTTCGCGCGGACGGGCACGCTATAGCCGACGAGATGCAGGTTGTGCTCACGGAAGTCGACAACGACGTCGCCGTTCGGGTCGCGGACCCAGGCTTCGCGCACGTTCCATTCGCGCGGCACGCTCCAGTCGAGTGCTTTGCTGCCGGTCGCGACTTCATGCGTCTCGAGCGGAACGTGACGTGCCAGGATGCCCAGCGTTTCGCGCACGCCGTCGCCCGTGATGCTCCGGGGAATCGGGTAGAGCTCCTCGATCAGAGCCATCATCTCGGCGCCGGTCATTCGATCTCCGCGAGGAGCGGGAGATCACGATCACGATCCGAGATGACCGAGGGTGGAGTGGGCCAGGCGATGCCGATGTCGGGATCGTCCCAGCGGAAGCCGCGCGCGCCCGTCGGTGTGTAGGGCGTGCTCATCTGATAGAAGACTTCGGAGGCGTCGCGCAGCGTCTGGAATCCATGCGCGAAGCCCTCCGGCACGAAGAGCGCATGACGATTCTCCGCGCTCAGCTCGACGCAGACGTGGCGAAGCCTCGTCGGACTGTCGCTCCGCAGGTCGACGATCACGTCGAAGATCGCGCCGGCCGTACAGCGAACGAGCTTGGCCTCGGCGTTCGGCGGCGCCTGCCAATGCATGCCGCGCGTCGTTCCCGCGGTGTGATTGAAGGACACATTGCACTGGGGGTAGGCCGAGGGGAGGTCGTGCTCGCCGAACTCCTCAGCGCAGAAGCTCCGCGCGAAGAATCCGCGATCGTCCGTCGCTGGTTCGAGTTCGATCAGGTAGGCGCCCGGCAGCTCCGTCTCGCGGAATTTCACGAGGGGACTCCGGCGGACCAGACCCACTTTCGGGCATAGAACGCCTCGGCGTATCGCCCCGGCGCGTTGCATTCGACGCCACGCAGACGCATCAATCCGAGCAGCACGTCGGCGTCGAACCATTCCTTGTTGGATTGGGACGCGAAGACCTCGAGGATCGTTTGGGTCTTGCGGTCGGCCGTCGCCCGATCGAAGTCGAAGAACGCCTGCGGCTGCCCGAGGTCGCCGTCGAACTTCGGGATCTCGTATTCGAGGATCAGATGGTCGCGCCAGGTGTTCCAGGTGAGTTCCGAGACGAGGCGATGGTCCTGATGTCGGTCCTGGCCGTAGTGCGTGAGGATCAGGTCGGGCTGGATCTCCGCCTTGATCGATTCGAAGAAGTCCTTCACGCGCGCGCCTTCGTAGGGCAGGTAGCCATCGCGGAAGGATTCGAGGTGCAGCCCGAGCTTCGCCGAGCCGCCGAGGAAGCGGCTGGCACTCGTTCTCGCTTCGGCGTGTCGGGCCTCGCTGCCGGTGAGGGCGACCCAGTGCCAATGGCAGTCGGGGAGCGTCTCGGCGAGTCGCAGGAGTGTTCCTCCGCAGCCGATTTCGATGTCGTCCGGATGCGCGCCGAGACACAGGATCGTCGGCGTCGGTCCCAGCGAACGGGCGAGATCAAGGGGCAGCATGGACACGGATCCTCAGTCGCTTTGGCCGGGTCGGTTCAGTCGCCGGCCGCGCTCTTCCATCGGAGGTCGGAGTCGATTCGACCTTCGTCGAGGAGGCGGGAGATGTGCTTGATTCGAAGATAACGATCGCCCTCGAGATCATCCTGTCGGAGCCCGATCTCGCGATAGGCCTGGAGCAGTTGATCGACACCTCGCGAAACCGTCCAGCTCGGGTCGAATCCGGGCAGGCGCTTCGCGATCTTACCAAAGTCGACGCGGTAACAGCGGGGGTCCGGACCCGCGCCGTCTTCGTACGAAAGGACGCTGCCGTCGACCGCGCGTTCGACCATCTCGGCGACGTCCGAGATCCGGTAGTTCTCGTCGACCCTGCCGACGTTGAAGGCTTCGTCGTGGACGTGTTCGCGCGGCGCGTCGAGGACGGCGGCGAAGGCGCGACACAGATCTTCGACGTGCACGAGCGGTCGCCAGGGCGTGCCGTCGCTCTTCAGGTGGACACGTCCGGTCGTGAACGCCCAGCCGACGAGGTTGTTCACCACGAGGTCGCCGCGAAGGCGTGGCGAAACGCCATAGACGGTCGCGTTGCGCATATAGGTAGGGCTGAAGTCGTCCCGCGCGAGTTCGTGGAGGTCGCTCTCGACCATGACCTTGGACGTTGCGTACGGCGTGACCGGGTTGAATTCGGCCGTTTCGTCGAGCACGTCCTCGGGACTCGCGGCGCCGTAGACGCTGCATGAGGACGAGTAGACATAGCGCTCGACGCCCGCATCACGCGCGAGTCGCGCGAGGTGGACCGAGGCCGCGTGGTTGATGTCGTAGGTGCATTTCGGATTGAGGTTGCCGAGCGGGTCGTTCGAGATCGCGGCGAGGTGCACGACCGCGTCGAAGCCTTCGAGATCCGCTGCCGCGACGTCGCGGACGTCCTTCGTGATCGCGGGAATGCGGGGAGCGTCTTCTCCGAAGAGACAGCCATCGAAGAGCCCGCTGTCGAGTCCGACCACCTCGTGGCCGTCCTCCGCGAGCACCTGGCTCATGATCGTGCCGATATAGCCGTCGTGTCCAGTGAGGAGGATGCGCATGGCGGTCACTCGTCCGATCCGTCCGGATGCTTCCACACCTGCCAGGGGGCGGCGTCTCCCTCCATGAGTTCTTCGAGACGCTGCTTGTCCTTGAAGGTGTCCATGCACTGCCAGAAGCCGTCATAGTGGTAGGCGTGGAGTTTCTTGGCATCGATCAGACGTTGGAAGGGCTCGGAGACCAGGTCTTCGCCTTCCTTCATGTAGTCGAATATTTCGCTTCGCAGGGCAAAGAATCCGCCGTTGATCCGATGGTGGGATTCCTCGACCGAGCGGATAGCGGTCACGGTGCCTTCGGGATCGGCTTCGACGAAATGGAATCCGGTCGTCGGTCGTACGCTGATGAACGATGCGATGTCCTCGCTCTCCTCGAAGCGCTCGACGTAGGGACCGAGCGGCAGATTCGACAGCCCGTCGCTGTAGTTCGCGAGGAAGACCTCGTCGCCGTCGAGATGCTCCTGCACGAGCCGGAGCCGGGTGCCGATGTTCGACTGGAGTCCCGTGTCGACGAATCGGATCGTCCAGTCGTCGATGTCCCGCTTCATCAGGTCGACCTCGCGGCCGCCGTTGCGCAGCACGAAGTCGTTCGAGGCCGTCTCGTCGTACTTGAGGAAGTACTCCTTGAATGCGTCGCCGCGGTATCCGAGGCACAAGATGAAGTCCTTGTGCCCGTGATAGGCGTAGTACGACATCAGATGCCAGATGATCGGCCGATTGCCGATCGTCGCGAGGGGCTTCGGCACGTTCTGGGTATGGTCGCGAAGACGCATCCCCAGCCCGCCGCAGAAAAGGACGACCTTCATTGCCCGGCTCGCCTCATGTTCGATCCTATGGTCCTCATTCGTAGACCTTCACTTCCGGAATCGGGACGACGAACCGACCCTGCCATTCCCGGATCCCTGCCATCTGCTCCATGATCTCTTCTCGGAGGTTCCAGGGCAGGATCAAGACGTAATCGGGACGCGCTTCGAAGATCGCCTCGGGAGCGAGGATCGGGATGCGCGAGCCCGGGAGGAAATTGCCCTGTTTGTGGGGGCTCCGGTCGACGGTGAAGTCCAGGAAATCGGTGCGGATGCCACAATAGTTGAGGAGGGTGTTGCCCTTGCCGGGTGCGCCGTAGCCGACGATGGATCGGCCTTCGCGCTTCGCCGCGATCAGGAACGTCAGCAGCTTGCGCTTCGTCTCCCGGACACGCTCTCCGAAGCGTGTGTAATAGTCGAGATCCAGCATCCCCCGATTGGCTTCCCGCTCGCGCAGTTCGCTCACCCGGTCGGAGGTCGACGGTGCGGAGGCTTCCGCATGGCGCGCATAGATTCGGAGCGAGCCACCGTGGGTCGCCAGTTCTTCGACGTCGAAGAGGCTGAGGCCGTGGTGCGAGAAGATGCGCTCGACCGTCGTGAAGCCGAGATACGAGAAATGCTCGTGGTAGATCGTGTCGAACTGGTTCTCTTCGACGAGTCGCATCAGATGTGGAAATTCGAGGGTCAGCACGCCGTCGGGCGCGAGCAGGATCTTCAGCCCAGCCACGAAATCATTGATGTCGGGGACGTGGGCGAGGACGTTGTTGCCGAGCAGGAGATCGGCGGGTCCGCGTTTGCGGCGGATCTCCTCCGCCGTCGCGCGACCGAAGAATTCGACGACGGTCTCGATGCCCCGATCGATGGCGGCCTCGGCGCAGTTCGCGGCGGGCTCGATCCCGAGGACCCGGGCGCCCGATCCGAGGAAGTACTGCAGCAGGTATCCGTCGTTGCTCGCGACCTCGACGATCTGGGACTTCGGCCCGAGACCGAAACGCTCGATCATCGATGTTGCGTAGTCGCGTGCATGCCGGAGCCAGGATTCGGAATAGGAGGAGAAGTAGGCGTACTCCCCGTCGCCGAAGATTTCTTCCGGGGGTACGACGTCAGCCACCTGGACCAGAAAGCAGGCGTGGCAGACGCGGGCGTGAAGCGGGTAGTGCGGCTCCGCCCGGTCGAAGTGGGCCGGCGTGACATGTTTCTGGCAGAGGGGTGAGACGCCGAGGTCGACGACGGAATGCTCGAGCGGCGTTTCGCAGAATCGACAGAGAGCGGTCAAGAAGCGACTCCGGTGGACTGATTGCGAGGCCGACTCGAGTGTCGCCGCCTGCGCCGTGCCCCGACTCTAGGCGACAGGCGGGATGATGTGTCTTCGACCATTTGCGGCCTACGACGTAGCTCCGGTTGCCTCTCGGGCCGTTTTTGGTGTCTCACTCACTCGCCTCCGCTTTCGTCTCGCGGCTCCTTACACGCCGGCCTGCGGCGCTGAGCGGTCGATTGCGGGATCGCCGGCTCGATTCCGGTGTCAGCGGACGATTGCGATCCCAGCGCCACGATCATCTTCTCATCGCTCCCGCGCCGTGGCTCCCGAATGCGCCGTCTGCCGCCTCAGACGGCTGAACGTGGGCCGCCGCTCGAGACCGAATCGCTAGAGCCCGAGCAGGGGCGCGATGATCATGCGCTGGATCTCGGATGTGCCCGAGTAGATCCGACTCGCAGTCGCGTCGCGCAACTCGCGCTCGACCTCGTATTCCTTCATGAACCCGTAGCCACCGTGGATCTGAATCGCGTCCTGCGCCGACGTCACCCAGGACTCGCTGATGTGCAGCTTCGCCAGTGCGGCTTCCATGAACACGCTCTTGCCCTTGGACTTCAGCCAGGCCTGCTTGTAGAGGAGCGCTCGCGCCGTCTCGGTTCGCAGCTTCATGTCGACGATGCGACTCGCGACGAGTTGGAACTTCCCGATGGGTTGCTTGAACTGCTTGCGTTCCCTGGCGTAGTTGATGCACAGCTCGAGGAGTCGCTGCATGGCGCCGACCGCCGGCGCGAGCAGACAGCCGCGCTCCCAGGTCATCGCGTGCGTGAACAGATTCGATCCCGCGCCTTCGCGTCCGAGCCGGTTCTCGACTGGAATCTCGCAGTCCTCGAAGAAGAACTCTCCGATGGGCGACGTTCGGATGCCCATCTTCTCGGGGCTGTTGGTGAGCGTGCAGCCCGGCGTCTTCGGCTCGACGAGGAATGCCGTGACGCCCTTCGGACCCTTCTCACGATCGACGGTGGCGAACACGACGAGCACGTCTGCGATCGGACCGTTGCTCACGAAGATCTTCGAGCCATTCAGGACGTACTTGTCGCCGCGCAGTTCGGCCGTCGTCTGTACGGCGTACGCATCCGAGCCGGCTTCGGGTTCGGACATCGCGTTCCCGCCGATCAGCTCGCCACTGCAGAGCCCGGGCAGCCAGCGTGCCTTCTGCTCATCCGTTCCGAAGGCGACGAGCGGCATGGCCGCCGTCCACATGTGTGCATTGATCGAGAACCAGAGGCCGTTGTCACGACAGCCATAGCCGAGACTCTCGAGGACGCCGACGGCCGTCAGCGCGTCGAGCCCGAGTCCGCCGTGCTCTTCGGGCACGGTCAGTCCGTGGATGCCCAGGTCGGCGAGGCCGCGCCAACCGTCTCGGTTGAACTGGCCATCCCGATCCCGCTCGAGCATGCCGTCGTTCAGCTCGTTTCGAGCGTACTCGACGACCGAGCTTCGAAAATGCTCCTGCTCTTCGTTCCAGGAGAAATCCATGACTGTGCACCGTCCCTGTCGTTGTTCGTGCGTTCTTGAAGTGTTCTTCGTTCGCGGGCCAGGTGAAAGGAGACCGCGATGTCGCGAGTCAATCCTGTCGCGCGAGGGTCTGGTAGTCGATCTTGTCCGTCGAGGTCTTGGGAAGCGCTTCGTGGAATCGGAAGGCGTCGGGCACCATGTAGAGCGGAAGGACCTCGGAGCAGAAGTGCTTGATCTTGATCATCGACAATTTCTGCCCGTCCCGGGTCGCCAGATGCGCGACGATCGTGACGGCGCCCTCGTCGTCGGTTGCGGCGAGTACGGCCGCTTCCTGGATCTCTTCGTGCTGATAGAGACAGGCTTCGATCTCGCCGAGTTCGATGCGGTAGCCGCGTTTCTTGACCATCCGGTCGAGTCTCCCGACGAAGCGGTAGACGCCGGGCGTCTCCGCCACGACGAGATCGCCGGTGCGATACCAGCGGTTCTCGTCCACGGCCTCGGCTTCCTCGCGTCGGAGGAACGCACGCTGGGTCTGTTCTTCGAGGTTCCAGTATCCCATCAGGACCGAAGGCCCGGCGATGCAGAGTTCGCCTTCGTCTCCCGAGGCGACTTCCCGGCCGGCGCGATCGACGACGATGCCTTCGAGATGCGAACAGACGGCGCCGATCGGGAAGGGCTCCGCGCGATCCGAGGGAATCGTCTCCGGGATTTCGTGCCAGGTACAGACGTTCGTTTCCGTCGGGCCATAGAGATTGAAATAGCGGGGCTTCGGAAGCGCTTCCTTCAACTTGCGAAGGTGAGGCACCGGGAAGACTTCGCCCGCGAACAAGATCGTGCGCAGGTTCGAATAGTCCTGCTCCTCGAGTCGACCGTACTCACAGAGCAGGCTCAGGATCGACGGCGCCGAGTACCAGATCGAGATGCGTCGGTCCGCGATCAGCTTGGCCAGCCCGACGGGTTCCTTTCCGAGATCGCTCGGAATGAGGACCAGCGTGGCGCCGCTCGAGAGGGACGTATAGATGTCGAGGATCGAGAGATCGAAATGGAAGGGGGCGTGGGAGGAGAAGCGATCTTCGTGCGTCGGCTCGAAGGTCGCGATGCACCAGGACACGAAACTCGTCGCGTTCTCCGTCGAGATCATCACGCCCTTCGGACGCCCAGTGGAGCCCGATGTGTAGAGGATATAGGCGAGCTCCTCGGGCTGGGTGTCGACGCTTTCGGCGATGGGTGCGTCCTGCTCGGCCTGGAGGCGTCTGAGAAGCCCGTCGAGGCCGCCGTCGTCGGCGTCGACGACGAGCAACCGAGTCGAAAAGTCGGCCTTCGCAAATTCGTCCGCCAGTCCGGCCTGGAATTCCGCTGCGACGACCGCCGCCGCGATCTCGCAATCGGCGTGGATGAACGCGTTGCGCGAAGCGGGCGCCGTCGGGTCGACGGGAACGTAGGCCGCCCCCGCTTTCAGAATGCCGAAGATCGCCGCGACCGTGTCGATCGACTTGTGCATGTAGACGCCGACGCGATCCCCGCGGCGAACGCCGAGGGCGACGAGGCGATCACGGAGGCGGTCCGAGAGCCCGTCGAGCTCCGCGTATCGAATCCGACTGCCGTCGGGATGTTCGACCGCCTCGCGCTCGGGGTGTCGCTTCGCCGACTCCGTCAGCATTCGATGCAGGTTCATCGCCGGGACTTTCCCGTCTCTCGCGCTCAGCGCTTCGACGTGACGAGATTCGTGACGAGGTCGAGCGTGTCGAGATTCTCGGCATCGACTTCGTGGGGTTCGACGGAGATGTTGTACGTCTCCTCGAGGAAGGTCACGAGCTTGAGCGTCGCGATCGAATCGAGGATTCCGCTACTCACCAGCGGCGTGTCCGGGGTCAGCTCGTCGGGATCTTCGCCGGGCAGGAACTCGTCGATGATGAATTTCTTGACCTGCTCCTGAATGGCCGTTTCGTCCGACATGCCTGTATCTCCCTTTTCTACTTTCGTCTCGATCACTGTGTTTGCGGCGCCGTGGATCACCCACGTTGTTCCGACTCTCTGGTTTCGGCCGTGGGCGCGCTTTCCCTTAGACCGCTTTGCCCTGCCCGTAGGCAGTCCCAGTCAGCTCCAACCCTAAAACCTCGACCCTGTTCGCGCCACGGCGAGCGGCCTGTTCCGCCCTAGGACGGCGGCTCCGTCCTGGCGACCCGCGCGCGCGATTCCTCGAGCTGGGGTTTCAACACCCGATAGAGCGCATCGGCCAGCAGTGCGTGCCCCTTCGGATTGGGATGGTTGTCCCACGTGGCGATCCAGAGTGACTGCTTGTCGGCGTGGCCGTCGAAGGCCTGGCTCGTATCGAGGACGGCGAGGCCGGCTTCGGCGGCAATCTCCGCCTGTCGCTCGAGGATCTCGTGCTCGTCCGAGAAGTCGCCGGCGCGCGGGATGAACGTCTGCAGGACCGTCGCGTCACGCTCGCTCGCCATCTCGTTCATGCGCCGATAGACCCAGCGGAGCATCTCCTCTCGAACGGGCTCGAGTTGCTGTTCCGCCTCGACGCTCTCTGTGCCGGACTCGACGCCGGCTTCCTCGACCTTGGCCGCGAGATATTCGTAGGGCATCGGCCGACTCTTCGAGATCGCGTTGGAGAGTTCGAGTGCGACCCAGCGGACGTCGTCGATTCCGACGCTCACGATGAAGTCGGGTGCGAAGTCGAGCACCTTCTTCTCGAGGGTCGCGAGGCGACACGTCGGACCATATCCGCTGACGGCGAAGTTCATGATCTCGTAGCGCGTTCCGTCGGTCGACTCCGCGTTGAGGCGATCCTCGACGAGGTTCTCGTACGTCTCATGATCCTTGACGCCCACGCCCACCGTATGCGACGCGCCGAGCACGGCGATGCGGATCGTGCCCTCCGGCTTTGTCTTCGTGTACTCGCGATCGCGCAGCCCGAATGAGTTCGTGCTGAGTTCCTCACCCTTGTAGACCACGTTCATCGAAGGCAGGAGGTCGTAGGGCGGAAAGGATCCTTCCTCGTGCATGCGGATCGTGGGATTCGTGTTCCAGTCCGGCGGTCGCTCCTTGTAGAGCTCCGCCAGTTCGGGGTTGAACTTGGTGACGTCGATGAGGTTCTCGTAGTAGCCGCGCTCGAGCATCTTCGCGTCGGCGGTGTTCAGCTCGCGGCTTGTGAGCCTCGTCCCGAATGCCGCCAGGTCCTCGGGCAGCCTCGTCACGACGGGCTTCTGGACCACGACCAGCAGCGCGACCGCGCCTGCGACGCCGAGGGTCGCGGGCCGCCAGAAGCGCATGGCCTCGAGCGGGGCACCGAGGCGCATGGAGGCGAGTGGCTTCGTGCGCGGTGCATGCGCTTCGATGACGGCACCGGCACCGAGGACCGAGAGAGAGCCCAGGATCGCGATGAACTCGAAGGCGGACGTGTTGCCGAACGTCGCGAGGAGGGCGAGCCAGTCGGCGATGCTGTCCGCGGACCAGAGGGCCCACGCGGTTACGAAGACGCTGAACATCAGCATCGTGCGAAGGGCGAGGGAGAGATCTTCGCCGAGCGTGCGCTTCTGCTTCGAGAGGCTCTTGCGCTTCCGTCCGAAGCGCTGCTCGAGATACATGTTCCCGAGGATCATGACGCCGAGGAAACCCCAGAACGCGATGTCCTGCGCCTTGCCGGGGAAGGATCCGCTGATCCAGAAGGTCTGGTACTCGTGGAGCGCCCAGGTGGCGAAGAAAGTCCAGGACGCCGCGACGAAGAGCGCGCCCGTGTCGCCGATCCGGCGCTTCATCCAGAACAACATCGGGTTGTAGAAGACCTTCTGCATGAAGTCCTTCCAGTAGATGTTGATGCGCCGCCAGAGGTCCGTGAAGCTCGATGCGAGGAGATACTTGTGGAAGGTCTCCGGCAGGTTGAAGCCGAAGAGGCAGAGCAGGCCCACGACCAGGTTGAAGTTGCCCGAGACCTGGAGATATCGAAGGAACGTGGTCGCCATGAAGAGCGCTGCGTCACCGCCGCTCTCGACGTCCGATACGTCGATCATGAAGTTCTGATAGATCAGGCGGAAGAGGAGCAGGTGAAGGAAGCCGCGCAGCATCCAGTGCACGCCCTTCTGATACGTCTCGAAGGAATCGGCTGCGAGATGCGTGCGGCAGAACGTCTTGTAGTCGACGACGGGAAAGAGCGGAAAGAGCACGTTCGGCAGCATGAAGAAGTAGGCGAACGCGCGGGTGAGCGAGACGGGTGCGGCTCGATGCTTCAGGTCGTAGAGGTAGATGATCATGCGGAACATGAACATCGAGCCGAGCACCGGCCAGACCGGAGCGAGGGCTGGGAGCGTCTCGGGCCGCGAACGCAGCAGGGCCAGGCCCGCGCCCACGCCGATGATCGAGCAGACGCGCACCCAGTAAGGTGCCGGGAGATGGGCGAGGCCGATCAGGCCACTCCCGACCGCCACCATCCAGATCGCCGTCGTCGGTCCGACGATGAAACCGAGCGTGCCGAGCGAGAGGACGACAAAGAAGGACAAGCGCCAATCGCGCGGCAGGAAATGGTGGACGATGAACCCGCACCACGAGATGACGAGCAGATAGAGGAACATCTTGCTCTGGATCTCGAACGCCCGGAGCAGGAGTATCACGAGTCCGAACTGCAGCAGGATCACGCCGAGGCGCAGAAGATTCTCGAAGCGGAAACCCGTCCGCCAATCGACGACTTCGGCCGCGCCGTCGCCACCCGATCCGGCGTCGGGTCGGACGGCACCGGCCGCTGCGTTGGCGGCCGCGAGCTTGCTCTTCGGAGCCGAGGTCGGCTCAGCCACGCTCGCCAACCTCGGTCGGCACGCGCGTCGCCGTGGTGCTTCCGACGCTCGGGCGCGTGATGCGGTAGAGCGAGCCGGCTTCGAACTCCGCGTCGATCTCGGTGCGCTCCGCGGTCGACCATTCGATCTCCACGCGGGTCACACGATCATTCTCGCCGAGACCGAAATGGGCGACCGGCGTGTCGAAGGAGATGAAGCCGCCGCCCGGCTGGATCTCGCGCATCTGGTGCTGGCCATCGGCGGTATGCACGATGATCCGGCTGCCGATGCCGAAGTGATTTCCACGTTCGTCGCGCAACTCGAAGTCGATCGAGTGGCCCACGGTCGAGCGGTTCTCGTAGAACCAGACCGGGCCGTGGATCGGCACGGCGATCATGTCCATGTCGCCGTCGTTGTCGTAGTCGACATAGCTGTAGGCGCTGGTCGGGAAGTAGTCCGTGATGCCGGACTCGATCGACACGTCCGTGAAGCCGACGCCCTTGTCATTGCGGTACAGGTAGTTCGACTCGCGCGTCTGCGATTCGAAGAGACCGTTCACCGCGAAGAGGTCCTGCCAACCGTCGTTGTCGAGGTCGGCGAACTTCGCGTTCCAGGTCCAGCCCGTCACGATCACGCCCATCTCCGTCGCACGGTCGTCGAAGCCGGGTTCGTCGGCGCGCGGCATGAGGAGCACGTTGTAGTTTCGGATCTGCGGGACCTGCTTGGCATATTCCGCTTCGGTGTATTCGGCCCGCTCGTCGAACTGCATGCGGCACTGCTGGGAGAGAACCTTCCACTGTGCGGGCAGGAAGTCGCATTGCGTCACGTCACGCGTCCAGCGCGCGACGCTCAGCACGTGATGGACCACGCAGTCCGCCTGCGCTTCAGGGTCCTCGATGCGCATGCAGCTCATCGTATCGCGTCGCGCCTTGCTCGTGCGCACGATGTTCCAGAGCCGCGTTTCCTCGAGGCACTTGTCCTTCTGGTCCTGGTTCGAGAGCGCGTCACAGACCTGTAGCGGCGTCACTTCGCGAACGTGCTCGGTGTTCGTCGAGCGACCGGTCACCTGGGTGAAATAGAGGTCGGCCCGCAAGTCGTTGTCGAGATCCGCGCTCGAGATGCTCATCGTCGTCTCGGTCGTGTGCGGGAAGAGGCCCGCATCGCGTTCGACGATCGAGAGAGCGCCCGTGCCGTCCCCGGCGTAGAAGACGTCGGGCTGCGAGAAGTCGTTCCCGACGATCAGGTCGACATGGCCGTCGTGGTTGAAGTCGGTGAACAGCGTGGAGAGCGTCTCACCGAGCATGCCCTCGAGCGGTTGCACGCCGAACTCTCCGCCGTCGTTGACGAGGAGCGCATTGCGTGACCCGGGCAGGCGCTGCCATCGCGACCAGTTGCCGAGGGCGATGTCGAGGTCACCGTCGCGGTCGAGGTCGCCGAAGCTCGCGGCGGCCGTCATCACCGAGTTCGTGTTCGGCATCTCGGCCAGGCGTTCTTCACGGAACTCACCCTGGTCGTTGTAGACGACCCAGTTCCCGCGCATGTAGGTCGCGAGGAAGAGATCGAGCCAGCCGTCGTCATTGATATCGGCGAGCGACACGAGGGAGATGAACGCGCCCTGGAGCTGAGGGAGGTCGACCTTCTGGATTTCGAATCGATCGCCGCCGAGATTGGCGTAGACCGAGACTGCGTGGTCGTCCGAGGCGATCACGAGATCGCTCCAGCCGTCGTTGTGGATGTCGCCCGTCGCGATCGCGCGGTGATACTCGTAGGGGCGATTGAAGCGATTCAGGGAGAAGTCCCAGGGTTCGCTGATGCCGTACTCGATTCCGTCGACCTTGGAGAAGACGAGGCTGGGCTCGCCCTCGCGTGCGTCGAAGGCGGTTCGCTCGATGACGAGGTCGCTCGAGATCGACATGGCTTGCCGTTCCCGCGTGTGCTCAGCGATCGCCATGCGCAGCGCGTCGCCCTCGATACCCGCGCGGGCGGGCGTCGGCGAGTCGACTTCGGCGACCTCGGCGTCCTTGAAGACATCGAGGAAGAGCGCCGTGCGGCGGTCGGTGTCCCAGCGGTGGTACGCCATGGCCGTGAGTCCGGCGACGACGCCGAGCAGCGCGAGCGAGACGGTCATCGTGACGGCCACCTGCTTCGAAATGTCCTTCCAGATGACGGTCATCGGGTAGATGCTGAAGATGCCGAGCGTGAAGAGCAGCACCATCGCGTAGTGCGCGGGCATGCCCGCCCCGAAGAGGATGGCGACGATCAGCACGTCGAAGGCGATCGGGACCGGGAGGAAGATGCCGACGCTGGCGATGATGATGATGCCGATGAGGGCCACGCCGAACTCACCGAAGATATTCTCGAGCCCACCATGTCCCTCGAAGAGGGTCGACATCGTGTCCCACGGAACGACCGTGATCACGACCGCGCCGAGGAAGCCCGCGAGTGCCATCAGGGGCAGTGTCGTGCGCAGGATCCACCAGAGGTTCTTGAAGTAGGTCTGGACGGCCCACTTGCCGGCGTTGAACCAGGACTCGTCTTCTGGGACGGGCTGCATCAGATCGATCGGACAGGCGTCCTTCGCGATCTGCAGATCCTGGAGCTGGTCATCGAGGGCGTACTTGGCGCAGAACTTCGCGATCAGCGGAATGCCGAAGAGGATGAAGGCGATCGTGATGCCGATCTTGATCGCCACGAAATAGGGCGGGAAGAGGGCGAAGAGCATCGTCACGACGATCATGTTGAGCGTCGGCGAGCTGATCAGGGTCGCGAGGGTCGTCTCGATTCGAGCGCCGGCGGTATGGATGCCCTGCGCGATGGGTGTCACGCAGTTGACGCAGACCCCGAGTGGGGCCCCGATCATGATTCCCAGGCTGCTGTTCGCGATCGAACTCTTGTAGGCGCGTTTCTGCAGGATCGAGAACAGACTCATCAGGGCCGCGGCGAAGAGGATCCCGAAGGTCATGCCGCGCTTGTTCGTCTTGGCCCAGTTGATCGTGGTCTTGCCGATCTTCAGCCAGACCGGGTCCGCGCGTTCGACGGGGAAGACGATGTCGAAGCCGAGGGGGTCTTCGAGGATGATCTCACCACCCATCGTGGCCTTCTCGTTGAGCGAGGGGTAGCGCGAGCCGGCCCAGAACTGGACGGCCATCGCAGCGATGAGGACGCCGAGGATTACGATTCGTTTGTTCTTCATGCCTGAACCCTTGCCTTGGCAATGCCGGCTTGTGGGGCGCGGCGGAAGGTATCAGATCGATTCGGCCGGCCCCGGGCGCAGAAGCGAATCAATCCCTGAAATCTGGATCGTTCCTTCGATCCAACCTGTAGTGACCATCTGGGTGCGTCGGTGACTCTGAAACTCCCGTGGCGCGACCCGGCGCGCGAGGGATGCACCGTGGCCTCACGTGGGGTGCGTACGCGCTTGTGTCGATTTGCGTCCGACGTTCATCCGTCGGTCGATTCCGCGCATTCGATCGCGAACGCGTCGAGGATCGCATCGGCGGCGCGGATACTACCGGCCTGGGTGAAATGTCCATCGAACTGGAAGAACATTTCGCTCGGCGACGATTCCGCGATCGCGGGCGTGACATCGACGTAGCGGCCGCCCAGTGTCTCGAAGATCTGCGCCGCATTCTCGATCGGGAGCATCGGCCTGGCCTCGCCGCGTTCGGCTTCCGGCGACTCACCGCGATGCTCGCTGGCGACGGCGTGCCGCGTCGGCAGGATCACGAAGCGCACCTCCGCCCCCTGCTGCCTGCCGAGTTCGAGGATTCGACCCATTTCCTGCTGGTAGATCGAACGGGCGTCGGCGAGGAAGGGCTCCTGCCAGGCGTCCGGGCGCGCGAGCTGTTCGATGATCTTTCGGTAAGGCGCTTCGCGTCTCGGGCTGAAGCGGTGATAGACGGAGGCGCCCAGGCGGTAGAGATGCAGATTGCGCATCAGGAGGCTCTTCAGATCGTTCTCGTTCCCGAGGATCCCATCGGCGACGACGAGGTTCTTTTCCCATTTCGTATCGTGGAAATCGTTTCCCACATACGTTGCAACGACGAGGAAGTCGAACGTCCGTCCCTGCTCGATGACGTGCTCGAGCTGCTGGCGGTACTGGGTGGGGCCATAGCCCGAGACGGCCGCGTTGGTCGTTTCGATCTCGGGGAGGCGCTCGTCGACGAGGCCGACGAAGGATTCCGCGTAGTCGACGCCGTGGCCGAACGCGTAGGAGTCGCCGAGCCACAAGAGCTTGCAGTCCTTCGACTCGCGGAGCTCGGGATCGAATCGGAAGCCGTTCTCGTCGGTGAGGATGTCCCATTGCGTCTCGCCCGTATCCACATGCAGGTCCTTGCTCGGCAGCATGTCGTAGACGGGTCGCGCCGGGTCGCGCTGGTAGATCGCGAGCCACGACTTTGGCTGGGGAGCGACGACGCGGACAGCGAGTTCGGCGAAGACGAGAGAGAAGAGGACGGAGAAGGAAAGCAGTCCGACCTTGAAGAGTGCGAGAAGGCGGGAGCGTCGCGGGTCGTTGCCGGCCATGTCGATCCCCCTGCAGGTTGCTCCCGGATGCGGGCATCGGTCGCCGTGCCGCGAATCGGATGCCCATGATCGTTCGCGGGACGAAGAAGTCTATCCTGCGGGTCATCCGCATCCAAACTTGACGCTCGAATCCGGGGCTTACGCGGCGATGCGGCGGGTTCGCGGGACGCTGCGAATGCCCATATGATGCCGTCGCCGGCAACAGTTCTGGATTCGTCAGGCCGACGAATCGAGCAGCGACGAGGGCGTCGCGTCGAGCGTATTGCAGTCGACCGTTCCACCCGGGTGTGGCGGCGGGCAGGCAGGACACGGCGGGGGGACCATGCAGTCGAGTTTCCTCGCTCCGCTCGCGCTGATCCTGTGGTTTCCCGTCTCGCTCCTCCTGTTCCAATTCCTGAAACGTCCGGCCGTCGCCGCGAGCATCTCGATCATCGGGGCCGGCATCCTTCTACCCTCGGGCTACGTCTTCGACCTGCCGGCGCTGCCGCCGATCGGTCGGGAGTCGGTGGCCTCGATCGCATGCCTCGCGGCGCTTCTCACCTCACAGCGCAAGCTGATGACGCAACGCAAGCCACTCGGCGGCGTCGAGTCGATGACGCTGGTCCTGATCGCGGCCGCGTTCCTGACCGTGCTGACGAACTCCGATCCGCGCTCGGTGGGAACGCGCATGCTGCAGGGGCTCGAGCCCTGGGACGCGACGGCGCTCACGGCGGATGCAGTCTTCTCTTATGGCATCCCGTTCTACCTCGGGCGGGTGATGTTCCGGAATCCTCGTGAACTCCGGATCCTGCTCCTCTCGCTCGTCGTCGGCGGCTTGGCGTACTCGGTGCTCGTGCTGTGGGAGGTGCGGATGAGTCCGGGCCTCCACCATTTCTACTACGGCTATCACCCGGCCGGCTTCAACATGGCGAAGCGCGAGCTCTTCTTCGGCTGGCGGCCGATGGTCTTCGTCGGCCATGGGCTCGCGCTCTCGATCTTCATGTTGACGACCGCGCTGGGCGCGGCCGCGCTGCATCGGGGCATGCCGAGAAAGGACGGCCCCGTCTTCCTGATCGCTGCGGGCTACCTGAGCATGATCGTCGTGCTCTGCAACAGCATCGGCACGATCGTCTATGCGATGTTCACCGTTCCGGTCGCCGCGATGGCCTCGTCACGGCTGCTGCGTCAGATCCTGATCCTCGGCTCGCTGCTCGTCTTCCTCTATCCGACGCTGCGCGCGACGGACATCTTCCCGACGGACACGCTCGTCGAAGTCGCGGCGGCGTACTCCGAGGACAGGGCGGATTCCCTGAAGTACCGCTTCGACAATGAGGACCTGCTCCTCGATCAGGCCCGAGAGCGCCTCCTCTTCGGCTGGGGTGGCTACGGTCGATCGCGCGTCTACGACCTGGATCGGGGCAAGGACATCACCACGACCGACGGCTACTGGATCATCATCCTCGGCGAGCAGGGGGTCGTCGGTTTCCTCGGGATCTTTGGCATGTTGCTGCTGCCGGTGGTCGCCGCCGTGCGCGCCACAGCGAGACGTCCCTCGTCGCCGGATGTCTTCGTCGTGCTCGGGGCGGCACTGATCGTCGTGATCTGTGCGATCGACCTGTTGCCGAACGGCGCACCGACGGTTCGCACCGTTTTCTGTGCGGGCGCCATCGCCGGAGCCCTGCAGGGTTGGAACGGTCCCGGGAGGAAGCGGGGGAAAGGCCGTCGAAGACGTGCGCGCAAGTCGCGCAAGCGGCCGGCAACGACCGACGTGCCCGCGCCGTCCGATGAATCACCGAAGGCAGATGCGGGTCTCGGGGCCGGGCTCCTCGGGTCTCGTCGCGAGGAGTGACGCCGGTCGGTTCATTCGAAACGGATCGGGCGGGAAGGTGTCGAGAGGTTCCGTCGCCGCCCGCCTGGCGCTTCAATAGTCGAGGGAAAATGGCCCCGTGAGCATTCGATTTCCCTCGAATGCCAACCAACGGCGATCATCATGCGAATCGGAAGAGCCTTGCGAGCATTCCGCCCGCAAAACTCTTGCAGAAATCTCGCTTCGAGAGACACGTGTCGTGTCGATTCGGCCACTCACCCGGGTGATCGGGGGTTGTCCAATGTCTATGCTCCAAACGGATCAAGCTTGGGACCTCGTAATTCGATGAACTATGCAGCGAAACACCCTAGTTTTCTTTGGGTTTTCGACTTTGCTCGTCTGATGAAAGTGAGATGTCCTTGACTACTTCCCCCCCGTCGAGCGTCCTGATCGGTTCGGAATCCCTGCTGATCCAGTGCGCCGAGATCCTGCGCGACAACGGACACGACGTCGCGGCAGTAGTCTCGCGCGCCCCGCAGATCCTGGACTGGGCGGCGTCGAAGGGCATCGAGACGATGGCGCCGGGCAAGGACCTCGCGACCCGACTCGCGCTGATCGAGCACGACTACCTCTTCAGCATCACGCATCTCGAGATCATCCCCGACGACGTGTTGGCCCTATCACGCCGCGCCGCAATCAACTTCCACGACGGACCGCTTCCGCGTTATGCGGGCATGTACGCGCCGGCTTGGGCGCTGATCGAGGGCGCGACGGAATACGGTGTCTCCTTCCATGAGATGACCAGCGGAGCCGACGAGGGGCGCATCTATGCGCAGCGCATCTTCCCGGTCGGCGAGGATGAGACGTCGCTGACGCTCAACACCCGCTGCTACGAAGCCGCGATCGACGCCTTCGGCGAACTCGTTTCGGCGCTCACGAATGGGTCGGTGACGCCCAGCGAACAGGACCTCGACGAGCGCACCTACTTCGCGCGACATCAACGCCCGGCCGCCGCCGCGGTGCTCGACTGGCGACGCCCGGCCGAGGAGATCGCGCGCGCCGTGCGCGCAATGAATTTCGGTCACTACGAGAATGCCTTCGCGTCTGCGCGACTGGTCCACAACGGACGACTGATGCTCGTCGGTGCCGCTGCCATCGCCGAGGGCCGCAGCGGTGCGGAGCCGGGTCGCATCCTCGCGATCGACGACGAGGGCATCCTGGTCGCGTGCGCTGAAGGCGAAGCCGTCCGCCTTCACCAGATCACCTGTGCGCGAGGAATCGAGCAGGACGGTGCCTCGGCGGCGACGCTTCTCGGCGTAGGGGTCGAAGCCACGTTGGACGCCTCTGCGGAAAGCCTGGGCTCTCGACTCGAAGACCTCGGCGAGAAGGCGACCCGAGCCGAAGCGTTCTGGGTTCGACGACTCTGGAGTCTCGAGTCCGCGGAGATCCCGTACCGGAACAACGAAGCGGTCGCCGACGGTCCGGCCGAAGCGAGACACGTCGAGATGCCTCGACCGGATGGCGTCAGCGGCGATGCGGACGCGTGGATCGCCGGCTTCGCGACCTGGCTCGCGAGGGTGAGCGGGCGCGATTCCGTCGATCTCGGCTACTCCGATGATGCGCTGCGATCGAACGTGGCCGGCCTCTCCGCCGTATTCGCCGACATCGTTCCCCTGCGTGTCCCGGTCGACCTTCGAGGCAGCGTCGGCGAGGCCCTCGAGTCCGCGAAGGCGGCGATCGATCGCGTCCGCGCACGCGGCACGTTCTTCGTCGACAGCGTGGCGCGCTACCCGAAGCTCGCCTCGAACCGCACCCTCGTGATGGGACATCTTGCGTCCGTCGCTGTCGACGTGCGGCA
>Ga0315338_1001488_pt1 | contig 29032 bp, 25 predicted proteins | sample ASW8metaG_FD_204518 | JGI IMG/M metagenome (GOLD analysis project Ga0315338, IMG submission 204518) | Ammonia-oxidizing marine archaeal communities from Monterey Bay, California, United States - ASW #8 | ecosystem: Environmental > Aquatic > Marine > Coastal | place: USA: California | collected... | reverse complement strand
GGATCCAAGATATTAAAACCCCAATTCCATTTTTAGATCATATGCTTTCGCAATTGGCAAAGCACGGTTATTTTGATTTAAAGGTAAAAGCTCAGGGCGATACACAAATAGATTTTCACCATACGGTCGAAGATGTTGGCATTGCTGTAGGCCAGGCTTTTAAAGAAGCACTGGGAGACAAAAAAGGAATTCGCCGATTTGCGGAGGCCAGTGTTCCTCTCAATGAAGCCCTTGCCCAATGCGTAATTGATATCAGTGGTCGAGCTTATCTTGTTTTTAATATTGAATTTCCTAAAGCAAAACTGGGCGAGTTTGATGTCGAATTAGTCTCCGAGTTTTTTCAAGCTTTTTCTGCAAACAGCGGGACAACGCTACATCTAAATTCCCCATACTGGAATAATTTGCATCATATCATCGAAGCCCTGTTCAAAGCATTTGCTCGGGCACTGGACTCCGCTTGTTCTATTGATTCCCGTACTAGCGACATACCCTCTACTAAGGGTGCCCTTTAGTTGATTGCAATTATTGATTACGGAATGGGCAATCTCCGTTCCGTGCAAAAGGGATTTGAAGCTGTTGGTGCCGAAGCCATTGTCACTAGCGATTCACAGAAAATACTCTCAGCGAAATCTGTTGTCTTACCGGGTGTGGGTGCTTTTAAAGCTTGTATGGATAATCTAGAGCAATTTTGTCTCATTGATACGGTCAAAAAATCGGTTCAAAGCGGCAAACCCTTTCTGGGAATTTGTCTTGGATTGCAGCTTCTCTTTAGTCAGGCAGAAGAGTTTGGTTCGGTATCGGGTCTGGATATTCTAAAAGGGAAGGTGGTTGGATTTAAAGATAGACAACCTAAGTCCGATGGTTGCAACCCGCTCAAAATCCCACATATGGGTTGGAACAATGTGAAAGTAAAACCTTCATATCCTCTATTCGATTCGGTTCCTAACCGATCCTATTTTTATTTCGTTCACTCTTACTATGTGGTACCAGAAGATGAAGCAACCGTTGCCACTACTACGAATTATGGAGTCGACTTTGTTTCCGGAATCCATCATGAAAATATTCATGCCTTTCAATTTCACCCAGAAAAAAGCCAACAACTTGGTCTCACTGTCCTTAGAAATTTTTCTAAGCTCGCCTCTTAAAAGTTTTTAATTACTGTTATTTAACCAAAAATCCGGAACAACCATGAAGAAGACCATTGGGCCTCATTTCTTCCGAGGAATCCTATTGTCTGTCGCTACGGCTCTACTATGGGGAGTATTGCCGATTATTTTGAAGATCTCACTTCAAGGTTTCACTATTGGAACGATTGCCTGGTTCCGTTTCGCGTTAGCTTTTTTACTCCTAGGAATTATTCTGTTCTTCAACGGGGAAAAACCTTTTAGTATTCTCAGCAAACCGCCTTGGATGGGAGTTTTTGGAGGTTTGTGTTTGGCCGCTAATTACTACTGGGTCACTTTGGGAGTCGATATCAGTGGCCCCTCCAATATGGCTGTGCTTATTCAAACAGCATCAGTTTTTCTTGTGCTTGCCGGTGTGTTCATTTTTCGAGAACGTTTGATTATCAGACAAGTTTTGGGGATGTTAATCGCCGCAGTTGGATTAACTTTATTTTTTTTCGATCAGAAAAATCGGGTGATAATGAGTGGGGAGTATTATTTAGCTGATTTCCTTATTATCATGGCAGCGATGGTGTGGGTAGGTTATATGGTCTCGCAGAAATTTCTTAGTCGAGATCACGGAGCCCAATCTCTGAATTTTCTCGTTTATGCAATTGCGTCACTGACGCTGGTGGGAACCGTTGACTGGACAGAGTTCGCATCCGCAGGGTTCAATGCGTGGTTGGCTCTTGTGTTTTGTGCTATCAATACTTTGCTAGCGTACGGTGCATTGGCTGAAGCAGTGAAATATCTTCCTCTCACCCTTATCAGCGTTATCATTTCACTTAATCCCTTGATTACATTAATCGGTATGAAATTTTTACCTGCGATGGGGTTTGCAGATTTACAGCCGGACTCTGTTGGTTTGATCGGGTACTGGGGTGGAATTATTGCCGTTGCTGGAGTGATATTGGTTGTCTACAAAACTGCGCCGAGGTAATAAATCAATCATTTTAGTTGCGTATACTAGTTATAACCCCTGTTGGAATTGCATCGATTCGAAAATAGCGAATATTAGAAACCCCAGCCCCTTGAGCCAATTAATTTTTTCGTGCACTGGGTGTGTGCCCGTCCTCCTTCGGTCAGCATACCGATGCTGCTATAACAACGCAGGCGGGTTGATAGCCTTGTAATATTTTTCCTATTATTTTGTCTATCTCCATCCTACTCTCTTGCTTGATATCTCTAAGTTTGATTATTGGTTTCGAGATTTTATGGCTCGATCGATTTCCCGATCCGACTCTTGTTTCTTGAGCGCCGCACGTTTGTCGTAAAGTTTCTTGGCCTTGGCGATGCCCAGATCCACTTTTGCTTTACCGTTTTTGAAATATATTTTCAGTGGAATCAAAGTGCAGCCTTTTTCCTGAGTTTTGCCAATGAGTTTGTTGATTTCTTTTTTGTGTAAAAGTAATTTTCGCTTTCGCATGGGGTGGTGGTTGAACTGAGTTGCCGGAGTATAAGGGTCGATATGGAAATGATTCAACCAGGCTTCTTCGCCATCAATGGTGGCATAACTGTCAGCTAAATTTGCTTTGCCATTCCTCAAAGATTTGACTTCGGTGCCTCTCAATACCAGCCCAGCTTCAAAAGTATCTTCGATGGTGTAGTTATGGCGTGCTTTTTTATTTTGGCAGACGATTTTAATGCCTTGTGGATCATATGCAGTCATAAGAGTCGATATTTTTTACGTTGAAAATTTTTTAACTCAGATAGTTTTTATTTTTCCTTAAGAATGACAGATTGACCTATTTTTAGTTTGAGTTTCTTTTCTGCATTGGATTCGCGACAAAAAATTTCTAGCTGGTCCCAGCTATTCAGAATTGCTCCGGGTTGGTTAAGGTTTACCTGATAATAACCGGTGGCGAGCCCGTTTATTTTTTCTTTGCCGACACGGACTTCTATTGTATCGGAGGATGTAAATGTTTTATCGATTAATTCAGCGGGTATATTTGTGGCAGCGTTTCCAAAATGATCAATGTAGATGATTTCTCCTTCAATTTGTTTATTTTTTTGGGTGGCTTCTGGCATATCCAATTGGGTGGCTTTGAGGAGGCGTGGTCCCATTTTGGATGCGGGAATGCCCGCGGCAATCCATGCTGCTACGGGGGCAAAAAGATCACGTCCATGAAAAGTATTGGAAACATTTTTTAGGAAATATTTTGGGTTGTTTATTTCGTAGACTCTGGATTTTGGACCTAAGGCTGGCGTAAGAACTCCGTTGTCAGGGCCAATGAAGGTTTGAAATTGGGATTGTATCACAATAGGTCTTTTACCAACTGGCCCCCGACCTTCTGCAATCATAGAGAGCCTATTGTCTTTTAATTTGGAAGGTTTTTTTTTGGTTTCTGGAGATTTTTTGATATCAGGGCCTCCAACACCAGGGTCGACAACGATCATGTGAACTGCCCCTTTAGGATACCATGGAAAAGTTGCATTTAGGACTTTGGCTGCTTGCAGAATATTCTGTGGTTTGATGTTATGAGTGATGTCGATGATATTAGCATCGGGCTCAATATTCAAAATGACGCCTTTCATTATGCCTACGAAAGGGTCGTCAAGACCGAAATCTGTAGTGAGTGTTATGAGAGGACGCATCCTTCAACAAAATTTCCTGAAATGTTTTGCAGGGTAATTGGAATGAGACAGTTTTTTAGCGGATCAGGTCCATCCAGGCTGATGGGAATATAGTTATCAGTATGACCTTTAAGTTTGCCGCTATTTTTATCACGCTGATTTTCTATGAGCACAGTTGCAATTGTATTGAGGGATTTGTTTCTAAATTCCAGTCCTTTTTCTTCGATCAATTGGGTTAGAATTTTATTTCTCTTTTTCTTAATATTTCCAGGAACATCATCTTTGTAGTCGTTGGCTTCTGTCCCACGCCTTGGCGAGTAGGAAAATACGTGTAGATAAGAGAAAGGGAGTTCTTCAATAAGTTTACGGGTATTTTCGAACGCCGCATCGGTTTCTCCTGGAAACCCTACAATGACATCGGCACCTAATCCCAAGTTGGGAATAGTGTTAATAGCCCGATGGACTACTTCTATATATTGTTCACGGGTATAGTTTCGGCGCATTTGTTTCAAAATATTATTGTCGCCACTTTGCAAAGGAATATGCAGATGCGAACAGATTTTTTCGGTTTCTGCGATCAGCCGAATTAAATCATTGTCGATTTCCATTGGGTTGATTGAACTTAGTCTTACTCTAAAATCCCCGGGCAATTGAATAATATCTTCAATTAAGGAAGAGAATGTTTCTCCGGTGTCTATTCCCCATGTGCCGAGATTGATTCCTGTTAGAGTGATTTCTTTAAAGCCAGAGTTAATGGCTTCTTGGATGTTGTTGAGGATATTTCCGCGATTGTCGCTAACCGATTTGCCGCGAGCGCGAACAACGGTGCAAAAGGAGCATTTTTCATCGCAGCCTGTTTGAACTTTGATGAAGGCCTTTGTTATTCCTTGAAAGTTTTTGACGGGGATGGTTCTAAAAATTCTCTTTTTATGGATATCTGACATGACAATTTCTGTGACCTCAGATTTTTTCCAAAGTCGTAATTTGGTTTTAAGTAGTTTAGCGATTTCCAGTTTATCAGCGTTTCCAAGCACAAGGTCAAGCCCCGGTAATGCAGCTGCTTCTTCTGGGTTTAACTGTGCATAGCATCCGGTGAAGACAACGAGGGCATCTGGGTTAAGTTTAAGAGATTTTTTAACCGCTTGGCGTGAACTGGTATCACTTTTTTGTGTGACGGTGCATGTGTTAATTACATAAGCATCTGCTTTTTCCCGCTGATTGACCATAACAAACCCTTCCTGCTCTAAAAGCGTTTGCATTTCAGCGGTATCGTGCTGGTTAGTTCGGCACCCTAATGTGATGCAGGCTACTTTCATGTAATGATTTTGTTGATTTCTTAAAGAAAATTTAAAAATAATAAAGATGAATTATTTTTTACTTTTATCTTAGACCAGAGCATAGAAAATTAGCAACCTGTAATTATGTGACTTTTAAAGGAAAATAAGTCCTGACTTGACGAGATCTAAGGTGTTTGTTAGTATCCCTAAATCCATACTACATTTAGGTTTGGGGGGTATGCCATCTTCTTTTGGGAGTAGTAATGAGTTCTCAGAAAATGCAAAATACTCAAAAAAAAGTATATACCTTTCTTGAAAAATGGCTCGACAAATCTATTAAGCAATATGTCGGGGCAATGGATGAAAAAAACAACGGGCATCTCCATGAGTTGATTATGAGGGGTATTGAAAAACCATTAGTTGAGATTGTTTTAAAAGAAACCAGTGGCAATCAGACACAAGCTGCAAATATTTTGGGAATCAACCGTAATACTTTAAGAGCGAAAATTGCGGAATACGAAATTGAATGCAAGAGCAAGATCTAGCGGTCATCATCCTCGCAGCGGGTAAAGGTACCCGCATGGGGAACTCCCTTGCCAAAGTTCTCATTCCTATAGCTGGAAAACCCACACTTGAATTTGCGCTCGATACAGCGGAAAGGCTAAATCCCACCCGAACTGTTGTTGTTGTGGGGCATCAGGCTGATCGTGTCCAGAAAATATTTTCTAATCGAGATCTTGAATTTGTGCTTCAGAAAGAACAGTTGGGTACCGGGCACGCGGCTCGTCAAGCGGAACAGACTTTGGCGAATTTTGAAGGCCGGATTCTTGTGTTATGCGGTGACATGCCTCTAATTAAGCCTGAGACACTTGAGAGTTTACTGCGGAGACACAGAGAGATGGGGGCAAAGTGTACTGTTTTGACTCTCAAAGGTAAGGCAAACAATGACTTCGGCCGCATTATCCGCGATGTTGGTGGCTCTTTTTTAAGGATAGTGGAATATCGAGAGGCCTCTGCGGAAGAGAAAAATGTTGACGAATTTAACTCCGGAGTATATTGTTTTGATAAAAGTTTGTTTTTTAAAGCTTTATGTTCTATTGGCGATAGCAATATTCAGAAAGAATATTATTTAACCGATGCATTGGAATACTCGGTTAATAGTGGGTGCCTCGTAGCATCTTTAGAAACAGAGGATGCCGATGAGATTATTGGGATAAATACTCTCGATGATCTAAAACGTGTTGAGCAATTACTTAAAAATAGGTGCTTACCTCAAAAATAGAGCAAATCCTTTCCAACCGGAATTTTCTAAATGAAAGCTATAATTTTAGCTGCAGGTAAAGGTACTAATCTCAGTCCTTTTTCAAATACACGCCCACAACCTATGATTGGTGTTGCTGGTCGCACCATTCTGGACAATTCTCTGGAATTGTTAAAAAGTTCAGGAATCAATGATATTTTTGTTGTGGTGGGACATAAAAGAGAAAAATTAATTCAAGCGCTGCAAGATCATGACCACGATGGATTAAATATTCATTATATAGAGCAAAAACAAAGTCGCGGCATCGGAAATGCGCTGATGCAGGCAAAAAATAAAATTTCTCCTGGCGAATATTTTCTCCTGCTCTATGGGGACATTCTTACTGCAGATAATATCTTTAGCAAAATTCAGCAATCCTTCCACGCATTCAAATCTCCCGTGGCTTCGATTTGTTTGCCACCATCCAATCAGCAGTTTGGGAATGTTTTTCTCAATGCGCAAATGGACATTACCAAAATCGTTGAAAAACCGAAAAGTAATAACCTTGGGAACTATGTTTTAGCGGGAGTTTTTATTTTGCCAGCTTCATTTTTTGGGTTGCTAGAGTCAAGTGGCACATCAATGGAAAGGGCTCTTAAGAAAATGGTGGCTGGTGATGGCCTGCGTGCATCAATGTGGGAAGATGAATGGTTAGATGTGGTACGGCCTTGGGAAATTTTAACGGCTAATAAAATGATAATGGACTCCTGGGGAGAGTCTTCTATTGCCAAGACTGCGATCCTCGAAGCTAATGTGACTTTTCAGGGAATAGTTAAAATTGAGGAGAATGTGACCATTAAGGCAGGTGCGGTTATTGAAGGACCCTGCTCAATTGGTCGGGGAAGTTATATTGGTAACAATTCACTTATCAGAAGTTATACTTCACTTGGAAAGAACTGCGAGGTGGGTAGTGGAGTAGAATTAAAAAACTGTGTGGTCATGGACAATACGCAAATCGGCCGACTTTCTTTTATCGGTGATAGTGTATTGGGAGAAAATGTGGATGTTGGGTCTGGCTGTATGACGGTAAATCGCTCTATCGATTGGAAGCCCATATCAGTTAAAAATGGAAAGCGTCCTACTTCCACAGGCATGTCGAAATTGGGCGCATTTCTTGGTGATGGAGTAGTGGTTGGCGCAGGGAATATGATTCAACCGGGAACGGTGGTGCATTCGGGGAAATTAATTCCCGCTTGCTACTCCCTAACAAATAAGTAATGGGTAAATATGTGTGGAATTAGTGGAGTCGTTGGACTGAAAAATATATCTGAACTCCTTTTTGAGGGCATCAGAAACCTTGAATATCGTGGGTATGATTCCTGTGGTGTTGCTCTAATGAATAAAACCCATCTTATTATTAAAAAAGATATTGGCGGGGTAGAAGAATTTTACCGAAATCATAATGTTCTTCAGCAAAAAAGCAATATAGGAATAGCTCATACGCGTTGGGCTACGCATGGGAAAGTAACCCAAGGCAATACCCACCCCTTTACTTCTCATGATGGAAACTTTGCTGTTGTTCACAATGGAATAATTTCCAATTATAGATTATTAAGGGATTCGCTTAAAAAAGAAGGTTTTAAATTTTCTTCGGAAACGGATACCGAAGTTATTGCGCACCTTTTGGAGAAGTTTTTTAAGAGAAGCCAGAATCCTGAAAAAGCCCTGGTTAAGACCCTCAATCTTATTGAAGGGACATTTGCCTTGGCTTTTATTTGTACTTATCTACCAGATCAAATATTTTGTGCCAAGCGAGAATCCCCTTTAATGCTAGGAATCGGGGATGAAATAAAATTCGTTGGTTCAGACTTCAATGCTTTTATAGATCATACTAAAAATGCTGTCATCCTTGATGATGGAGAATACGCCATTCTTTCCCGTGATTCCTACGTTGTAAAAAGTATTACAAATGAAGATGAGGTTGCAAAACCTATTACTAAGATTGAATGGGACAGCGAAACATCAAAGAAAAAAGGGTACCCTCATTATATGCTCAAAGAAATTTATGAGCAGCCGCAAACCATAAACAATGCACTTGATTTAGAACCCTCAGGATTGGAAGAGGTTGTTGAAATGTTTGCGGAAGCAGATTCCTCATATTTTTTGGGAGTTGGCACTACGTTCTATGTTGCAAAATATGCGCAATATATTTTTTCTGAACTGGCGCAACAGTTTATTCCCTCGATCAGCTCAGATGAATTTTTAACACTGGCAAATGTCAATAAAAATACTTTGGTATTTGCAATGTCACAATCAGGTGAAACTTTTGATACGCTATCGGCTTTAAAATATTCGCAAGCGAAAGGTGCAAAAACGGCTGCTATTGTGAATGTGATGGGATCTTCAATTGCTCGGATGGTGGATCAAGTCATTTTGCAAGGATCAGGGCCTGAAATTTGCGTTATTAGTACTAAAGCTGCATTATCGCAAATGGTAGTACTATCTCTGATAGCAATGAAATTAGGACTTAAGAAAAAGGTTATTTCAAAAAAAATATACAAGGAAAACTATAATTCCCTAAAAGATCTTCCCGCGATTATTCAGGGAATTTTAAATGAGAGATCTGGTTTTATCCATCGCATTGCGCATAAATATTGTAAAAACAAAAACTGGTTGTATTTAGGGCGTGGAATATATTATCCAATAGCTTTAGAGGCAGCTTTAAAAATGAAAGAAGTAGCCTACGTTCACGCGGAAGGAATGCCCGGAGGGTTTCTCAAGCACGGTACCCTAGCGATGATTGATGACGAAATTTTCTCCATTGTTTTTGTGCCTCCAAAAGAGAAAAAGGATTTATATCAATCAACCCTGCATAGTATTGAAGAAATTCGTGCCCGGTCTGGATTTGTCTTGGGAATCCATTTTACTGAGCAGAGAAAAAATCAAGATTTGTTTAATGAGGAATTGATTCTCCCAAAGGTCCCTCCACTGATTGCGCCTTTGATTCAACTTGTCATTGGTCAATTATTTGCTTATTTTACTGCTACATCCCTTAAGAGAAATATTGATAAGCCTCGTTCTCTAGCAAAATCTGTTACCGTGGGTTGAAAAAGTTAATATTCTATTGCCAGCCCTCTTTCCCGTCTGCTAAATTACCCCTTCTTGATTGTTCACTTTTTTAAGTTAAGGTTGGCTATGTCTGAAAGAACTATAAATGCTGTTTTGACTATTGCGGGCTCAGATTCAGGAGGAGGAGCCGGTATTCAAGCAGATCTAAAAACGTTTTCTGCTCTTGGTGTTTTTGGAAAAACTATTATCACCTCCATAACATCTCAAAATACTTTTGGTGTGCAATCAACCTATGATTTGCCAACTTCTGTGATTGGAGAACAATTCCAGGCTATTTCAGCGGATAGAAAATGTCAGGCTGTTAAAATTGGAATGCTCGGCAACGAAGAAACTGTTTTTCTCGTTTCAAAAATGATAAGAAAAAACCGACTGAAAAATATAGTTGTTGATCCAATTGTTTCTTCTTCTTCGGGCAAGCGTTTGTTGACCCGAGGTGGTGTTAAAGCGCTTAAAGAATTATTACTGCCTTTAGCTTCCCTGGTTACTCCTAATATAAGGGAAGCGGAGCTACTTTCTGGTCTTAAAATTAAAAGTCTGGCAGACAGGAAGAGAGCGGCCCGTATTATTTTAAAAACTGGAGTACGCGCCGTTTTGATTACGGGTGGTCATCTTAAAGGGAATCCCGATGATTTACTGTTGGATGAAAAAGGTTTTCAGGTATTTTTGTCTGGGCGTTTATCAAAATTAGATGTTCATGGCACAGGCTGTGTTTTTTCTTCGGCAATAGCCGCGAAGCTAGCGCTAGGAGTATCTTTACGGTTAGCAGTTCAAAGTTCTAAAGAATATATTAGCCAGTCTATTCTTGGAAGTATTTCGTCGGGTAATGGTATTCCGTGTGTTGAGCCTTTTGCCGCAATGTATCGGGAAGGTGAAAAATTAAAATCTCTTTGTGACTTAGAAAATGCCATTGAAATTTTCAAAAAAGAACGTATTGGAAATTTAATTCCGGAGGTTCAAACGAATATCGGATTAGGATTGAGTAATGCGAAACAACATGAGGATGTCCTAGCTATTCCTGGACGCGTCATAAAAAATGGAGAGGATATTTTTACTGGAGCTCGACCACGATTTGGCGGTTCCCGTCATGTGGCTAATATCGTATTGACGGTGATGCAACACGATCCAGAGAAACGAGCGGTAATGAATATTAAATATACTGATTCCTTACTTCAAATTTGCAAGAAGTTGAAGTTTCAAATTGCTTCTTTTGACCGTTCTAAGGAGCCGAAGAAAGTACGCGTTCGGGAGGGCTCTTCCTTAGAATGGGGAACAGAAAAGGCGATAACTAGTTATGGCTCTGTTCCAGATATTATTTATGATTTGGGAGGAATTAGGAAAGAAGAGATGATTCGGGTGCTCGCCAAAGATATAGATTCTTTAGTTAAGAAAGTTTTGGCCATCCACCATTTGTACAAAAAAGAGGGATGACAGGGGGTTTATAGCAAGGTTTTGTTTACCAAAATCTCCGCACCGGCTTTTAAGTTGCCGATCCATTCTTGAAATGCTTGACGCGTTTTTTCTGTTTTTATTTTGTCTGTGATTTGTTTGGTCTGCTCCGGATCTGGTGTTCCCGATTTTTCGATGTCTACCAGCTTATATAGATAAAAACGTTCACGAACTTGGGCAGAGCCAAACTCCCCTATCTTCATAGCAAAAGAATTTTCTTTAATTTGTTCTATGTTGCCGATACCCGGGATAGATTCTGATTTGCTGAAGAATGGCGTGTTGCGTATACTTAAGCCGTACCTCTTAACTATTTTTTCCAAGTCTTTATTTCCCTTCAAACTTTCTTTTAATTCTTCAAATTTTTTCAAGGTAGCAGTTTTGTTATTACTTTCTATCAGTGCGTCTTTCACTTTTTCCTGTACCTTGCGTAGCTCGGGAATGTAATTAGGTTTTTCTTCGATAACTTTTAAGATATAAGAAACTTCCGGAGTAATGATGGGTTCACCAACTTTGTTTTTCTCAAGAATAAATGCCGTTTTAAAGAATTCAGGCTGATCTCCGATTTCAGGAATATTATGATTTTTCTTGGAAAAGAAAGCTGTTTCTTTGGTTTTTAGTTGATGACTGTCTGCGGCTTTATCCAAGTTTCCATCTTGCTGAGCCGCCATGTGTATGCGCTTAATTATTCTTTTTACACGTTGTCTGGATTTTATTTCCTTTAAAGATTGAATGACTTCATCTTTAACTTCATCCAATGGTTTTAATCGTTTTTCCTCTACACTTTCTAGCTTGATAATATGATAACCAAAACGGCTTAGAATAGGTTTGCTGATTTCTCCCGGTTTTAGGTTATCAAGAGCTTTTTCAAAGGCTGAAACCATGGTTCCTTTTGGAAACTCTCCGAGACTTCCTCCATTTATGCCTGATGCCGGGTCGTCAGAATATTTTTTTGCAATCTCACCAAAATCAGCACCTTTATTTAATCTTTCCAGAAGTTCATTTGATTTTAGTTTGGCTTTTTTATCAGATTGTTTCCGTTTTTCTTCTTCCGATAGATCGCCTTCAATTTCAGAAGGTTTTAAATTTATGAGAATGTGGCTTGCTTTGTATTTTTTCTTAACTTGGAAGTCGGCTATCCTAGTCTGATAGTAATCTTCAATGTCTTCATCTCTAGGTTCGATTTGTGATTCATGATCTTTTGATTTAATTTTTACGTATTTTACGCGGATTTGTAGAGGAATTTCAAATTGGGTTTTGTTGGCTTGAAAAAAGTCTTTCAGGGTCTGATCTATGATTTTTGTTTCTGATGTGAAGTGATCGCTGGCAAATCTTACATATTCTAATTTTACTTTATCTTCCTGATTGCTAAACTCTTTCAATATTTCTGACTTTGTGGCCTTGGAGTGTGTGCGAAATAATTTTTCAAGTTTTTCCAGTAAAAGGACCTCACGTTGACTTTCTTCAAATTCGCCAGGTGTTAGCCTTTGACTCTTTATATAATTTCTGTAAGCAGGTTCACTAAACTTTTTATCATTCTGGAAAGAAGGTAATTTTTTGATGTGAGAGATTACCTCTTCGTCACTCACTCGAATATTTTGTTTATTTGCCTCAATTAGAAGAATTTTTCTCTGGATCAAGGCTTCTAGGGTCTGATTTTTTAGATCCAGCTTCTTTATCATGTCATTGGAAAACTGATTTCTGAACTGTTGTCGATAAAAGTCTACGAGATTGTTAAAGTTTCGTTCGTATTCAGCTTGTAGAATTTTTTGTCCATTAACAGTAGCGATGACTCCACCCCCAGAACTGGCGGATCCTCCCATTCCCCATGAATAAAATATGGTGCCAACAAAAGCGAAAATAATTAACCAGAGGATGGCTTTAATCATCCATGAATCAGCGTGTTCGCGAATTATACTTAACATTAAACCCGGCTATGTTCGTTAATAAAGCCCTCTATACTATAAAAGGCTAAAGAGAATCGCAAGGCATATTACGTTCATGTCATTTTAATGAATAAATGACTAAAAAATATATTATGGTTTAAATTGCTATTGGTTGCCCAAGCACAGGGGCTTTTGTCTTGCAATTCTTTTGACCCCTTGCTATAAAACAAGGTAATAAAAAACAATTAGTTACGCGGGAAAAGCTTAGATGAAGAAAAACAATTAGTTATATATTAACTAAAACTTAAAGAAGGTTGCCTAGGTGTTAAATTTATTCTGGGATTTTTTTTCGAACGATTTGGCAATTGATTTGGGCACAGCCAATACTTTAGTAAATGTCAAAGGGCAGGGGATTGTTTTACGAGAACCTTCTGTCGTTGCTATTAATAGTGACACTAAAGAAGTGCAGGCAGTAGGCGAAGAGGCTAAGCAAATGCTGGGAAGAGCCCCAAAAAGCATCTCCGCTATTCGACCGATGAAAGATGGGGTAATTGCACATTTTGAAGTTACAGAAAAAATGATTAGTAATTTCATCCGTAAGGTCCACAACAACAGGAAAACATTGGTTCGACCCAGAGTGGTAATTGCAGTTCCATCAGGAATCACTCAGGTTGAAAAAAGGGCTGTAAGGGATTCTGCAGAATCAGCTGGTGCACGGGAAGTTTTTCTAATAGAAGAACCTATGGCCGCCGCAATTGGGGTGGGTCTTCCAGTACAGGAACCCACTGGAAATATGATTATTGATATTGGTGGTGGAACAACAGAAGTGGCAATAATTTCCATGTCTGGAATTGTTTTTAGTAGGTCAGTACGAATTGCCGGAGATGAGATGGATGAAGCCATCGTAAATTATATAAAGAAAAAATATAACCTTTTGATTGGTGAACGAACTGCCGAGGAAGTGAAAATTCATATTGGCTCCGCATATCCATTAAATGAGCCCATGACAATGGAAGTTAAGGGAAGAGATTTAATCGCTGGTATTCCAAAGACACTGACTGTTTCTGACAAGGAAATTCGAAAAGCACTCACTGAAACTTTTGGAGCCATTGTAGAAGCTGTGAAGATTGCTCTAGAACGTACGCCTCCTGAATTGGCTGCTGATATTGTGGATAAGGGAGTGGTGATTGCCGGAGGGGGGTCACTAATTAAAGGCCTAGATATCCTGCTTAAAGAAGCCACAGGTCTACCCATTACTTTGGCGATGGATCCTCTTTCAGCAGTAGCTTTAGGTGCCGGCAAAGTTTTGGCTGACCCCAAGTTGCTGAGAAAGGTTACTATTTAGCAGTGCCCAACAAGGGACCCAAAGGAAGAAAAAATATTATTCTGGTTTTTTCCATTTTGCTGTTTTCCCTGGCTTTGATGAGTATAAGTGCCAAACAGCAAAAAGAAATGTCTTTCCTTGATTCATTGACAGGCCTTATCCTTTCACCGTTTCAAAGCCTGTTCACACAATCCGTTCAATCTGTTTCAGATGTTATAAATAATTATTTTTACCTTGTAAGTGTCTCTAAGGAAAACGAGCGACTTAAATTAGAAGTTGATAGACTCGTTAATGAAAAAAATGAACTTGTCGAGAGAATTTCTCGACAGAAGAGACTTGCAGGTTTAATGGCCTACCAGGAAGACCGAAAAAAAGATTCATTGGTTGCTTCCGTTATTGGTAGAGATGCAACCCAATGGTCCAAGGTTGTGGTTATCGATAAAGGTTCCCGGCATGGTATTAAGAAATATCTTGCGGTGGTTACAAACTCTGGTGTCATTGGTCAAATCATTTATGCCGGACCTAATACATCCAAAGTTTTACTAACTATAGATTCCCGTAGTGCTGTGGACTCTATCTTTCAAGATAGTCGTGTTTCAGGGGTGGTAGTGGGTACAGGGAAAGAACAATGCCAAATAAAGTACGTTCCGAACACCGCCAAAATAAAAGTGGGTGACCGAGTTCTATCTTCAGGGCTGGGTGGAATTTTTCCAAAAGGACTTTTTATCGGGATAGTATTCCAGGTTGTCAAAAAAAAACAGGGATTATTTCAAGAGATCACACTTACTCCTGGTTCGGATTTATCTAAATTGGAAGAAGTCCTTGTTTTGCTGTCTTAATAAATAACATGTATTACCTTGCTCAAATTCTAATAGTTTTAATTTTATTTTCTATTCAAACAACTTGGCTTGGAATGTTTTCCATTGGTGGAGTGGTCCCAGATTTGGCTTTAATCTGGGTGGTTTATTGTGCTGTCCATTGCTCAAGGACTATGGGTATTGGGTCAGGTGTAATGACAGGAATATTACAAGATAGTCTTTCCGGCGGGTTGTTGGGTGTCAACACTTTGTCTAAAAGTTTTATTGGTTTATTTTTTTCGGCTCTTAAAGATAAATTTTATGTTGAAGGTGTAATCCCCGTTGCCTGTTTTCTGATCTTATCTTCCTTATTTGATGGTTTGGTGTTTTATTTATCCATGAATACTGTTCTGGGAGGTGAAGTTGCTACCAGCTTTTTATATCAGTCATTACCAGCTTATAGTTTATATAATGGAATAGTTGGGCCGGTTTTATTTTTTACTTTAAACCGTTTAGAGGGCTGGTTGAAATTAAAAACGTCTAATTTTTATATGACTTGGGTTAAGTAAATATGTTCCGCCGAGGTATAGAAACTAACGATGCAATTAAAAAAAGGATTCGTATCTTTGCAATCCTGGTAATTTTTGCTTTTCTATGCTTATCCATTCGAATTTGGTATCTGCAAATTTTAAAATGGCAATATTTAACAGGTCTTTCAGAAAATAATCGGGTGCGCATGGTAAGTCTTCCTGCTTACCGGGGTACGATTAAAGACCGAAATGGGGAAACCCTAGTAAGCATCCGACCTTCTTTCAACCTCTATATAACTCCTGAGGACGCAAGAGATCCAGATTCTTCTCTCAGTTTTCTTGCAAAAAAAATAAACTTTCAGACTGATAAGTTAAAAATAAATATAAAAAGGGAAAAATCTTTTAAAGATATCCTGATCAAAGCAGATATTTCCCGTGAAGAAGTCGCATTTGTTGAGGAAAATAATATGCGTCTTCCGGGGATCAAAATTAAAGCGGAGCCACTTAGAAATTATGTTTATAAACATTTAATGTCCCACGTCATTGGCTATTTGGGAGAGATTTCAAAATCAAAACTGGGGAGTTTGAATAATCCGTTTTATAGCCAGGGAGATTTTGTAGGAAAAAATGGTTTAGAAAATGTTCTTGAGCCTACTTTGCGGGGGAAAAAGGGATACAAGGAAGTCGAAGCCGATGTTTCTGGAAGAGAGTTAAAAACTTTACGCAAATTTCCTTCTGAAAACGGTAATAATATAATTCTAACCCTTGATGTGAGGGTTCAGGAAGAACTCGAAAAAGCAATGATTAGCACTCCTGGAAATGTCATGAATGGATCTGTTGTCGTGATGAAAGTTCAAACGGGAGAAATTCTAGCTATAGCGAGCAAACCCTCATTCGATCCAAATGAGTTTGCAGCAGGAATAACACCAGAGAACTGGAAAAAACTGATTAATGATGAGATGCATCCTCTACAAAACCGTTCTATTCATAGTCAGTATCCTCCGGGCTCCACCTATAAAATTGCTGTAGGTTTTGCGGCCTTGGAAGAGGGGATAATAGACCCTGAAACAACTATTAACTGTCCTGGGCATTTTAAATTAGGTCGAGGAAGATATAGATGCTGGAAAAAAAATGGACATGGGGATGTGAATTTACATGATGCTCTTGTGCAGTCTTGCGATGTGTTTTTCTATACGGTGGGTCATAGAATGGGAATCGATACCCTTGCACGTTATGCAAAAATTTTTGGTTTTGGATTCCCTACTGGATTGGGTTTGAGTAGAGAGAAAAGCGGACTTGTTCCAAGTACTCAATGGAAGTTAAAACATAGGAAGCAGCCCTGGTTATTAGGGGAAACTATTTCTGCCTCCATTGGCCAGGGATATAACCTGGTTACTCCTATGCAACAAGCAAACATGATAACTGCGGTTGCAAATGGTGGCATGCTTCTTAAACCTTATCTTGTAAAACGAATTGAAGGGCCAGGTGGAAAAACGGTCAAAGAATATTTTCCAGAAATTAGAGGTAAAATTGTGGATAGCGCGAAAAGTCTAGAAATCATTCGAAAAGCATTGCGTGATGTGGTTAATGGCCCTAGAGGGACAGGAAAAAAATCGCGATTGAAGGATGTTGTCGTTTCAGGAAAAACTGGAACCGTGCAAGTGGTTCGAATGAAAACCAAAAAAGAGATACAACAAGATAATGAGGTTCCCTATAAATATAGAGACCATGCCTGGTTTGTTGCATTTGCTCCTTATGAGAAGCCAGAGATTGCGGTAGCTGTTTTAGTGGAACACGGAGGCCATGGTGGAGCTACAGCAGCACCTATTGCGAAAAATATTTTTAAGAAGTATTTTCAGTTGTACCCGCCTAGACCGGCTATATAACCTTCTTTCTATTCAAATTCAATATGGGAAATTCCTGCCCTTGATACTGCTTTTTGCTTCAGTAGGGAATAAGAAACCAGTAGTTTCATGTCTTATCAGAAACAGAAACAACCTTTACCAAGTTTATTAAAATGCGCTTAGCTGATTGAAGAAATAATACATTCTTAATTATCCGGCAATAATTTCTAAATCTTTCGCTCGAATTATTTTTATTTGATCTCTGAGTTTGGTGGCTTTTTCAAATTCTAAATTTTTTGCTGCAGATAACATTTGTTTTTCCAGTTTTTCAATTAATTCCAGCAGAGGGATTTCTGCTTCATAAGTTTCATCTTCTTCTGCAACTTCCATTGCGAATTCATTGGTTTCTTTACACTCCATGATGTGTTGAATTGGTTTTTTGATGGAGGTTGGGGTTATATTATTTGCTTTGTTGTATTCCAATTGAATTCTGCGCCGTCGACTCATCTCATCCATAGCCTCTTGCATGGATTTTGTAATGGTATCGGCATAAAATATCACTTTTCCGTCTAGGTTCCTTGCAGCTCGTCCCGAGGTCTGGATCAAAGAAGTGGTCGATCTTAAAAATCCCTCTTTGTCTGCATCCAATATCGCGACTAAAGAAACTTCAGGGATGTCCAGTCCTTCTCTAAGCAGGTTTATACCTATTAATGCATCAAACTCTCCCTTCCGGAATTCACTGATAATTTGTGTTCTTTCCAACGTAACAATGTCGGAATGTAAATATTTTACCTTGAGCCCCATTTCTGAAAGATGCTCCGTGAGGTCTTCTGAAAACCGCTTGGTCAGGGTGGTGACTAGGGTTCGCTGGTTTTTTTCTGCGCGAGTACGAATCTGGTTATAAAGATCATCGACCTGGCTTGCTACGGGTTTGATTTCGATTTCCGGATCAACCAACCCTGTAGGCCGTGCAATTAGCTCCGTGACTTTGTCTCCACATTTTTCTAACTCATAAGGCCCTGGAGTTGCGGAAACATAGATGATGTTTTTTGCATGTTTTTCGAATTCTTCAAATTTAAGGGGTCGATTATCGAAAGCAGAAGGCAAACGAAAACCATAACGAACTAGACTTTCTTTCCGAGATCGGTCGCCGTTATACATACCTCGCAACTGCGGCAGTGTCACATGGCTTTCGTCTATAATGAAGAGTGAGTCTTTCGGAAAATAATCCAAAAGAGTAGGGCCCGGTACTCCAGGTTTGCGAGCCATTAAGTGACGAGAATAATTTTCTATTCCCTGACAATAACCAACTTCTTTTATCATTTCTAGGTCGAATAACGTTCTTTGGTCTATTCTTTGTGCTTCAATAAGCAGATTTTGACTTTCAAAATAAGCAATTCGTTCAAGCAGTTCCTTACGAATATTTTTCATGGCCCATTGCAGAGGTTCCTGTGGAGTTACATAATGACTAGCAGGGTAAATAGCAATGCGATCTAGTTCTGCAATAAGTTGTCTGGTTAGTGGATCAAAAGATGAGATTCGATCAATCTCATCACCAAAGAACTCAATGCGAATGGCTTCATTTCTTTCATAAACGGGAAGAATTTCTAATACGTCACCACGAACCCGAAAGGTGCCGCGTTGAAAATCGATATCATTCCTTTTGTATTGAATCTCGACCAGTTTAGAAAGGGCATGATCCCGTTCCATTTGTTTCCCGCGCTCGAGAAACAATAGCATTCCATGATAGGCTTCGGGAGACCCTAATCCATAAATACAAGAAACGCTGGCGACAATGATCACATCTCGCCGCTCAAATAGAGAATGGGTAGCAGAATGGCGCATCTTGTCGATTTCGTCGTTGATCGAGGCGTCTTTTTCGATGTAGGTATCTGTATGAGCTAGATAGGCCTCTGGCTGGTAGTAATCGTAATAACTGACAAAATAACCCACTGCATTGTCAGGAAAAAAAAATTTGAACTCGTTATAGAGTTGCGCTGCAAGAGTTTTGTTGTGCGCCAGTACCAATGTGGGTTTTTGCATTTTCTGAATCACATTAGCAATGGTGTATGTTTTGCCTGATCCGGTGACGCCCAAAAGCGTTTGCGAACTAGGACTGTTGTTTAAACCTTTCACCAGTTCTTCAATGGCTTGTGGTTGATCCCCTGCAGGATTATATTCGGCTTTTAATTTGAAAGGTTGCATGCAGATTTATTTTGGAATGCTAGTCAAATGATTCGCAATAGATTTTATCATATTCGGGATTTGTCAGGATTTATGTTAAATTATTAGATTCAGAATTCCAAGGGTCGATCTTATCGTTTTTTCGTACTCTAAGTTTAAAATCTAATAAAATTTCTTGTTTGTTCGTAGAATATCCGAACGAACCCCCGTTGGAGAAGAATTTTTGGAAACTCAGGAAGATATCATAAAGATAATTCAACTAAACAATAGTGAAATTACTTTAATTGGAACGGCTCATGTTTCGCAATTGAGTGTTGAAATGGTTGAAGAAAAAATAGCCACTGGAGATTACGATTGTGTCGCGGTAGAGCTTTGTTCACCGCGTTTAGAAAATATCACCAATCAAGCGTGGTGGAAGAATCTAGACATTTACCAGATCTTTAAAAAAAAGAAAGCTGGATTGCTGTTGATCAACCTTGCCTTAACTGCTTACCAGAAACGTTTGGCGGAGCGAATAGGGGTAGAGGCGGGTAAAGAAATGGTGCGTGCAGTGGAACTTTCACATGAAAAGGACCTTCGACTTGAGGTAATTGATCGCAATATCTCGACCACTTTGCACAGATTGGTTACGGAGGTTTCTTTTTGGCAAAAGATGAAAATAGTCGGTGGTTTGGTCATTGGTGTTTTTGTTGGCGAAGAAATCAGCGAAGAGCAGATAGAAGATTTGAAGCGTGGCGACATGCTGCATGCAGTGGTCAGTGAATTTGGAGAAGAATTGCCGGAAATTAAACGGGTATTGATCGATGAGCGTGATGAATACATGGTGGGTCGCTTAGCCCAGATATCTGCTTCTCACGATGCGCCGAAAAAAATTCTTGCTTTAGTCGGAGCCGGACATTTGATGGGCATGATGGCCAGTATCGACTCACCGCCCGATGCCGGGCATCTGCAAGAACTTGATCAGAAACCTCCACCCAGCAAAACTGGGCTTTATGTTGGATGGGGTATTTGTATTTTGATTCTTAGCATGTTTGTTGTGGGTTTTAAACAATCGCCGGAACTGGGAGGGCAATTAGTAGCCACCTGGATTTTGCTCAATGGTGGTTTATCCGCATTGGGAACAGCTTTAGCGCTAGGGCACCCCGTATCCATTTTTGCCGCATTTTTTGCTGCGCCGCTCACTTCTTTGAACCCCACCATAGGCGCAGGGATGGTGGTTGGTCTTGTCGAGTCCTATATGCGGAAACCTAAGGTAGGTGACTTTGAAACTTTGCGTGAAGATATTACCCATTACTCCATGTGGTGGAAGAATAGGGTTGCTAGACTTTTATTGATATTCTTTTTTTCTAGTTTTGGTTCCATGATCGGTACCTATGCGGCAGGAGCCTCTATCGTGACACAATTATTTGGTTGATCCTAATGAAAGTAGTTGTTACTCCTCCGGCCTTTTACAAATCCGAATCTCTAAAATCCAAACTTTCTAGCTTGTTTCCAAATACGGTTTACAATCAAAACACTAATTATTTGTCAGGGGAGGAGTTGATGGATTTTCTCAAAGACGCCGATGCTGCCATAATTGGAAGAGACCCCGTGACCCAGGACACTCTAGATGCTTTGCCGCAACTGAAAATGATTTCTAAATACGGAGTCGGGCTCGAAAATCTGGATCTGGACGCAATCAAACAAAGGGGGATTGAGTTGGCGGTAACTACGGGCATTAATAAGCGGTCGGTGGCAGAGTTGACTCTGAGCTTTATGATTGGGCTTTGTCATAATATTTTTATATCTGCAGAAAGAATGAAAAGAGGCGAATGGATACGCGAAGGAGGTCAGGATCTTTCTGGGAAAACAATTGGAATAATTGGCTGCGGTAATGTTGGCAAAGAGGTCATCAAAATATTAAAACCCTTTGGCTGTAAAATTCTAATAAACGATATTGAAGATAGAAGCAAGTTTTGCCGTGAACAGGGTGCCATAGAATCATCTTTTGAATTATTAATCAAAGAATCTGACATTGTCTCTTTACATGTGCCTCTTACAAATTTGACACGAGATATGATTAACCATAACGTGTTAAAAGATATGAAGGTAAATGCTTTTCTTGTGAATACCAGTCGGGGTCCGGTAGTAAACCCATCACATCTTCATCGAGCCTTAGTATCTAAAGAAATATTGGGTGCCGCACTCGATGTTTTTTGTTCGGAACCCCCCGATGATATAGAGTTTCTGCAATTGCCACAACTGATGGTTACACCTCATATAGGGGGAAACAGTATAGAAGCGGTCGAGGCCATGGGACAGGGAGCTATCGATAACCTTTTAAAGTATTTCAATAAATAAATTATGGAAGCACAAGGTTATTCACGGGAAGATTGGCAACGACACTACGATGAGAACGATCTAGGCTGGGACTTGGGCCAGGTTGCTCCTCCTTTTGTGAATTTGTTGGAATCCAATACCATTATCCCAGGTAAAACCCTAGTGCCTGGTTGCGGTCGAGGCCACGAAGTAATCTTTCTTGCGGAGAATGGATTCGATGTAACAGCAGTTGACTATTCGACAGGTGCGGTGAATCATTTAAATTCTGTTATTCAGGAGCGAAAACTAGGTAGTCAGGTCCTGCATCTAGATTTTTTTACATTGGATTCCACTCATGATGATCTTTATGATCTTTTGATTGAACAGGCTTTTTTCTGTGCCATTTCTCCGATTCAAAGACCTTTATATGTGGCAACTGTTACAAGAGTTTTGAAAAAAGGCGGAATGATTGCAGGTTTGTTCTACCATACAGGGCAAGAAGGGGGGCCACCTTTCAATACGACCCGGGATGATATCATCAAACATTTTTCAGATTCGTTTGAAATACGTGAGTTGGCTCAGGCTAAGAATTCTGCTGAACAAAGAAAAGATAAAGAATGGTTAGTAATTCTTACTAAAAAGTAAAAGAACTTTGTCCAACAGGAGTCAGTAGAGAGGCTTCGTTATTTTTTGGCGAGTTTATTGCGGTGGAGATTTCGAAATATTCTAGTTCGTTTTCGAGACAGCCTGAAAAAAGCGAAGATAAAGAGTTGCTGTCGGCGGTTAGCCAGGTTTTGTAGTCATTAGGATGCAAGATAACCGGCATTCGCGAATGCAAGGATGACAATGCTTTATTAGCTTCAGTAGTAACAATGGTATAGGTGTTGAGTGAATCATTTCCAGCATCCCATGTGGACCATAATCCTGCAAAGGCAAATAAAGCCTGATTTTTTATTATAATATAGTAAGGTTTTTTTCCTTTCCATTCGATGAACCCATCTGCTGGTATAAGGCAGCGTTGGTTTTTAAAGGATTCACGGAAACTGGGTTTTTCATGTAGGGTTTCGGAACGGGCGTTTATTAGTTTGTTGCCCATTGATGCGTCTTTGGACCAGGATGGGACCATCCCCCATTTCTTTTCCGTCAAATTTAATTGATTGAATGAATCAGTGATTACTGCTGCAAATTGGCTGGGGGCAATATTAAAACTAGGAAAGTATTTAAGGCTTATTCGGATAGGCTTAAAATGCGATTCAATCGTTTTGATGGATTTTGTAAGAGTGTATCTGCCGCACATTTTTTTACAGTCCTGATTAAAAGTTAAAGCATTAAAAGGGCGAATGTTTAGTGTAGTATATTTATTGTGAAATATATTTTCCAATGAAAACACTAAAACTTTTAAATTTAGTAATTTAAATATATGAAAAAAATCAAGAAGGTTCATTCTGGAATATTTCGTGATGGTGGAGCGGGTACTTACGCAAAACGCCGATATCGCAATAGAAGAAACAAACTGATGGAAAAAGAGGACACTTTAATAGTAGTAACGGGTGTTCCTTATGGGCCAGGAGGAAAAACTGTTTGGGCTTACGCCCATAGTCCAACTTATCAGGAGCCAGCAATGATGTATTTGACTGGTATCAATCAGAATAATGTCATTTTACTACTGGATCCCAAATCCAAAGTATCTACTGAAATTTTATTTGTAGGTCGTAAAGACCGTATTATGGAGTTTTGGGAGGGGGTGCGTTTTGGTGTTGGAGATAAAGCGAGTTTGCAAGAGGTTCAATCGGTCACTGGTATAAAAGATGTCCGTGATATTGGGGAATTCAAAGATGTGCTTAGGGAGAGATTTGCAAAAAATAAAAAAAAATCTTTGGCTACTTTTTGGTATGAAGGAATTCGAAAGGGAAGGAAAACCAGCATAACTACCGATCACAATTACGATTTTAAAAAGAAGTTGGCAGGTTGGTTACGCGAGTGGAAAGCACCAAAAGGCGCCTTAAAAAATATTATGGCCAACCACTTCTATTTGCGGTTACCTTTGGATAAGTATGATATTAAAAATGCAAGAAAAGCACAGGAAATTACTGGAGAAGGTTTCAGAGCGACGCTCAAGAACTTTAGTGATTTTAAGGATGAATGTCAGATCCAGGGCTATTTAGAGGGGAAAATGCTTATGAATTCCCCCTATGGTCTCAGTTATCCTTCCATTGTAGCCTCAGGTGTCAATGCAACTATTCTTCACTATATGAAAAATGATGATCCCATTTCTAAAAATGAAATGATATTAATTGATTTTGGTGTCCGGTGGATGACTATGCATGCAGATATTACTCGAACCTTTCCTGTTTCAGGAAAATTTAATCCAATGCAAAAATTGCTTTACGAAATTGTTTTAAATGGACAGCGGGAAGTGGAAAAAGCTGCGCGAGCCGGGATAACCATAGATGAACTGAACAATGTGTGCTGGGCAGTCATCAATGATGGTTTGAAAAAAAAGTTCAGCGCGGTTGGAGGCAAATATAAACTGCGATACAACGACAGACCACATGGGGTTAGTCATTTAATGGGTGAACAGGAACATGATGGCGATCCATTTCGTAATTATGCAACCCAACCTATGGAAGCAGGCTGGATGATAAGTAATGAGCCTGGACTGTATGGAGACTTTAAAATTCGACTAAATGGAAAAACTTATGATGAAACCATCGGGATTCGAATAGAAGATAATCTGGTTATGACCCCAAGAAGTTGTATGAACCTCTCTAGTATTATTCCTAAAAGTATAAAAGAAATCGAGAGATTGATGGCTGATAATTAGAGCTCTTTCAGCTCAGCGAGAACTTCTTCAATATGATTTTTTACTTTTACCTTTGGAAAAATTTTTCTAACGGTTCCACTTTTGTCGATTAAGAATGTGGTTCGCACAATTCCCATAAAAGTCTTTCCGTATAGTTTTTTTTTCTGCCAGACTCCATATTTCTCTACGACTTTTTTATCTGTATCCGCCAATAATTTGAATGGCAGATCATATTTTTCAATAAATTTCTGGTGTCTTTCCTGAGAATCTATACTGACGCCCAGAATGACGGTGGTTTTAAATTTTTTTTGCTGGTCCCTGAAGTCACAGGCTTGGGTTGTGCAACCCGGTGTCATATCCTTGGGATAAAAATAAAGGATTACGTTTTTTTTGCCTTTAAAGGAGCTGAGTTTTACTTTTTCCCCATTTTGGTCAAGGGCGGTAAAATCGGGCGCTTTATTCCCTTCTTTAATTTCTTTTGTAACCATTTTATTTAGTAACTTGGCAGTTTTGCCAAAAGGTCATTAATTTTTTTGTGGAGATTATTTAAGGTTTTCATCACTTGCTCTTTTTTTCTTCGGTCCCCCGGTCTATTGAAGATCATTCTCGCATCGCCAAGTAAACCCAGGATCTGAGAGTGAAGGCTGGCCGTAGGGATTTTCCCTTCACTGCATAAATTTTCAAAGGTAGAGATGAGACGTTGAAGTTTACCATCTATCTGTAGACCTAATAGTGATTCTGAACTGAGAGATTTAGATTGCTCCAAATAGCCCCAGATGCCACCTTTATCCTGAATGACTCCTTGGCTACCTTGCAACTCTTTTAGACCATCAGTACAAATATCAGCAGCGAATATAGTTTTCCCTGGGATTAGGATGGCTACGTAGAGAGCTAGACATAGTAATTTTGTGTAGACATTGGATTGTAAATTGAACATATTTCACCGCCTGTAAAGGATAGCCAATATTGGAAACTTTATAATTAGACAAGACACAAGACACAATGTCAAACGAAGTCTTAATTGTGCTATATATTTTATGCCAGTCGCTATCTGAAATCTTGGAAGAGTAGCGATTGAATATTGACGTAGTTAATTCATTAGGTTTTGGAACCCTTGCAAGTCCTGCAATTTTTTAAATACGGGATCCGAAATAATCATTTGTTTTGATTTTGAATCAAGTTTTATTGCCATATCTACATTTTTCATTCCACTTCCCAAATCTCCTTTCATTACATATGACCTGGCAAGAAGTAACCGATGAGCTAGCATGTTTCTGTGATTAGGGTGGATAACAAGTATCCGTTCTAGAATAGAAATCGCTCGATTGTATTTTTCTCTTTTAAAATTCACGGTAGCCATATTTAACAGGGTTGTTAGGTTTGATGGCTCCATTCTGAGAACCATCGAGTAAATTCCTAGTGCACGCTGATACATTCCAAAATGAGCAAAAACCTCTCCTTTCCTATTCAGAGAGTTTACGGGGTTTATGAATAATGCATTTGGATTTAAAGGTAACTCATTATTAGGAGGGCTTGCGTTAGGAATTTCTGATAATGTTAATTTGGCTATGCCTTGGGGATCTCCAAGTTCTCTGGCTTTTTCATAATACCCTTTTGCTTCTTCTAGCCTTCCACGGAGAACAGCAATATCTCCCCATCCCTGATAGCCGCGACTTTTTAATTGATTGTCGTCTTTTGCAGTTTCAATAAATTGAGAAACTGCTTTTTCTGCTCTGTCCAACCTTAAAAATAAACTATACATGCCTACAAGAATTTCCTGTGTCTTCAAGTTTTCAGGATTTAGTTTTGCTGCAGTTTCAATTTCGATTAAGGCAAGACCAAATTTCTTGTCCTGGTAAAGAGACTTTGATCTACTCAAATGATATTGAGAGGGGACAACCTTTTTAGGCAGTTTTTGCGTTGCGTTTGTATTTATATAATTCCTCAGAAGTTTAGCTGATTCTCTTTTAGGATGTTGCACTCTCATATCTAAGATTTTGTTGATATATGTATTGGCAAGTTCCTTGTTGTCTTGAATGGTATATAAATATGCTAGTTGGTATGTAGCTTCTATGTTTTTTTCGTCAAGGGAAAGAGCTTTTTTGAAAGCACTTTCTGCTTCTGTGTTTTTATTTAGGTAAATAAAAATCATACCTTGTTCATAAAGGTAGGTTGGATTTTTGGGATCCAGATTTGCGGCTTGAGACAGTTCCTTTAGAGCAATTTTAGTGTTACCCATTGCTATTGAAGTTTGGGCATACTCATAATGCGCTAAAGGATTTTTGTGATGCTGTTGGACGGAAATGATACAAGCCCTGTCAGAGGTTTTTGCATTACCGAGTGCCCTGTGGATCTGGCAAAAAGCAAAATGTAAGGCCGGGTGTTGGCGCTCCATTCTAAATCCGACTAATAAAGTTTCTAAGGACTCTTTGACCACACCTTTTTCATATAGAACCATAGCTTTAAGGATTACCGGTGAGGCTTCTTTAGAAAGTTCTTTGATTTTTTTATTTAATATCGAAAGCGCGGCGTCATATTTTTTTTCTTTTACCAGGTTTTGCACTTTTTGGTAATCATTGTCATTCCTTTCGTTCGACACCGAAAGCTCCCAGTGAGCTATGTCGGGACTCGGGTAAGTTGCCCAAGACGGATCAGTAAAAAAAATATTTAACGAAAGAAATGAGATAAGAAGAAGGAGATATGCCATTTTATTGTTACTATCCTGAAAAATATTAACGATTATTCAAATGTCCTCTGACCGCCCGTGTGGCCTTTCGAGAGCGGGACTTTCTATTTGCGCTAAAAGCATCTCCTGTGTTGAACACGACCCCGAAGGCGTTGTGCCTACCATTTTCATCACCAGACCACAATGAGCCGCTACCTTTCTTACCAAATAGCGGATCGGTGTGAATTTTCATTTCTCGACCCACTTGCGCGCTGTTTAGTTTATCCGCATCGAAAAGAGTTTTTAATTGCCGAATTGTGGGATATTGCCAGTCAAAATAATTTGCAAACCCAGTTTCGTTTAAATTTTTTATATATGCTTTTGCTTCATACCAGTTGAGCCAATGACCCGAATGCAAATAGGAATCATTTTTCATCCACATTAATCCGGTTTTAGAGTCGGAAATGGTCCCGTCTTTGTTGTCTGTGAATCTTTGGGTTTGTGGTGAGATTGATTCAGTATTGGATTTTTTATTTATAGATGATCCTAAAAGAAAAAGTGTTGCAAGGATCACCATAGTCACTCTAAATTTCATAATAAAATATTCTTAAATTCACATCCCTGATATTTTTTCTTTAAGGAGTTTGTTTACGGTTTCTGGGTTTGCCTTACCTTTGCTTGCCTTCATTACTTGTCCAACAAGAAAGCCTAAAACTTTTTCCTTACCTCCTTTATATTCATCCACTTGACTTAGGTTGGCTTGCAAGACTCCTTCTACCATTTTGTCAATGGCCTTACCATCGGTTATTTGTTTGAGATTTTTTTCGTCTACAATTGTTATCGGTTCTTTTCCCGTTTGATACATTTCTTCAAAGACAACTTTGGCGATATTGCTACTAATAACACCCTCGTCAATCAATTTGAGTAAATTTACCAGTGCACTCGGAGAAACTGGGCATTCACTGATTACCTGATTGCTTTTATTTAATTCTCGCAATAAGTCTCCCATTATCCAGTTACTAATTATTTTTGGTTTGGAAAACAGAGAAGTGCATTTTTCGAAATAAATGGCCAATTCTCTAGAAGAGGTTAGAACTCCAGCGTCATATTCGGGGAGGCTATATTCTATTGCAAACCGTTCTCGCTTCTGTTCTGGCAGTTCTGGGATTGTTTTTTTAATTTCTTCTACCCAAGCTTCATCGACAACGACCGGGACTAGGTCGGGATCAGGAAAATAACGGTAGTCGTGGGCTTCCTCCTTACTTCTCATTGAGAAAGTTTCTCCGCGATCAGAATCATACAGTCGGGTTTCCTGAATTACTTGGTCGCCTTGATCCAGAATGCGGGCTTGTCGGTCTACTTCATACTCTACTGCTTTTTGGACAAATTTAAAGGAGTTTAAATTTTTTAGTTCGGTACGAGTTCCAAATTCCTTTTGTCCTTTAGGGCGGAGCGAGATGTTGGCATCGCAGCGCAAGTTTCCTTCTTCCATGTTGCAATCGCTTACCTGGGTGTATTCGAGGATTGCTTTTAATTCACCCAGATAAGCCCGTGCTTCTTCTGGAGACCTTAAGTCTGGCTCGCTGACCACTTCACAAAGTGGAACTCCTGTGCGGTTAAAGTCCACATAACTTTTTCCTGGGCTCCCCAAATTTTCCCCATGAATCAATTTCCCGGCATCCTCTTCCATATGAATACGGGTCAATCCGATTCTTTTTTTTATTCCGTTTATATAAATATTAATATATCCGTTCACTCCTAAAGGTTCTTCAAATTGCGATATTTGATATCCTTTTGGCAGATCGGGGTAGAAATAATTTTTTCTAGCAAAACGATTCATAGGCGCAATTGTACAATGAGTTGCCAAGCAGGCTT
>Ga0315338_1001487_pt1 | contig 29040 bp, 28 predicted proteins | sample ASW8metaG_FD_204518 | JGI IMG/M metagenome (GOLD analysis project Ga0315338, IMG submission 204518) | Ammonia-oxidizing marine archaeal communities from Monterey Bay, California, United States - ASW #8 | ecosystem: Environmental > Aquatic > Marine > Coastal | place: USA: California | collected... | reverse complement strand
TAAATGACATAAGTAAGATAGAGGGAATATCTAATTCATATTCCAATGTATATAATTCTGTTGGCATACATCCCCATGAATGTAAAAATTATAAAGATCTTTGTTTGGAAGATTTGTTAAAATATACAAAAAATCCTAAATGTATTGGTATTGGTGAATCAGGATTAGATTTTTTCTACGAGAATAGTTCTAAAGAACTACAAATTAAACTTTTTAAGATACATATTGAAGCAGCAAGAAAAACTTCCTTACCATTAATTGTTCACACAAGGGATGCTGATAATGAAACTATTGAAATTCTTCAAAATGAAATGAAAAAAGGGTTTTTTTCTGGTTTAATACATTGTTTTAGCACAAGTAGGGAATTAGCAGAAAAAGCAATAGATTTAGGATTTTATATTTCAATATCTGGCATAATTACATTTAATAAATCAAATGAGTTAAGAAATATTGTAAAAGAATTGCCATTAAATAGATTATTAGTGGAAACTGATGCTCCATATTTAGCACCTGAACCATTTAGAGGAAAGTGCAACGAACCTTCGTATGTTTTAGAAACAGCAAAGTATATTGCTAATCTTTTAAACCTTTCTTATGAGGAATTTTGCAATAAAACAACAGAAAATTTTTACAGACTTTTTAGTAAATCAACTTAAAAATTAGTTTTTTCTAAAATATTATAAATCTATAATCTTAATTTAAGAAATTTGAAATTAAAAAAAATAATTATATGAAAAAATCAATTTTACCAGAAACAGTTCAAGGAAATATTTTAAAATACAATACACCAATTCTAAGTTTTAATAATAACTCTAACCTATTATGGAAGTTAAAGTTAAAAAAAAAGTTATTAGAGATTTTAAAATTACCAAAAAAGAAACAGGGAAATAAAATTTTTTTTTCAAAAACAGAAATAAGGAAAAATATAATAATAAAAAAATATTACTTTATATCTGAAAGAAATATACAAATACCTTTTTATTACTTAATTTCAAAAAAAAATATAAAAAAAAAAACCATTCCTCTTTTTATATGTCTGCATGGAAATGTAGGAGGGGCCGTTATGTCTTTTAAAGATGAAAAAAAAGAAAAAAAAAAAACTTTTTACAAAGTAAAAAAGAAAATAAAGAGTTTTTTAAATATAAAAATGCATCAAGAAAAAGAGTTGAATTTTGCATTACAAGCTGTAGATCAAGGTTATGCCGCTATAGCTTTAGAGTTAAGAGGTTATGGTGAAAGTTTAAGAATAAAAAATAATAAAACAAAAGATCATAAAAAAAGTTCCATGTATACGTCTGCAATTGATTTATTAATAGGTAAAACAATGATGGGATCTTGGGTATATGACTTAAAACAACTTTTAAATATAATTCTATCCACTAAACTTTTTTCGCAAATAGACAAAAAAAAAATTGTTTGTGCAGGTCACTCGATAGGAGGACTTGTTGCTTTTTATACAAGTTGTATTGATAAAAGAATAAATTTTTTAATAATGTCAGGATCATTTTGTAAATATATTAAAGGAAAAATAAATGTAATAGAAAAAGTTGGATTAGCTGAGATTATACCAGAATATTTAAATTATTTTGATTTACCTGATCTAACTGCCTTAATATGCCCTAGACCTTTAATAATAATAACTGGGAAAAAAGATAAATTATGTCCAATTAAAAGTGTAAAAGATTCATATATTAAAGCTTTACATATATACAATAAATTTTCAAAATCTAAAAAAAATTGCAGGTTAATTATAGCTGATGGTGGACATTCTATTTACGGAAATATAACTTGGCCTGTTTTTAATAATATTGCAAAGTGGAAAAAGTAAGAATTTAAATTAATAATACTAATTAATATACTGTATTTACTTAATATTTCATTAATATTAAAAAATATCTATTATTTCCCATAATATATGTTATGCGACAACTATATATAACTTATGTGTGACTAAACATGAAAAAATGTATATATTTGTGATATAAAATGATTGTATTAATTACTGGTGCTACATCTGGATTTGGAATGTCTTGTGCTAAGCTTTTTTCTAAAAAAGGGTATAAAACAATATTAATTGGTAGAAGAAAAGAAAGATTAACCAAATTATCCAAAGAACTAGGTATTAAAAGAAACCTCCCTATTCACCTAGATGTTAGAGATAAAAAGAATGTTTTTAAAAGTATTGAAAATCTTCCAGAGGAATATAAAAAAATAACTGTTTTAATTAACAATGCAGGACTTGCATGGGGTTTTGAGCCAGCTCAAAATGTCGACCTAAAAAAATGGGAGGCAATGATAGATACAAATTGTAAAGGATTAGTATATATGACAAAGGCAATCTTACCTGGGTTAATTAAAAGAAATAAAGGGCATATTGTAAATATTGGATCAGTAGCTGGCAATTATCCATATGGAGGAGGAAATGTATATGGAGGAACTAAAGCCTTTGTAAAACAATTTTCACTAGGATTAAAGTCAGATTTACTAGGTACAAAAGTTAAAATAACAAATATAGAACCAGGGATGGCAAATACAGAATTTTCCCTTGTTAGATTCTCTGGAAATAAAAAAAAAGCTAATGATGTATATAAAAATATGACACCTCTATCCGGCGAAGATATTGCTGAAACTATATTATGGTCTATTAATAGACCTTTGCATGTTAATATTAATAGAATTGAGTTAATGCCATTACAACAAGGTTTTAATTTTTTTGCAATAAGTAGAACTGGTAAGATTAAATAATATAAATTTTTTATTTTTTTTTAATTTATTACTAATTACTTTTAATAATTTTTCTTTTCCAATTTTTAATTTAGATGAAAATAAAATTATATCATTATACCTTTTGGCAGTATTTCTAAAATAATTTAAACTTTCTTTATTTAATAAATCAGATTTATTCCATATTTCTATTATTTTTCTTTGATCATATTTATTTCCAAGAATTGTTTTTAATATGTTTTCTACTGTTTTTTTTTGTTTTTCCCATTCAGGATTAGAAATATCAATAACATGTAATAAATAATCTGAAAAATTAATTTCATCTAATGTAGTTTTAAAAGAGACAACAAGTTCCGTAGGTAAGTTTGTGATAAAGCCCACTGTATCTGATAAAATGAAATGTTTATTATTAGATATCACACATTTTCTCATTGTTGTATCAAGTGTTGCAAATAATTTATTTTTAACTAACACGTTTTCTTTTGTTAAATAATTAAAAAGTGTAGATTTTCCAGCATTTGTATAACCAACTAAAGAAATAAATGGATTTAAATTTTTGTTTCTATTTGTTCGTTGCATCAATTTATTAGATTCAATTTTTTTTAGTTCTTTTTTTATTTTACTTATACGTTTATTTATTTGTCTTTTATCACTTTCAATTTGCCTTTCACCAGGTCCTCCCATAAATCCATACCCTCCTCTTTGTCTTTCCAAATGAGTCCATGATCTTATTAATCTTGATCTTTGATAAGATAAACTTGCAAGTTCAACTTGAAGTATACCATGTTTAGTTACTGCTCTTTCCCCAAAAATTTCTAAAATTAATCCTGTTCTGTCTAAAATTTTACAATTAAGAGATAATTCAAGATTCCTTTGTTGTACTGATGAAATTTGATAATTAATTAATAATAAATTTGATGAATATTTTTTTAAATAAATCTTAAAACTTTCTATTTGTCCTTTACCAAAAAAAACAGAAGGGGTAGGTTTTCTTATTTTTATACTTTTTTGATATTTAACTATTAAGTTTATATTTTCTGCAAGATTTGATATTTCTTCTTCATCATATTTTGAAATTGGTCTTTTCTCAAATTGTTGTACTGGATTAATTATTATACAGTTTTGATTTAGGTCATGAAATTTATTTACTTTATCTAAAGATAAGAATTTATTCATAAACAATAAGAAAAATAATTATTTTATATACAATTCTAAAATTTCAATTTTTTTTAATATTAGATCAGGGTTTTTTTTTAAATCTTTTTTTTTAAATATTTTATTTTCAATAAAGATTGATGTGCATTTATTTTTTTTTGCAAATTCTACATCAACATCATTGTCTCCAACATACCATATATTTTTATTAGGTTTTAAATAAATTTTATTTAATGCAAATAAAAGAGCAAATTTTGAAGGTTTATCCTTTTTTGCTTCATTAGCCCCAACTAAAACTTTAAAATATTTACCCCATCCAAGTTTTTTTATTTCTTTACGTAATAAATTACTATCTTTATTGCTAATAACACCACAAAGAATTTTTTTTTCTTTTATTGTTTTTAATATTTTCTCAGCTTTAGCTTTTGGTTTAATTTTTTCTAGATGTATTTTTGTAAAAACATTATAAAATATTTTTTTAGCTTTTTTCCAATCTTTTTTAAAAATTATAGGGAATGTTTCCCTTAATGAATATTTCGCACTTTTTAAAATTTTTTCCCTACTTTGTTCTTTTAAACCTAAACTTTTTAATGTTTCTTTATAAGCAATATATATAGGATCCCAATTATCAACTAAAGTGTTATCCCAATCAAAAAGAATTACTTTTGGCGGTGTATTAACAATTGAATTAATCAAGCTATTTTAAGTTCCTTAGATAGTGAAGTATTATTTTTATCAATGTAGTTATTATATAAATGCATAATTTTTTTTGTTATATTTCCTGGTTTTCCATTTGAAATATTATAATTATCAATTTTTATTACCGGTAAAACCGATAATGTAGAACTAGTCAAGAAAGTTTCTTTTGCATTTTTTGCTTCAATTAAATTAAAGGGTTTTTCTATTACATTAAAATTATTCTTTTTCAAAATTTTAATTAAAGTATCTCTTGTTACTCCTTTTAGAATTTTGTTATTTGCGGGGTGTGTTACTATTGTATTTAAGTTTTTAATTATCCATGCATTAGACGCAGATCCTTCTGTAATATTTCCACCATCAATAAACCAAGATTCAAAAGCTTTTTTTTCGACAGCCAATTGTTTAGATAAAATATTAGGTAATAACCCTGTTGTTTTAATGTCCCTTCTTAGCCATCTTAAATCAGGAATTGTTATAATTTTTACACCTTTTTTATATATTTTCTTATTTATCATTAAATGTTTTGTAAAAATTATTGTTGTTGGCTTATATTGTTTTGGAAATTCGTGTTTTCTTTCAGAAACACCCCGAGTAATTTGAATATAAATATATCCGTTAACTATATTATTTAGTTTAATTAATTTATTAAATATTTTTTTAAATTTTTTTTTATTAAAATTATATTTTATTTTTATTTTTTTTAGCGATGAATTTAATCTATTTAAATGTTGATCTGTATCTATAATCTCTTTGTTAAAAACACTAATTAACTCGTAAATTGAATCTGCAAATAAAAAACCTCTATCTTCAATACTTACTTTTGCCTTGGTATGTTCAATAAATTTATTGTTTATATAAGTTATATCTTTCATTAATAGAATCTGAATCTTACTGACAATAAATCTTCAACTTTCTTAATCATTTTTGACAGTGAAAAAAGTAAAAGTCTATCGCCTTCGTTTATTTCTAGATTTGGTTCTGGCATATGAACTTCATTTTCATTTTTTAATATTGCACCTATTTTAACGCCTTTTGGTAATTTTAATTCGCTTATTTTTTTATTTACAACAGACGAGGCTTCTTTAGCATCAGCTTCTATAACCTCCCCCTCTCCTTCTCTAAGAGAAAAAACTTGTCGTATATTTCCTTTTCTAATGAAACTTAGTATTCTAGAAACAGTAATTGCTTGTGGGCTTAGGACATCATCTATGCCCAACGGTTCTAGTATAGGCCTGTAAGTTGCATCATTTGCTAATGAAATAGTTTTTTTACAACCTTGTTTTTTTGCTAGCAATGATGTTAAAATATTTACCTCATCTTGATTTGTAACAGAAACGATCGTTTCAGTCTCAGATATTTTTGCTTCTTTTAGAATTTCAAGATCTAGACTGCTTCCATTTATAACTAACGTATCATTTAATTCAGCACTTATATTTTCAGCTCTTTCTTTATTTAACTCAATTAATTTTGTATTTGCACCAAATTTACTTTCTTCTAGTCTTTTTGCTAAAGACACTCCAATATTTCCACCTCCAACAATAATTACACTGTTAGCTTTTGTTTCTTGATGGCCAAAAAAACCCATGACTTCATGTAAATTATTTGTATCAGCTATTAAATATACAGAGTCACCAAGTTTTATTTTTTCATCCTCATTAGCTATAATAATTTTTTCTTTTCTAAACATTGCTAAAACATTCATTTTTAAATCATTTAGATTTTCTTGAATTTTTAAAATTTGAGTATCTATATGCGGAAAATTTTTTTCTATTTTAGTTCCCAATAAAACAATTTTTTTATCACTAAATGGTATAATTTCAAATGCACCAGGGGCAATTAATCTTCTTCTAATCGCTTCAGCTATCTCTGTTTCTGGAGATATTATAAGATCAACAGATATTTGGTCTCTTGAAAAAAGAGACTTGTAATCAGGGTTTAAATAATGTTGATCTCTAATTCTAGCAACCTTTAGGGGTATATTAAATTGTGAATTTGCAACCTCACAGGCAATCATATTAACTTCATCTGATTGTGTAACAGCAATTAACATTTCAGCATCTTTAGCTCCAGCCTTATCTAAGATTCCTGGTTGAGAACCAAATCCTACATACGTATTTACATCTAGATGTTCTTTAATTTCTATTAAGCTTTCTTCTGATTGATCAATTATGGTAATATCGTTTTTTTCTTTTGATAGATGCTGCGCTAAAGTTTTTCCAACTTCTCCAGCACCACATATTATTACTTTCATTTTTTTAAACCTATCTCTTTTATTTTTCTATGTAATGCCGATCTTTCCATTCCTATAAAATTTGCTGTTTTAGATATATTTCCTCCAAATCTATTTACTTGGTTAATTAAATACTGCTTTTCAAAATTTTTTCTAGCATCTTTTATTGGTAAATTCATAATTGATTTATTTTTCTCATCAGAATTTATATTATTAGTTTCTTTTAATAAATCATTTGGCAACATATTTGGAGTGATAATTTGAATTTTTTTATCAGAGGATTTTACTAATATGTATAACCATTCTACAAAATTTTTAATTTGTGTAACATTTCCAGGCCAATCAATTGTTTGTAATAAAGCATAAACGTCATCTGATAATTTTATTTTTTTTAATAACTCCTGTTCTTTTTTTTCTATGAAATAATTTATTATCAATGGTATGTCTTCCCTTCTTTTTTTTATTGAAGGTAATTGTAAGGAAGCAACATTTAATCTATACAATAAATCTTTACGCAATTTTTTATCTTCAATTTCGGTTTTTATATCTCTACTTGTTGATGATATAAAACGTATATTTGCATTAAAATTATTTTTTTCACCATCTTCTAAATCAAGTGAAAAAGTTTCTTTTTGTAAAAAATTTGTTATCTTACCTTGTATATAATATTCCAAATCACAAATTTCTTTTAAGTAAATAGTTCCTTGTCCAGCTCTTTGAATATAGCCAAAATTTTTTTTTATTGCATCAAGTTCTCCAAAGAAAGATTTATCAAAATTTTTATTATTTATTAGTGCGCAATTTATTGTGACAAAGGGTTTTGTGGATCGGTGTGATAAATTATGAATCATTTTTGCAATAAGATTTTTACCAGTTCCAGAATCTCCAGTGATTAAAACCCTAGAATTAGTGTTAGCAATGTGTTTAATTTTTTTTCTTAAATTATTGACTATGCTTGTATTGCCAATAAATTCTTCATCGCCTTCTATATTATCTTTATATATTTCATATTTATTTTTTAAAAAAGCATTTTCTAAAGCCCTATCAATAATTAAGAATAATTTTTCTGATTTAAAAGGTTTTTCAATGAAATAAAAAGCGCCTTGTTTAATAGCTTTAACTGCCATTTCTATATTACCATGCCCACTAATCAGTACCACAGGTATATTAGGATTAAAGTTTTTTATTATTTTAAGTAATTCAAGCCCATCTTTTTTACTTCCTTCAAGCCAAACATCTAATAATACTAGATCTATAGGAGTGTTTTTAATTTCATTAATTGCCGTATCAGAATTATGAGCTATGGTTACTACAAATCCTTTTGATGTTAAAATTTTTGATAATGTTATACAGATATCTTTATCATCATCAACTATTAAAATATTCTGTTTCATTTACAATTAAATATAAAAAATTAATATTATTTTTTTTTTGGTAATTCTACTAACGCTGAAGTACCATTTTTTTTGTCATTAATAAAAAAATTACCATTATGTTCTTGTATTATTTTTTGTACTATTGCCAACCCAAGGCCAGTTCCTTTTTTTTTTGTTGTTACATAAGGTTCTAAAATTTTATTGTTTGGAAAACTTTTAGGTAAACCCCCTCCGTTATCATCAATTCTAATATAAACATTGTTGTTTTTTAGATAAATACTTAAATTAATTTTACCATTAATTCTTTTATTTTTAGAATTGTATTCATTAATAGATTCCATAGAATTTTGAATTAAATTCGAAATTACCATTGAAATTTGAAATTCATCAATTTTAACAAAAAAATCTTTATCTAAATTAGAAAAAGAAAAGTTTATATTTTTATTACTTTTTTTATAGAATAATACTAAATCATAACAAAGCTTATTCAATTTAATAATACTAAACTGTGGTTTAGGTAATTTAGCGAATCTTGAGAACTCATCAACCATATTCTCTATTGACGAAACTTTTTTAATTATTGTATCTGCATAACTTTTATCTTCTTTATTTTTAGATTTTGATTTTAAATATTCAGCAGACAATTGAATTGGTGTAAGCGGATTTTTTATTTCATGAGCGATTCTTCGTGCAATATCTAACCAGGCAGCGTTTCGCTCTCTTTTTTGAAGTTCTGTTTTTTGTAATCTAAGTTTCTTTGTCATTTCATTAAATGTTTTAATTAATAAACTCATCTCATCTTTTGTAGAAATTTGAGGTACCCTAACAGATAAGTTTCCAGATTTAATTTGATTTGATGTTCTTATTAAATTAGTTATAGGCGCTATTAAAGCATCAGCAAATAACAAACCTATCAAAATTGATATTAATAAAATTAATAGTGAAATAAGAATAAAAACCATATAAAAATTTATTTGAATATTATTTCTTTGCTCATATAACTTTTTATAAATCATTGACTCAGCATTAACATTTTGAATTTGGGCAATTATTTGAGGATCTATAAATCTGCCAATAGATAGATAAGTGTTTTGAATATTTTCCAATTTAATTAATGCTCGCACTCTATCTCTTCTTTTACTTGTTAAAACAACTTCGCCTTTATCCGCTTCAATTAAATCAAAACCTGTAATTACATCTGGAGTTGTGCTTATAGTAAAACCGCCCTTAGCTAAGACCGCGCCACCTTTTCTAAAAACAAATGCTTCTGTTAGCTCTCGTAATTTAATTTGCGTATAAACAAAATTATTTAATTTATTTAAATCTAAAAAAATAGTATTAAATTTTTCATCTATTTCTTTTCCCATAGTAGAGGCATCGCTTTTAATATTTTGAATATGTTCTTTGTAGTAAGCTTCAGCAATAATATTTGATTGTTCGGCAATACGAAGCACTCTGTCATTAAACCAACCTTTCATGCTGATATTAAAAAAAAGAGAAGAAAAAATAGAAAGAGTAATAGTTGGTATTAAAACTAATAAACCAAAAGTTAATATAAATTTAGTTGATATTTTTGCACCAACACTACCTTTTTTTCTTTCTATCCATGTTAGGAAAATTTTTCTTAATACTTTAAAACAAAGCAACAATAATAAAATTGCATCAGCAGCTAATGTGCCCATTGCTATTTTTGTAGTTGTTTTGATATATGGTATTGAATTTGAAAATACTAAATAAGTTATAATTGATGCCAAGAAAGATAAAATTATTAGCAATATAGTTATTTTTCTATTTATTGATGGTTTTTTAAACCAAAAAAAAATTGTTGAAATTAAATTTGAGAAAAAAGGAGATAATAAATATTTTTTAGATAAAAATATAGGATCATTGTTATTTAATTTTTTTTCCATAAAAAATTATTTTTTTATTATTGTTTTAAATAACTTTAATTTTTAATTCTTTAATTTTTTTTCTTAATGTATTTCTATTTAATCCTAACAACTTAGACGCTTTAATTTGATTTCCTTTTGTTGCAGTCAAACATATTGAAATTAAAGGCCTTTCAACTTCATTAATAATTCTTGAATAAAGACCTGATGATGGGAGCTTTCCTTTATGAAGTTTAAAGAAATTTTTTAAATGATTTTCTACAGATAAACTAAGGCTTATTTTATCTGAACCATTATTTGAATTTAACTCTGAAATCAACGTATTTGTTTTAGATAAGTTTTTAATAATATCATTATTTGTTATTTTATTAGAAGGTATCAACACAACCAATCTTCTTATAAAATTTTCTAATTCCCTAATATTGCCAGGCCATTTATATTTTTTTAATGCATTAATGTCTTCTTCAGAAATATATTTTTTTTCTAAACCCTCTTTATGACATTTGTTTAAGAAGTAATACACTAATTTATTTAAATCAGAATGTCTTAATCTTAAAGGTGGTAGATTGATAGGAAAAACATTTAAGCGATAAAATAAATCCTCTCTAAATTGTCCTTTTTGGACAAGTTCGTCTAGATCTCTATGAGTAGCAGTTATTATCCTAACATTAGTTTTAATCTTTTCATGACCACCAACTCTATTGAATTCGCCTTCTTGAATTACTCTTAAGAGTCTAGTTTGAGCCTCGTATGGCATATCCCCAATTTCATCTAAAAATAAACTTCCACCATCGGCCTCTTCAAATTTACCTGATTTTCTATTATAAGCTCCAGTAAATGATCCTTTTTCATGCCCAAATAATTCACTTTCAATTAGTTCCTTAGGAATAGCTGCCATATTAATTGCTACAAATGGTCCGTTTTTTCTTTTTCCATGTTCATGTAAAATTTTTGCTACAAGTTCTTTTCCAGTACCGGATTCACCAAAAATCATAACAGTTAAATCTGTGTTAGTTAATTTAGCTATAGATTTGAAAACTTTTTGCATTAAAGGAGATGTTCCAATAATTGGTATCTCATTTTTTTCACTTTTTATATCCTTTGTATATTCTTTATTTAAAGATTGATTATTATCTGAAAAAGCTGTTGCAATAACCTTATTAAGTTCAGATAAATCAAAAGGCTTGGCTAAATATTCATAAGCACCCTTTTCCACTGCTTGCATAGCTGTTAGGATGGTATTTTGAGCACTTATAACTATTATCTTGATGTCATGTCTAATTTCTTTTATTTTTGGTATTAAATCTAGTCCATTTTCATCAGGCATCATAACATCTAAAATTATTAAATCACCAATACCATCTGATACCCAATTCCACAATTGTGCACAATTATCAGTTAATTTTAGCTCATATTTTTCTTCTAACTCTGTTGATAAAACAGTTCTTATTGAAATATCATCTTCAGCAATCAAAATTAATTTTTTTTTATTCATTATTTATTTATTTAATTTATTAAACATTGCTTTAAAAACTGTTTTATTACTAATAGTATTAAACTCAATGCTTCCAGAATGGCTTTGAATTATTTTTGCACATATTGAAAGCCCCAAACCCTTTCCATTGGTTTTATTTGTAACAAATGCATCAAAAATATTTTCTTTTAAATCATCTGGTATTCCAACTCCATTATCTTCTATAAAAACATTTATAGGCAAATTTCCATGCTCGTATCTAGTTGTAATTTTTATTATTCCCTTATCTTTTTCAATTGCCTCAGCTCCATTTTTTAGTAAATTTACAAATAATTGATTTAACTGATTTTCATTACCAAAGATACTTGGTAAAGATGGATCATAATTTTCTATAAATCTTATTTCTTTTTTATTAAACATAGTTTCAATTAAGTTCTTCGAATATCGTAATATTTGATTTAGATTTATTTTTTTCTTTTTTATCGGCCTATCGTCAGTAAAATTTTCTAAAGAATTCAATAAATTTTTAATTCTTTCAGTTTCATTATTTATAAGTTTGATTAAGTTGTAATCCTTGCTTTTAAAATTAAATCTTTTTTCAATTATTTGCGAAGCTCCCTTGATTCCTGATAGAGGATTTTTAATTTCATGAGACAACATTGCAACAAGAGATGATACAGATTGCGCAGACTTTTCAAAATTGAATTGTTTAGAAAGTTCCAAATTTTTAGATATATCATTCAAAACAATAGAAAGTAAATTGTTATTGTTTTCTATTTTTGAAATTGATACAGAGACATTTATTTTTTTTTTAGTCGTATTTATTAAAACATTAAATTCATTTATATTTCTATTACTTTTAGCACATTTTTCAATTAAACTTATAAAATAACTATCATCTTTAAATAACTTACCTACTTTTTTTCCAACTATATTTTTATTACTTGTTTCTAACAATATTTCCGTAGCATTATTGCAATAAATAATCTTTTTTTTTTTGGAATTTATAACTATTATTGGGCTCTGTAACGAATTTAAAATAAACTCAGTACTTAAATCTGTGTTTTTTACTAATGTATCCATTATAAAATGTTTAATATATAGGCAATTTAACTAAATGATTAAAAAAAAGGCAATAAAAAAGTACGATAATAGTAAAAATATCGCAATAATACTAGCCTGTGGAGAGAGTTTAAGGTTTAAATCAAAGCAGCCTAAGCAATATGAGGACTTACTTGGAGACATAATATTAAATCATACTATTAAAATTTTTCTTAAAAATAGTGAAATTGGTCAAATTTTGTTAGTTTTAAATAAAAAACACAAAAAGTATTTTAAAAAAATAATTATAAATAAAAAAATTTTGAGAACATATGGAGATGATTCTAGACAAAAATCAGTATTTTATGGCCTTAAATATATAAAAAGGTTTAAGCCAATAAATGTATTAATTCATGACGCAAACAGGCCGTTTATTAATACAAAATTAATTTCAAAAATATTAAAGAAATTAAGAAAATTTAAGGCAGTTATACCAAGAATAAAAATTCAAGATACTATAAAAAAAGTTGAAAATAATAAAATCACACCTCTAAATAGAGATAAAATTTTTGCTTTACAAACACCTCAAGGTTTTAAATTTAAAGAATTATTAAAAAAACATATTAATGCTAATGGTGAAAAGTTTACAGATGATTCATCATTGTTTGATGATACCAGTAAAATTATTACATATATATATGGAAATAATGAAAATATTAAAATTACAGATAAAAGCGATCTAAAACTAGCAGAGAAATTATATTATTCAAAAAACAAATCAAATTTGATTGGATTAGGAATAGATTTCCATAAATTTAATAATAAAAAAGGAAAATTAATTTTATGTGGTGTAAAAATTCCTTTTCACAAAAGTTTAATCGCACATTCTGACGGAGATCTTGGTTATCATGCGATTTCAGATGGAATTTTAGGAGCAATCTCCGAAGGAGATATTGGTATACACTTTCCAGATACTAGTAAAAAAAATAAAAATTTAAATTCTGCTAAAATATTAAAATATACATACGAGTTAATGAAAAAAAAGATTAATAGAGATATTAAAAATATAGATTTAACATTTATTGGCGAGGAACCGAAATTTTCAAAATATCAAAAGAAAATGAAATTAAATATTTCTAAATTGTTAAATTTAAATTTAAATCAAATAAATATAAAGGCTACTACTACTGAGAAAATGGGGCCTTTGGGGAATAAAGAAGGATTAGGAGCATTTGCTTTGGTAAATATAATTTAAAAGTGAAATTTAATTTATATAAATCTATTTCAACATGTTTTGGATTGGGTTACATTTCCCCTCTTCCCGGAACATTGACTTCATTCCTTACAGTTATAATTATATGGACTATTCAAACACATTTAAGTCTTGAAATAACAATACTATTTATTTTATTTGCAACTCTAATTGGATATATTTCAGTAGAAAAAAATCCAGACAAAGTATCTGATCCTAAAGAAATAGTAATAGATGAATTAATTGGCCAGTCTTTAGTTTTAGTTTTCTTACCTTTAACATATAAAAATTATATCTTAGGCTTTATTCTTTTTAGATTTTTTGACATTTATAAACCCATGCCAATAAATTATTTTGAAAAAAAATACCAAAATGCATTCGGCGTTATTTTTGATGATATAATAGCAGCTTGTTATGCTTTATTGGCAATTTATATAATAAATAATATTATTTAAATAATGTTCCCAATTAAAATTAAACAAAAAGCAGAGAAAGTTTTTAAACTTTGTTTAAAAAAAAAAGTTAAATTAACATTTGCTGAATCATGTACAGGTGGTTTGTTATCTTCATTAATAACTTCTTATCCTAATTCGTCAAAAATTTTTACTAGCGGATTTGTTACCTATTCTAATTTATCAAAACAAAAGATGCTCGGTGTTAAAAGTAAAACATTAATGAAATATGGTGCTGTAAGCAAAGAAGTTGCAGGAGAAATGGTAAATGGAGCCTGGAAAAAAAATAAAGTAAATATAGCATTATCTATAACAGGGATTGCTGGACCAACAGGTCAAACAAAAAGTAAAAAAATTGGCTTTGTTTACATTGGAATAAAAAGTAAAAAAGGAACTCAAATTAATGAGTTTTGTTTTAAAGGTAATCGTGAAAAAATTAGACTTGCTTCGGTAAAAAAAGCTATTGATTTGATAAGTTCAGTTATTTAATTTTTTTTCAAAAGCATCTACCATTTTCTCCACTGCATTTTCTAGAAAAAAACTTGTACATAATCTTAAAAAAATTGATTTAAATTTAAAATTACAAGAAAAACTAACATCAGTTTTATTTTTTGAAATTTTTTTAAATTTCCAGTCAATTGCAAGATATTCAAAGGGGCCGCTAATATAATCTAATGCAATTCTTTTTTGAGGATATAGTAGTACCTTGCATAGATAACTTTCATTTATGTTTTGAAAGCCGACTTTTACTTGGGTTATAATATATTTTTTTGTTTTTTCTTTTATTGTTATATTGCTGCACCAAGGTAAGAAATCAGGATATTTTTTTACATCTGCAACTAAATTATAAATTTTTTTTACTGGATGGTTAATTGTTTTATTCTTAATAAAAGATACCAATTTATTCTTTTTTCTTTTCTTTATTATTAAAAATAATTATTTCATCAGGATCTGAAAGATCGTGCTTATCTCTTGCTAACTGATCTAAGTATTCTAAGTCATTAGATTCAAGTTTTTTAATTTTACTATGTAGCTCATCACTGTGTTTTTGTAAGGAATTTAAAATTTCTTTATTTTCTTTAACTTCTTTTCTTAACTTAAAATAAGTAAAGAGAGAACTTTGGCTAGAAGAAATTAAATAAATAATTGTAATTATCAATATAATAAAAAGACCAATTAAATAATTTTTCATTTTAAAAAACTAAAAATTTCCCTTCCTGCATATTTTGTACCTGTGTGTTCTTCATTTCTTATTAATTGGTTATATTTAGATAACCTTTCAGATCTTGCCATTGAACCAGTTTTTATTTGTCCTGCTTTGGAAACACAAGCTAAATCTGCTATAAAATTATCTTCTGTTTCACCTGATCTATGGGATATTATCGTGGTATAATTATTAGAATTTGCTAAATCTATAGTTTTACGAGTTTCAGTAACTGTTCCTATCTGATTTAATTTAATTAATATTGAATTTGCAATTTTATTTTTTATACCTTCAGATAATTTTTCTACATTAGTTACAAATAGATCGTCTCCTACCAGTTGTATTTTATCGCCTAAACTTTTTGTTATGTTTTTCCATCCATCTAAGTCATCTTCTGACATTGGATCCTCAATAGAAATTATTGGATGGGAAGAGGTTGTTTTTTCGTAGTATTTGATTAAATCGTCAGAGTTAATCGTTTTATTTTCTCCTGAAAGTTCGTATTTATTATTTTTATAAAATTCCGACGAAGCTGCATCCAAGGCTATATATACATCGTTACCAGGTTTATAACCTGACTTTTCTATAGCTTTCATTAAATAGTCAAGTGCTTCATTATGGTTTTTTAATTGTGGCGCATATCCCCCTTCATCTCCTAAATTTGTTGACAAAGATTTATCTGAAAGTATTTTTTTTAAATTATGAAAAATCTCAGAAGAAATTTGAACAGCGTGTTTAAATGAATCTGCATTAGTTGGTACGATCATAAATTCCTGGATATCTAAACCGTTATCGGCATGAACTCCTCCATTTAAAATATTAACTAATGGTACTGGCATGATACATCCAGAATAGTCTTGTTCTTTATTTTGCGCTTTATAAGTAGCAATACTTACAGCTAAAATTGCATTAGCACCTAAACGTTCTTTGTTCTTAGTGCCATCTAATTTAATTAATGAGTTATCTATATTTTCTTGGTCAGATGCATCATGTCCTTTTAAGTGATCTAAAATTATTGTATTTATATTTTTTACAGCATTTAAAACACCTTTTCCTAAAAATCTTTTGTTATCTCCATCTCTTAATTCGTGTGCTTCAAATTTTCCAGTTGATGCACCTGAAGGAACAGAAGCTATACCAAAAGTTTTATCATCTAGATGCACTTCAGCTTCAACAGTGGGAAATCCTCTGCTATCAATAATTTCTCTACCAAATATTTTTTCTATTTTTGCCATAGAAATTTTTTTTAATTATTTTTTGTAACAAAATCCAGTTCTATTAATTTTTCTAATAAAACTTGAAGATTTTTTAACGGTAACATACATGGGCCGTCACTTGGTGCTTTATCTGGATTATTATGAGTTTCAATTAGCACTCCTGCTATACCAACTGATACTGCTGCTTTAGCAAGGACAGAAACAAATTCACGTTGTCCCCCGCTACTTTTTAACAAACCTCCTGGTTGTTGAACCGAATGAGTTGCATCAAAAATAACTGGAAAACCGTTTTTTTTCATAATAGCAAGTGATCTCATATCAGATATTAAATTGTTGTAACCAAAGCTGTATCCTCTTTCGGTTAATAAAATCTTATTATTATTTTTAATTTTATTTATTACGTTTGTTATTTCTGATGGAGATAAGAATTGTCCCTTTTTGATATTTACAGGTTTTTTAGTTTTTGCTGCTGCAATTAATAAATCTGTTTGTCTGCATAAAAAAGCTGGGATCTGAAGCAGGTCAACTATTTTTGAAACTTTATTGCATTGATCGGGTTCATGAACATCAGTTGTTACAGAACATTTAATTTTTTTTTTTATTTCTGAAAAAATTCCTAAAGATTTATTGAGGCCTAGTCCTCTTGAACTTTTTATACTAGATCTGTTTGCTTTATCAAAAGATGATTTGTAAATAAAGTTTATTCCAAGCAAAGAACATATCTCGTTTATTTTTCCTGCAATATCTATAGCATGTTGCTTACTTTCAACAACACATGGCCCAGATATTAGAGTTAATGGCAAGTTGTTACTAATGTTATTTTTTCCTATTTTAACAGTAATACTTTTCATTTTTAAATTAATCTAGATCTTTCGACCGCTGCTTTAATAAAAGAAACAAATAATGGATGAGGGTCAAAAGGTTTTGATTTTAATTCAGGATGAAATTGTACGCCAATAAACCATGGATGATTTTCTAATTCAAGAATCTCAGGTAGTTTGCCATCAGGTGATAAACCAGAAAATTTCAAACCACATTTTTCTAGTTTTTTTAAGTAATTAAGATTTACTTCATATCTATGTCTATGTCTTTCACTTATTTTACTTCTCTTATATATATCAAATATCTTCGATTTCTTTTTTAATACACAGTCATATGCTCCTAGGCGCATAGTTCCTCCCATATTACCATTAACGCTTCTTTTTATGGGTTTATTTTTTTTTATCCATTCTGTCATAATTCCAATAACTGGTTCTTTTGTTTTTGTAAATTCAGTTGAATCAGCTTTTTTTAAACCAAGTAAATTTCTTGCAGCTTCTATAACAGCAACTTGCATTCCTAAACAGATACCAAAATAAGGTATATTATTAAGTCTTGCGTAATTAGCAGCTCTAATTTTACCCTGTGTTCCTCTTACACCAAAACCACCAGGAATTAAGATACCATTGATCCTACTTAAAGTATCTGCTTTCATTTTTTGTTCAAAAATCTCAGAATTTAACCACTCAATATTCAATTTAACGTTATTAGAAATAGACCCATGAATAAGTGCTTCAACTAATGATTTGTATGAATCTTCCAATGTATTGTATTTACCTACTAACCCAATCGTCACCTCTCCTTCAGGATTTGAAATTCTTTTTTCTATTATCTCCCATTTTTTTAGATCTGGTTTTTTAGTTTTTAAATTAAAAAAATTACAAACTTCTTTATCCAAACCTTGTTTGTGCAAATTACGAGGTACTTCATAGATATTATTTACATTTACGGCTGGAATTACTGAATTATCATTTATATTGCAGAATAAAGCTATTTTCTTTTTAGAATCTTCAGGCAAAGGTTTATTACATCTACACAATAATATATCTGGTTGAATTCCTAATCCTAAAACCTCCTTTACAGAATGCTGAGTTGGCTTTGTTTTAAATTCGCCTGAACTTTCAAGAAACGGTACAAGTGTTAAATGTATAAATAATGTATTTTCTTTTCCTAGGTCATTTCTCAATTGCCTTATAGCTTCTAAAAAAGGAAGCCCTTCTATGTCTCCAACCGTTCCTCCAATTTCACATAAAACAACATCATCATTTTTGGTATTATCTAATATAAATTCTTTTATTTCATTTGTAACATGAGGGATGATTTGAACTGTTGCACCTAAGTAGTCACCTTTTCTTTCTTTTAATAAAACATTTGAAAATATTTTTCCAGATGTTATGTTGTCATTTTTTTTAGTTGGAACCCCAGTAAATCTTTCATAATGGCCCAAATCTAAATCAGTTTCGGCCCCGTCATCTGTAACAAACACTTCTCCATGTTGAAAAGGACTCATAGTACCAGGATCAATATTAAGGTAAGGATCTAATTTTTTTAAATGAATTTTAAAATTTCTTGATTGTAAAAGCGAGGCAAGAGATGCTGCTGCCAAACCTTTTCCTAATGATGAAGTAACACCACCTGTTATAAAAATAAATTTAGTCATTTACATAAAAAAAAAGAGGCAAAAGTGCCTCTTTATTAAAATTTAATATATATATTAATAAAAAAAAATTATTCAGCCAATGGAACTGTTGGTACATTTTTCTCCTTAATATTGTTTATTATATCACTTTCAATTATAGAGTCTTTATTTGAATTTCCAGATACTATTGCTAATGATATACTTGTTACAATAAATCCTGTTGCCAAATAAAGAGTTAATTTAGTAAAAAAATTATTAGAAGATTGAGAGGACATTATATTAGACATTCCACCACCAAGACCTCCTAATCCACCCTCACTTCTTTGAAGCAAGACAGATATAACTAAGCTTATAGCTACTATGATATGTATAGTTAATAATATTGATTCCATTTATTATTTTTAGAATATATTAATTATTAAAAAAAAATCAAATATATTTAATTATTAATACTCAAGCATTGAAAAAAAACTATTAAATTTTAAACTTGATCCTCCAACTAAAAGACCATTAATATTGTCATTATTTAAAAATAATTTTGAATTATTAATATCTACAGAACCTCCATATAAAACTTTAGTATTCTTATAAACTGAAGATATTTTAAAAATTACTTCTTTTATATAACAAATTGTGTTTGATATTTCTTGAACAGTAGGAGTTTTTCCTGTTCCAATTGCCCAAATAGGCTCATATGCAATAATAACTTTTTTAAAAATTTTTTTTGATGGTGAAAGGACTTTTCTTAATTGATTTTTTAAAATTTTTTTAGCGATTCCTTTGTTTTTTTCACTTATATTTTCACCTATACACAATATTGGAGTAAGATTAGATTTTAATGCAGATTTAATTTTTGAGCCTATTAAAATATCATCTTCATGATGAAATTGTCTTCTTTCTGAATGTCCTATTAAAATATATTTACAATTTATATCTTTTAACATTTTAGGATTTACATCACCTGTACGTGCACCAAATTTATCATTGGGGGAACAATCCTGTGCTCCAAAATTGATTTGTTTAAATTTAGTTGTTAATGAAAAAATTAATGACATTGGAGGGCATATAATAAATTCATTTTTAATTTTTTTTTTTTTAAAAATTATTTTTTTGCAAAAAATATCGGCTTGTTTATGAAGAAAATTCATTTTCCAATTTGCAACAATTAATTTAACTTTATTCATTGTTTGTTTGATATTATTTAATATCTTATATTAAAGAAATGCTTCAATATATAAAGAAATATATAAAAGGTTGGTTTTTAGGAATCTTACTTTTTTTTATATTTATAAGTTTTACTTTTTGGGGAGTTGGAGATATTTTTCGAGGTGGTGCTAGTCATTTCATAAAAATTGGTAAAAATAAAATATCATTTGATTTTTTTCAAGCAGAATTTCAGTCAAATTTAAATTCTTTAAATAAAGAACAAAAAAAATTAAATAAACTAGAATTAAAAAGTCTTGCCAATGAAACCATTAGAAATATAGCAAATAGATATTTAATTTTAAATGCTGCTAACTCAATAAATATTAATATATCTGAAGAAATTTTGAGAAAGAAAATTTTAGAAAATAAATCATTTCAAAATAAATTGACAAAAAATATCTTTGATAAAAATATATATATAAATTTTGTAAACGCAAACTTTGGTTCTGAGAAAAATTATTTAGAATATCTTGAGAATCAAATCATAGTTGAAATGATCTCAAATTATTTTGAAGAAAAAATATATTATCCTAAAAATTTAACAAAAAAAATTTATAATAAATTAGAAGAAAAAAAATCATTTCAAATTGCACATATTGATAAATTTTCTCAGAGTTCAATGATCAAAGTTTCTGATAAAGAATCAATATTAGAACATTTTAATAATAATAAAAAAAAATACTTATTCGATGAAAGAAGATCTTTTACTTATATTTTTCCAAATTTGAGTAAAATAAAAAAAAGAATTGAAATAAACGAAGAAGAAATTCTAGATGCTTACAATAATCAAAAAGAGGAATTCTCAATCCCTGAACAAAGAAAAGTTGAACAGCTTGTATTTAATAATGAAGACATAGGACAAAAAATATTAAAAATTCTTAATAAAGAAAGTAAATTTAAACAAATTTCTGAAAAAGAAAAAGTAGAAGAAATATCTTATATTAATTTAGGTTCAGTAGAAAAAAAACAACTTTTTAATGAGTTCGATGACGTAGTTTTCGACTTAAAAAAAGATGAATTTACCGATTTAATTAAGACAGACATAGGTTGGCATATTTTAAAAGTTACAGAAATAGTAAAAAGTAAGGCTAAAGAATTAAGTGATGTTAGAGATGTAATTAAAGATGAGCTAGCATTAAACAAGTCTTACGATGAATTAGACACTATTATAATAGAAGTTGAGAAAGATATATCAAATGGAATTAGCTTAGAAGAAATATCAAACAAATTAAATTTAGAATTAAATAAAAAGAAACTTATAGAAAAAAAATCTTTTTTTACCACTGATTTACCTAATGAAATTAAAATTGATACTTTTTTTAATGAAGTATTTGAAGGAAAAATAGAATCCGATTTATTTATAGAAGAAGTAGATGATGGTTTTTTTGTTGTTAGAATTGATGAAGTTATTGAAAAACAACCAATGAAATTTGAAGAAGCATATAAAGATGTAATAAAAGATATTAAAAAAGAAAGAGTGACAGAACAAGTAAATAAATTATCTAAAAAATTTAAAAAAAAATTAAAAGAAGGTATGGATTTTATAAAAATAAGTGATTTATTAAAAATGGAAAATAGAACTACAAAAAAATTAAATAGAGAGGATATAATTGATCAAGGTTTTTCTTTGGATTTTGCAAATAAGCTTTTTAAATCAAAAAAAAACTCAATTCATGAAAATGAAACAGATAATAAATATTATATTTTAAAAGTTACATCTGATAGTGAGGTCAAATATAATAATGAAACATTTAATGAAATTGAAAAAAATATTAATAGGATTTACGGAATTGATAATTTTCAACAAGTTTCAAAAATATTAGAAAATAAATATCCTGTAAGTGTAAATAATAATTTGCTTAATGATTTTATTGATAGATTAGAATATAAATAAATTGGAAATTACTCCTAATATAAAAAATTTTACAAGAAAAATTAAATCAGAAAAATATAATAGATTTTGTTTATGGACAGAAATTTCAGCTGATTTAGAAACTCCTATTACTGCATATTTAAAATTAATAAAAAAAAATAAAAATAATTTTTTATTAGAATCTGTAGAAAAAGGTTCTAGTAGAGGAAGGTATTCTATTATAGGAATAGAAGCTGATAAATTATTAAAATGTAAAGAATTAAATAAACATGTATTAAATAATTTAAAAAAAGAAATAAATTCATTAAAGACATTTACATTCGGAAATCTTCCTTCTATGGTTTCATCCTATGTTGGATATATGGGGTATGAATTTATTAGATTTTATGAAAATCTACCTAGTAAAAAAAAAGATGTTTTAAATATTCCATATGCTTTTTTTATGCGAACTTCTTTAGTAGCAGTTTTTGATAATTTAAGAAATACTATTAGTATCGTTAACACAATTACAAAGCCAAATACAAAAATAAGTAAAAATTTAATTTACAAATTATATGAAAATAGCAAAAAAAAAATTATTAATGTAATAAAAAATTTAAAGAAACCTTTAAAAATAAAACCAATAAAAAATAAGGTTTCAAAAAAAGAAAAAATTTTTTGTAACATGACAAAAAAACAATACTACAATGTTGTTGATACAATAAAAAAATATATTAATGATGGCGATGTTATACAAACTGTTCCATCATTAAGGTTCCAAAAGAAATTTACAGAAACCCCCTTTTCACTGTACAGATCATTAAGAAAACTTAACCCCTCACCTTTTTTATTTATTTTAAATTTCCAAAATTTCTCTTTGGTTGGTTCTAGCCCTGAAATATTAGTAAGGCTTAAAGAAGATAATATAACAATTAGACCAATAGCTGGAACTCGTAAAAGAGGTAAAAATGAAATTGAAGATAAAAAATTAGCTAAGGATCTTTTATCTGACCCAAAAGAAATAGCTGAACATTTAATGTTACTTGATTTGGGAAGAAATGATGTAGGAAGAGTTTCAGTAAAAAATTCTGTAAAAGTTACTGAAAAAATGATTATAGAAAATTATTCTCATGTTATGCACATTGTTTCTAATGTTATTGGCAAACTTAACAAAAAATACCACCCTTTAGATGTTTTAGCTGCTGGTTTTCCAGCTGGAACAGTTACAGGAGCCCCAAAGATAAGAGCAATGGAAATCATTAATGAAGTAGAAAATCTTTCCAGAAGTTTTTATGCTGGAGGAATTGGGTACTTTGCTCATGATGGTTCACTTGATACCTGTATAACTCTTAGAACTGGGTTAATAAAAAATAAAATACTATATGTTCAAAGTGGTGGCGGAATAGTAGCAGATAGTAATAAACTGAACGAATATAATGAAATTATAAATAAAGCAAAGGCTGTTTTAAATGCATCTGATGATGCTATAAATTTTTAAAAAGAAAAAAATTGTATTTACTTATAGATAATTACGATAGTTTTACTTATAACCTTTATCATTATTTTTTAGAGTTAGGTGCCAAAATTGAAGTATATAGAAATGATAAAATAACAACCCAAACTATATTAAAAAAAAAATATAAAGGAATTATTTTATCACCAGGCCCATGTACACCAAATGAAGCAGGAATTTGCTTAGATTTAATAAAAGAAATATCAAAAGTAAATATTCCGACATTAGGAGTTTGTTTAGGTCATCAAGCAATTGGTCAGGCATTTGGTGGTAAAATTATAAAAAACAAACCAATGCATGGAAAAGTTAGTAATATTTATCATTATAAAACAGATGTTTTTAAAAACCTTTCAAACCCTTTTAAAGCAACAAGGTATCATTCATTAAGTGTTGAGAGAAAAAGTTTGCCAAGTTGTCTAAAAATAACTGCTGAGTTAAAAAAAAATGGAATGATTATGGGTATAAAACATAAAACATTATCTATTTATGGCGTTCAATTTCATCCTGAATCAATCGCATCTCAACATGGCCACGATTTAATAAAAAATTTTTTAGAACTATCTAATAAATAAATGAAAACTTTTGATGATTTTATAAAGATTATAAAAGATTTATCTAATTTAAATATTGATGATTCAGAAAATGCTTTTGATAGTATTTTATCGCAGAATATTGAAGAAAGTAAAATTATTGATTTTTTAACTTCATTATCAAAAAAAGGTGAAAGTGTAAATGAAATATTCGGTGCAGTTAAAAGTATAAAAAAGAAAGCAAAAATAATTAGTGGTTTTAAAAATTCTTTTGATACATGTGGAACTGGAGGAGACGGATCTAAAACTTTTAATATCTCTACTATTACTGCAATTGTAACTTCATCAGCTGGAATATGTGTGGCCAAACATGGCAATAAAGCTGTTTCATCACAAACAGGTTCTGCTGACGTTTTATCAGAATTAGGTGTAAATATAAATATTGAAGAAAAAAAAATAATAAATTGTTTAAAAAAAATAAATTTATGTTTTCTATTTGCTCCAAATTTCCATCCAATTTTAAAGAATGTTGCAGATATAAGAAAAAAAATTGGCAAGAGAACTATTTTCAATATTTTAGGTCCCTTGTTAAGTCCAGTTGAATGTAAAAAACAAATAATGGGTGTTTATGATATAAATCTATTAATAAAAGTAGCCGAAGTTTTAAAAAAAATGGGAACAGATTGTTCTTGGGTAGTTTCTGGTAATAAAGAATATGATGAACTAACTACAACTGGAAAAAATTATATTGTTGAAATTAAAAATAATAAAATAAAAGAATTTGAAATAAATCCTAAAGAAATTGGGTTAGAGAAAAGTAAAAAAGAAAATTTAATTGGTGGAGACAGTAAAGAGAATGCGAAAATAATATTGCAAATTTTAAAAAAAAAATTATCAGGTCCAAAAAAAGAAATTGTATTACTTAATGCTGGTTCAGCATTATATATAAATCGTAAAACAGAAAATATTCAAAATGGGATAGAAATAGCAAACGAAGCTATTGAAACTGGAAAAGCATTAAACAAACTAGAAGATTTAATTAAATTATCTAATTCTTAATAAAAAAAATGGAAAATATCTTAAAAAAAATTTGTGCTGATAAAAAAATCTTTATTAAAAAGGAAAAGAAAAGAATAAATATTAATTATCTAATAAAAAATACATCTAGAAAGAGTAAAGTAAAAGATTTTAAAAAAGCTTTTGATAAAGTTTTAAAAAAAAAAAAAATACCTGTTATATCAGAAATAAAAAAGAAATCCCCAAGCCAGGGTAGGATTAATAAAAAGTTCAACCCAATAACAATAGCAAAAAATTATGAAAAAAATGGAGCTACATGTCTATCAATTTTAACAGAGGAAAAATATTTCAATGGTTCTTTAAAAGATTTAAAAAAAGTAAGAAAAATATCAAAATTACCAATCCTTAGAAAAGATTTTATTATTGATAATTATCAAGTAATTGAATCAAAGAATTCTGGCGTCGATTGTATCTTATTGATAATGGCAGCTCTTGATATAAATCATGCTAAAGAATTAGAAACAACAGCAAATGAATACGGATTAAACGTTTTACTTGAGATCCATAATGAAAAAGAATTAGAAAAAGCTTTAGATTTAAAAAGTAACTTTATTGGAATAAATAACAGAAATCTCAAAACACTAAAAATAAATATTAATAATACAAAAAAACTTATAAAAAAAATTCCAAAAAAAAAATATGTTATATCAGAAAGTGGAATTAAAACTGTTGAAGATATGATTAATCTTTGGTCTTATGGGATTAAAGGTTTTTTAATTGGTGAAACATTACTTAAAAACCAATCTAAATTAAAGGATTTTTTAAATGTCAAAACAAACTAAAAAAAAAGTAAAAATGATTGATGTTGCTAATAAGAAAGTAACTAAAAGAACAGCAATAGCTGAAGCTTTTATTAATTTAAATACTACTACTAAAGAAAAAATTTATAAAGATAAAATAATTAAAGGCGATGTTATTGCAGTTGCAAAAACTGCAGGTATATTAGCAGCTAAAAAAACATCAGGTATAATACCACTTTGTCACCAAATACCTTTAAACTCAGTTGAAATTGATATAATAAATAAATCAAAAGGATTACAAATAATTTCAAAATGTAATAGTTCATCTAAAACAGGTGTTGAAATGGAAGCTTTACTATCTGTGTCAATAACAGCATTAACTATATATGATATGTGTAAGTCTTTGGATAAATCTATAGAAATTGGAAAGATTCGGTTATTATCTAAAAAAGGTGGAAAATCAGGTAATTACAAAAGATAATTCTTGCTTGAAATGTACCACTTTTGTTCCTATAATATATATATGCTAACAAAAAAACAAAATAAGCTCTTTAATTTTCTAAAAGATAAAATAAAAAAAACTAACGTTAGTCCGTCATTTGAAGAAATGAAAATTGCAATGGGTTTAAAATCAAAATCTGGAATACAAAGACTTATAGATGGATTGGTTGAAAGAGGTTTTATTGAAAAAAAAAATAACAAAAAAAGAGCAATAAATATTATAGAAGGTTCAATTCCTAAAAAAAACAGTCAATTAATAAATTTGCCATTACTAGGAAATATCGCTGCAGGTAGTCCTATTGAAGCAATAGAAAATACTAATGACAATATCGAAGTACCTAAAAATCTAGTATCTGAAAATAAAAAAAATTATGTTTTAAAAGTTAATGGTAATTCAATGTTAAATAAAGGGATAGTAGATGGGGATAAAGCTATTATTGAATATTGTAATGATGCTGATAATGGAGACATTGTAGTAGCTCTCATTAATGATAATGAAGTAACATTAAAAAAATTAAAAAAAGAAAAAGATAAAATACATCTAGTACCTGAGAATGATAATTATAAAGTTCAATCTTTTAATTCTGATGAAGTGAAAATTCAAGGTAAATTAAAAGGTATTATCAGAAGCTATTAAAATTTTTCTTAAATAATTCGAATATTCATGTATAAATATGATTTCTTAAAAAAAATCTAGGTATGAAAATTGTAACAAGATTTGCGCCCTCACCTACTGGAAATCTCCATATTGGAAGTGCAAGAACTGCATTATTTAATTGGTTGTTTGCAAAAAATATAAAAGGGAAATTTTTGTTAAGAATTGAGGATACAGATAAAGCAAGATCAACAGAAGATTCCATAAATAAAATACTTGATGGGCTAAAATGGCTCGATCTTAAATGGGATGGTGAAATTATATATCAGTCTAAAAAACAAAAGAGACACTCTGAAATAGCTAACGAGCTTTTAGATAAAGGGCTTGCGTACAAATGTTTTTGTTCTGAAGACGATTTGAATAAAATGCGAGAAGATGCAAAAATATTAAAAAAACCGTTTCGTTATAATAGAATGTGGAGAGATAAAAATCCTAATGATGCTCCTAAAGGTGTTAATCCTGTTATTAGAATTAAAGCTCCGACTAAAAATGAAACTGTTATAGATGATATTATTCAAGGAACTATAAAGGTTTCTAATGAAGAAATGGATGATTTTATTATCATGCGCTCAGATGGAACACCCACCTACATGTTATCAGTTGTAGTGGATGATCATGATATGAATGTTACACATATTGTAAGAGGACATGATCATTTAACAAATACATTTAGACAAAACATTGTTTATGATGCAATGAAATGGAAGAAACCTAAAACTGCACATATACCACTTATTCTTGGTTCTGACGGAAGTAAAATGTCTAAAAGACATGGCGCTATAGATGTTGAAGAATATAAAAATAAAGGAATCTTACCTAATGCTTTAATCAATTACATGTTACGTCTTGGATGGAGTCATGGTGATGATGAAATTATATCATTAGAAAATGCAATTAAATGGTTCAGCTTGGAAAAAATGGGTAAATCTCCAGCTAAATTTGATTATGACAAATTAATAAGTGTTAATAGTCATTACATTTTAGAATTAAAAAATGATGAAATAATTAAATTTCTTAAAAATTATTACGATAAGAAATACAATATTAAATTAGACACAGCCTCAATAGATAGGTTGAATTTAGGTTTAAATGATATTAAATCAAGATCTCGTGATCTTAATCAATTAGCCGAAATGTCTTTATTTTATTGTACTAAATTTCCGCTAACTATTTCTAAAAAAGCTGAAAAATATATAAAAAAAGTAGATAAAGGTATGTTCAAAGAATTATTAATTGTATTAGAAAATATAGAAAATGACTTTAAAAAACAAAAAATTGAGGAAATAATAGCTAAATTTCTTACAGAAAAAGGTTTAAAATTATCGGATATTATCCAATATATAAGGGCAATGATTACAGGTTTAGATGTTAGTCCTCGAATATATGATATAATGGAAATTCTTGGTTATCAGGAAATGAAGAAAAGAATAGAAAATTTTATAAATGGATAAAAAAGTAAATAAAAAAATAGAAATTTTATTATCAAATAATAAAAAAATTCAACTACCTATAATTGAATCTACCGAGGGTCCAGATGTAATAGATGTAAGAAATCTTTATAAGGAAACTGGGTATTTTACATTTGATCCAGGTTTTTTATCAACTGGAAGTTGTGTATCGAAAATAACTTTTATAAATGGTGATAAAGGAACACTGTTGCATAGGGGATATACGATTGAAGATTTAGCAAAACATGCTGATTTCATGGAGGTTTCATACTTACTTTTACATGGAGAATTACCTAACATAAAACAAAAAGAAAATTTCGAAAAAAATATTACATATCACACAATGT
>Ga0315338_1001486_pt1 | contig 29059 bp, 14 predicted proteins | sample ASW8metaG_FD_204518 | JGI IMG/M metagenome (GOLD analysis project Ga0315338, IMG submission 204518) | Ammonia-oxidizing marine archaeal communities from Monterey Bay, California, United States - ASW #8 | ecosystem: Environmental > Aquatic > Marine > Coastal | place: USA: California | collected... | reverse complement strand
AATGGTTGAAGGTGCTGCAGATAATATACATCTTTCAATCCTATCCTACCGAGTGTGTCCCATATTGTACTTGTGTTTATTTTTCCCAGCAAATCAATACGCCCATTTTCCAAGGTTGTATCCGCTACTGGATCAGGTAATGGTATGGCTATGCTAATATTTTTTGTATGCATGTTCCAGTAGTCTGGGACCTTTTCTTGTGGCGGGTCTACAGTTGGATCAATGATAATCCCTAAGCTGATACCGACTGTGTCCGGCTGGGTTAAATCCACCATTATCATATCCATTTCCGATGAGATAGAATACGAACTCTCATTACCGGCAATATCATTGATTAATGCTGTAATACGTATTTTAGCACCATCAGCAAATCCGGCAATACCTTCCACATCACTGCCTGCGATGGTAATAGTCTGAGATCCAGCGGCAACGCTGGCTGGTAGGATATCTTCTTCAACACTCAGATTAACATATTGATCCAGAGGGGCAATCGGATCCGGATCACTGCTCACTTTCAATTGGATAGTACCTCTATTGCTTCCGCTTGCCAAGCTCTGATCATTCTCATCTAAACCTACAATCACATCTAAATCAGTATGGGTAGTATTCCAGTAAACACCATTATCAAATTCCCAAAGAGTTCCATTAAGAAGAGGGTCATTCGGCGAGATCATTGGTCTGGCGATGGGTTGTATATTATCAATTGCTTTATAAGAGATCTTTTCTTCTGCCAAAAAAGCAGTAGGAGCCTTACCATCAATATGCAGTTCTTTTTGATAGTCTAATGCATTCGATGTATTTGCCAGTGGTATGTGAACTATGCCATTATAGTGGTTAGGTGTATAGTTCCCAGCAAAATCCTTGATGCCCTCAACCCACTTTTCTCCATCTTTTAAGACGACTGGTTCAATGCTGGTCATTTCCAATAAGCCATCAATATCACCATTGGCATCGGTATCCGGCTCAGATGTTTCACCATCCGCCACCACATAGCTGAAATCATGAATATTAGCGTCTATCCCTTGTTCTTCTACATCATACGTTGCCAGGCCTTCACTAGATAACAATAATTGTGTGTCTTCAGATACCTCAATTGGTTCGTTGGCCTCCAGTCGAATGTTTACTTCATCACCAAGCATGTACCAGCCATCTGCCGATGTGGATGTAATTTTTGTAATTATTGCCGGTATTGTATCAATCTTTACGGCCCCACCATGGGGACCATCAGTAGTATTTCTGGTCCAAATGGTTCCATTTCCAGCACGATCGTGGACCACAGCTGTAATAACTATTTCCCTACCACTCGAGAAATTTCCTAACTCTTCCACACCATTATCTGGACTGACAGTTGTATTCTTAACACCGATTCTTTTCACAGCATCGTTGCCAAATTGGTTTGGTTCGATAGTGGATAATACTCCTAGAGTATCGTCCAATCCGTTAATACTTGTCAATAGCTGGACTGTGCCACCATCTAGGGACTCATCATCCGGTAAATCAATAGTCACGGTAATACTGTCCGTATCAATATTCCAGTAGTAATCAGTAACCACACTGTATAATGCAGTTGGAGGTACAAAACATGTTTGCGCACCTATTGTACCAGCGTCTGGCGAAACCTGATCAATCACAATTGGTAATGGTTGATAATCAATATACAGGTTACTGGCCAATTCTTGAGCGCTATAAGGCTCAGCTAAGTTAGGGTTTAATGCCCGATCATATACCACAGCGGAAATGTCGTAGCTCGATGTATTAAAGCCATCTAAAGCCTCAAATACTGCCGCTTCAACAGTATCTTTGACATCATCAATGGGGTCTCCTGGATTCCAATCACTATCTAATGGGATTTCGACCCGATCGCCCAAATCCACATAACCAGCGTCAGGGTTTTCAATTCTTAATGCTTTTAGCTGTATCTCGCCGCCTAGAAGAGAAGAATCCCCCGGTATAGGGAAACTAACGGTCACAGCTAAAGCTGTATTATCACTATTCCAGTACCCTGGAACTGAGTTGCCTGTGATTGTAATTATTGTATCTATAGCCGGATTAAACGGCCGAACTGTATCCAGGACAAAAAAACTGGGACTGCCTGTGCCAACATTTCCTGATATATCCTCAACAAAAAATGTGATCATAGTACCATTATAGAGAATATCATTCAATTCATCGGTAATCTCAACATTTTGAGCCATTCCACTTGTCAAAGCAGTGATATCAATATTCTTATCCTCACCAATTACTTGACAAGTCAAGGTCAATGCACCATCGCCTGTACTTTTTGCATCCGTAGCAGTGATCCCAAATGTGGGCGTGGGGTCATTAATATATGTAGTATCCTCTAATCCATAATTGACTATATTACCAATAATGTCGGTTATTGTAATTGTGGGTGCGACTTTATCATTTAAATGTATAGTTACTGTTTCACTACTTGGCGTGGCTACAGTGGATCGACTATAAATACTGGTATTATTAGAAGGGCCAATCTCAATCGTTTCCACCCCACTAGCATCTATACCACCAAAATCCAAAAAAACACGAACCGTTGTTTCGCCACCTGTAAGATTAGTGGCATTACCCTCAATGGGTGCATCATCCTTTTTTGCACTTACAATATTGCAGTCAGTAACTAATCCACCAACATCAACATTTTGATTAACCGTAATATTAAAATCCGCTGCTGTCAATCCCGTTAGTGCTTCATTATCACCATAGACACCTTCACCACTGAAAACTACATCAATGTAGGAATTATCAGCAGCCATTATGCATTGATCATCCAAAATCTGTATGTGATCAGGTTCTAACCATGCTACTCTGTTAAAAAGGTCATTATAGTCATTATTTAGGTCAGGCTCTAAATATTTAAAACAGACTGCATTTTCACTTTGATTGCCTCTATCATCCTTAGCATAAAACAAGATTTGAGGCCCATCCTCTGAATTAAAACAAAAGGGAATATCATCAGGTTCTAATGCCTCTTCGATCGTGATTACTGTAGCAATATCCCTTTCAATCTCATCATCATTCAGATTAACCCTTACACCATTTACTTTGCAAAATATTTCTAAATATTGATCGGCTTCATCAGTAGCCTTAAGAGTTACACTCGGATTGATATCGCTAAAATAATTACTTCCATTTACATAGTTTGTACTAATGTCAGTATAAATTTCGGGATGGGATCCATCAGCCCTAACCAGTTTCGGCGGTGTCTGGTCAACAAGGGTTACATCATTAGAAGTAGCGGTTGGATCCGGGTTAATAACGGCATTGCCAGCCCGATCATAAATGGTATTAATACCAACTGTGACTGTGATTCCCTCTGTACCATCTGGTAAATAATTATTAAGTAATGATATTGATAAACGGAACTTGTTCAGGCTGCCATTAAAAGGATGATCTATATCAGTGACGCCCAGATAAGGGACTTCCAAATTATCAGAGCCTAGAAGGGTAATGATCCCATCATTGGTTAATTGACCTTCAGCAGTAGGTAGGCTATATAGAATTTCACTGTTATCGAAGGTCACTATCATATGTGAGTTCGGACTATCCACTGAGTTGCTGGGATCTATAACAACAGATGAAAACTCAGGTGGTGTAGCATCGATGGTAAAGTTTTCTATTATTACTTCATCTTGATTCAATGCGGCATCTCTTGCCCTAATAGTCACAATATAGTCACCATCAATTAAGTCGGAATTAATCGTCACCTCAGTATCTTCATTATGGTCAACGGTATTTGGATCTAAAGGACGTTCTAAGGTATTCCCTTCCTCATCTTCTACAAAGCATGTTAGTGTCATTTCTGAGTCGCTAAGATCATCAGCTTTCAAGGTTAATGTTGGTCTGCGAACATTGACATATTTCACCCCACCCACCGAATTTCCTTCAATATCTTCCACAATAGTCAGCACAGGAGGCGTTAGATCGTTCAGGGTCGTCGTATTTGTGGTTTGTGCTTCGATCGTCGCTCTGTTCCCTGCAACATCGTAGATTGATTGGTTGTTAGCTGGTAACACCGTTATTACTTCTTCACCATTAGCAGTTCCATCTACTTCAAAATACAGAAGAAAAACATTATCACCTGCGGCAACGTTACCGCCTGAAATATTTTTTATATCATTAGGTTTAATTTCATTATCATCATCATCATCATCATCCAAGAGTATAGCGGTCCCTCCAGTAATACTGAGACTAAAGTCACCTTTAGCCAGTGGGATGGTGGCATCACTTTCACCAAACATTTCTTCATTTTCAAAGATTACAGTGACGTAACTGTTGTCTGCGGCCGGTTGTACGCTGGTAATCAATGGTGCACTAGAATCATAAACGAAATTGGCGGCAGTTTTCGTCCCAACGTTTCCCGCCTCATCAGTCACTAATACAACAAATCCTTTCCATGTATTACCAGCGCTTATACATGATTCTCGCGTAATATGTCCCGTAGGAATGTTACCAGCATCAACACAGGATCCATTATATGTACCATCCGCAAGGTCTTCGTCTTCATCAAGAGCTACAGTAAAAGGGCCTCCACCGGAAGTGATTGTGTTTGTGCCGTCGGGTAGGCTGGCATCCATGGGTACACCATCAACCTCAACACTTACGGTTAGAGCATTGTTAGCAGTACTCTTTGCATCTGTTGCGCTCAATTGGAGATCAACTGTCCCGTCTTCTGAAATGTTTTTTACATATGTAACTGCTTCATATGTATTTCCAATATCGACAATATCCCTATCGATTGAAACTACAGGTTTTGTTTCGTCAAAAAGGGTGACTTCCACAGTTTCTTCCGTAGTAGGGGTTACGTTCCCGGCACGATCATAAACGGAAGCATTATCAAAGGGAGCAATTGTGAAACTTTCCAAACCATTCGGGGTTTCGGTAGGATTTATAAACAAACGTATGGTAGTTGCTCCTGCTCCTAATTCTGCCCCATCCTCATATTCAATTCCATCATTACTGATGCCAGTTGCTGTTCCACCATTTTGATTGAAAGTTTTTATCTGAAAATGTGAGACAGGTGTTCTATTTCCAGCAAGCGCGTGATTATTTCCAAATACTGGTTCATTGAACACTACCGTGATGAATTGACGCTGTGGTTCAGCATCATCTAAAGCCATGGCAGGTGGTGGATCAACTTCAAAAACTGCATGTTGGGTATCCAAAATAATTGATGGATGAGTTGCTGCTGCAACCGGTGCAATAGTATTACCAACCCATGTATTACCAGCAGCCTCACATAATTCTTGCGTAACGTGCGCAGTAATAATGGTGTTATCATCAATACAAGTTGCGTCATATACACGAAATTCTATATCATCATATGTCCCCTCAGCAAGAATACCAGATTCAATTTGGATTACTGTTGCAACACCCTCTATAATAGTAAGGGTACCTGCAGGATTATCATTCAAAAGATCTACCGGTCCAACATTATTAATCCAACATTTTAAAAATATGTTATCACTGGTGGCATCACTGGCTTTTAATGTCAGTGATGGTTGATCATCATTAAAATATTTATTTCCATCCCACTCATTGGTAGCTATTGGTGTAAATATTGCAGATTCTTCACCTGCTAAATCAACCAGTATCGGGGGTGTTTCGTCATTTAATCGGAAGGTATTATTACTTTGATTCGCCAGAGCACCGTTACCTGCCTCGTCGAAAATATGGTACGTAGGTTCCTCACCATCCTCAACATAAGGACTAACTGTGATCACTTCCTGGCCATCCTGGATTCCTTCTATCGTCGGCAAGTCCAGTGTAATGTTAAAACCATTAATATCGATAATGGTTGCTACTGGAAGCTCATCGGCAAAGGTGGCGGTCCCGCCAGCTATAGCTGCAAAAACAAAGTCGGATACCTCTAGGGGATCTAATCCATATCTTTCATTATATACCGTTGTTCCGTCATCATCAGAAAATTCAACCGTTATTCTATCAGTACCATGGTTGAATACAGAACTTTCGATAATTGGTCGTGTAACGTCATAAATAAATTCCAGAGTAAACGCAGTATTATCATTACCTGCCTGATCCTTGGCAGCATTTGCGTCTATTGTTACTTCAATTGGACCTTCAGCTGCATTACTTAAATCAAGATTAACAGTATAATGAGTTATTGGGCCATTTTGTACAAGCCTAACAGCTACAAATCCACTTTTGTTGACCTGTGGTGGATTAATCGAAATATCTCCGCTTGAAAAACCAGACATGGTCTCTAAAATATTGTTTTGGTCTTTCCAAGTGATTTTAATAGTCACTTCCTGATTTACAGGTCGTTCATCATCATTATCAAATTCGATTTCAGGCTCTACTGGCGGAACCCCTAGCAAACCAGTAATAGTTGGAATTGGTGGTAAATCATCATAAGTAATATCCCACAATGGGGTATAAGTTTTTTGGTTACCGTGACTATCATATGAAATATAACTCACATCATATTCAATCCCGTGAGTAAAATCACCATCGTCTAGTGATATTATTGCTATACCGGCATCAAGATGGTTTGGTTCGGTAATGTCTTTTGTTACATCATTTTCTTCACTATCCGCATCAAAAGTAAACTGATTTATAGCTTCATCATCTCCATCTAAATCAAAATCAAAATTTGCAAATTGTACTGGCGGGTTAATTCTGATATCTTCCGACCTAAAATAGAAATTTCCCGAATTTCTATTACTCCAACCATCAGCGGATGCATCCCTAACACTCAAATTCATATGATGATTATCATTATCAAATAAAAGTTGTGAATGATTATCATCATCCCATGTATTACCAGCAACAAGCTCACAGTCTGCTTTCGTAACGTGATCAGTAGTATTGTCATCAGCATCAAGACAAGATCCCCAAAATACGTCTTTAAAATCGTCAGCATCATGGCCAAGGGGAAGAGAGCCACCGGGTCTTTGTCCATCTTGATCAAAATCACCTACCATTGAATCAAAATAAACCACAAAATCAACATACATATTATCTGGATCGCTATTAGCGTTGCAATAATATAGGTGGTGTTTTGTGATTGTATAAACAATAGTATTTTCATCTGGATACGTAGCAGACTCAGTATCGATTTGATAACTTATTGGAAGAAAGTCAAAATCATGTGCCCCGCTGTTTGGGGTATCCTCATTTAGATCACTAGTATAATCTGTCACTTCGCCAGAGTGAAAACCAACTTTTACGCCCACATCTTCATTTCCTAAATAATCTTCGTGGGTTGGATCTGCATAATTCCCTGTTAATTGCACCGTTATGGTTACTGAAGTCGTCGAATTTATAAACCCAGAGACGAGTCGGTTATCGGGTGTATATCCATCTCCAGTAATGCCACCGGTAACAATTACTTCTTCTGGAAATTCACCATATAAGAAGCATATATGGAAAAATATGGATATCAATAAATAGGAATACTTCATTTATCAATTCGTTTAATCTGAAAAAATTCCTGAATTAAACTGCTGCATTTTTCATCCAGCACCCCACCTTGGACAGCCACTTTGATTCCAAAACGGGGATCACCGCACAGCTGATAAAGCGATCCGCAGCAGCCTTCCTGTTCATCATAGCAGCCAAACACCACCATTTTCAGCCGGGAATTCACCATCGCCCCGGCACACATGGGACAGGGTTCTTTGGTAACGTAAAGTACACAATCATCCAACCGCCAGTCGCCTTTTGTATTGGCCGCTGCTGTAATCGCGATCATTTCCGCATGGGCGGTGGGGTCTTTTAAGGTTTCCCGCTGGTTGTACCCGCGGCCGACAACAGCATTACCTTGAATAACGACAGCACCAATGGGTACTTCATCTTGTTTGAATGCGCTGGCTGCCTGCTTGAGGGCCATTTCCATATAAAAATTATGCCCCTGTCCCTTATTTGGGAACAGCTGACCAGCTTCGGAAGACATAATTATTGTTTTTTCAGGTTTACCTGCATGTGTTATCATACAGGTAATCAGCCATGGCATCTATTCTAGCAGCAAGTTCATGTATTCCTTCTGCCGTTTGGAAATCGGGACTGATCGTTGGAAACATTGGAGAGCATTTATCTTCGAGCAGACGAATATGATCTTCCAGGCTTAAAGTATATTGCTTTTTTAAAAATTTAGCCCACGCCAGAGTTATATGAATATCTAGGTAATCGGTAATGGTATCATGGGGAAAATACCAGGTCTGCTCATATTGCTGTTCATTAATAAGCTTAATCAGTGAATCCCCGTACAATATTGCCATATCTGTATATACGGTCGAGCCAGCTATGTCTCTAATACTATATAAAAAGGTTAACCCAGCAAAAAGATCAAAATCCACATTATGAAGTGAACGCGGGTTATCATCTTTCTGCAACCCTATTTCAAAGTGATTAATAGCAGTATCAAAAATGGGTAAGTTCATATAGTCTGGATCTGAATTAAATAGGCTCATTTTTATTTCTGACCAGCCCATACCATTATATCCATCCTTATAATTCTCATCTTCTTTGACAGCTTTCGAAAACCAATGATTACTTTCCTTAAATCGCTCTGCCTCGTATAAAGTCCAGCCGTAGTCGGCCATATCCTCTTCCGTAGGAAGCCATTCCTTGCGGCAGGCCACAAAAATAAGCAACAGTATCAATAACGGTAATAGCAGTCTATGTTGTTTCATCGCAGCAGCATCACCTTCTTGGTCTGTACCTTACCGGTACTGGTTACCATATGGACAAAATACATACCGCTGGCTACACTAATACCACTCCTATCCTTACCATACCACTTCACGTTATGTCGGCCGATACTGCGCTGGTCATTGACTAGGGTAATTACCTGCTGGCCCAATAAATTGTAGATCGACAGGTTCACCTGCTGATCCGGTCCATCCACAAAACCCACATCATAGGTAATATTTGTTACCGGGTTAAAGGGGTTTGGATAGTTTTGGCCAAGGCTGGTAAGCCCCGGTACAATAAGTGTCTTCCGACCTAATCGGAAATAGCCCATCTTATCCGTAAAGGCCCGTATCCGGCCCTGTTCGTTATAGGAGGGCAGCTCGGCCCAGGTATTATCGGTATTACGCCGGTACAGGGCCAAATCTTCATCATAACTGGCCATAGACACTTCTACCGGCTTATTGAACACCCGGACCTCATCCCCCAACTTATAGCTACCGCTATACCCTTTTTTAAACATGGTGGAATCTACCAAAAGGATAAACTGGTCCATATTCACGGCACCGGCTTCAGCAACTACCCTGAATGAACCTTCCGGAGAGGTTATGATCCAGGGTTCATCTGCATATACATACCTTAAGTTAAATGTATTATCCGTGTCTTCATGTCTATTAAAAACAGATCCTATCCATGAATATGCCCAAACTCGGATTCTTTTGTTCTGCGTTGAATCTCTCATTGGCGCCTTATAACGGTAATGGTAAGTAAACGAGTCCAATTGAAACAAATCAACATTATTTTGATCATTGAAATTCATTACCATTTTTTCTGTCTTTCCAATTGTATCGGTGATCAGGATATCAAAATAGGTGTCAAAAATATTATTTTGGATTACATCAACAACTATTTTTGGCCGGGGTACACGACGGACTTCAATATAAAATTCTGTCGAAGAGTCCAACAGGGCGCTATCCGTTGCAGTAGCTATGATCTTTGCAATACCAGTCCAAGTTGTATCTGGGATGAACTTTACTGTGTCAGTCGAATCTCTATGGGAATTTTTTACCGCATTTTCCTTCGGAATTGTTGTCATATTATCTATTGGGTCGGGTTCATTAGTTGCGTCGTAAGTTGTCACCTGTACCTTGAAATCGAGCCACTTATTATCTATATCATGGGCATATGAGTATAAGTCAAATGGCATGGTGTCATTTTCCAACATCGTTAATGTATCCTCGATGGCTGTCCAGTAGGGTTTATCATTTACTGCATTAACGGTTATAAACACAGTATCTCTATCGAAACCAATCGTATCAAAAGGTGAAGAAGCGGGTCGTGTCAGCGTGTCTATTGCATAAAATATTATAGTATCATTTTGACCATAATAGTCGGGAGAACCTATAATCATCGCATAATCACCATCCGGATTGTTATGGAATACAATACTTTTTTCAGCTATCGATTTATAACTTGTTCTATTTCCAACCGTTTTTAATTCGCTTTGGAATTGATGCTCTGACAATGCGGTATTACGCTGTGGTAGATACTGGGCCCGCAAGCGTTCTTTAAAAATTTCTGGGGTTCCAGGGCCAAAAAATAAGGAAGTGCGCGGATTATAACCGGAATCGGGGGTCTGTTCATACCAAACGCCCGACCAGGTAATGCCCGTAGTATCATCGTTGTCTTCATCAAATATATACTGGGTCATGTCCACTCTTAATGATTCAGTTTGGTCTTCCTCTATGGTAATATCAAGCATTTCCAGGACATCTTCATTATATGGGTCAATTCCATAAGTATACTCAAAGTCTGTCCCGGACCGGAAAAAAGGTGGATCATTTATCGGCAGGACTTCCAATGTATAATAAAGTGTATCCCATAAATCTGAGGAATCCTTTACAGTAATCCGCATTTGATAATTACCCGTATCCCTTGCTGTAGGCGTAAAGGTTATAAGACCGGTATCCTCATTTATAACCGGGTCAGGCCCATCAAATAGTGATGATGGTATAGCATCCTTCCACGAAGCCCAGTCATCTGATCCATCTTCTTTTATATATCCATAGTACCAGAATCGATCATATAGTCTTGTGGCAGTATCTGGATCTGTTACCTCTGTTGGTACCATATATTCAATATCTTCAAAGGCTGGAATAAGGGAATCAATTGAAATAATCGGCGCAGTATTAAAGCGATAAATAATATTAGACGCAACAGTATCTGAAACATTTCCTGCTGTATCCACGGCTCGAACCGAGAAACTATACCCATGGTTATGTACTAAACCCGAGTCTACAGTTACTTCCTCACTCAGGCCGATTTCTTTCCAAGAAAATAACGTATCAATATAATTTTCTTCAGAATCATATTTATGAATTCTATAACTATAACCACTGATCCCCGAGCCACGACTGGTGATTCCGTCAATAATAGGATTATAGTCACTTGACTCAGACCATCTGGCACTAAGCGTATCACTAGAGATCAGGTCATCTGGTGGCTCACCATTATTAAAGACATTCCCACCATTTATTTCGGATACCATTGGCTTATAGGGATCGTAGTCCAGGAATGTCGTACTGCTGTCATAATTTGTCATATTACCAACACGGTCAGATACTGCGACCCTGATTTTGAGTGTATCACCGTGTCTAAGAAGTGAGCTGGTATCTAGTACGGCATCAATCTCATCAAAAGTACGGTAGTATGGCCTATTACCAGCCGCCCTAATGCTATCTGCTACCATATTTTTGCCAGCTGGAATTGTATCCCTGGGTATGGGTACCCATACATTTCGGTTACGGGTATAATTTTCAAGTTCAATGTGTACATTACCATAAGGAGATTTAAGTAAAGATGCATCACTGAAGGGGATTGGCACCAACACACCGATACTGTCCGTGATACCGTTTAGCCATCCCGGTGTTGGTGTAGGGTTTCCAGACCCGCTTACCAATCCGGTCACTAAAGTATCTGGTACGATATTGTCTATTCTAAAACGTGTTTTATTCAATATATCCGATTCTAGTGGTCCCGCATAACTCCCAATAGGATTTACAGCCCGATCTGTCCCATGAATGGTTACGGTCATGAGGCCATGAGCGGCATCTGGCAATTTTAAATACCAAACAACAGTTGAATCACCATTGATGAAATAGGGGGTTCTTTGAGCAGTACTATCAATCACACCCTCCGAATCCAATATCAGGGCTGATAAGCTACTATCGAAGGATTCATTATTTAATGGATCTGCTGGATAACTAAAATCAATTTTCAATATCGGATTAGGAAGCTCCGGAAGCTTTCCAAATTCGTCATCCAAACTGGCAATTATCTGAATAATATCTCCGCTTTTCCCATGGGCTAGATCACCTAAATAGTCATTCACTTCATCCGTTAACAAGGGCTTATTTATATTCACATAGCTCAGGCTACAGACTGGTGCTGAATTATCTATAACCAGTATGGAATAATTTAGAGTATCCTGGTTATTGGAACCGGTAACATCAAATGTATTAGAAATAAAATGAGTAGACAAATAATCCGGCAACCCATTAATATGAGCATCGGCACCAGCATCACATAGAGTTTTTGTGTCATGGCCTACAATACCTTCATCACAACCATTAAAACGCCTAAAATGACCCGTCGACTCATCACTATGAGCATCGGCACCAGCATCACATAGAGTTTTTGTGTTATGGTCTACAATACCTTCATCACAACGCTCAAGCGGCGTCGGTAACCGGTTCCCAGCCAAATCGTTGGCAGTTATTGTTACATTTGTTGAGCAGTAGGCGACTTCTTCTGCCCCACCAGGATCAGGAATTCTTCCCACATAGAACCATTTGGTCGAATCATCGACACCATCTTTAGAAAAAATGATCATGTCTTTGTCTACTATATTTGTCAATTCATCACCTTCATTGACATCCTCAGTAAGATCATAATCAAGAAAAGTAATACTTATTTTCGGTGGGTCCGGACTCACTCGTTCATTAAAGTAGGCCCAACAAATAGTATCTTCATAACCGCTGGATACCACATCAAATTTGTAATCGATGTATACTTTTGGATTCGTTATATCATAGGTCACAGTGGTGGAAACAACCGCATCTTCTTCTCCGGGTTCAGTTTCTTCATTATCAGCTAAATCGGTAGCTTTCCAGGTCACATTATACTGTGCGCTGTCTTTAAGTGTAAGCGATCCATTGGTTAATTCATGTAATAAAGCATTATTTGGATTATTATCTTTTTCTAACTCAACATCAGTAAGATTTATCACATAACCGTCAGCTGGGATGTCAGGGTCTTCAGGGATTGTACCAGCCTTAAATTTCCACGTAATACTGCCACTAGCAAGATCTTCACTAAGTTCGTAGGCCACCTTGCTGGAATTGACAAAACTGTTGCTGCCTGGTGTAATTCCAGTTAATTCTGGCGTTACCTCTGAATCGCCCGGATATTGAAGAAATCTTGGTTCTTCATTATCCATTACAACTGCATCTGCATCTATTATTTCAGTATACTCATCAGTTATATCATCTTTGGTGTAATCAATCGGGTTTCCGGCCTTATCTAAAGCAGTAGGTGTAATGGTAAGATTAATTGCCACATCAGTAGGATCGTCAGTATAATTGTAGTAATCCGTGTGCACAGAATCAATGAGCGCTAAGGAATAATCCCAATACCAAGGGGCCTCGTAAGGGTCTGCAACAGTCATTTCAGTAACGGATACATTTATTATTGATCCAGCTTTTGGATCACCCGTAATTCCATTTCCTAGATGCGGAGGATAACTAATTTCCAGTGTTGGCGAATCAAGGACTGGAATTTTATCATCAAACGTGGCCCGAATGATTAAGTTTTCATCTATTACTGACACGAGATTATCTGATGCATTGTCCGTTGTACCTTCAAAATAGGTAAATGTTACCCCCACTGGATCCGTATCAATGATTATACTATTCTTTTGGTTCAGGGCATTTACATTTGAAGTTTTATCAGGCAGAGTCCGGTTAAGGTTATTTCCTGCGGCATCCATTAGCGCACTATCATCCGCATCCTTAAGTGCAAGGGATGTGTTCTCATCAGCATATCGCAGGTGATCATCAGGTGTAATTGTTGGCAATCCGTCCTCACTGGATTCACCATCGCTTACGGTATAGTTATAGTAGATTTTATCACCATCAATTCGGTCAAAATTAATTTCCGGGTTCGGAATAGGCCCGCCGTCACCGACATCCAGTTCCAGAGTTGAATAATCACTGTCAGTACCAAAGGCTTGTCGCGAGTCTTCAGGACCACGAGTATCATAAATGTCCTCACTAGCGTCCACGATAATAGTTACAGTTCCCCCTTCCTTATAGTAATCGGTTGTATTTATCCCAACATCGGATGTTACTGCTTCAACCGTTGGGGCCCGTGTATCAACTCTAAGTGTGGTGACGCTTGCGGGCCAATCAGTATAATTCCCGGCTACATCAAAAACTCGCGCTGTAAAAGCGAGATCCACCCCTTCATCATAACCCGCAATATCTTCCACATAATTGTACCAACCGCCTGGATCTATCAGAAATGTATTTTCAGAAGGAACAGTGGATACATAAATATCATTTAAAATATCATTTTCGGTTTCGTCTATATTATAAGACACGTCAAAATTAGCATCATTAGGATTCCAAACTCCTAACCGTTCCCAATCGCCTCCAGTCTTTTTCCCAAGGATTTGGATGGTGCCATCGGTTAATGATTCATCATTCGAAGGCAGTGGGACCGTAAGCTGCACACCTGTATTGTGGCTGTTCCAATAACCGGGTTTTATATTGTAAAATTCTCCATCTCCGGCGTTGGTAACTACAGATCCAGTTATCATATCATCATCTGGATCATTAGGTGTTAAAGTACCGTCTGCCGGGGGAGTTTGGTCAACCATTATTCCCCTATTGCCGCCTAAATAGGAAGTAGCACTGACTAAGCCTTCTTTATAATTGCCCGCCAGATCAGTAATCCTGGCGCTTATATAGAGTAGATTCTCATCAGCAAATTGACCTAAAGGATACTGTACGGCTATTTCGTTAGGGTCTTCAAATTCTGTATGGGTAATATTTAAATCCACATACGAATCAATCCCTGTTAAATCACTAAATAAGATAGTATGTGCAGTCAAAAATTCGCGCTCATTTGGTGTGTCTGTAGATCCTTCCGGCAGTGCATACGCTATCAGTTGAATCTTACCGCAATCTTGACCGGTGTCATTGTCAAAATCAGTATAGTTAGTCCAACAATCCTCAATCTGCGCCGAGGCCAGCGTCAAATCTTTAGTAATTGTGACCAAATCATTAGGCAAGGGAACTCTAATTGTTATTGTCCTGACTAACCCATTGTAATAACCAGAATTTTGCTGGACATTATCTGCGTCAAAAGTGGAAATATCCCCCACAGTAAAATCATCCGGCGCTACACCATCAATGATCAGGTTTTTCATTTTATCCAGAGATACATCAACACCTGGATACGGGATAAGTGGGCTCTTGTTTGGGTCGCCAGAATTATAAAAAAGTAAATTACCGCTTTCTTCATACATATCCCCACCTTTGGGATCAATAACCGCCTTCCCAATTGCCCCGTCAATTTTGAATGCTAATGGTTCCCCTTCGCCAGTTCCTGGATCTACAGTTGTTTCACTAACCAGAGGTTCATAGTGGAACGTGATAATATATGGATCAGTAGTGGATGAACTCTCATAGCTGGCTGTACCAACCACAGTACCAGTTTCTAGGCTAATAGTTGGTGTAACACCAGTTGTTACATATATCGCATCCGACGCTGTGAACCGTATCTGTATTGGTGATTCGTCTATTCCCACATCCTTGGAATTTGGACCCCACCAGCCTTCCCGGTCCGCTGTAGCTTCCGTAATTCTAGGTCGGTTGTCGGCCACCATGCCATCAATTGTCAAATCATTATCAATTGTCCAAAACTCTACAGCTGGAAAATTACCGGCTTTATCCCAAATTTTGGCTCTCAATAAAATAGTTTCACCATCCAGCGTATAGGATGCTGGAATATCTATTGTAGTATTTAACAGTGGCGAAAAAACACCGGTTTGTTCAGTACCATCAATTTGGGCGGTCCATTCTATTGGAGAAACCAGACTAGCATCATTTGACAACTCTTCAATGCCTATTCCATCTGCTTCTACAGCATCTATACTAATCGTAAAATTGTCTTGAATATGTTCAGCAGTTATACTCTCTACAGTGCCAAGGGCCAGCCAACCCTTGGAAGCCACATTGCCATATAACTGCACTGTACCGCCTATAATATTATCATCTACATCAGCAGTGACGAGGTTACCAAAATCTACAATCAGCTCATCGGTATCAATATTCCAGTAATTATCAACCGCTATGCTATTTACAGGATTACCACTAACCGCGGTTCTCAGGGGATTTTGAGGAATATCATCTAACTCAGGAAGTGTCTGATCAACAAACAGGGTTGTGGTGCTTGCCGTGCCAGTCGTAGTATTCCCAAATTTGTCTGTTATTATAGCTGAAATACTCACAGTCGCACCATCGACAAATCCAGTGATTTCCTCTAAATCTGTTGTAATGTCGGATGGATTGATATCTTCAATCGTTATGGTTACTGATCGGGGAATTGCACCAACTGCATCTGTAATTTTATTTGTTGTTACCACAGTGGGTTCACCCAGGTTTTCAAAACTTCCACCAACTACCTTGGCCAAGAGCTGTATTTCACCGTATTTATCATTTGGTGCGTCTGGTAATAGGGTCGGATCATCATCGTCAGGCCATGGCACTGTGACTTGGACTTGAGTATTATATGAATTCCACATTCCTGCAACCACGTTTCCTGAGACAGTTTCAATACCGCCCACGGTAAAAGGCCCGGGAACCACACCATCAACCCGAATATCATGATTATCTTGCAGTTTTTCACCTATAGGAAGGTCAACATCTAGTGTGGGGTTTCCATGATTATCAATAATATAAGCGTTATCTTGCAATGCCAAACTGATTACCTCTAGGCTAGTGTATGGTGCAGTCTCACCAGAGTGCGCCTCATCATTATCCAGCACCGTATAGGTAAACCTAGCTGATCCAGCTGTCAATGAAGATATTGATAGTCTTGTAGCATTAGCACTTGGAGCATTTGGTGTTAGATAAAATTCACCGCCAATTAATGAACCGGTAGTTTCAGTAAAGTTGACAGTAATATTTATTTCATCTCCAAGTTTGTAAAACCCATTACCAAACATTAAACCCGCAGGATCATCAACATGATCTGTGGAAGTAATACTCAAAATATCAAAAGGGGTTGTGTCAATAAGTAATTTAGCGCCTGCCTTCTCTGTTGCTAGTGCTTGTGCCAGAATGTCGTGAGGCTGATTACCCGCTTCATCTTTAATAAGGGCACTAAAGAAAATCTCGCCACCCTCTTCATATGTATTTGATTCCATGACTTCGATGTCTGCTTGATCAATTGTGATATCTGCATAAGGTGCACTGATAATGGTATGCGCCTCATCATCATCATCAAGAGGAACGTAAGTGCCAGTATTCTCCCCTATTTTTCCATATATCATGATTGTCCCGCCTATAAGTGTTTCATCATCAGGATCATCAGTATCCATAATTGGAACACGAACAATCACCCCTGTGTTAGTGCTGTTCCAAGCATTGGCAACCACGTTACCGCCAGTTGGGGTTACTGAGACAATCGCTGGACGCGTAGGCCTATTACCATCAATCTTAATAGTCTTACTGACATTAAGATCAGCAGTAACAGGATAACCATCGGCAAAAGAGTTACCAAAGTCATCCTTCAATGTGGCTGAACCTGATGATAAAACAATTTCTTTAACTGTCAGCGCATCAGTTTCCTCACCATCTGAGACTGTATAATCACCTACTACTTCATAGGGTGCGGCAGCGAAAGAGATATTCGAAATTTCAACTTGCCCCACCGTGGTACCGGTCTCAAGATTAATCAAAAAGTTTCCGCCAGTCAGCGTGACTGGTTTACTAAAAGTTACCTTTATCGGTATCACTTCACCAATTCCATACGTGCCAGTATTATGGTCAGGGGTTGTCAAAGACTCAATAACGGGACGCACACCATCTATATTTAGTGCAGAATTATCAGCTAGATTTTTGTTGGCGGGAATGGAAAAATCGTCCATGTCGTTTGGGCTAAAATCGACATTATCTTTCAATGTCGCCCCGGCAGCCAGAACTGGAATTGATGCAATACCGAGGTCCAATGTTAGGTGACCTTCTGCAACAATATATTCTGCTGTTATAGACCTGACTTCAGTAGTATTCAACGGCGTATCATTATCAGCAGGCGGATAATTCAACGTATAGTCAACAACATTAGAGCCCGTTTCCAAAACTAATTCCAAATTTGCCCCGGCTAGGGTAATGTTTTCATCGAATGTAATAGTTATATTAATAGCACTTCCAATTCCATGGTCACCATCATCAGGATCAGATGTAATTTCTGTAATCGTTGGCCGAATCCCATCTATTTTAAGTGTCATAGCATCACTTAAATTTCCACCACCCGGTATTGCCGGGGATGCACCCATTTCGTTTCCATATTGATCTACGATGCTACCTCCTCCAGAAATACTTAATCCAGTAACAGTTAATACATCGATGTCATGTCCATATGCTACTGTATAGTCACCCGTAGCGGTTGATGCCCAATCAATAGTTTGAATATTCACCGTTGCATCAGGATCGCCAGTATCCAGATCTATAGTAAAAATACCATCTAGCAATACATCTTCTGCGGTTACACTGCCTGCTCCATTAATAAAGGAAACAATTATAGGAATTACAGCACCTTTACCATATGATTTGTTTGTTGTTACACTAGGGGCTGTTATTGTTTCAACTGTTGGGGCAGTGGTTTCAACATAAATGTCGTAGGCATCATTCAAATTTTGACCATCTGGTATCAGCAAGCTAGCAACTGCATTACCCGCATCATCAACTAAATTGGAAGTAACTGGATCAAGGGCTATAGATAAGGCTTCTAGCTTATCCGTATTTTCGTCACCAAGCTGTACGGTATAGGTACCAATAACGGACTCTTGACTAGTGATATCTAATATATTTACTTCAAAATCATCATTAACAGTTCCAGTCTGTAGTGTAACCACCATACTACCACCGGGATCTCCATTTGCATCAACTAAGTTTATCGGCTCATCAAAATCAACGGTTATGTTAATAGTCTGAGTAGAACTGTAATATCCTGGGCTGGTTGAAGTTGTTCTAATCAGACTAATGCTCGGTACCTTACCATCAACTCTAAAATTAGAAATAGAACTAAGATTTTGGGCTGGAGTGGCAAAATCAGCCATTGCATTGTTCGCCAAATCATTTATTGCACCAGATGCCGGTTCAAAGTCTGTAATATCCAAATGGGCCGCTATATTGCCGGTAACCACTGTGTACCTTGCAGTTGCTTCATCAGTTGTACTGATATTTCCTGAGGCTATACTTGCTTCTGCAGCTGTGGCATTTCCATCGCTTGTTAAAGTAATATTAAGATTTCCAGTTGCCGAAACCTTCTCGGAAAAATGCACAATAAAGTCAACGGTTCCACCTAGTTTTATGTCATCGGGAGTAGTCTGGTCTGTTGTAATACTTGCTATTGTTGGTGTTGTATTATCATGAATAATATGAGATCGCACCGTAGCACTATTTCTGAGGTTACCGGCAAGATCATAACCAGTAAATTTAATATGATATCCGCCCCCATCATCAGCTGGAGTAAAAGATCCACTTATGTCAGCAGACCGAGTCGCTTGTGGATCTCCTACTAATATCTGATCACCTTCAGCCCCCTGCCCCAAGGTATATGGATAGTTACCATCTGAATCATCATATGGATCATATTCATGTTCAGTATTATTACCATCTAACGTGATATAAGATAGATAGGCACCTGCAGAACGTAAATCTTCAGTAATGGTATACTCTATTGGGGTATCATTAAAATCAAAATACTTGCGGTTTTGATTATTATTACCACCACTATGGGGTGGTGTAGTTATTGTCATGACAGGAGAATATGTATCGTGTATTAAATATTCGGTATTATCCTCGAATACAACAGGAATCAAATCCTCAATATCACTGCCATTATTAAATGTGCTACCTGGAACGTCAGTATCTTCATTTAAATCATAACCTTCAATATATATATAAAACTTCATGTACGTATAAGCTGCATTGATATCAAGTGTCGTCGGGCCAGAATCCAGAGCACCAACATTAGCAGCCCTAAGGTCTGTATCATCTACAACGAATTCTGCCCTATTAGTATTCCCAATCGTTTCTGCGTTCGGGCTGGGCTTCATGTCTTTATAAGCACTAAAAGATGCACTACCTGCAAGACTGATAATTACATGTGCTTTTTCAATCGAAAGGTCTTGCGCGCCTGCTCCCTCTGCATCTACAGTTGAACCAGCATCATGAATGCCACTCAAAACAACCGTAATTTCTACTTCATTTAGGTTATTATACCAATTATCAAAAACAAGACCAGGAGTCCGTATACCTGATACAGTTACAGTTGCGAAAAGATTTGCCAGGAACAGATTATACAATAGAAATACATAAAATATATTCTTCATTGCAGTTGGGGTACTATTAATCATGATAGATAAAGGATATTAATCAGAGGGTTACTGCCAGGACAAAAACGCCTTCAACCCAGCTCGCAGGACCTTCAAAGGCCACATCTTCCGAGTTCTTGGCCCCAGTACTGCCTGTGTAGCGCATACCAAACCGCATGCCCAGAGCATTGCCAACGGTAAGACCGTAAGTGCTTTCTACCATAATGCCGACACTGCTGCCAACCAGTCCGCCGCCCAGTTTCACCTGACTGGCCCCGGCAGGTATCGATACCAGCCCCAAAAGCGTCAATCCTTTATAAGTTGCCGTTGCCGGCGGATAATAATCCTCAAACTTCATTGTCCCTATTTCAGCGCCGAGCCGGAAACGAATCCCCAGGACCTGCATCAGCACCGGCATCTCCATTCCAACCCTGAAATGTGTAAATGAATTGTAGGTATAAAGCGAATGACTGACCAACCCGGGGGATGCACCATGAAGAGTCAAGGTATAACCAACTTTCAAGGCTTCATCAGATAACTCAGTACTGGAAAGTTCTCCTTCATCGAATTCTTCTTCTTCGAATTCACCTTCGTCATAGAATTCATCTTCCCCCTCTTCTTCATCAAAAAATGCGTCAGGATCTTCATCGAATTCTTCATCATCTTCCAGGAATTCCTCATCTTCCTCAAAGAATTCCTCATCCTCTTCTCCCTCATCACCCCAGAAGATTTCACCGCTGTCATCTTGGGCGTACGTACTATCCAGTGGTGTCACCAAGAATATAAATAATAGAAAAGGCGTGCAACCTAGAAATAAAAATGGGGCAACATTCGCTACCCGAACACGTTTACGTAACATCATAATACCTCACTCGGTTATAAATGTTTTTACTGCAACAATGCCGCGGGACAAACTAACCCCTTACCACATCGGTTATTCACCGACAGTATAATATAAAGCAGCCAATAGATTCGATTCAATGATTTATATCACATTATTTAATAACGCACGCTCGCGCGTAGGAAAAGGGCTTTGCAAGTTGCACTCAGGTAATTAAGGATTATCGTCATCTTTAAATGTTGGCATATGAACTTCGGCCAAACGTTGGCCATCCTTGGTAATGCGGTAATCCCAGACAAAATCAGCGTGTTCTTCTGTTACTAGCCTGGATCCATCATCATAAAATCTTTCCGTGTAACGAATACCATCATCATCTTTCCAACGCCAGGTCCAGACAATCATTGCTGGATTTCTTTTCCGGAAGTGGTACGTTTCCAGTTGAAACGAGCCCACAGCGCTGCAGACGACAATGGACTTTCTGGATCATACACTGCTGAATCTACATTTCTCAAGACATGGTACTGCAGCATTTTCCTGTAGATTACATTGCCGTGATTAATGAATCTGACTGGTACCAGATAGAATTCCAGTGGATTACCATATTTATTCTCGCCCCCAACGGTGATTGCCAAAAACATGCGCCGGAGCGCATCATATTTTTTAAAGCGAGCCAACCGTTTCCCCGCAATGGAAAGCACATATTGATTGGGGTATCCTCCGAGCCATCTGCTGCGATGTTCTATCTCTACCCAAAATTTTCTGTCATTAGTCTGATCCCTGAAACAGTATTCTGGTAAATTATCATTATCGAGGTAATCATCAAAGGTATCCGAGCCATCATGCTTGGTCTCAAGCAATTGATATGGTGTTTTATGTAATATGTTGTCCAGCAAATGCTGTTTAAAATAATCAGCTTTTAGTGCCGCAGTTGGCCTGAATAACTGCTTCCGTAAGATATCATATGTCTGGATACATATACCCATGGAGCAGCCCTACGGTTAATTCCTGTAATCGGTCAAATTAGGAGTTATTGTAAAGCAATCAAATAATCCAAGGATTCTAATTGTCTATAAACAAAAAACCCCGCGATGCGGGGTTTTTGCGGTTAATCTACTAGCGATATAGTTACGGCTTTTTGCCCTCTATCTCCATCCTCAACCTCAAATTCTACATTATCATTATCTTTGACATATATATCATCAGATAATCCGGATTGATGGAAAAAATAGTCTGTCCCATCATCACCTGTGATGAAACCATATCTTTTCGTTGTATTGTAGAACTTAACTTTTCCTTTTTGCATTATTTCCTCACTGTTAATTGAACTTAATTATATTATAATAATGGGCAATAGAACCGATTAAAATAATGGCGAATATAATCTATTCACTGGTTGTAACACAAATTATTATTGAAAACATAATTTATAAAGGGGTAACAGACCGTCCCGGATTGACTGCACTGTAAATAATAAGGCTATAAAGAAATGTAACAAACAGTGTTTGATGCCATTTATTTTTTTAGTTCAGCATAATCTAATGTATTTGCTATTGCTTGTTCAGCAAGAGTTGCCATTATTTTATAGCCTGTTTCATTGGGATGCACGCCATCATAGGTGTATTCCTTTTTAAGCCCCTTTTGATCATCTACCATCGCCGCATAATAATCCAAGTAGGTATGTCCATGTTGAATCGCATAATTTTTAATGATTTCATTTAGCCGACTGATCTTTGCCACAGGTTCTAGCCCTGGTTTCCACGAATAGTCGTAGACCGGTAGAACCGATGAAATGATCACCAGGATATTATTCACCCGGGCCAGTTCCGCCATGGAGATGATATTGTCAGCGATCATTTTGATAGTAACTGGGCCAGTGTTGCCGGCGATGTCATTCGTACCAGCTAAAATAACCACAGCTTTTGGTTGCAGATCGATCACATCTGCTCTAAATCTAACCAGCATCTGCGCAGTAGTTTGGCCACTGATCCCCCGATTAATATATGATTTTCCTGAAAAAAATTCTGGATGAAGGCTAGACCAGCTTTCCGTGATTGAATTACCCATAAACACTATTCTATTTTCGTTTACTTTTGGCACATCCAGCCTGGCGTTATCTTCTTTGAAGCGGTTTAATTCGGGCCAGTCTTGACCTATTAATAAAATAGGTCCTAAAAAGTACCACATTATCAGAACAATATTCTTCATGATCCAGTCCAATGCTTGACCATTGCAGACAGTAAACTTCTATTTTAATCCTAGTTTGATGAACTATTCATAAAAACAATTATTTATATTAAACCTTGCGTCGATCATCCCCAGCTAATCGTCTATCATTTTCTACAGGTACACTTTGTTTCCGCCGATCTTCTCTATCACGACGTTCATTATCTTGTCTATCTGATCCACTATTGCTATCATTATTCATCTAATTAATTTCCTTTCATTTTGATGGTTTTACACCTAATAAAATTGCCCTTCTTATAATTAAACAATTCCGTTAGGCGGATCCTTGGTATCATTTTCAAATTATTTAGGCAATCCGGTAATTATTTATTGAGTTTTTTTATCCGTTTTTCTGCTCGTTTTGCATCTTTTGATTCAGGAAACTCCTTAATAATGGTATTTAGCATTTCAACTGCCTTATCTTTCTGCTTCATTTTTTTCTCATAAATAGTTGCACATTCCTTTAGGCTTTTTAACGCACCGGTTGTACCTGGATAATTATCGTGGATAGCCATGTATTGATGAATGGCCTCTTCATATTCCTTGGCCTTTTGGTATAACTTCGCAGAACGTTGGAGTGCTTCTGTGGCCTGAAAAGTACTGTCAGGGTACTCAGCAGCTACTCGATTATAAGTGCTAATAGCCTGTTCTTTCAATTTCAACTTCGTAGCTTGAATTTCTCCGGCACGGAGCAAACTGGGGACAGAGTATTTGAATGTGGGGTGCTTCGTAACCAGCTTTTCATATTCTTCAACAGCAGTCGACCAGTCACTAAAGTTTTTATCAGCCATAGTTGCAATGCGATATTGGGCATGTGCTACATAATTATGTTCCGGAAATTTCTTCAGAAATTCACGAAAACTAACTGTCGCCTTATTATAATCGCTAAATTTTTCTTGTTTAAGCATTGCAACCTGATATAATGCTGCTGCATAATCCTGACTCGCTGGGTACAAGGTCATCAATTTTTCATAGATCATAACTGCAGGATGAAAGGCACTATTTTCCTGTTCTAATTGCGCCAGCCACATGAGAACTGTACTACCGCTAGACCGATTAGAATACAGTGTGAGAAATTCCCAAGATTCCCGCTCAAAATTCGACGTTAGTCTTTTATCTTTAAAGCCATGAACTACTCCAAGGAAATCAAAATAACGGCTATGTATTTTTCCTGTTTTCGGCGCATCATTTAACAATGTTATAAGTTTATCCCGAACGGAACCAAAATATTTTTCTTTTTGCAATAAGGTATAGCCATTATCCAACACCTTCTTGTAAATGGAAGAATTTGGATAAAGGTAGGCAAACTTCAATAGGCCTACCTGGACTTCATCCCACTTTTTCTCTACGGTGTAGGATTCGATCAAAAACATCTGTACATGATCTGAGGATGCTTTTGGAAAATAGGAAGTAAGATATGAATTATACTCTTTAATCTTATAGGATGACAGACCTTTAGAAGTCAACCCCAAACGCCCCAAAAGTTTACCGCCTTTCATTGGTTTTTCTTCATGCAACGCTTTAAGAAAATCAAAATAGGCATTTTCAATAGTTTTGGTAGCAATAACCGCTTGTCTCTTATTGGTACTACTACTTTTTGTCTGATTATTCAGAGCCTGCTGGGTAGGGAATGCATCCGCAATAACAATCGTTGCGGTCAAAATAATGATTGGTATAAATATTAAACGCATTTCTATATCCCTCGTAATACCCTCCTCTAGATAGCAATATCTAAAAGGGTCTTATATTACAACTTACATGTCATAAATGTCTATAAACATAACATCATCCACAAATGATTAGATTCAGTTTCTACGATATATATTTATTTTTTTAACAAAGTGATGTTGAACATTAGTCCTTCTAATATAGATTGTGGGTCTAATTCTTAATATAGAATAAAGAGGTAAACTAATATGAAATTATTTCCACGAATTATTATACCATTTTTAATTCCTTATTTGATTATAAGCTGTTCCAAAACTCTTGATGTACCCCTGCCAATTACGTCCGCAGATGCAAAAGCACTAGAATTATATAATCAAGGTTACAATCTTTTAATTCAGAACGAATGGTTAGAAGCAAAAAACCTGTTTGAAGAAGCACTTACCATAGATCCTGACCTTATACTTGCTAATCTATTTATTTCTGAAACAGATCCAAACAAGAGAAAAAATTACCGAGATCATGCTATAGCCAATAAAAATAATGGCAGCGAAGCAGAGAAATTACGTGTAAACATATACGTTGCGGATAGGGATGGTCGTTTAAAGGATGTCGTTAATTTTTCTAAGGAACTGGTTAACAAATATCCCAATAGTTCTGAAGCTTATACTATTTTGGGTAATGCTTATACAGCTGTACAAGATTTTGATAACGCAATTGTTCAGTATAATAAAGCGTTAAAAATAAATTCTGAACAGTATCTAGCTTGGCGTGGTTTGGCTTCTCACCAGGTGAATATCGGTGGAAATTTATTATTGCCCAAAGAGCGGCAGACCAAGGCACTAGCTTTGAAATATACTAAAGGCATGATTAAAACACGTCCCAAGGCAGCATTCTCTTACCAGGTTAGGGCAAATGTGGAACGCCAGTATAGTGATTTCAAGGCCGCAAAACCAATTTACCAAAAAATGGTGGATGTTGCTGATGAAACAGGTTCAGCATTAAAAGGTTCTGGCTATAATGTTATGGCACATAATTACCTATTCAGTGGCGATGCTGAAACGGCAAGAAAAAATTATGACCGGGCAATTGCAATTGCAAAAAGACCCATAGCTGTAGTTAATCTTTCTTTCTATAAATTCAACTCGTACCTATTTCAAAACGATTATGAAGGTGCATTACGCATCGTTCAGGATCTCGGTAATAAATTAAATACTCTAGAATTCACTGAAGCATCACTGAACCAACAAAAGGCACGAGTTGAATTCATGAAATTTTTGGCCTACGCGCAAGATCAGCAAAAAGAAGACGCTTCTAATGCATTGAAGGCGCGTAAAAATTATGCTGCTGCTGCTATGACGCTTATGGATGTAGATGAGGTCACACAAAGAAATTTTAATGCCTTTAATGCCCAAATGGAAGCTTGGTACTATATCCTTTTCGGAGAATACGATAAGGCAGAAGAACAACTTGCCGAACTATACCCCATTGCTAGTAAAATACAGAGTCCTTCTGGATTAGATAATTACAATGCCCTCTCGGGCATGGTCCGTTTATTCAGTGGAGATGCCCAAGGCGCTGTCAGCTATTTTAATGATAATATTAATCCGGAAAATTATCAGTATTACGCCTACTTCAAGGGCTTAGCCTTAAAAGGGACAGGAGAAGATGCGAAGGCCAGAGCAATTTTTAATTATATCGCAAATTATAATTTTAACAGTTGGGAAGCAGCCTTAGTAAGATCTCTTGCCAAGAATCAGTTGGAATCTTAAAACTACTAGTGTTGTATTTTTTATCTTTTTGTCTGTTTTCTTACTCATTTTACTTTAATTGATATTAAATGATACAAATGGATTTAAAGAAAATTCAACTACTCAACGTATAAACAAAAAACCCCGCTAACTGGCGGGGTTTAATGTTGTAGAAAGGGAAAATCTATTTTAATAGTATCATCTTCTTAGTTTGTAGGTATATACCGGATTGTATCTGATATAGATATATACCAGCACTTACAGGACTGCCAAAATCATTGGTAGCATCCCAGATTACTGATTTGTACCCAGCACCTTGAGTTTGGTTGATTAGGGTTTTTACCTGTCGACCAAGCATATCAAAGATGGTAATGTTAACCAGACCATTTTCTGGCAAATCGTACCGCAGTGTTGTGACTGGGTTGAAGGGATTTGGATAATTTTGATGCAATGTAAATTGAGTTGGAACTGTACCTACATTAATAATATTCAGTGTAACACAGGTATCATTTACAGCCCCCGGCGTGGGCATTGTATAACACCCTGTTCCAGTAGCATCAAAACTTTGAGATAACTGAACTCCTTCAACTTCTACTGAAGCTTCTAAAATTACAGTAAGCATATTACCAGCAGTATCCGCCAAGACAACAATATCTCCGTTCGAACTTAATCCAGAACTAAAACTGTCAGTTGAATCTTCATAACCCAACCAATATGCACCTGGTTCCAAAATAACATTACCGAATATGAGGTCATCTAGATCTTCAGAATCATCTAACCGGAAACCAGCAAGTGAGCATTCAACATCACCTGCATTAAATATCTCTATATAATCTTCAGGGTCGCCAGAAGTAGCTGCTTCACTTACATATACTTCACCTAATACACATAATATAGTTGGATATTCACAACTGTCATCATTCACATTGGCATCTGGGTTATAGTTTATCGCATCCGGGTCATTACAACCGAAAACAGCTGCTGTGTATACATTGGCTGCGCCTGGAGTCGGCGTGACGGTTAAATCCCAAGTATCGCTGCTATCAGGGAAACGTCCCATTGAAACATCTGTAAATTGCTCGCCGAAATCAATTGAGTCAATGACCGTTGTCCCATCTGTATCAAAAAGAATCACCGATTCACCACCATCGGATAGTTTTGCATTAATATGCAAAGGACCTTCTTCAGGATCCTTATCAAACCAAACAAATATAAATCCACCTGCCGGAATAGTTGTTATATCTGGAAAACCAGTTGGAATAGCACTGGCATCATCACCATCAGAGAATGCCATACCGGCGAGATCAACAGCTTCATCACTAGGGTTGTATATTTCAACCCAATCAGCAAATTCACCGCTCGTATCAGCGATTGTGGTATCATTTCTCGCCATAAACTCATTGATGACTAATGCTGGGGTTGTAATAGCTGGAAACTCTAAAGCACCTTCATCTATCCATAGCGCCACAAGAGAAACTTGTGCTGCAGTAAGATCAGGGTTATTGCCAGGCGGCATTTCACCATTATTTACTCTTTGCCATAACAGACTATTTGCATGATCATTTGCCACAATCACAGCGCCACTATCGCCTCCTGCCATTACATTTGAATAGGATGTAAGATTCAACCCGCCTGAATTACCATGACAACCCGTGCAGCTACTACTAAAAATAGTCTGGATCTGGGATGTGTAGTCAACCTGCCCATTTAAGATAGTTAAACAAAAAAACAGTAAAAATTGGGAATTAATTTTCATAGTGTAACCAATATTACGCCTCACTATACCTAAATATCTACAGGCAAAAAATTCTGCTCAACAGGGATTAATCAATTAAACCAGACGCCATAGCCGCGGCTTCGTAGTTCTTTACCCAGCATCTCTTCAATTTCTTCAGCATCTTTTCTGGTTGGAATTGGGTTATACTTCTCATAGAGGTCCGGTCTAAGTTTAATACCATAATACTTTGCATATTTGTTTGATTTATAACCTTCTTTATGTTGCTCAAACCTGAGGGCTGGTTTTCTTGAGGATTGACCTACATAGACACAGCCATTTCCGCTAATATATTTTTGGTTTTTAGCTCGAAATTTCCTCAAGTTCGCTACTGCTGGGTCTAATTCTATAACGTATACAAAGTATTGTTTCATACTTTGAGTCTAATCCCGCCCTCATAAACAAAAACCCCACTGGGAGCTGGACTAATTACCATCATTTGGTAAGTTATAGTATACCCACATTATTTTCCGTAA
>Ga0315338_1001484_pt1 | contig 29117 bp, 27 predicted proteins | sample ASW8metaG_FD_204518 | JGI IMG/M metagenome (GOLD analysis project Ga0315338, IMG submission 204518) | Ammonia-oxidizing marine archaeal communities from Monterey Bay, California, United States - ASW #8 | ecosystem: Environmental > Aquatic > Marine > Coastal | place: USA: California | collected... | reverse complement strand
CCTTGGTTTTTGGACCATCCAAATCTTCATAGAAATCTTTGCCAATCTGAAGCATTGGCGCATTTACACAGGCACCAAGACATTCCACCTCCATCCAAGAAAACTTGCCGTCTTCCGATACGGTGTGAGGCCGTGAGTGAATGTTTTTTTTACACGCGGCCACAATATCGTCAGACCCGCGCAGCCAGCACGGCGTCGTGGTGCAAACCTGAACTAAATAATTTCCCACTGGATGCAAATTAAACATTGTGTAGAAAGTCGCGACTTCGAGAACGCGGATGTAGGCCATGCCAAGCATTTCTGCGACGACCTCGATCATGGGCTTTGTAACCCACCCTTCTTGCTCTTGTCCGCGCCACAAAAGGGGGATGACGGCAGAAGCTTGGCGACCAGCTGGATATTTCTCCATTTGGGCACGCGCCCATGCCATATTTTTTTGACTAAACACGAAGCTGTCTGGCTGAGTTTCGGCAAGGCGTCGAAGGCTCATCGGTCAATCTCTCCAAACACAACGTCGATAGATCCAATAACGGCAGACACGTCCGCAAGCATGTGACCACGACACATATAGTCGAGCGCGTGCAGATGCGCGAAACCCGGCGCCCGTATTTTGACGCGATAGGGCTTATTGCTACCGTCTGAAACTAAATAGACACCAAACTCACCCTTGGGCGCCTCAACAGCCGCGTACACTTCCCCTGCGGGAACATGATGGCCCTCGGTATAAAGCTTGAAGTGATGAATGAGCGCCTCCATCGAACGCTTCATTTCAGCGCGTTTAGGTGGAACCACCTTGCCGTCCGAAGACAAAACTGGCCCAGATGGCATTTTCTCAATGCATTGTTGCATGAGCTTATTTGATTGGCGCAACTCTTCAATACGAATCAAATAGCGATCATAACAATCACCATTCTTCCCTATAGGAATTTTGAAATTCAATTCCGAGTAACATTCATAGGGCTGTGCCCGGCGCAAATCCCATGCCGCGCCAGTAGAGCGCAGCATCACGCCCGACATTCCCCAGGCGAGTGCGTCTTCACGGGTTATCACGCCAATATCAACATTTCGTTGTTTGAATATACGATTTTCAGTTAGCAAAGTTTCGATGTCGTCAAGCACGCTCGGAAACTCTTTGCAAAAGATATAAATATCGTCGAGAAGCTTCTGCGACAGGTCCTGATGAACACCCCCAACTCGGAAATAGTTTGCATGCATGCGCGAGCCTGAAGCGCGCTCATAAAAGACCATGAGCTTTTCGCGTTCTTCGAATCCCCAAAGCGGCGGTGTAAGTGCTCCCACATCCATCGCTTGTGTTGTGACATTCAGTAGATGACTAAGAAGGCGGCCAATCTCGGAGTAAAGTACTCGAATGTATTGCCCGCGCTTAGGTATTTCTAGTCCAAGCAATTTTTCTGTTGCAAGGGCAAACGCATGCTCTTGGTTCATCGGCGCGACATAATCCAGGCGATCGAAATAGGGCAATGCCTGCATATAGGTCTTGTGTTCAATTAATTTTTCCGTGCCGCGGTGAAGAAGCCCAATATGAGGTTCTAGACGCGTTACGATCTCACCATCCAACTCTGTGACTAGTCGCAGGACGCCATGCGCCGCTGGATGTTGTGGACCAAAATTAATTGCAAAGTTTTTTTCTACAGCGTCGTTGGTCATTTCTTTGGTGTGCCCACATCACCATCATTGTCGGCCTTTTCATCACCCGGAAGAATATATTTCGCACCTTCCCATGGGCTCATAAAATCAAAATCACGAAACTCTTGAACCAATTTTACTGGTTCGTAGACGACACGTTTTTGCTCATCGTCATATCTAACTTCGACATGGCCAGTGAGCGGAAAGTCTTTCCGAAGAGGAAATCCTGTAAAGCCGTAATCTGTTAAGATTCTGCGTAAATCTGGGTGCCCAGAAAACAAAATTCCGTACATATCGAAAGCTTCCCTCTCGAACCAATCAGCAACGCAAAATACTGAAATTATCGATGGGACAGGTATTTTGGAATCCGCGGCAATCTTTACGCGAATGCGTCTGTTTTCTGAAATAGACAAGAGATGGTAAACGACATCGAAGCGCGGGGCACGCTCTGGGTAGTCAACACCGCATAAATCTACCAGGATCTTAAAACTGCACCCTGGATCATCGCGCAAAAAACTCAACACCTCAACGATGTCGTTGGCAGCAACTATAAGGGTGAGCTCATCGTTTGCGATTGTGGAATCTGTAACCGCGTCGGCGAGCTCAGCCAGAATATGTTCTTTAAGTTGACTTAATGACTTCACCATCGTCTACCGCTCGATTGTCCCTGTGCGGCGAATTTTCCGTTGCAGAAGCATGATGCCGTATACCAATGCCTCTGCTGTTGGCGGACAGCCCGGTACATAGACATCTACGGGTACAATTCGGTCACATCCGCGTACGACGGCATACGAATAATGATAATAACCACCGCCATTTGCGCACGACCCCATGGAGATTACGTAACGCGGCTCGGGCATCTGGTCGTAAACTTTGCGTAGTGCCGGCGCCATCTTGTTTGTGAGTGTCCCGGCAACAATCATGACGTCAGATTGCCGTGGGGAAGCGCGAGGCGCAAAGCCAAAACGCTCTAAATCGTAACGCGGCATGGAAGCTTGCATCATCTCCACGGCGCAGCAGGCAAGGCCAAAGGTCATCCACATCAATGATCCGGTGCGGGCCCAATTTATAAGTGCATCGGCATTTGCAACCAGGAAGCCTTTGTCTTTCAGCTCCGCACCCATCACACGTAAATAGGGATCATTGTTGGCTGGATTCGTCGGCAAAGAAATTTTGCCTTCACTGCCCACCAGCGGCGGCTTGCTTGCTGGGATCACTCCCATTCGAGCGCCCCCTTCTTCCATTCATATATGAAACCAATCGTCAGGATTCCTAGGAACACCACCATCGACCAAAATCCGAAAACGCCCGTCTCTTTGAGAGATATGGCCCACGGGAAAAGGAATGCGAGCTCAAGGTCAAAAATAATGAAAAGTATAGCAACAAGATAGAACCGGACATCGAACTTCATCCGTGCATCGTTAAAGGCATTGAAGCCGCATTCATAGGCCGACAATTTTTCTGGATCTGGTTTTGCCGGCGCAATCAAAAGCGGAACCGCTATCATCGCAACACCCAAAGCTGCAGCAATTACGATGAACAACAGCACCGGGAGATACTCGAGGAGAAAACCGTCCATCTAGCCCGCCACCAATGTAAACCCAGGCCGAGTTGGCGCCGTCTTATTGTGACACACGAGGTCTTTTCTGGGTCCGATTTTGCGGGTCAATTTAGTGACCGCCTCCGCCCTTGCAACGCAGGCTTTAGAGCAAGATTCGACACCAAATGAAAGGCGTATCAGGGAACTTCGCACTAAACTTTGCCATGTAAAAATGGCGGGAGCGACGGGGCTCGAACCCGCGACCTTCGGCGTGACAGGCCGACACTCTAACCAACTGAGCTACGCCCCCGCGACCGCACACAAACCAGCGTTCGACGCGGTAAAAGTGGGCCGATGTAAGGGGCATGCCCATAGGGTGTCAAGCGGCACACCCATCGGGCATTAAAGGGCAAAGGGGAGATCAGAAGTTGCCAAACTGGTCCGTGCCGCCGGGATTGTATCCGTAGGGGTCATAATTGAGGGAGCCTGTGCCCTGCACCGGCAGTCGAGGTCCAGCCGTTGGTTGACGTGCCTGTGGGAGTGTAATCGGCATGGAAGGACCATTCAGTTCGACGGCACTCACTAGCCCATCCTCAGACCGGTCAGCATAGCTGAAATAATTCCGAATCGAGCTTCCAAACTCGTTCATGTTAACGCAACCGTCCAAGTTCCAATCAGCAACCGGACTTGCAACCCCTCCATCTCGGTTTAGCCGACGATCATTTTCAGTACGGATTTCCTGCCCTGAAATACAATTACTCTTGTCAGTATCAGCAAGCGCGTAGTCTGCGCCTACTCCGGCATCCATTTCGACGCGCGAAACCACGCCATCCTGGTCCGTGTCATATCGCAGCAATAGGTTAGCCGTCGGCGGGAGGTATTGGGCAGCCGCCGGCATAGTACCGGCCATTACAACAGACCCAAAAAGGGCGACAAAGCTCATCAAACGATACATCGGTGCCTCCACATAAGAGAGATTAACCTTTTTTTCTAGCCCGGCGCCAGACATGCCTTAAACTACATCAAATTCAATAAAATATGCTTCAAACTAGTCCCCGACAGGAAACCTGACTGGTGCACGATTTGGAAGCACACCCGCCCCTACTGGCAACGCCGCGCGAGGCGGCCCTACATTTTCCATGATCGCAAGTTCTTCAACACTTAAATTGCCATCATTATCCTCATCCAATTGAGTAAAAGTGGAGTTCAGGGTCGACGTAAACTCTACGAAATCTACAAAGCCATCCGTATTCCAGTCGATCAAAGGGGTAGAGGAACTCCCGCTTTCCTGCCAACGCCTGTCATTTTCAGCGCTCACCTCGATACTGTCGAGGCTGCCATCTCTGTTGCGGTCCAAAGTCAAGAAGTTCGCACGAATAGCGTCTTCAAATTCCGGACCAGAAAGCGACTGATCTTGGTTTGAATCATATTCGATCAATAAGCTTAGCGCGACGTTGCGTTCCATCACTGCATTAGGAGACACAAATGTTCTCTGCGCAGCGCAGGCGGTAAGCGCAGGAAGCAGAGCTGCCCACATAACGATCTTCGTTATCATGCCCATACGCCTCGAACTCCCACTATCATTGCCTCACAACGCCCATTACCCCAAACATCAACTGAGGTGGTGGGCGGTGACGGTTTCGAACCGCCGACCCCTTCGGTGTAAACGAAGTGCTCTACCAGCTGAGCTAACCGCCCCACAGGCAATACTGGTTCGTCTAACACAGTTGGGAAACAGGCAGCCATAAGAAATAGCCTGTTTTAGCAGGCTATTTCCCACGGAACTTCAAACCAGACGCAACGCCAAAAGGACCCTGATTTTTTTCAGGACCCTTCAGGCCGCATACTTAAGCCGTTAGGACGGGTTGAGCGCGTCTTTCAGCGGCTTTCCAGCCCGGAATCGCGCAGCGCGCGATGGCTTAATGTATATCTCTGCACCGGTCTGTGGATTACGCCCCTTGCCGCCCGCACGCTGCGAAACGACAAAGACACCAAATCCACTAATGCGAACTTCTTCGCCAGACTTCAGAGAATTCGTAATTAGGTCGACTATTCCATCGACCGCCTTTTGCGAATCCGCCTTGGTAAGACCAGTACGATCAGACAATTGACTAACAACATCATTCTTGTTCACGAGCGATCTCCTTTTACGGGAATGGGCAGTCCCCCGTAGAATCAGAATTTTACGGTGGAGGCTCCGCCCTCGTCAAAGAAAGATGCAAAAAAATCCACTGTTTCCGGGGAAAATTGGGGGTAACCTGAAGGTGAAAATCAAATGGCCACACGATAATTTTGTGTGGCCATTTGATTTTAACAAATATAATCAAGTAGTTAGTAGAAAGTCCTAGTGCGTAACAACCTGATTCTCGTCTGAATCACTTTTTATCGGTGCAGTATCAACATCCTCCGGCTCTTCCCAATCAATTGGGATGGGCTGGCGCACAAGTGCAATTTTCAACACATCTTCCATGTCTATAGATGGAATAATATTTAGTTCGTTTTTTACATTGTCAGGAATATCAGCCAAATCCTTCTCGTTTTCAGATGGAATAATGACAGTTTTCAGCCCGGCCCGAAGCGCCGCCAGGAGTTTTTCCTTTAATCCACCAACTGGAAGTATCCGCCCGCGCAAAGTCAGCTCGCCTGTCATGGCAACGTCGCGGCGTACCGGTATTCCGGTAAGCACGGAGACAATTGAGGTTGCCATTGCAATACCGGCAGAAGGCCCATCCTTGGGCGTAGCACCCTCGGGGACATGAACATGTATGTCGCGTTTGTTGAAAATTGGCGGCTTAATACCAAAACTAATCGCACGAGAGCGCACATAAGACCGTGCGGCATCGATTGATTCTTTCATGACTTCGCCAAGTTTACCCGTAGCCTGAAAATTACCCTTGCCAGGCACAATCACTGACTCGATTGTAAGAGTCTCACCGCCCACTTCAGTCCATGCGAGCCCGGTGACTGCACCAATCTGATCTTCGCCCTCAAGCTCGCCATAGCGGAATTTACGAATCCCTGCGAAGTCTTCATAGTTTTTCAGGGTAACTGATATTTTCTTAACGTCAGTGGAAACAATTTCCTTCGTAGCTTTGCGTGCAAGATTTGCGAGTTCTCTTTCAAGATTCCTAACGCCAGCTTCACGCGTGTAGTAGCGAATTAGTCCACGAAGAGCATCATCGTCGATAGACCACTCATCTTTTTTCAAACCGTGGGCACTTGCTAGCTTCGAAATAAGATGGCGTTTTGCAATTTCAACTTTTTCATCCTCGGTGTATCCAGGAATACGAATAATCTCCATGCGATCCAACAAGGCCGGCGTCATACGCAGCGTGTTGGCTGTCGTGATGAACATGACATCCGAAAGATCAAAATCGACCTCTAAATAATGGTCATTAAAAGAGTGATTTTGCTCTGGATCCAAAACCTCAAGGAGCGCTGCCGAAGGATCTCCACGCCAATCCGCGCCAAGCTTGTCAACCTCATCTAGGAGAAATAGCGGGTTGGATACCTTAGCTTTCTTCATCGACTGAATAATTTTTCCAGGCATTGAACCGATATAAGTCCGCCGATGACCACGAATCTCCGCTTCATCCCGCACCCCACCGAGACTCATACGTACGAATTCCCGGCCGGTCGCCCGCGCGACGGATTTGCCGAGCGACGTCTTACCAACACCAGGTGGTCCGACCAGACAAAGGATTGGGCCTTTCATCTTTTTAGCGCGCTGCTGCACCGCGAGATATTCAATGATCCGTTCTTTAACCTTATCGAGTCCGTAATGGTCCTCGTTTAGGATCTCCTCAGCACGCGATATGTCCTTCTTTACTCTAGTTCGCTTACTCCAGGGGATTGAAAGCATCCAATCGAGATAGTTACGTACAACCGTCGCTTCGGCTGACATGGGGCTCATCTGCCGGAGCTTTTTCATCTCGGCAGTACACTTTTCACGGGCCTCTTTGGAAAACTTTGTTTTTTGAATTTTATCTTCGAGCACGCCTAATTCATCGCGCCCTTCTTCACCTTCACCCAATTCCTTCTGGATCGCTTTAAGTTGCTCGTTCAGATAGTACTCGCGTTGCGTCTTCTCCATTTGACGTTTTACACGGCTTCTAATCTTGCGTTCGACCTGCATTACGCCGATCTCACCCTCAATGAGGCCGAGCACGCGCTCTAGGCGGTCCAATGTGTTAAGTGCTTCTAATAGCTGCTGCCGGTCAGAAATTTTTACCATGAGGTGCGATGCAACCGTGTCAGCTAACTTACCCGGCTCCTCAATTTGAGCGACCGAAGCCAGAGTCTCAGCTGGAATTTTCTTATTGAGTTTTATGTAATTCTCAAAATTGGCTTTCACCGAGCGAACAAGTGCTTCAGCCTCCTGCTGTGCACCACCCTCTTCCTTGACTGGCTCAATAGTTGCCTCAAAAAAATCTTCGCGTGGCGAAAAACTTTTTACCTGTGCGCGCGACTTCCCTTCGACCAACACACGAACCGTTTGATCAGGCAGCTTCAATAGCTGCAAAACAGTTGCCACAGTACCAATTCGATAAAGACCATCAGCGTTGGGATCGTCATCCCCAGCGCTTTTCTGAGTCAGAAGCAATATTTGCTTCTCTTCTTTCATGACTTCTTCCAGCGCCCTGACCGATTTTTCGCGACCTACGAATAGCGGAACGATCATGTGGGGGAATACTACGATATCCCGAAGCGGAAGCACTGCAGACGACTGCCCGTCGATCACCATTGGGGTGGACGGTGTATTGTCCTCCGGGCTGGAATCAGATTCGTCCGCCATTAACAACTCCTTGACCTTTGGACATACAAAGCTCGGATAAATCAGATCCAAGCCATCGCCGATCGATTATCCCGCGCCTTCAAATAAGGAATGGGAAGCAGAACCTATGAATCGCCGCCAAGAGCTAAGTTGGCCTTCGAAGGGGGCACTTTCAAGGTAAGAAGACCGAGATTATTGCCGTAACTGTGCACGGGAGCATAAAAATCTCTGCAATCACTAGTCTTCGTGCCGAAACAGCCACATTTCAACTTCATGGCTGGTAGTTCCGAGAGGCTCCCAACAAGGCAGTGCTCCGCCTGTTCTAGGTAAACAGGGCTAGTATTTGCGAAAGAAACAAAAATCTTAAGACGCGCTTTGCTCGCACACTTCCGCCTTGTCGCTATAGGTGTATAGGGGGCGGGCCCGCCCCTCAACGACATCCGGCGTAATAACAACTTCCTGTACCGCAGTAAGACTCGGTAACTCATACATAGTATCCAAGAGAATGCCCTCAAGGATGGAGCGCAGCCCGCGCGCGCCGGTTTTACGGCCAATGGCCTTGTCAGCGATTGCCTTCAGAGCGTCATCGTGGAAGCGCAGTTTTACACCCTCCATCTCAAACATACGCTGATATTGTTTAGCGAGTGCGTTTTTCGGCATCGAAAGAATTTCAACTAATGCGTCGTTATCCAAATCCTCAAGCGTCGCAAGCACCGGCAGACGACCGATGAACTCCGGAATAAGACCGAATTTCAATAGATCTTCTGGCTCAATGTCACGAAGGATCGAACCTGTATTGCGTTCATCCTGTGCGACGACATTGGCACCGAAACCCATCGACGTGCCATGCGTACGCGAGGAGATAATCTTTTCAAGCCCCGCAAAGGCCCCGCCACAAATGAACAAAATATTAGTGGTATCGACCTGCAGGAATTCCTGCTGCGGGTGCTTTCTGCCACCTTGCGGAGGAACCGAAGCAACCGTCCCTTCCATGATTTTCAGTAGGGCTTGTTGAACACCCTCACCGGACACATCGCGGGTTATTGACGGATTGTCCGACTTGCGGCTGATTTTGTCGACCTCGTCGATATAGACAATACCACGTTGCGCGCGCTCCACATTGTAGTCAGCGTTTTGCAAAAGCTTGAGAATGATGTTTTCGACATCTTCACCGACATAGCCGGCTTCGGTGAGCGTCGTCGCATCTGCCATCGTAAAGGGCACATCGAGTATACGTGCTAGCGTCTGGGCAAGTAGCGTCTTGCCACAGCCCGTCGGACCAATCAGCAGTATGTTCGATTTTGCGAGCTCTACCTCACCCGATTTTGAGGAGTTGTTGATGCGCTTGTAGTGGTTGTGGACCGCAACAGAGAGAACTTTTTTTGCATGGGCCTGCCCCACGACATAATCGTCGAGGACTTTGAGGATCTCCTCGGGCGTGGGGACGCCTTCACGAGACTTCATGAAGGTATTCTTGTTCTCCTCACGGATAATTTCCATGCATAATTCGACGCATTCATCACAAATGAACACCGTCGGGCCCGCTATCAGCTTACGGACCTCGTGCTGGCTCTTGCCACAGAAGGAACAATAAAGGGTGTTCTTAGCCTCGCCTCCACCCGACTTACTCATGGGAACTCCTCAGCAACTCTTAAAATGCTCTATCCCCAGGCTAGTAGGAAAAAAGCAAAGAAAACCCAACACCAGGACTTCACGCCAGCCCTCCAGCGCAAATCACCCTGCGTAAACCATTCGATCACGATAAGAGCTTAGGGATCAAGAATTGTTTAAACCCTGGTTTTCCAGGCTTTTTGACTAAACACAGCTATTTATTGTCTTCCTCAGCCTCCGGCCGGCGGGAAAAGACTTCATCAAGCAGACCAAATTTCTGTGCCTCACTGGCAGTCATATAGGTGTCACGGTCGAGTGCTTTTTCAATCGCTTCCACCTCTTGGCCGGTATGCTTCGCATAAATCTTGTTCAGACGTCCCTTCAATTTCACAATTTCTTGGGCGTGTCGTGCAATATCTATGGCCTGACCTTGGTAAGAAGCAGAGGGCTGGTGCACCAATATTCGACTATGAGGAAGGGCAAAACGATGGCCCTTTTCACCAGCACCAAGCAAAAGCGAAGCGGCGGAAGCAGCCTGGCCCACGCAAAGCGTTTGAACCGGTGGGCGCACATATTGCATCGTGTCATAGATAGCGAGTCCAGAGGTCACAAGCCCACCGGGCGAGTTGATATACATAGCAATTTCTTTTTTAGGGTTTTCTGCCTCCAGGAAAAGAAGCTGTGCCGTGATGAGACTCGCCACAGAATCTTCAATGGGACCTATCACGAAGATAATCCGCTCCTTCAAAAGACGCGAGAAAATATCATAGGCGCGTTCGCCACGGGCAGTCTGTTCAACCACCATAGGCACCAAGTTGTTCATGTAAGCATTACTCGGTTCGTTCATCGCCCCTTGCCTCTGATTTGTTTCTTAAGCGCGCAGACAGGAAATTGTCACGTCAATCACTCTTCTCTTTCGTCGCTTTAGCCTCAGCCTTCAAAGTGCCAGGACTTTTCTTGGCTTTTACTTTCTTTTTATCGTTGCCAGCACTTAGCTTCTCTGATGCAGTATCTGGATCCAAAAAAAGTGTTTCCCGATCAACGATTTGATCTTTCACTGTAATAAGTTCGGAAATGAAATCGATTACTTTGTCTTCAAATATCGGAACACGAATCTCCTCCAGCGCGGCCGGGTTGTTGGCAATGAACTCATAGATCTTTTGCTCTTGCCCCGGATATCGGCGTGCCCGCTCGGCGACCGCCCTATTAAGCTCTTCCTGACCCACATCCAATCCGTTTTGCTCTCCTATTTTAGCAAGAATGAGTCCTAAGCGTACTCGACGTTCCGCTATCCCACGGTACTCGGCCTTCAGCTCCTCTTCACTCTGATCTTCTTCCTCTTTTGTTTTGCCCTCACGCTCAATGTCGGATTCAAGTTGTTTCCATATTGCATCAAACTCTGCGTCAACCATTCCAGGCGGTAGAGAAAAATCATGCGCTACATCGAGTGAATCAAGAATGCGCCGCTTCAAATGTGTGCGGCTTGCCCGTGCATGTTCGCCCTGCAATTGCGAGCGGAGCGCGTCGTTCAGTGATGCAAGAGTTTCCAATCCAACCGCACTGGCGAGCTTGTCATCGATGGGGACTTCCTCTGCAAATTTTACGGCTTTGACCTCTACGTTAAAAGCTGCTGCCTTATTCGCCATCTCTGGACGCCCATAATCGTCCGGAAATGTTACCTTTACAGTAGGTTTTTCGCCTGCCTTTGCTCCGACCAACTGGTCTTCAAAACCAGGCACGAAGCTGCCGCTACCAAGCACAAGATCAAAATTTTCAGAGCTACCACCTTCAAACTCCTCTCCGTTGATCTTGCCTACAAAATCAATGGTCACGGAATCACCCATTTCTGCTACTGCATCAGCGCCCTTATCTAGGAACGCTTTTTGTGAATCTGCCAAGCGTTTTAACGACTGCTCAACATCCTCATCGCTAACTTCTGCGACGAGTCGTTCCGCATCAATATCCGAAAAACTTACGATTTCGAATTCAGGCATCAGATCGACTTTGACCATAAATTCCAAATCGGCTTTACCGTCGACAACCGTCTCCAGCTCGGACACAAAATCCACACGCGGCGTCGTGGCAGGAGTAAGCGAGCGCTCCTTCAATGCCTGCTCGCTACACTCTTTAACGATATCGTTCACGATTTCATTCATTAGGGACTTGCCATAGGTTTTTTTAAGATGAGAAACAGGAACCTTTCCAGGACGAAAGCCCTTAAGATTCAAACGTGGCTGCATTTCCGCGATACGACCACTTAGCTTCTCGTCAAGATCACTTGATCCAACGATAATTTTGAACTCGCGATGCAACTCTTGGGTAAGTGTTTCTCTAATTTCCATAACCGTTTCCAAATTCAATACTTTATTCACGCGTTGGTGCGGGCGGAGGGACTTGAACCCCCACGACTTTCGTCACTGGATCCTAAATCCAGCGCGTCTACCAGTTCCGCCACGCCCGCCTGCACGCCCTGCCGACAAGCTCCAACATTAGGCCCAGCGTAGCAGCAACATTAAATGTACCGAAATTCGGCACTATGGAGCCCATTCCGCGTCCACGCCCGGCAAAATGGTGCAGGGCAACAATCGCTGAAACCAGGTTGAAAGGGCGCCTATATCACAGCGCTTTGACAGGGGGCTAGTGATTACCTGCCGTCGCCAGGCTCGGAGGACTCTTTTAATTTAGCTGTTTGTTTATGGTTCCAGCCTAATGAGCCAAAAACAGCTTGATATTCAAGTTTTAGGCCCGGCCCATGGCCAGTTTTATTGGAAGATTATACTTGCCAGGTCGACAATCCAGTTTTTTGAATCACATCTGGAATCATTTCGGGCAGGTCTTCCGCGATTAAGCCCATACCAAAAAGTGTCGCCGCTTCGCCATGTAGCCATGCGGCGGCGGCTGCAGCCTCGAAAGTTGGCATGCCCTGTGCCAGCAGCCCAGTGACAAATCCTGCGAGGACATCACCTGACCCGGCCGTAGCAAGCCATGGCGGCGCATTTGCATTGATGGCCGTGCGCCCATTCGGCGCGGCAATGATCGTATCTGGACCCTTTAGCAAAACGATGCACTTTGCTTGCACTGACGCCGCGCGCGCTGCCTCCAATCGCGACTGGGCAGATTTCAACAAGCCTGGAAATAATCGCTCGAACTCACCCTCATGCGGCGTGATGACAACGTGATCGCCGAGCATTGCAAATAATTCCTCACGATCAGCATCAAATGACGTCAACGCATCAGCATCGATGACTAAGGACGCCGTGCTGCTGAGTGCCTCTGTAACTAGATTCTTCGTCGCAGGTCCGACGCCAAGACCGGGGCCAAGGGCAACTGCATTGAAGCGCTTGTCCTCAAGCAGGGCAGCTAATTTGCACGCATTTTCGCAAGGCTGGATCATGATCGCCGTTAAATGAGCGGCATTAACCCTCAGCGCATCTGGAGGGCTTGCAATGGTGACAAGACCGGCCCCAATGCGCAACGCGCCACGTGCCGCAAGCCGGGCAGCACCAGTGGCGTGGGCAGGGCCGCTGAGTACAACTGCGTGACCACGCGTGTATTTATGTCCGCTGCGCTTCGGCCGGGGGAAAATAGTGCTCCACAGATCTGGCCCGTTCTCAAAGCTCTTCGGCCGAATGACCTGCAACACCTGTTCAGGAATGCCGATATTGCATACATAGGTTTTCCCGCAATATCTGAGGCCAGGCATCAAGAGATGGCCCGGCTTTTTCCGCCAAAAAGTCAGAGTAGATGTCGCGCGGACACAAGCTTCACCCAAAGATTTTCCAAGGTCACCGGACAGCCCGCTGGGGACATCAACTGCGACGACTGGCAATCCGCTGGCGTTCAGCGCTTCGACGATAGTTTTGAGATCATGTTCTAAAGGGCGCGAAAGGCCCGCACCAAATAGAGCGTCGACAACAATCCCAGCGCTTATCTCAGCCGAGATCAGCCGTGTATCGCCAACGTTATCCCATCTACGATACATCTCAAACGCATCGCCTTTTAGCTGCGTTGGATCACCATAGGATTCTACCCAAACGTTGTACCCCATACCTTTGAGAAGACGCGCAGCGACATAGCCATCACCGCCATTATTACCCGGCCCGCAAAGGACAGCGATGTCAGTTTGTAGCCGAAGCTCTGCCTCCTCCACGACTAGATTAGCGACATGTTTCCCCGCCTCTTCCATTAAAGTGAGTGACGGCACGCCACCCTCCACCGCCAGCCGATCGGCTTCACCCATTTCTGCAACAGTCAGGAGTTCAAGGTCACTCACCTTGCTACAACCGACAAAAAATATTTTTCGAGCCTATTAGCGGCTTCGTTCAACACATCCATTCCTTTACAAAAAGCAAAACGAATTAATCCTGAAGGCTCATCCTGACCGTAGAACGATGAAAATGGAATGGCCGCTACGCCTGCTTCCCGGGTGAGACGTTTACAAAAAATGTGATCGGATTCTTCTGTCAATTTGCTAGAATCGGCGGTTAGAAAATACGTGCCTTCACAAGAAAAAACTTCAAAACCAGTTCGTGTCAGAGCTTTGGCAAGAAAATCACGTTTGGCCTGAAGCTCACGAGTCAATGAAAGGGTGAAGTCCATTTCATTTTCAAGCGCATAAGCAACCCCCAATTGCAAAGCAGGCGAGGTAGTAAAAGTATTGAATTGATGTGCATTTGATACGAGCCTCACAAGCGGTTCGGGCCCGGTTACCCACCCCACTTTCCAGCCGGTAAGGGAAAACATTTTTCCTGCTGATCCTATACGCACGCAGCGCTCGCGCATTTTAGGCAGTGTATAAAGTGGAGTATGCACGCGCTCACCAAACACAAGATGCTCATAAACATCATCGCAAACCGCATACGCGTCATGGCGTGCAAGGGAAGCAGCTATCAGCTCTAGTTCGCCAAGGTCGAATACCCTACCAGCCGGATTGAGCGGGGAGTTAACAACAATTAGTTTGGTTTTCTCTGAAAAGACGTCTGCCAACATCGCTTCACTGAGGCGAAAATCTGGAGCCGACAAGCGGATTGTTTTGACCTTTGCACCCAATGCTTCAAGCATTGGCCTATAAGAATCATAGGCTGGCTCGATTATTATTGCTTCGTCACCAGGTCTGATCAGGGCCATAAAACTGTCGGCTAACGCTTCGGTTGCGCCCGACGTAACGACCACCTCACATTCAGGATCAAAATCCATTCCATAAAAACGCAAATCATGCGCAGCAATAGCTGCACGTAATACAGAAAGACCCGTCATAGGCGGATACTGATTGGGTCCTTCGCGCAGGGCTGTGGCAGCAATTTCACGAATAGCAATTGGGCCATCCTCATCAGAAAAGCCCTGCCCTAAATTGATCGCCCCATAATCCGTAGCGAGCGCGGACATCACCGTAAATATTGTCTTACCCTGCCTCGCAAAAACAGGATTTAGTTCCCGTTCGGCCATCAGCTTTCCCGTGCCTCACTGCTTAGTGAAGTTGGCAAAGCCTCTTCGTGGCAGCAATGGGTACAAATGATCATTAGTCGCCTATAAAACGCGCAATCTGCTCATATTTTAGGCTCAAAATATATGGGAGATGTGGATATAATTTTCTATCATATTGAAAATAAAAGGCAATTATGATTCATCAAACTGGCACGAGCTCTGCTAGTTCTATTTGCCGCTTTTCTATCACGCGGTAGAGGACGGGAGTGTAAGCACTCACGCAATTTCACACGCCGTAAGGACAAAATGAAAAAAATAGAAGCAGTCATTAAGCCCTTCAAACTTGACGAAGTTAAAGAGGCGCTGCATGAGGTTGGGGTTCAGGGGATAACGGTGACGGAGGCTAAGGGTGTCGGTCGTCAAAAGGGACATACAGAGCTCTACCGAGGCGCCGAATATGTGGTGGATTTTCTACCGAAAGTAAAAGTCGAGATCGTCCTTACTGACGAGCAAGTCGAGCCCGCGAGCGAAGCCATAATTAAGGCTGCGCGTACGGGGCGCATCGGCGATGGCAAAATTTTTGTGTTTGATGTCCACGAAGCAGTCCGAATCCGCACTGGGGAGCGCGGGAGCGCTGCCGTTTAATTTTGAGTATGTATCTAGGGGTGCGCCCCTATTCTTACAGTTTGTTCTTTGGGGTTAATCGTATTTTGAGGAAAGACCGAACCAATGTCTGATGCCAATTCAGTCCTAAAGATGATTCAGGACAAAGAAGTAAAATTTGTTGATCTGCGCTTCACCGATACACGAGGAAAGTGGCAGCACGTTACCTTCGACCTATCACTGGTCGACAAGGATTTTTTTGCCAACGGCCAAATGTTCGACGGCTCTTCTGTCGCGGGATGGCGAGCTATCAATGAATCGGATATGCAGTTAATACCGGATCCCGCCACAGCGGTGATAGATCCTTTCTTCGCACAAACAACGCTGGCAATTGTCTGCGACGTTCTCGAACCGAACAGCGGCCAGCCCTATAACCGCGATCCGCGCTCGATCGCCAGACTGGCGGAGCAATATTTAATTTCTACCGGAATCGGCGACAGTGCAACTTTTGGCCCGGAGCCGGAATTTTTTATATTCGACGATGTCCGCTTCGACACCTCCATGAACGGTGCCTTTTATTCTGTCGACGCCATGGAAGGCGCCTACAACACTGGTACCGAGTATGAAGGTGGTAATTTGGGCCACCGGCCACAAGTAAAAGGTGGTTACTTCCCGGTCCCACCAATCGATTCTGCGCAAGATATCCGTTCCGAGATGCTTGCGGTGATGGGTGAAATCGGGATTGAGCCTGAAAAGCATCACCACGAAGTTGGTACAGCCCAGCATGAGCTTGGAATCAAGTACAAGCCGGTGGTGCAAGCCGCTGACGCTCTGCAAGCCTACAAATATGTCATCCACCAAGTTGCGGCGGCCTATGGCAAGACTGCCACTTTTATGCCTAAGCCTGTCTACGGAGATAACGGTACAGGAATGCATGTGCACCAGTCGATTTGGAAGGATGGCAAGCCCGTCTTTGCTGGTTCGGGTTACGCGGATTTGTCGGAGACCTGCCTGTTCTATATCGGAGGCATCATCAAACACGCGAGGGCAATCAATGCCTTCACGAATTCACTAACTAATTCGTATAAAAGATTGATTCCGGGATTCGAGGCACCGGTCCTACTCGCCTATTCTGCGAAAAATCGTTCAGCTGCCGTGCGCATTCCCTACGCAAATAGCGCCAAGGGCAAACGCATTGAAGTACGGTTCCCAGACGCGGGATCAAACCCTTATCTGGCCTATTCCGCAATGCTCATGGCTGGCCTGGACGGTATCGAAAACAAGATCCATCCGGGCGAACCAATGGATAAGGACCTTTACGACCTAGCGCCGGAAGAGCTGGAGGGTGTTCCCACAGTCTGTAGTTCTCTGCGTGATGCGCTGGATAGTCTTAGTGCTGACCGCGCCTTCCTGACTAAGGGCGGCGTATTCAGCGATGACTTTATAGACAGCTACATCGATCTAAAGATGGAGGAAGTGTACACATTTGAACACACCCCCCATCCGGTCGAATTTAAGATGTACTATAGCGTCTAATCGCGCGCACAACATATTTGAAAATTAGGATATGTAAGAAAAGGCTGGGAGCAATCCCAGCCTTTTCACCTTTTGTAACGCCAGAACAATTCCATACACAGCGACGACGCAGAGAGGCCGGTTTTCATCTTATAGCGCTTGGTGCATGAAGGAGCATGGCCAAGATTCGCGACCTGTTTGACGATCCACAGCCCCCAAAGCCGCAAGCAAGACGGCTTAGGCGTGGCAAAGGAAACGGACGTGAAGGACGAGACTATACCGCACGTGATATCGAAGTCTTGGAGGGGCTTGACCCGGTGCGACGGCGGCCAGGGATGTATATTGGCAGCACGGATACACGGGGACTACACCACCTAGCCGCTGAAATTCTTGATAATGCGATGGACGAAGCGGTCGCGGGACACGCGAACCGTATCGAAATTGCGCTTAACCAGGACGGTACGCTGAACGTGCGCGATAATGGACGCGGCATTCCAACAGATCCGCATCCAAAGTTTAAGAGTAAGTCTGCACTAGAGGTCATAATGACCACACTACATGCAGGCGGAAAATTTGGTGGCAAGGTATATGATACTTCAGGCGGCCTCCACGGTGTTGGCGCCTCTGTCGTTAATGCGCTCTCCGAGTGGATGGAAGTTGAAGTCGCGCGCGATAAGCGCGCACATCGCATGCGTTTTGAAAGGGGTAAATCTGCCGGCAAACTGAAGTCACAAGGGGCGGCCAACTGGCGTGGCACAAATATTCGGTTCAAGCCGGACCACAAAATATTTGGTAAGAGCACGCAGTTCAGCCCGAAAACGCTTTACCAAATGGCTCGTTCTAAGGCCTACCTCTTTCGAGGCGTTGAAATCCGCTGGAAATGCGACAAGGCACTCATCAGCCAGAAGGACCATACGCCAGCCAAAGATGTTTTAAAATTTCCCGGCGGGTTACTCGACTATCTGAACAGCACGCTCGGGAAAGCCAAGACAGTAACCTCGCGTCCTTTTGTCGGTCTGGTCGAAAATCGCGAGGGCAAAGGTGCGCTTGAGTGGGCCATTTCTTGGTCTCCGCAAAAAGACGCCGTTGTAAACTCCTACTGCAACACAATTCCGACATTGCAGGGTGGTACCCATGAACAAGGATTGCGGGGCGGGCTGACGCGCTCCCTACGCGCACATGGTGAACGCGCAGCTAACCGCAAGACCTCGCTGATCACGCCAGATGACGTTATGGACACCATATGCGCAATCCTGTCGGTCTTCGTGCGTGAACCAGAATTCCAGGGTCAAACAAAGGAGAAGCTTGCGAGTCCAGAAGCCCAGCGCCTAGTCGAAAACATCATCCGTGACCATTTCGACCATTGGCTAGCAGAACATCCAAAAGATGCTGATGCACTGCTTGCCACCGCCATCGATGCAGCAGAAACTCGGCTACGTCGGAGAGAAGAACGTGAAGTTAGCCGCAAAGCGGCAACGCGGAAATTGCGACTTCCGGGTAAGCTATCAGATTGCACTAGTGATTCATCGCAAGGATCTGAAATTTTTCTCGTCGAGGGTGATTCAGCAGGTGGCTCCGCAAAACAGGCGCGCAACCGCGTCACGCAGGCAATCCTTCCGCTGCGCGGAAAAATCCTCAACGTTGCAAGCGCAACTGCTGGTAAACTGCAACAAAACCAAGAGCTTGCCGACTTGGTGCAGGCGCTAGGGTGCGGTTCAGGCAGCAAATATCGTGGCGATGAATTGCGCTATGAGCGGGTTATTATCATGACGGACGCAGACGTGGACGGCGCGCACATCGCATCGCTGTTACTCACCTTTTTCTTTCGTGAAATGCCCGACCTAATTGACGATGGACATCTTTTCCTTGCAATGCCGCCACTGTATCGCTTAACCGCGGGAGGCAAAACAGTTTATGCGATTGACGATAAAGACCGCGAGAGACTTTTAAAAAACGAGTTCAGGCCCAATGCCAAAGTTGAAGTTTCGCGCTTTAAAGGTTTGGGTGAAATGATGCCTTCACAGCTCAAAGAAACAACAATGAAACCCGGCAAACGCCACCTGATACGTGTAAAGATGAATGGCGGTAAAGGCGACAACCCTGGTGATTTGGTTGAACGTTTAATGGGTAAACGCCCCGAGTTAAGATTCCAGTTTATTCAAGAAAACGCAGTCTTTGCAAAAGACGTAGATATTTAATTTCTGTCGCAGGGGGGCTGGGCGTCGCACGGTGCGCAGCGTATTGCTTGACTTTCTAATGCGAAGACCTATGTTCCGGCGCATTGCAAGGACGGTTGTCAATTCGGGCGACCGCGCAGGCGCCAAGAAAAGCGGTGCCTCAGGAGAGTATTACGAGCACCGACACGTTGGCTGGCACGCACGCTGGCACTGAAGCTTTTGGCGTTACCGATTCCGATGCGATGCCACGCTTTGAAAATTTGGGCCTAGGCGCGGAAATTTTACGCGCGGTGATAGATTCTGGTTATACGACGCCCACTCCCATTCAGGCCCAAGGCATCCCGGAGGTATTAAAGGGCCGCGATCTCATAGGGATCGCGCAGACCGGCACCGGGAAAACCGCCTCCTTTACGCTTCCTATGATTGAACAGCTCGGGCGCGGGCGGGCTAAAGCGCGCATGCCGCGCTCGCTCATCTTAGAACCAACCCGCGAACTAGCTGCCCAGGTCGCGGAAAGTTTTGAACGTTACGGAAAATATCACAAACTTTCGATGGCTCTGCTTATTGGCGGTGTGTCCTTCGACGAGCAATTTCGCAAACTTGACCGGGGCGTCGACGTTCTCATTGCGACACCGGGGCGCCTGCTTGATCACTTTGAGCGCGGTAAACTCATGATGAACGGTGTTCAGATTTTTGTCATTGACGAAGCTGACCGCATGCTCGACATGGGTTTTATTCCCGACGTTGAGCGCATCGCAAAATTGACCCCCTTTACACGCCAGACGCTTTTCTATTCGGCAACCATGCCACCTGAAATTCAGCGTTTGACAGACCAATTCCTTCAAGGGCCGGTACGGATTGAAGTGTCGCGGCCTGCTACAACTGCCACCAACATCAAACAGATAATGGTAACGATCCCAGGTGGAGACTGGTCAAAACGTGAGACACTACGCCGCCTCTTAGGCAAAAATGACGTGAAGAATGCAATCGTTTTTTGCAATCGTAAACGCGATGTTGATGTTGTTGCTAAATCGCTTGTCAAACATGGGTTCTCTGCGACACCGCTACATGGCGATCTCGATCAGTCGGTGCGTACGAAAACATTGGAAGCATTCAAGACTGGAAACGTCCAATTCCTTGTAGCAAGCGATGTTGCTGCGCGCGGGTTGGATATTCCGGCCGTCAGTCATATTTTTAATTTCGACGTGCCAATGCATCCAGATGACTATGTACATAGAATTGGGCGTACCGGACGGGCCGGACTCACAGGAACGGCATTCACCCTTGTCGGACGCTCAGACGAAAAAAATGTAGCAGCCATCGAAAGCCTCATCGGCCAGAACGTCGAGCGGCGCGTTATGGAGGACTTACCTCCTGAGAAGGAACAACGTAGACCGCAAAGGCGTGGGGACGAAAAACATGGGCGCGGCCGCAATAGACGGCCTGCACGTAATCCGCGGCGTGAACCGGATAAAAAACAAGCCGTTGAAAATACTCTCAATGAAACTGCGACTAATCGCAATGAAACTGGTCCGGTTAAAAGCCTTACGTCTACCGCAATAGGCTCGCCCATTAAAAAGGACATGCCGACTAAGAAAGCCTTTCCAGAAGAAAAGAAAAAAAAGACGCCCCTTTCTTCCAATCCAACAGCGACCAAGCAAAAACCGTCTGCAAATAGTCAAACCAATGCGCCAGGAAAGACAACGCGGAGTGTGATCCCTGAGGAACAGCTTCCCGCGTTTTTGTTGCGGCCAGTGACCCCGCCACCAAAGAGTGCAAAAAAAATTAAGGATAGTGACGACGAGACAGACCCCGTCAGCTAGAAATATTTATCTATGCTTTTCCATTGCCGGCGTAATAGCAACAGATTCACCGCAGCCGCAGGCGTCGGTTTGGTTGGGGTTTGAGAAAACAAAGCGTGACGCTAGTTTGTCCTTCTTGAAATCCATTTCAGTGCCAAGAAGAAACATCACTGCCTTTGGATCCACGTAAATAAGAACACCCTTGTCTTCGACAACCTCGTCAAGCGGTTGAGCCAATTCAGCATAGTCCATTGTGTAACTCATGCCCGCGCAGCCACCATTCGTGACGCCGACACGAACACCGCCATAGCGCCCATCGGATTCCGCCAAGATCTCTGAAATGCGCGATGCTGCCGCACCGGTCAAACTGAGAATTTTGGCGCGCTCGCGGCGCGGACTAGATGTAATGGTCGTACTCTTTGTCATCTCAATACATGTTCAGTTCAAGTTTTGCTTCTTCCGACATTCTTGCAGGCGTCCAGGGTGGCTCAAATACCATGTTTACAGTGATCTCGCCGATATTAGGCACAGTCGCCAACGCATCCTTGACCATGATCGGCATTTCGGCAGCGACAGGGCATCCCGGCGCCGTGAGCGTCATATCAACTGCTACATCCTTATTATTGGCAACGTCCACCTTATAAATGAGCCCCAACTCAAAGACGTCTACCGGGATCTCAGGATCGTACACCGTCTTGATGGCAGCAATAAGTTCCTTCCCGAAAGCTTCAAGCTCCTCGGGTGGCAAAGACGAGTCCTCTCCAGTTACGACTTCACTCGCAACCGTATCGTCCGCCACCGGACCTACGGCAGAGGCATCATTTGCGATGTTTACGTCCTCGGTCATTCGGTTTTTGCCACTCCGCCACCATCAAGCGCCGATTTCATAGCATGCCAGGCAAGCGTTGCGCATTTAACGCGCATCGGAAACTCCGAAACGCCTGCCATCACTTCTAAATATTCCTGGTCGTCAGCATTCAACTTTTCGGAAGTACCACCTTTTACAAGTTCCAAGAACCCACGCATCAAATGATCTGCCTCTTGGATCGTGCGACCATCGAGCATTTCGCTCATAAGTGAGGCCGACGCGACGGAGATCGCGCATCCTTTACCATCGAATGCAATTTCTGCAATGCGGCCATCTCCATCAACGACAAGATCAATCTTTACTTTATCCCCACAAAGAGGATTAAAGCCTTCAGCGGTTCGATTTGCGTCTTCAAGGCTGCCAAAATGTCGGGGATGACGACTGTGATCAAGAATGATCTCCTGATAAAGCTCACGCAAATTTGCGTCCGTCATGCGAACACCCTTCTTGCCGTCTGAACGGCATCCACTAACGCATCTACTTCAGCCTCAGAATTGTAAAGGCCAAAAGACGCGCGCGCGGTGGCAGTCACATCGAAGCGATCCATCAAAACCTGAGCACAATGATGGCCTGCGCGCACCGCAACACCTTCTCGATCAAGGATGGTTGCTAAATCATGAGCATGAATGCCGATTGTTTCAAAAGAAACGATCGGACCCTTATGCTTGGCCTCGCCAATTAAACGCACACCATTAAGCGCCTTTAATTTTGCTTCTGCTTTCCGTGCCAGCGCGTTTTCATGCGTCGCAGCAGCGTCCCGCCCTACACCATCGATATAATCAAGGGCCGCGGCTAGGCCGATTACTTCAATGATAGGTGGCGTGCCAGCCTCAAAACGCATCGGTGGATCAGCATAGGTGACTTTATCCCTAGTAACTTCATAGATCATCTCCCCACCACCCTGGTAGGGGCGCATAGATTTCAAATGCTCGCGCTTTGCGTATAGCGCACCAATTCCAGTTGGTCCGTAGAGTTTGTGGCCAGTCATGACATAGAAATCAACGTCAAGAGCACGGACATCAACATCTCCGTGCACGGCCGCTTGGCAGCCATCAGCCAAGACCGGCACCCCCTTATCATGTGCGATGCGCACAACCTCTTTTAGTGGGACCAGCGTTCCCAACACGTTCGACATGTGGGTTAAAGCAACCAATTTCGTTTTTGGCCCTATAGCACGTTCAACATCTTCACTATCCAAATCACCATCGTCCGATACATCCACCCATTTCAAAACTGCACCGTGACGCTCACGTAAAAAATGCCAAGGGACAATGTTGGAATGATGCTCCATGACCGAGAGGACAATTTCGTCACCCGGCTCAATTCGAGGCGCCAAATAGCTTGCTGCAACTAAATTAATCGCTTCAGTACCCCCGCGAGTCCAAACTATCTCATCGTCATGTTCAGCGTTCAAAAAACGCCGCACGCGGCCACGCGCCTCTTCATAACGAGTTGTAGCTGCAGCCGACAAAAAATGTACGCCACGATGAACATTCGAGTACTCAGAATTCACGAATGTTGTGATCGCATCCATCACTTGTCTCGGCTTCTCGGCTGACGCAGCATTATCCAGATAAACCAAGGGGCGCCCATGGACTGTTCGTGAAAGAATGGGAAAGTCACTTCGGATCTTTTCCAAAACATAATTCGTGGTGTCTAAGACCTGGGCGGTCATGCTACGCCCCCAAAAATAGAACCTAACGCGCGATCGATCCGCTGCCAGAGTCCATCGTGTATTTCACCTTCTGCGAAGCCGTCTATGGCGTCCTCCAAAAAGGCACGCACCAAAAGAGAACGGGCCTCATTTTCAGGTATCCCTCGCGAGCAAAGATAGAAAAGTGCATCAGCGTCCAGCGCGCCGATAGCTGTTCCGTGTCCACAAACGACATCATCAGCAAAAATTTCTAATTCTGGCTTTGCGTCCGCCTCGGCGCGTAGACCCAAAAGTAACGCTTTGAACAATTGATGGCTGTCTGACTTTACTGCGCCCTCACGAACCGTAACTTTTCCTTGTGACACCGAGCGAGCACGCGCGCCAAGAACGCTCTTAAAGAGTTGACGACTCGTGGTATGCGGCGCGATATGATCTATCACTGTGGTAACATCGGCGTGCGCTTCACCATTTAGAGCGGTTATGCTTCGTACCACCGCGTCCGCGCCTGGTTCAGCCAGTTGGATGTTCATGTCTACACGTGACAGACGTCCACCCAAATTTGCTATTAGTGCTCGATATTTTGCATCGCGTGAGAGAACCGCACCAATGCTTGTCACGTGCAATGTCCGACCGCTTTCTTCCTGAAATCGAGAATGGTTAAGTTGAGCAGTTCTATGAAGAACTATCTCCATTCCAAGATTAGCGAAAAGCTGATCCTCCCCAGCACCCGTATGCGTCTCAAGGAGGTCCAATGAGGCACCCTCCTCCAATATTAGTAGAACGCGCGAGTGGCTCATCAAGCCATGACCGCGTACCGGATTTACGAAGTTCACGTGCAGTGGAGGAATATCCTTTGCATTAGCTCGCACCCGGATGGCCACCCCCGCGCGCATAAGCGCCAATGAAGCTGCGCCCAAGGCTTGGTCTGCCGCAGATGCATGCAGACCGAGATACTTTTCTACCCACTTTGGTGTCCGCACAGAGAGTTGCGCAAGATCTATTACGTCAACAAACTTAGATAGTTCCGTGCCGCCGATTAAGTGGAGATATCCGTTCACAAGAGTAATTTGCGTAGCACGACTTAGAGGCAAAATACCTGCAATTGCATCCGTCTCTTCCTGTCTTGCAAGGCATGAAGTCGCAGGCTCAAGATCGCCTTCAACAACTGCCGCCAGATCAGTAAATTTCCATGTCTCGATATGCCGCGTAGGCATACCGGTCTGCGCAAAGGCATCAATTGCGGCACTGCGACGCATGTTCAGCCAAGACAGCTCTGCACCCGGCAGATCCGCTGCATTTGCTAAAAAATCCTCGCAAAACAAAGATGTTTTGGGGTCAAGAATAGGACGCATTTGTGCAGTCACGCAGCCTCACCCGTAATATTCTCATATCCCTTTTTCTCAAGTTCCTTCGCCAATTCAGGGCCACCTGAAGTTACGATTTTTCCATCCCGCAATACATGCACACGCGTCGGGACAATGTAGTCCAAGAGGCGCTGATAGTGGGTAATGATCAACATCGCACGCGCATCAGAGCGCATCACGTTTACGCCGTCAGCAACGAGTCTGAGCGCGTCAATATCAAGGCCAGAATCAGTTTCGTCGAGCACTGCAAGCAAAGGCTCAAATATCTTCATTTGGAGAATCTCGAGTCGTTTTTTCTCTCCGCCCGAGAATCCAACATTAAGTGGCCTTCGTAACATTTCTTCACTGATGTTGAGCGACTCCGCCTTTTCACGTACAAACTTCAACACTTTCATTGCGCCAAGTTCGGGTTTACCCCGCGCACGGCGTTGCGAATTCAATGCAGTTTTGAGAAACATCAAGGTGGCAACACCGGGAATCTCCACTGGATATTGGAGTGCTAAAAAAAACCCCTTGGCCGCGCGCATATCAGGTGAAAGTAACGTTAGATCCTCGCCTTTATACAGAATGCTCCCACTCATGACCTCATAACCTTCGCGACCAGCTAGCGCATAGGAGAGAGTGGACTTACCCGACCCATTAGGGCCCATCACTGCATGCACTTCACCCGCCGGCACTGAAAGGTCGACACCTTTTAGAATTTCTTTGCCGTCAACGTTGACGTGCAAACCCTTTATCTCAAGCACTACGCATTCCTTATAATGATGCGGGTAAAGCCCCGTTAAACTAAAATTCATTGGGCAATTAGCTCATCCCACGCTGCCCTCAAGGCTGATGCCGACAAGCTTTTGTGCCTCTACGGCAAACTCCATAGGCAATTGCTGTAAAACCTCGCGGCAAAAGCCATTGACGATAAGCGCAACGGCCTCTTCAGTCGGGAGGCCGCGCGACAAACAATAGAAAAGCTGCTCGTCGCTGATCTTTGAAGTCGTTGCTTCATGTTCAATATTGGCGGACGGACAACGGCTTTCAATATAAGGGATAGTATGGGCGCCACATTCACCGCCAATTAAAAGTGAGTCACATTGAGTATGGTTTCGTGCATTTTCTGCACGCGGATGAACGCTCACAAGCCCTCGATAAGTGTTCTGCGCATGGCCGGCTGAGATTCCCTTCGAAACAATACGCGATCGCGTATTCCGGCCAAGATGTATCATCTTGGTGCCGGTATCAGCTTGCTGAAAATTATTAGCGATGGCAATCGAGTAAAACTCGCCCACAGAATTATCACCGCGCAAAATACAGCTTGGATATTTCCAAGTAATTGCAGAGCCCGTTTCGACCTGGGTCCAGGAGATTTTTGAATTGTAGCCGCGGCAATCACCGCGCTTGGTCACAAAATTGAAGATGCCACCTTTGCCATTCTCATCACCTGGATACCAATTCTGCACGGTCGAATATTTGATTTCCGCACCGTCAAGCGCGACCAACTCAACAACTGCTGCGTGCAGTTGATTTTCGTCACGCATCGGTGCCGTACACCCTTCGAGGTAGGAAACATAGGAATCTTCATCTGCTATAATAAGGGTGCGCTCAAACTGACCAGTCTCCGAAGCGTTGATACGAAAATAAGTTGACAATTCCATGGGGCAACGCACGCCTTTCGGCACATAGACAAAGCTCCCATCCGAAAATACCGCTGAGTTCAGGGTGGCAAAAAAATTGTCAGTCGCGGGGACAACCGTACCGAGATATTTTCTGACCAGTTCAGGGTGATCGCGTAGAGCTTCCGAGATTGGGCAGAAAATTACACCTGCTTCGGTCAGCTTTTCTTTAAAAGTCGTCGCTACGGAAACGGAGTCGAATACAGCGTCGACCGCGACACCTGCCAACATTTTTTGTTCCGAAAGCGGAATACCAAGCTTTTTATATGTCTCAAGAAGCTTCGGATCTACGTCGTCCAAACTTTGTGGACCGTCCGCTTGAGATTTCGGAGCAGCATAATAATAGGAATCCTGATAATCGATCGATGGATAGTCTACGCGCGCCCAATTGGGTTCGCGCATTTCCAGCCAACGGCGATAGGCCTCTAAACGCCACTCTAACATCCATTCCGGCTCACTCTTTTTTGCCGAAATGAAGCGGACGATATCTTCATTCAATCCCTTCGGTGCACGATCCATCTCAATGTCGGTAAAGAAGCCATATTTGTATTTCTCACCCGCGAGATCGGCAACGCGCTCCTTGGTTTGGGCATCAGCCATACTAACTCCTACGCTGCCGCAACATTTAACTGCGCCTTTGGCTCAACCAAACGTTTGATTGCGCTTAGCACTACATCGATGTCGTTTTGTTCATTTGATGGGCCAATACTGACTCGAAGACCGCCACGCGCCAGCGATTCGTCCACGCCCATCGCGCCAAGAACATGGCTTAACCGTACTTTCCCTGAAGAGCACGCCGCACCAGAGGACAGCGCTATCCCGTCAAGATCAAGCGCGATCAAAGCGGTCTCAGCTGCGAGACCAGGAAGCGCAAAATTCGACGTGTTAGGAAGGCGGTCAACGTCCTCACCAAATATGGTTACGTCAGGAGCGAAGACCTTTAGCTTCGCTTCAAAGCCGTCTCGCAAGATACGTGACTGCTCTACATCGTTTGTTTCCATAAATATCTCTTCTGCCGCTGCACCAAATCCCACAATAGCTAAGACATTTTCGGTGCCACCACGACGACCCATTTCTTGAGCGCCAACACTGAATGGTTCCAAAGGAGCGCCATCACGAATGACAAGTGCTCCGACGCCCTGAGGCCCACCAAATTTGTGTGCAGAAACAGTCATATAGTCAGCTAGAAGCGCATCAAATGACACAGGCAATCGCCCGACGAATTGTGCGGCATCGACATGGATCAAAGCCTCATTGCCACACTCTTTCCGCGCGATGGCAATTAGATCTTCAATTGGCTGAATAACACCTGTCTCGTTGTTTGCGGCCATGATCGAAATCAATGCCCGACCCTTGCCCTGGGTAAGCTGAAAACGGAAGACATCAACATCAACCATTCCGCTGGAGCAAACTGGAATCTCGGTTAAGCTTATGCCTGCAACGGCCTGGGAAAGTGCTTGCGCATTTGCGCGCACGCTTTCGTGCTCGATCGCGGAAATAAATATCCGTGTAATACGATCTTCTGCCTTAAATGCGCCCGCTACGGCACCGCGTAGGGCAAGAGCATTCGCTTCACTTCCACCACCCGTAAAAATAATGTTGCTAGATCTGGTGTCGACGAGCCGCGCAACCATCTCTCGCGCCTGTTCAATGCGCGAACGTGCACCCCGTCCTGGCATATGGACAGAGGACGCATTGCCCGTGGCATCCAGCACAGCAAGAATGGCTTCTCGGGCGTGCGGAAGAAGCGGGGACGTCGCGTTGTGGTCAAGATAAATCATTTTGGCTTTATATGCTTACGCAGCGACATGCGCGGCGGTACGCGGCAAATTTCGTGACAACTCTTGAGCCCGCCCACGGACACGTTGCTCAATGACATCGGCAAGCGTCACGGAGGAAAGAAAAAACTCGATTTGGGCCCCAAGTTCGTCCCAAAGATCATGGGTTAAACAGCGCCCGCTCTTTTTCAAGCAGCCTGCTTTACCCTCTGAAATACAGCGTGTTGCCTTCAACGGCTCATCGACCGCCATAACGATATCAGCGATGTGCAGTTCATCAGGATTTTTTTCCAGCCTGAACCCGCCCCCAGGGCCGCGGACGCCAGAAACAAGCCCCGCGCGGCGCAGCTTGGCAAATAATTGTTCCAGGTAGGCGAGTGAGATCTCTTGGCGCTCAGCGATCCCGGCAAGCGCCTGAATTTCACAGTTCTGACCCTGCGGGCTATTAGAATATGATTGGCTTTCGGAATGACGAGCAAGATCAGCCATCGCCATAACCGCATATCGTCCCTTGGTACTTAGTTTCACGACCTTTTCCTCAATTTTTTGGCGGTACAATCACACTTCTCTTACCAACCGAACCCTCCAATGTAGTAAGAAGCGACAAATCACAGCGAAACTAGCGAGTTCCACCGCATATATAATTCCTGAGTACTGTAGTCAAGAATTGGGCACGCCATGGAAAATTTAATATAA